>Ga0210386_10001128_pt1 | contig 23949 bp, 42 predicted proteins | sample IncBWH32OmetaG_FD_160091 | JGI IMG/M metagenome (GOLD analysis project Ga0210386, IMG submission 160091) | Forest soil microbial communities from Barre Woods Harvard Forest LTER site, Petersham, Massachusetts, United States - Inc-BW-H-32-O ...
TACAGGAGCTTCAAACTGAGCTTGCGGCATCTGGTGAGCATGATGGCGGATCGGGGGATCTCGGTGACCCATAGAACGATCCTGCGGGGTGCAGCACTACCTTCCTGAATTCGAAAAGCGGTGGCGGCACTACGTTCGGCCCGTCGGCGGATCGTGGAGGATGGACGAGACTTATATTAAGGTTCACGGACAATGGGTGTACCCGTATCGCGTCGTCGACAAAGCGGGTCAGACGGTCGATTTCTTTCTCAGCCGGAACCGGGACGTGAACACCGCCAAATCGTTTCTGCGCAGCGCAATGAAGCACACTCGCGTGCCAACGAAGATCACGTTGGACGCCTATGCAGCCTCGCACCGGGCAGTGCGAGAGATGAAGGAAGACGGCGAACGTCCATGTCGCGTCAAGATTCGATTCAGCCAGTGCTTGAACAATCTGGTGGAGCAGGACCATCGGAGAGTAAAGCAACGAATCCGGCCCATGCTGGGGTTCAAGCGATTCGATAACGCGGTAGTAACGATTTCTGGAATCGAGCTAGCAGAGAAGATTAAGAAGGGACAGTTCAAGACGGGCAAGCTCGGAGGGTGCAATGCGACGATGACGGAACTGTGGAACGCTGCACTCGCAGCTTGAGCCCCCAATTCGCGATCGTAAACATGGCGGAGCTTACCCATCTCTCCGTCGGCTTGAGTTTGCACCAGAGCCGATATTAACAATAAGAGGGATCAGGCTTTCTTGGTCCACGAATGTACACACGCCTTCTTCGACATAAAGAATCTGGGGCAGCATCTGAAGAGTTCTGACGAAGCAGCCGCTTACCTCGCGGAAGCCATCTTGCTGGAAGCGGGTAGCCGGCCGCCGCTTGGAACGGAGCGTGTCCGCCAGGTAAGTCATCCCATCGCGAAAAAGGTCATTAAGGGCCAATACTGGATTAGCGATGCGGATTTCAAGGCCTTGAGCGCAGCCTGGGCGAGAAGTGAGGGGGCTGATCCTAAGACGATGTTTAATTCAAACGGGCTGAATACATTGCCCAGGACCGCGCGGCCTCTAATCGAGCTATTCAAATGATGTGATGGGAACGATGCGCAGCACACGATCACTAACGGCTCCCTCACTGACAATTTCGTCACTTTGAAGGTACGAAACGATGCGCTCCATGAGCGATGGCTCGTGAGGGACGGCACCACCAGGTTGCCAATCATATGCTGCAGTGTATAGTAAAGGCCCATCCATGCCACTAGTGCGGCCAATAGAATTTTCGGTGTTGAGCTTTTGCTTCGAGCTGCGACGTGGGCTATCCTTGGGCCGGCTCCGATATACCTTAAGAACAGAACGCTGAGGCAAAGGCCTGCAGTTAACAGCCCAAACCGGCTGCCGAGGTCGCTGGTTTTTTTTCCTTGACTGATCTACCTGGGATGGTTTCGTCTTTTCGGGATGGGCCGGCGGACCGGGCGCGCTGCTCAATTGAGTCCAATCCAAACCTGATCGTTTGCCGAGGCCAGCGAAGGTGACAGGACAAACGGAATCGACGAACCCAATTGACAGCGGTTGGGCCCAGCCTTGGCGAGCAGGAATCCGCACAGTAGGGCGTCATCAAGTGACCGAGTGCTTTGAGCCTTCCGGGCTCGTACCTGGCTTCGCAATTGGACTAAGCCGCACCTATCGGCTGCGTTGAGGCGACTCTCGATTCAGCGCATGTTCAAACTTTCGCGCGACCGCCGGAGTTTTGAAGTCGCCAGTAAGAATTTCACGATTCATTGCGTCGCGGCCGTAGAGTTCTTTGTTGGTGTCGCCATCCGGGCGAAGCGTCGTGCCTGACAGCGAGATGCCTGCGAACAGTCCGTGCGAGCGGGAATACGACAGCATGTCCGCTTGCAACTCCGCGTCCGTCTGAGCGGTCAAGGAGCGACCAATCGGGCCTGCCGCCACGGATGCATCTCCGCCGAGCTTAAACTTATCGGATAACAAGTGCTTCATTCCGCCATCGTTCATCACCAGCAACACAACATCGGTGTCCGACACGCCAATCTGAAATCCAAAACTACCGCCTTCCGACCGCATCGCGGCCGGGGAGCTCCAGCCCGAGCCGCCGTGCCGGCGGCAGACGGCAAACCCGCGGCCTTCCTCCGCGCCGACGATGAATCCGGCCTTTTTCATGCCCGGAATGACAACGACGCAGCGCGCCTTATCGATCAGATCGTGGGGGATACCGTGATCGGAAGCCCTCATCATGTCGGTCAGCGTGTCGGCCGAAGCGTCCAGCCTGTCGTCGACCTTGATTGCTCTTTCCGCCGCGAAAGCGGCAGTACTAAGGGAACCGGCAATTGCCAGAACCCGTACACGATGTTTTAAAGTCATTCCCATAACAGGTCGTCCCTTCGTCTTTCATTTACAAGATTTCGAGTGGTCACCATAGCAGCGAACTTCCGCTGACACGGGCCCACAGCCACATCGGCAAAAGCACGCCCATGACCATTTTAAGCAACCGCGGCCCGAATTGCGCCTCTCAAGCAGTCGCCCGGGTCGGACGTGCAAACCAGGAGTTGGTTTCTGTTGGAACGCCCGGGCCGACCTAAGCTCGCGGGTGAATTGGCGCAAACAGTTGGTTTTATGATTTTGGCAACACCAGCACAGCAAACTGATTGCTCGCAAACCGTGTTGAGCTGACACAAAGACAAGTCTTCTCTTTGGAATTTTGATTGTTTGAGCGACACATGACCAAAATGCGCTCATTGGCAAATTTAACTTCGGAACATCCCACACATGGAGTGCCTGGACGTCAGTACCCAGTACACATCAAAGAGGTCGTACCGGTTGCTGATCCAATAACACAGCCATTTCAGGTTCGCTTTGAGATGAAGCCCCCGTTCGGCGTCACAGTCGTTCCAGGTATGACAGCCAGCGTTAGTGTGAAATACGAGACCAGTCTTGGGAGCGACGGCACGCCCGTGACCATTTCCTCGCCTTGCATTCCGGACCCACGCCAAAGGTGATCGGCGACTATTTCGATTTGGGCGGACTTCTTTCTTCAGCTCGCTAATGAAACCCAAGCGATTGCCACCCATGCGACTCTGCTGAAGGAGTGGGCAGGGCGCTTATGGCCACCCTGGACCCGCGAAATGCCGCCAAGGCTGTTCGTACATGACAGGTGCCTCTTCTATTAATTCTGTTTATGGCACGGTGGCCGACGATACATTCCTTATCCCGCCACATGTTTTCGCAATCAGACTGTTACTGGAGATACCTTGCTATCGGCAAAAACTGACAGTCATTTGCTCGCGGGCACGCAACGGCGCAGCTCGTCGAAGAAGTTTTCGAAAAACACAACTTCGTGCTCGGCATTCAGTGCCTCTGGCAATTTCACGGGCGTCAGTACGGCCACGTGCTTGCCATCCGGGGACAGATCGCAATCAAATCCACCAAGCTTCTCGATCCAAACCCGCGGCTTTTCCGCGACGAACGAGTCGCCCTTCGCCGAGTAGCTCACCGCCATGAGCTGGCCAGGCTGTACGCCCGTCTGGTAGATCAGCTCATGGCCGTTCCGCGACCACTGCGGGTAGGTCCCGCCGCTGTTCGAGATCTGCCATTTACCGTCCTGTCCCGAGGCGGGCGGCGGAAAGGCCCGCACACACACTTCGTCCTTCCCCGACTCGTTCGAATGATAGGCCAGCCACAGTCCGTCGGGAGAGAAGGCCGCACCATCGTCGTTGAACTGGCTCTTCAGGAACTGCTCGGGCTTCCTTTGTTCCCTCACCTCCGCTGTGACTCCTCTGATGTGTCGACAAGCCGCCGCAATCATGTGAAGCCCTCCAAAAAAAAACTTTCCAAGAGGAACCGCATCATCCGAACTGTGGACTAGTCGCGGGATCTTGGAGAACTCGGATGAGTGCATTGCCGGCGATATTGGTTTTCTTATGCTTGGCGAATGTCGCGCCCGACCTTCAGATCCTGTACTGTCAGGCGGCTAAGGCGTGGGCGCCATACCGGGCAGACATTCGAGGAGTGAAGTGGTGCGATCCCGAGGAATGCTTAGGGATGGGCGGTGGTATGTTTCACTACAATTCTCGCGTCATTGCCATTGATCCAGACTGGCCATTCAAGGGAAATGAGCTGCTCCTAACCCTTGAGCACGAGTATGGCCACGCACTGGGGTTGCAACATAATTGGGCGGACTCGATCATGAAGCCAGGATGGGACCAGCCGTTTGCGCAGGGACCCACGGAAGATGATTTTAAGGAGCTGGGAAGAATGCATGGCACCCAAGGGCGCTGACTTGGATCGGGCGAGTAGTTGAACCCGCCATGGCGAATACATTTCAGGGCCACTTCCCGGACACCAACACCGGCGAAGACGGATACACGGCCACCGCTCCAGTAGGCTCGTTCCCTGCCAACGGATTTGGTCTGTTCGATATGGCAGGCAATGTGTGGGAGTGGACTTCGGACCGGTACCGTGCCGACTATTATCAGACCTTGGCAGCGAGCGGGAAAGTTGCCGTAAATCCTCCTGGGCCCTCCGAGAGTTTCGACCCGAATGAACCGGGCGTGTGGAAGCGCGTTCACCGCGGAGGATCATTTCTTTGCACCGACCAATACTGCGCACGCTACATCGCAGGCGGACGCGGAAAGGGAGAGCTCGACACTGGAACGAATCACCTCGGTTTTCGCTGCGTGCGCGATCCTTCGCCCAAACCGGAAACATCTGTCGAAGCGCTCGTGACCACGCAATCTAGCATCTTGCTCAAGAGATAATCGAATGGGTAGTCTCGATCTCTTGCAACGCCAAAAAAAAGCTCTGAAATAACCCAGGAGCATCTATAAAACTGCGGTGGTGGACGCCGAACTGGAGGAGCCAAATGATCCTGAAAGACACCAAGCAAGTCCTGGCGGTGGGGCTGAGCCTAGTTTTAATCACGACCTCATCGTACGGATATCGAAACCCGGAGTCAGTTTCGGAGACCGGAGGTGGCGCTACAGATGGTGCACCGATGAGCGCGAGCGAACTGGATGCATTGGTGGCTCCAATCGCGTTGTACCCGGACGCGCTCGTTGCTCAGATACTGGCCGCCGCTACATTTCCAGATCAGGTCGCGATTGCCGATTACTGGTTCCAAGAAAACCAGACCCTGACGGGAAGATCGCTCGTGCAGGCCGTCGACAAACAATCGTGGAGTTCGAGCGTGAAGGCTCTTACCGAATTTCCGTCGGTCCTCGACAATCTAGCGAAGAATCTCACTTGGACGTCCTCCCTAGGGGAGGCTTATCACAACCAGCCGTCGGGGGTAATGGCGGCCATTCAAACGTTGCGTGCCAAAGCGAAGGCTGCGGGCAATCTCAATTCGAGTCCCGAAATCTCGGTCGTACAACAAACGCCACAGACGATCGTCATCCAACCCGCGAACCCTCAGATCGTCTATGTCCCTGAATATAATCCGGCAGTGATTTACGGCACACCCTACGTAACGCCGGGATACACCGCGGCAGATGTGGCGGCGGCCGGCGTGATCGGGTTCGGCGCCGGTATCGCCGTTGGTGCGCTGGCGGGCGGCGGCGGATGGGGGTGGAATTCCTGGAATTGTGACTGGCACGGTGGCGCGGTTGTCTACGACCACAACAGCTTTTACGGAAATACCGCATGGCACGGCGGCTACTACAACGGTGGATATCATGATAGCTACGGCTACCACAACGCCTACAACAGAACCACAGTCAATAACTTCGCGGGGAGCAGGAACCGGGTAAACAACTTCAATCGGGACGACGGGAACTTCAATGCTAATCGCTCGAACTCCTGGGCCCACGATGACAGTGCATTCGGAAGATCGAACGCCTTCAGTGGCTTGGGTGATCGCTTCGGTGGCCTCGGTGGGTGGTCATCGAGGGCCGACAGTTTCCGTGGCTGGGGGAGCATGCGCGCCGGCGGTTTCGGTGGAGGCCGATTCGGCGGTGGCGGCTTCGGCGGTGGAGGTTTCGGCGGATTCCACGGTGGGTTTCGACGTTAAGGGAGCCGCTATGAGAAGGATACTTATGTCGCACTTAGCTTCGAAACACAAGACCCTGATCTTTACGCTACTTCTCTCATTGGCCTCGTGCAACAAGCCGGTGGAACACTCCAAGCCAGTCGAGCGCTCCAAGCCGGCCGCGGAAGAAATGATTCCAAAGACATTCGCATCGCCTTCTGAGGCTGGCGCTGCGTTCCTGGCAGCGGCCAAGTCCGGCGATCGAGCTGCTTTGCTGGAGATCTTCGGCCCAGGTGGAGAGGAAATCCTGTTCACAGGAGATGCGGTGCGGGACAAGGCCAGTCTCGCGGATTTCGTCACCGCCTACACGCGAATGAATCGCTGGGGAAAGATCAAAGCGGGCGGCCAGACACTCTACCTTGGGCCGGACAATTATGCATTCCCGGTTCCTTTAGACCAGAATCCCTCGGGTCAATGGTATTTCGATACTGCGGCCGGCAAGGATGAGATATTGGCACGCAGGATCGGCAAGAACGAGTTGACCGCGATCGCGGCCTGCGAGGCCGCCGCCGGCTCGCAAAAGCAATACTTCAGCCAAGCACACGATGGGGAGACAGTCAAGCAGTATGCGCAGAAGTTCGTTAGTGACCCGGGCAAGCAGAACGGTCTGTATTGGCCTGCTACGGAAGGTCGGCCGAGCCCGCTCGACGAGCTTGGCGACTTCGAGAAAGTCATGGCTGCCAACGCCGGCGATCAGCCCCCACTTTTCAACGGCTATTCCTATCGGATCCTCACCAAACCCGGGCGCTTCGCCATCCTGGCCTACCCCGGTGTATACAGGAACTCAGGAATCATGACGTTCATCATTGGCAAGGATGGCGTGGTCTACCAAAAAGACCTGGGCGAAAAGACCGGAGACGTGGCCCTGGCCATGACGGAATTCAATTTCGCCGACGGCTGGAGTCCGGCCGTGTCGCACTCTGGCAACGCATTGCGTGCTCAGCGGTAACGAAAACTTCGTTAACACGTTCTTTCGACTCGACCTGTCGTGCGTCGGACAGCGCCAAGGCCAAATCAGGTTGCGGGACCTGCCCTCTCGATGGTCTGTATTGGATTGGATGTGCTCCTGCCGGGGATTGTGGGGAATCATCAGAACGTCTCTCGGATCTTGAGCTGCTCGCCGAAATGCCGGGGGCTCGCAACCGAATCTAGGCGCTCTCTCAATCGCTATCCTTGGCTCTCCGACAATCGTAGCGGTCCTTTCCGGGTACTGGGGACGATGAATTTTGAATGAAAAACGCAGCCTAGCCCGTGCAACTTACCCCTCAACGTAAAACTTGAGGCTGAGGATTTGGATGCCGGCTGAACTGTGAAATATTGCGTCTATTCAGCTAAGGCGCGCATCACACCTGCAACGCATTGGCGATATTCCTGATTTGAGAATCAGGATACTCAGCAAGCGGTCCTCCCGTACGGGCATCTCACGTGGTCAAGTAAATCAACGAATGAAGAGGTATTTCGTTAATATGCGACAGACTGAGTACTTTTGTGCTTTCGCACTGGCGCGTGCGGGATTGATATTGGCGCAAGGAGCTCCGGACGATGAAAAGTTATTGACAACCTTTCAGAACCCGATAGGCAACCTCATCAGCGTGCCATTCCAGAACAACGTCAATTTCCCGATCGGTCAGTTCAGCCGCGTCCAGGATGTGTTAAACATTCAGCCCGTGATCCCGATCAGCCTTAACGAAGACTGGTTGCTCATCACGCGATGGATCACGCCCGTGGTTTATCAGCCGAATATCTCAGTTCGCACAGGAGGAGCGAATGGACTGGGTGACCTGAACCCAAGTTTCTTCTTGTCCCCAGCTAGGCCGGGCAAGCTAATCTGGGGCATTGGCCCGACCTTCCTGCTCCCGACGGCCACTGACCCCACTCTCGGGCAGGGCAAATGGGGGGCCGGTCCTTCGATCGTTCTGCTGCTCCAGCCGAAGCACTGGACGATTGGCTTCTTGTCCAATAATGTTTGGTCCATCGGCGGCGACCGGCGCCGCCCGCTCGTGAACCAGTTCCTGACTCAGTACTTCATCAACTACAACCTGGACAAAGGTTGGTTCTTGACCTATCCTCACGTCGGACTGGATGGCGCCAGCTCACAACCGCTGGGTCGTCCCCTTCGGCGGTGGTATCGGGAAAATCACTCGGGTCGGCAAGCAGCCCGTGGTCTGGCAGGTCAACCTGTATTACAACCTGATTCGTCCACAGGACATTCCAACCCCCAAATGGCAAGTGTGGCTACAGGTTGCGCTGCTCTACCCAAAAGAAAAGTGACATGAGTACTTCGAGGCGCTACCGAAAACGCCACAGCGAGCAGGGCGATGTCGCCTCCACGTGATGACTGGTAAACGAAGAAAGCCAATGAATATGATCGACAAACTTCCGGCGTTGTTCTAGAAGCAAAGGTGACCGGCAGAACGCGGAAGTTAAGCGTACTATCGCGCCTTTCGGCGTCGCCCCGGCGTTGTGGGTATGAATTTCGCACCTGCTAGAGACGCGCGAAGCACGCGCAGTAGTTGCTCCGGGTTAGGTGCGTCACTGGGTAATGTCCGCGCAGCTTGCCAGTCAGGAGCTGCGGGTCACGAAACGTTTTGAATACGGTGGCAGCGTATACATCATCCCTGGTGTCGCGAGAAGTGCGAAAACTCCGACGAATGAACGCTTGGGAGCCAGCTCCTTCCCCACTCAAACTGAAAGGAAAAGGATGATGATCATTGGAGGTACCTTCAAGTTCACAAATGGCACCATGGCCATTTTTCCTAAAAAGAAAAATCACCGCAGCGTGATTCTCATTCCGGCGAATGCTCGCGTCGCGGTCTTGGGAGAAGACACAAGGAACGACAACTTTATCAACATTCGCTATGACGATCAAATGTTGCTCATGGAGGATCTTCGTTACGGTATCGGCTTAGGATCGGACGCCTCTAGAGATCCTGACTATCACGTGGGAGTTGGGACGTGAAAACAAGACCAGAGGATTCGACGAGGCCGCAAGCAATCTTCAAATTGAGCACTTCCACGATTGCAATTCTGAAGGAGAACGTTCAGCCGTGTGTGGTTAGAATCGACGCCAATGCCCTTGTGACTCTGGTGGATGGGGATACCGAAGGAAACGGATTTGTCAGAGTTCTTTGAGAGGATAAAGTTCTATCGATATTCGCGGTTGACCTGCGTAGCCGTGCAGAACGAGTGTGGGGGCAATCTGTGTAGCGGAGAAACTTCAGTGTCAAAAACATTTACACCCGATTCTTTCTGGTCTGTATCGTTTGTAATCCAGGCTGAAAAGAGAGGCGCGATCGTGGGAAGAATCTTACAGGTTGAAAACCCGCAGCAGGGCTGTACTATCTGAGAATGATCAACGGAGCGCAATCCCCATTCGGGCAAATGCTTTGGTCGTTGTTGTAGGGGGAAACATCGACGAGGACGCTTTCGTCAAGATTCGCTATGAGGGAAAACTTCTCCTCATGCTTGCAGAAGCCTTCGTAGCGATGGAGAATCGTGGAGACAATCAGCGTAGGTCCTTGGAAAATGTCGAGCGTCCTAACAGTGCATCTCAAGGAGCAAGCCGAGCACGACCGAAGATAAAACACCAGGCCCGAGCCAGGTCACCAACAGAGCAATTTGTTCGGATACTGAGCGTGTGGCCGGGAATGTTGCGGACGAAGTGAAGGCGGGAGAACTCGATCATGTGGTGCTGAACGGTGGTATCTCGCGCAGGCCCTCCGCAACAGAAATCATATGCCAGATCCTAAGGGAATGGAAGTATTTAAAAACGCAAAATCTTTCGAACCAGTTGTGCAAGAATGGCATCGACCGAAGCGTGTGGGTTCTGCGCAGTTTGGAAGGAGAAACCATGATTCTAGGAAAATTCACCTTGGCGATGTTTTTATTGACTGCTCCTGCAGTTTGGGCGCAGTTTAATAGAGCGGACATGATGAAGTTGGCGACGGATCGACTCGATACGGCCGCTAAGACCATGAACTTGAGCCCGGATCAAGTAGCTGCGGTCAAACCGCTTCTCCAATCGAAGTGTGTCGATATGGGCCAGGTTAAAGATGTATACATGGCGAGCGACAAGAGCGATGCCTCAAAGAAGAACGCTAAGGAGTCGCTAAAGGCAATTCACGACAAATACAACGCCCAGATCAGCACGATTCTCACTCCGGAACAGGCGAAGGTATGGAAGCGCATGCAGAAGGACTGGAAGGACGACCTCATCGTGCCGAAGTCCTAGCCACGTTCGCCCGCCCAAGGCAGCGTAAACCCGTTTACGAAAAAACACGCCCTTCAAGAGTCGGTAACCCGTCGGCCCTTCCATCGATCACCACAACGGTGTATATTCTCATTACATCCGGTGGGAGTTCTCGTCTCGTGGGGGTGCGGAGTTGGATCATAACCAGGATCACCTCGACTGTGATGAGAACTCTCTCGGCATCAATTCGCCCGATTGCATGACTCCCCGCACTGATTCGAATCGCCCCCAGGTCTCGTTGGGCCCCCGACGATGGGTCCCATCTGTGCACTTTCGCTTGGCTGCGCGGCCCCGCGCGAGCCGGGCTCCTGTCCGTTTCTTCGCGGCTGCGAGCGACGCCTTCTTTGCTCGTGCTGATCGCTCCTCCGCCGTCATCGTCTCAAGGCTGCGCTTGCCGCCGATCTTGCCGCCCTTCCGTCCCAACTGCCGCATCACTTCGGAAATCAGTTACTTGCTGAGCACACACCAGCTTAGACGGTTTAGGTGACCTGCGGATACTAGGTAGAAATAATTTTGAAATAGTTCTTGCACCTAAAACGGTATAGATGTATTTTCAGCGCGGTTCTGATGTTCGATTAGTAAACGGAATCGAACACTAGAGCGAAACGGGACTGCGCCACCTTCAGTCGCCTATCTCGTTCCCTACAGGCTGGAACCTGGCACAGCCCCTAAACACTGAGTTCGTAGGAGCGAACACAATGCCTAACACTGAATCTACCTCATCGGACAAACGCGACGTATACCGCAAGGTAACGGACGCAATTATCAACGCAATAGAACAGGGCGTAGGGAACTGGCGTATGCCGTGGCACACGTCAGGGAAATTAGCTTTCTCACCGGTCAATGTAGCCAGTAAGAAGCCATACAGGGGCATCAACACCGTGCGTCTGTGGGCCGCTGCACAAGCCAAAGGCTACGAACGTGGTGAGTGGGCCACGTATCAACAATGGCGGGACAACGGTGCTCAGGTTCGAAAAGGCGAAAAGGCTACAACAGTAGTGTTTTGGAAGTTCGCGAATAACACCGAAAGCGAAGACGGCGACGAATCACCCAAGACTGGATCACGTCTGCTGTTCACTCGCGGCTATTCGGTCTTCAACGCTGCACAGGTCGACGGCTACACGCTGAAAGCGGAACCGGAAATGCCAATGCCGGACCGGATCGAACGTGCCGAGATGTTCTTTCGCAATATCAGTGCTGATTTAAGGCACGGCGGAAACCGCGCGTACACGCTCCCGATGCGGATTACATCCAAATGCCGCCTTTTGGTGTTTTCGTTGAAAACGTAGCCTACTATTCGACGTTAGCTCATGAACACACCCATTGGACAGCTCAGGCATCGCGCTGTGATCGACAGCTTGGAAAACGATTTGGTGATAACGCTTATGCAGCAGAGGAAATGATCGCAGAGCTTTCAGCTGCTTTCACGTGTGCCCACCTGGGACTGAGCACAGAACCTCGCGAAGATCACGCGCAATACATCAATTCTTGGTTGAAGGTTTTGAAAGCCGACAAGCGGGCCATGTTTACCGCTGCCAGCAAAGCGCAACAGGCGGCAGACTTCATGATCCAAAGGGCTGGTGATTCGGCACGCACTGCGGAGGCTGCATGACCGGCAAACTGATCGCTCAAAAGTTCAATCTATCCAATCGCGCCAATTTGTGGAAGCTCCGCGACTACCACGGCCCGCTCGAACACACGTACTGTGATCCGCTGGGGCGATTGCAGCACGAGACCGCTGAACACGCTGATAGGCTCATTGCGGCCGGTAGAGAACGTGTATGTTGACGTGCCGTTTGATGATAGCGATGAAAATGTGCCGAGGGTGGACGAACAAAGGGTCGATACCATCGCGACCACTACCGTTGAAGACGATCTCGAACAAGCGCGGAGGTTGGCATGAACACCGGACGTGCGGTCATCGTCGGCGTTGAGGACACGAAGGGGACGGACTTAGTTCCGTCCTCTTCACTGGACCAGGTGCGGGAATACATCCGCGCATCCAAAGCTGAGAACACGCTGCGCGGAAATCGTGCCGATTGGCGGGAGTTCTGTGCGTGGTGTGAAGCGCACGCGACCACTCCGCTGCCTGCTAGCCCTGAAACAGTCGCGGCCTACATCGCCGAATGTGCGGGAAAGCTCAAGGTCGGTGGCATCCTGCGACGGTTAAACGCTATCGCCGAAGCTCACAAAGCCATCGGTCTGGAATCGCCTGCCCATCACGCGATGGTCGTGAACACCTTGAAGGGAATCCGCAGAACGAAGGGAACGGCACCGGCACAAAAGGCTCCGGCTCTAACGGAGGACATTCGTGCAATGCTGGACGCTACCGACGGCGGGCTTTATCGGCTCGCGTGATCGGGCGCTGATCTTGGCCGGTTTTGCCGGAGCATTCCGCCGTTCTGAATTGGTCGGCTTGGATGTTGAGGACTGCATCTTCGGCAAGGATGGGCTGACGATCAACCTACGGCGTAGCAAGACTGATCAGGATTCGGTTGGCCGGAAGATCGGCAATCCCTACGGATCGAATCCCGAGACGTGTCCGGTTCGCGTCCTTCAATCGTGGATGGAACTAGCCGGTATCACCACCGGTCCGCAGTTCCGTTCGATCTCGCGGCACGGCCAGGTGCAGCCAGGTCGGTTATCGGGTATCGATGTTGCCCGCGTGGTAAAGAAACTCGCGGACCGAGTGGGACTCGATCCGGCCAATTATGCTCGGCACAGTCTGAGGGCAGGTCACGCGACGAGTGCCGCGATTGCCGGGGCATCGGAGCGGAGCATCATGAACCAAACCGGGCATCGGTCGGTGGAGATGGTAAGGCGTTATATTCTGGAGGGAAACCTGCACCGCGAGAACAGTGCTGGCAAGGTGGGATTATAGTAGCATCCCTTTGCTGACTGTCCCAAAATTCCTACGAGATGGTTTCCTGACCTGTTCAATACAGGAGGCGGTCTGGTTGACCGAAGGTAGCGCCATCTCAATCATCAGATTTTGCGACAGTTAGGCTCGTCTGTCGGAAGCAAGTTCGCGTAAGAATTTCGGCGCTAAATCTTTTGCGCCCGATTTTGTGTGGCCTGCATCTCTTGATAGATCGGAGGACCAGAGTGGGGAGAATCTTCAAGTTGAGAAGTCGCAGCAGGGCCATTTTGTGTGAGGACGATCAGCGAAGAGTGATTACTATTCCAGCACGTGCCATGGTGGTTCTTGTAGGAGGAGACATCAGCGAGGACATATTTGTCAAGATTCGGTTTGAGGGTAAAGTCCTCCACATGCTGTCTGAAGATCTTCGCAGCAATGCAGAACTGTCGGATGATCGGCGTAGTTCTTTGACTGAGAAACCTACAACTCGAACTGCGATCAAGGGCAGTCCAGAGCCTCTCGATTGGCTGAAAGAGGAGCTGTATCGACGCTGGAAGAGGACCGGCAAGGAGCCGACTCAGAACGAGTTAATTCGTGAAATGATTGAAATAGCGCGACGTCCCGGAAGGCTTCTTGAATTCCATTCCAATGAAGCGTATAGTCCTCAGCTGTCGGAGGAGACGCGCAAATACGTCCAAATGCTGATTTCGGTCTTAGAAAGCGACGTGAATGATGTCATCACTGCTGTTCAGCACAATCTGCAAATTTTCTACAAGCATATGGGCGGAGACCTGGAGCATGTCCGCCCAATGGGGAAATCACACCCGGCGCCCGTTTGGAAGGATCAGGAGGATCTCCAACAGTTCCGCGAGCACATCCAGCATCTGACCAGAATCTACCTCAGGCAGCAGATGGAAGTGCTCGACAACGCTCAGCGAAAAAGTAAACTGCACACCGCAGCCTTGATCGTCAGTTTTTTGAAGTCCGGCGCCGCATTGCGTTGGGGACCTCAAGGCTGGGAGATTAAAGAGGCGGGAATGCTCCTACCCTGCGAAACGGTCGACGAGCTCTACAAACTGGGTATCATCCAACCGGAATCGGATTTGGAGCACGACGAGGAACGACCGGGCGAGTTCATCCACGATTTCTTGTCTAACCAGGGAATAGAACACTTGGATAAGATCTCCCGCCGTGCGTTTCGGACAAACATGAACCGCGCGTACTTCGAATATCTGGATCAGTTGCTTGAGCTCTATCAGGAGCATTCAAGGCTACGCGAGCGCGCCATCAGTTATCCGGCACTCGTTCGAGAAAAGATCCGGTTCGCATACCATTTCGCGTGGTTGTATGTGGCCGGCATACTCCATTTCTTCGGAATCACCGAACAATTTCGCACGCGCACTGCGCAATGCTCGCTTGAGGCCATCGGTTCGCTTACTTATGCCAACGGAGAGAACAGGCGTCCATCATGAACCTTCTCGCGTTACAGCGAGCACTGTGGGTCGCCTATCTTGCGGCCGAAGTGCTGCTCGTCGGAACGATCTGCTACCACCGACTTTTTCGAAGATACCAGCTCTTTGTCTCCTATTTCGCGCTGGACGCCATTGTTGGAGTGCTGCTAATACAACTCGACTTTCACAGTCCGGCGTATGCCTACGGCTTTCGAATTTATCAAATTGCTATGCTTGTGCTGCGGGTGGGGGCCGCGGCGGAACTGTACGAAAGAGTCTCGGACCATTTCCTCGGGATCGGAAAATTTCGCTTCTATCTCGCGGGTGTGCTGACGATTATGGCAGCGTTGATCGCGGTCGCGACTTTTCGCCCTGACCTCAATGCGCAACTCGGCTTCCCCCAGACCGGCGTGATCATGTTGCAGCCATTTGAGACTACGGCTCTTTGTATCATCTTGCTTTTTACGCGATTCACCCTTCTCAAGTTCCTCAACATTCAGCCTCCCATCCGTTCCAACGTTCTCACACATTGGACTTTGCTAACGCTCTACTTTGGGATCAGTACGCTTTCTAGCGCGGCGACGATTCTCATCGGCGGCGGACGGTCGATTCTGCCAGTCAATGTAGCGATGCTCGCTTGTGACCTGGTTTGTCTGAGCGTCTGGATAGCGGAGTTTCGGAAAACGGGCGAGACCGTTCCCGAGGTCGCTCCGATTTCAGTCGAGGAGCGGGCGTATCACCAAGCGGTCAAGGATGCGGTTCTGGAAGAGATGGATCGGTTAGTAAAGCAGTCCCGCGAATAGCTTACCAGATATAGCAAGCGCCCGACTGCGCTCAATGCTCCCGGTCGCCGCAGTCAGGGGGGCAGATCGGGAATGGCAAATCCTGGTGCCCGGTTGATAGTTTCTTACCGTCGATGGTCAACGGGTTTGAGGGATGCCGCAGCTGGCCGGCCGTGGCCAGGGCCGCAAGCAGGAGAGCGATGGCGATGGGAATCCTTTTCATTGGGAACCTTTCGATTGGATATTGCCCCAAGGGCACTTCGTATATACTATCGAAACCGTGAGCTGCCGAACAACTTATGCGGCTGACGGTTGCCGAAGCCGTCTGGCGTGGAGGCTCAGATGCTGCAAAAGTACCGGTGCCAGTTCTGCCTAGTCAAGATATTCGCTTGCCTAAATCCGGCTTCTTCGGTTCAGGCCAGCACAATCAGCTTCGACCCTTCACACAGCCGATCTGTCGCGGCGTGGATTCTGCGATTCGGCCAAGTCCTGAATGCGGAACTGTTGAACTGGACACAGCAGCGTGGAAAGTAGTGTGGCAACGAAGTTGCGATGCCTGGATATCCGCACATTTATCGAACACCAAGGACGAACTTTATGTCCACCATCCAATTGGCGGTCAATGATCCTGCTTACGCACGCTGGGTTCGTAGTCTGCTATTGCGTGATAGCGCACACCGCCAGGTCTACATAACGGACTGGCCGAAGTTGAAGCTCGATGGCGTAATAGTGGAAGAAACTGGACAAGCTGTTGCCTGCCCGCAAAGATCTACGGCGGTTGCTTGTTATTGCTCCGAACGACAACGAATCTCTATCTCAGCTCTGGACCGCAGGCGTTCGGCACGTTGTTTTTGAAGGAGATCCTCCAGCAACCGCCGCGCTTGCGATCCTGGCGTTGGAAGCAAGTTTATTTCAGGGGGACCGAGCTTCATCTTATGGGCGGTTCCATTAGCGGGTGTCGTTAGCGGGTTGTTGCGGCGCTCGTGCAGTGATACCATTCTTGAACCGGGTGTTCAGTTGTCCTTCTCGCCCGAAGGCTCAGGCGTCGTTCCGTGAGCCGGTGGCGAAGGCTGCTATGCCTTAGCCATTGAATCCCGCAAGCAAGATCGCGGGTGGGTGTGGGTGCGGAACCGCGCCCAGGATTTGGGAGATATACCCCACGTTCACCCGACGGCGCCGTTCGGCTCGATCGTGCTCGCTTCAAGAAGATCGTGAAGAAACACCCAGAACATCCGACCTTCGTAGGAAGCGCGAACACCGCCCACCTTCGAGCGTGTGGGCGGTGTTTCCACGATCGCTCCGGTCGGAATCATGATCGGATGTCTTTCGTCTAGGTGCATTCCGACAATGGTCCGCAGAAGCCGATACTTCACCACGTCGAGACGGTAGAGCAGGCGAGGTGCCATCGATCTTGTCTTCACGTACCCAAGTTGTAGCTGGAGTTCGCCCGGTTAGATTAGGATCTGCTCGTGCCAAGGAGCCTACATCACCGCCGAATCGTCCTGTGTGTGCATTACTTCAAACGGTATACGTGGGAGTAGTTCGAAGGGTCAATTGAAAATCCGTGTGAACACCCTCATTATCGACAGACCGGTCTCGATGGAAACGACATGTGCTTGACGTGGGGTACACAGTGCGACGTGCGTTTTGGCTCAGAACTCACCGCCGCGACAGGGAACCTGTTGCTTGATCCCAGCCCAGAACCATTTATGCGATTGCAGCCTGATCGAAGCGACGACGGACGCCGGGTAGGAGACTATATCTACCTAAGCGGCGGTAGATCGGGGTCGCTCGCATATCCGACCGGTATCGTCACGAGAGAGTCTTCACGCCATCGTGGCTCGAATGGCTTGGATGATCGCATCACGCTTCTCCGGTGGGCAAGGATACTTTCGTTCGCCAACACGCTTCGGAGAACGACGCATCGGCATCCGGAGTTGCTCTTTCACATCCGCAATCCAGGAACCCCTTGGATTGAACCCCGCACACCTACGGACACAAAACTATACTTCTTTGTTGAATGACATTTCTGGACCCCCTTCTGCTTGTGGTGTTATTCTAATCCGCTGAACACCTTGAATCAATCGATAAGGGGTTACAGGTCCCAACACGCGACCGCCGCACCGAGCCGGTCCAAACGTCGCGATTTTACATAACGTCTCGTCGAACCAGGCCAACTTAGTCACGTCGTACTGCTCGACACGGGCGAACCTCGTACGGAGTGTTTGGATAATCGAGGGCATGTGAGTCACACCGCAAATGACAATCATCGCCCTTGCTCCGGAGATGACATCGAAAAGTTCGTGGGTCATATGGGATTCCCGCAGTGCGTTCCATTTGGCTGTCTGTTCTGCTGAAGCGTCGAACCCGGCACATCAACTGTAAACAACAATGGTATCCCGAGTTCGGCTCGAAGCTGCGGGGACATCTCGATATTGCAGTAGCGTAAATTCTCTCGATCTGCCACCGTCTCAGCTATGCTCACCCGCCCATAGTTGGCTTCCTCGCAGATCACGTCGACCGGGTAGAAGGTAGTCTCTCGGAGGAACTCATGGAACTGGAGCCGGAGCAAAGTTCGCGGGTCGTTCGGTGCGATACCAGGGATGAAATGCTGGATCTTGCGATCGACGCCGATTACGATAGCGGTTCTGCAGCGGCGAAGGTCCAGGTCCGGTGGCATGGGGCGTGACTAAGCAGAACCCTGGAGATGCAGACTGCTCGTGATAGCCAGGGATCTATTAAATCGCCCAACACGGTGCTTGAGGATCATATGGAGTGGATTGACGTAGCGGGGTGCTTGGCGTTCAGGGCCTATTCGTTGCCGCGAATCGCAAAATTTGGAGTCGGTGTAGTTTTGGCGAGTAGGGCTGTTTACCCAATGGATCAGGGAAGGATGCCTTTCGCAGCGGTCATACTCCCGCGCTGGCCGTAACGTGGTGGGATGCGGCAGAGCGAGATTTCTTCGGGAACACGTCACAGCCGTGCGTCTCGACGTGTTGATCGAACTCCACGCCAGCACTCACGCAGCGCTCGTGTGCTTCGGTCACGACCGATCGCAACTCGCCGTATTCGGCGTGTGATGGAGGACCTTCATGCTGAACCAATCGCGCGACCGCCTCAGAGTACTCTCGTGCCGCCAGCGCGAACTGTTCAGCCAACCGTCGGCGATCATTGCAGGATGCCATGGGGGAGTACCGAGTATTGTAGCTCAAGCCTGAGTAATATTACTAATCGCGCCTAGTAATATTACTGACGTTGATGCTGCAAAATTAAATCCGACTTAGATAATTTCCTGCATCCGGTCCGGTCCTGTGTGCCATCTTTCGCGTGCTATGTCTGTTGACGTACTGTTGATCGAAGACAGTCTCGGCGAGGCAGTTTTGATTCGCGATGCGGTCAACCGCCTGCCGGTGCCGGTCCATCTCCACGTCGCTCTGGACGGTCACCAAGCTCTACGCATGCTGAGTAATCCGCACTTCCACCCACACTTTATCGTTCTGGACCCGAACATTCCCAAGATGTCCGGCACGGCGTTGCTTGAGCGATGGAAGGAAAATCGAATACCGATGGTTGTTTTTAGTTCCTCCATGAATCCAGGAGTAAGTGAACTCTCCCTCGCATCCGGCACTCGTGAGTTTGTAACGAAGCCGTGGAGCTGGAGGGGTTCCAGGAAGCAGTCGGAAGGATAGTAGAACAGTGGGGATCGAGAGCGGCGCCCGCTAGAACCGAGCGCGTGAGGCCCAACACCTGGTGCGCGGTCCAACGCTCGGATCGTACCCTTTTTGAACGCACGGTGCCCGCGTGCGTCGGGAATTCATTCCGTAGACGTGGCGGGTAATGCTTGATAGTGAACCGAAGGGCTAGATTTGCGTCAGCGGCGGAAGATCCGGGTCGCCTGCGATCTCCCTCGCACAGTCGAGCGCGTCGTCGCGATTCGGAAAGGCCCGACGGCATTTATCTCAAGAACTTCGAATGCCACGGCGTTGGATTTCGTAAGATTGTTGCTAATCACTACCGTCCGCCTATCAATATCTTCGGCCATATCGGTGTTGTTTTCAAGATTTTAGGGCTGGATTTCCACCCTTGGAGTCCGCGAGGTTCGATCAAAAAATCTGGGTGTTCGGCGCGTACGCTGGAAATCCCAGCGACCGATCCCACGCCAGCGCCACCGGCGGTCGGGGCGTATCCGTGATTCCGTGGCGAATCTGGCGAGGAAGTACTTAGGCACGGCGGCGTGATAGAATCCATTTCCATAAGTTCCTTCAACCTTGACGATGCTGAACCCTCGGGTGCCTGACGCGCTCGGGGTTCGGCGATCACGTCACTCCATCTGTTGCACGGCGGGCGGCTTCCATGTGCCGTTCAGGATCGATGGCGCTGTCTCCTTCGGCCAGTAGAGTCGAAGCATCGGGATGAATCGGCCTTCCGGCGCAGGGAGCCAATTCGATTCTTTGTCCGCGCCAGGATTCGCCGCTTGCAGATACAGGTCCACCGAGCCATCCGTGTTGAACTTCAACTTGTCCCGCTCGCTGAGTGTGTAGCGGTTCAAGGCGTTGTCTACAAAGAAGAATTCGGCGTTGTACATGGTCAGCGACCAAAAACCTTGCACTGGCGGAAGATCGCCTTTATCGAAGTGCATTACGTACTTGTTCGCTCCGTCGTACGCCTTTCCATTGGTGTCCGTTAACGAAGTTGGATACACAGCGTCCTCGGGACGATTAGCACCCAGGCCGATCCCGGTGATGAAGGCTCGATCGAGGTAGTCGGTCCCATACGCTCCGGTCTTGAGCATAATGCCCCAGCCATTCACAAGCGTGCCGGTGCTCGCAAAACTTGCCATGATCTTCTGTGGGGCAAGTTTCGGCACCTGCTGCAACGCTGCGGCGGTGGCCGGTTCGAGTTTCGTGATGTCAAAGGTTTGGCCGGGTACGATCCCAATCCGCGACATTCTAGCCACCATCGGCGCGTCGGCAGACGCGGGAGGGTTGTTCTTCATCAGATCCGTCATGAGCTTGAAGTACGCTTCCGCATCAAGCGCGGCCACCTGACCGCGAACTGCCGTTTTCATGTCGATGCTCGGATCAACCCGGCCAGCAGGCGGAGAGTAGCTCTTGCCATACGCGCTCAGCGGTACGAGGGAGAGTTTGTCCTGGAAGGCGTGGACTTCTTTATAATCCTCGGGCGTGCCGGTGCAATATGTTCTTCCGAGGAGCCATACAAGGTTCGTGGGAGATTTGTACTCCGTCACTCCAGCCGGAAGAGTCCCCCTCCACGTTGGTCCGGTGATGGCGTACTTCTGGGCTTTGGTCCCCGTGGTACGTTTACCGGGAACCTGGAACACATTGGTCCAGGCATCGAGCATGGGCATCAGGTAGTAGCGACCCTGAGAGTCGGGAATACTGAAGATGTATGGTTCGCGGGACAGATCCAGCCACGCGACGGAATAGAGCGTGTCAGCGTTCGGAGCGGTAACATCGCGAAAGGCAGCAGTCGGATATTCCTGCATCAAGGCAAACTGACCCATTGGCGCATGTTTGCCGTCCGGTCTCGCGACATTAGTCATAACGCGGCGGGTCATCTCCATCGTGACCAGCGGGTAGCCGTAGATGTAGGCATCCGTTCCAATTTCAACGGCTTCGGTTTCCGTCACTGATATGGTTCGGTCCGCGGATCGAGCGCTAGGCCACGCGATAACGGCGGCGATTACACTGACCAGGACGGTCAGTGACCTCCACTTCTTATGCACCTGATTCAGCATGGTTACCTCCACTGTGGTCGTTGATTCGATTCGTCACCTCCGAGACTTAAAAAGGGGATCGTTTTCAAAACGAATAGTGTCACGAGCGCCCGCTACAAGGAGGGGTTTCAGGCAGTCGCGGTGCGCCAGCGGACGCTACGATGCAGACGGATAGCAGCGTACCCAAGCGACAGTCGAGTCGATCCGGCATCGCGACGTTGGGAGAAGCAGGTGTGAAGATTCCCATAACGGCACCAAAAGCCATCGCGACAGCCACGGCTAGCGCGATCAGGATGAATAACACCGCGAGGATCGCCGCGGCAACGGTGAGGAAAGACTCCGGGTTGTCGTGCTCGGTTCGGAATCTCGCGTCTCCTGGAAACAGGTGTGTAGACATGCGTGCCCGCCTTCCTTTAATAAGGTGGATTCGGACCGATCCGGCGGGGCGGAAAAGATCGCCGAGGGTCCGGCCAGCGGAAACCTGTTCACCGATTTCGGAGGTCACCGCGGAGCGTCAAAAAAGTAGTGGAGGTATTCTTATGACCATCAGACATCAAACTTGGCTAGCGGATGCTCTAGCCAGATCTGCCATGCTGTTCGCGCTGTATCTCATCCTGGTGGAGTTCAGCAAGGCGAGGTTGCCGTAGGTCGATGAGGTTGCCCCGTGCCGATCCACCATGCATTGGGGTTTGGCATGAAGCTAACCGGAAGCCTTTAACCCCAAAAAGCGCCTTTTTTTTCCGGCACGAATCCTGTTCAGCGGAGGTATGCTATGCTCTCAAGAATATCGTTCGCCTGTGCGAGCGCAGTCGTAGCTACCGTGTTGTCGGTGCCGAGCTTCGCTCGTGGGAAGACCAACACGGTGCACACAGCCACGGTGACCGGATGCTTGGCTCAAGGCGATGAGCCGACTGAGTACGCCATAAAAACCGAGAATGGCAAGATTTACGGACTGAGCAGTTCGACCGTCGATCTCCCAAAGCACATGAACCATAGGGTAACCGTGACCGGCGCAGTTACAGCAAACAACGAAAAGAACAGTACCACTTCGACCGGGCAACCGGAAGAAGACTTTCTTTTGAAAGTGACCAACTTGAAGATGGTCAGTACCACGTGCCAATAAGAGTCGTATTTCGTGCTGGCATTGTTCTCCTTTTAGGTTAAGCCGGGGAGCGCAGTATCTGTTCGAACTGGCTATGCGTTTCCCGGTTCTTGAACCGTTTCGTGTGAGCCGGTCATTGCCGGGTAGGGGGCGCTCGTCCTCCTTCAATGGCGTGGATTCGGACATATCGAGCGGGGTGTAAAGACATCGGCTCAAGGCAGCTTGCGGTAATTGGAACCGTCGTCTATCGTCCCGGCGGTTCCAGCGGAAACCCGTTCGCCGATCCGACGGTCGGCGAGGGCGTAAAAGTAGTGGAGGTATCCCCCATGACCATCAAGTACAAAACATGGCTGGCTGATAGTCTCCTCGCCGCGTCCGTCCTGATATTCGTGGTGTATTTTATCCTGCTGGAGTTCAGCAAGGCGAGGTTGCCATAGGCGGCAGCGCCGGGTTGTGGATGGGTGCTCGAAGCCGATACGGTCAACTAGGGCATCGAACAGGTGCTGGCCCAGTTGCAGCAAACTGGAAAAGCTCGGCTTGGGGCACCAGCCCTGGGAGGCCCTCGGCGTGATCGTGGAGGAGAACCGCGCCAAGGTCAACTTCGAACCGGTCGAGCGGCTCGCGCAGCGCGAAGAGGTCGGTCGCCTGCGGCAGCAGTGAAGAAGCGCCGGGCACAGCCGACGCGGACATGCGCAAAAATAGCCCGCCGCTCGCCCCGTGCTCGCCCGCGAACCCCAAGGTAACTCTGCACGGCTGAGTTGGAACGGCAAGCTAAATCTTCGGCGATTATGCCGGGTAGGCGAATGCCGGGAGGGCTTAAGGTCAATTGGCGGGACGGTTCCCTTTTTTATATACACAAAACCAGCGCAGCGAGAGAACCGGAACTAAGACTGCGAACTGAATCGTCGCGCCAAGCGGGCGTACCGTAAGAGATTGATAACTTTGGCTTTTCTTAATAGTGCCATCCCGCGCTCCCCTCTCGGCCTTTCTACCGCCGGCTGGCCCTCTAGCTTAATACTATTGAAATAAAATAGCCGCCGCGGAATCATTATTGGTTGTGCATTAACAGGTAGAAGCGAACAATGAGCCCAAGGGGTGCGCTGGACCCCTCGCCTATGAGGTTGGCCTGGTGATGCGCAGAGCGATGCGCACTGCCAGTGTGTACGACAGTCGTCCCGCCCCCGCCAGTGGCGTTCGCGGCGCCTCCAAATGCTGCACCAGCTGCCACACCTTTCGCCACCGGGTGGCTGTTGTGTTGCTCCTCGGCTGGCGGCGGTTGCTGCGCTGGTGGCGGTTGCTGCGCTGGTGGTGGTGTTTGCGATGACGCTTGCGGCACCATCACAGTCGTGACGGCCAGTGCCGTCAGAAGAAGTACGAGTGTTTTTAAGGTTTTCATTCGGCCTCCTATTACTTAGCTCCTCTGTTCCGGCAGCAATGCATCCGGCGAGGCTTTCCCGCGTTGGTTATGATGCTTCCTGTTGTCGTGAGATGCATTGTCGGGACAATTCCACATACTATGAAAAGGAATTGTTGCTTGCCCTTGATGTCGCACTGCAAGAGCACACCAAAGCTCCAGACGTATTGAAGTCTACCGGATTAAACGGTCACGCCACGCATATTTTCTCCGCAAAGACTTGCAAATGAGATCTAGGAGGTTGCTGAAAAAGTCTTTCAAGAGCTCACATTGGCAGGTCGGGGACCTGCTCCACAACTCCAGGTCAATGACTTAGCTCTACACGTGGCGCAGGTCT
>Ga0210386_10001129_pt1 | contig 23941 bp, 21 predicted proteins | sample IncBWH32OmetaG_FD_160091 | JGI IMG/M metagenome (GOLD analysis project Ga0210386, IMG submission 160091) | Forest soil microbial communities from Barre Woods Harvard Forest LTER site, Petersham, Massachusetts, United States - Inc-BW-H-32-O ...
CTGCCAGTGACTATACCAAGGCCTTGCTGGCGGCGATTCCGGGACGCCGCGCCTTGTAAGCCAGACGAAATAGGGAGAACCGATGCGCATCGCCCTTGCCGAATTCAAGCAGGAAACCAACACTTTTGTGCCTTTCACCACCACGGTGAAGACCTTCGAGGAACAGTATCTTTATCGAGGGCCGGAGATGCTCACCCGCTTCGGCCGCGCGCGGCTGGAAATTCCGGGCGCGCTGGATGCCATCCGCGAAGCAGGTGCGGAGCCCGTGCCGTTGCTCGCCACCATGGCGATGGCGTCAGGCACGGTGGAGCGCGCAAGCTTCGACATATTGATGGGCGAGATCGAGACCCGCCTGAAAGCGGCGGGCCCCGTGGACGGCGTCTTCCTGGCGCTGCATGGCGCCATGATCATCAAGGACGAGCCGGATGCGGAATCCGAAATCGTGCGGCGGGTGCGGGCCTTGCTTGAGCCCGGCACCCCCATCACGGTCTCGCTCGATTTGCATGGCCATATCACGGCGGCGATGCTGCAGCCGGACGTGGCCTATATCGGTTATCGCGAATTCCCGCATATCGACATGTACGAGACCGGCCATCGCGCGGCACGGCTGCTGATCGACTGGATCCAGGGCAAGGTGAAGCCGGTGATGGCGCTGTCCAAGCGTCACATGATCTTGAGCCCGGATTCGGCGCGCACCACCACCCCGCCCCTGGCCGATATCGTGGCCGAGGGTCGCGCCATGGAAGCGCGAGGCGAGGTGCTGCATGTCTCGCTCTTTCCGGTCCAGCCCTGGATCGATACGCCGGACCTGGGGTTTGCCGCGCTGGTCTGCGGGCAAAGCCGGGAAGCGGCCCAGGCCGCCGCCGACCGGCTGGCCAAGATGGCCTGGGACCGGCGCGCCGAATTCGAACCGGTTGTCACGCCGCTGGACGAGATCATTCGCATCGGGCTTTCCTCCGCGGGCCTTACCGTGGCCAGCGATTCCGGCGATGCACCCTCAGGCGGGGCGGCGGGCGATTCCACCGCGGTGCTGGCGGCGCTGCTCCATGCGGGTGCCGACCGGGCCGAGCGCTTGTCCATCTGCACGATCTGTGATGGGGAGGCCGCGGGCGAAGCCGCCCGCGCCGGCGCAGGCCAAACCGTCACCTTGAAGGTCGGGCACAAGCGTTCCGGATTGGGCGAGCCGCTGACCGTCACCGGCAAGGTCAAGGTGATCAGTGACGGCAGCTATGTGCTGGAAGGTCCCGGCGGCAACGGCATGATCGGAGAAATGGGCCTGACCGTGGTGCTGGCAATCGGCAGCATCCGCCTCAACCTGCGTTCCATTCCCCATTTCGAGTGGGACTTGGGCATTCATCATTCGGTGGGGCTCGATCCGGCCGGCGCGGCGCTGGTGTTCGTGCGTTCGCCGGCGCATTTCCGGGTCTCCTACGCGCCCATCGCGGCGCGCATTTTCCTGGCCGACACGCCGGGACCGACGTGCCTGAACATGCGGCGCATCGCTTTCACCAGGGTGACGCGGCCGCTTTATCCGCTGGATTTGGTGAACGATTAGACGTGCCGCCGCACGGCCGCAGCCGGCTTTTGCGCGCCGTAAGCTTTTCGGAAATCCTTGAGCACGCCGCGCAGGCCGGGCTCGGAGATTTTGACGATCGCTTCGTTCAGCGGCACCCAGATCATGCTGCGCTGGCCCTTCTCCGGCCACTCGTCGAGTTGCTTGGTGACCGCCAGCGCAAAGACATCCACGCTTACCGGGATGCCGGTGCCTTCGCGCCGCTCCTTCAGGTAGTGATAGTGGCCCACGGGCTGGGCGCCGATCTTTCCGGTGACGCCGGCTTCCTCGAAGGCCTCGCGGGCGGCGTTTTCCGCCGCCGTCAGGTCAGGCTGCAGCCAGCCCTTGGGCAGGATCCAGCGTTTGGAATGCCTGGAGGTGATCAGCAGCACTTCCAGCCCGGCGAGGCCCGTGCGCCAGCACAAGGCCGCGACTTGCCTGCCATGCTCGCGAAAGAGAGCCTCGCTCTTCACCGCGCCCCCAATTCTCGCGTGATTCGCCGGCTCCATTCTACGGTTCATCCGTCTACGGCCCAAACGGCCTGATGGTATAAAACCAAAAGGCGCCGCCGGTTCCCGCGCCGCTTTGTGACGATTGCGTTACGCCGGTGGCGTAACAAATGTCAGACCAGGTGCACGGCTCCGGCGAGCAGGGTGAACATTGCCCCGATCAGCCCCGCCGCCGGCATTGTCACAATCCAGGCGACCATGATGTCCTTGGCCACCGTCCAGCGCACCGCCGACGTGCGCCGCGCCACGCCCACACCGATGATGGCGCCGGTGATGGTGTGGGTGGTGGAGACCGGAATGCCCATCGCGGTGACACCGAACAGGGTCAGCGCGCCGGCGGTCTCGGCGCACACCCCTTGCATGGGCGTGAGATGGGTGATGCGCGAACCCATGGTGCGCACGATGCGCCAGCCGCCGAACAGCGTGCCCAGCGCCATCGCCGCCTGGCACGACAGCACGACCCAGAGCGGGACGTGGAAGGCGCCTCCTTCCATCCCGTGCGCGAACAGAAGCGCGGCGATAATGCCCATGGTCTTCTGGGCGTCATTGCCGCCATGGCCCAGGCTATAGGCGCTGGCCGAGATGAATTGCAGGTGGCGGAACACCTTGTCCACCCACAAGGGCGTTGCCTTCAGGAACGTCCAGGCGACCAGCAGGATCAGCAGCATCGCCAGGATCAGTCCGGTCAGGGGTGACAGCAGGATCGCCGCCGCTGTCTTGCCCAGGCCCGACCAGACAATGGCCCTGAGGCCGCCCTTGCAGACGCCGGCGCCCACCAGCCCTCCGATCAGGGCGTGGGAAGAGGAGGACGGGATTCCGGCCAGCCACGTCACCACATTCCAGACAATGGCCCCCATCAGCGCGCCGAAAATCACCTGATCGTCGATCACCGAAGGGGCGATGATGCCGGTGCCGATGGTGGCGGCCACGTGCAGCCCGAACACCAGGAAGGCGACGAAATTGAACAGTGCCGCCCAGCCCACGGCATGGATGGGCGCCAGGACACGGGTGGAGACGATGGTGGCCACCGAATTGGCGGCATCGTGCAGCCCGTTGAGGAAATCGAATATCAGGGCCACGCCGATCAGGATGGCGATGATAATCATCTATACCTGCTCGATGACGATGCCGCTGATGCGGTTGGCGACATCCTCGAAGCGGTCCACCACCTTCTCCAGATGGTCGTAGATTTCCGCTCCCACGATGAAGGCCATGGCGTTGCCGTCCTTGTGGCGCTGGTAGAGCGCCTTGATGCCCGCGTCGTTGAGATCGTCGGCCTGTTCCTCCAGCCGCGTGATCTCCTCGGCGATGGCATTGATGCGGGTCACGTTGTTGCGCAGGGCGTCAAGCAGTCCTACCGCCTCGACGGTCAGTTCGGCGCAGCGCAGGATGATGTCGGCCATCTGGCGCATCTGCAACTCAAAGCTTTCGACCTCGAACAGGGTGATGGCCTTGGCGGTCTTCTTCATCTGGTCGATGGCGTCATCGAGCTGGTTGATCAGCTCCTTCATGTCGCCGCGGTCGAAAGGGGTGATGAAGGTGCGCCTCAACCCCACCAGCACGGCGCGGGTGATGGCGTCGGCGCGGTCCTCATGCTGGGCGATGCGGCGGCAGGCCTCTGGCACGCCGGGACCGCCTTCCAGCAAGTCGCGCAAGGCAACTGCCCCGTCCACCAGGGTGCGGGCATGATCATTGAACTGCGCGAAGAATTTTTCCTCGCGCGGCATCAATGCCTGGAAAAAACGCAGCACGGGCATCCCCTGATTTGGACCACTGCTTGCAATGACGGGACGCGAGGCGTCAAGCGGCGGCGGGCGGAGGATTATTTCGCAGCAATTTCAGAGTGTTAGGGGCACCGCGGACGCGGCGCCCCATGACAATGGTTGCCCCTGGATGGTTACTTGTCGTCCGGCAGGCCGAAGACAAACAGGGCATAGCCGTTGGGCGGCCGGTGGACTTCGCTCAGCAAGGTGCTCGGTTTCGCTTCCGGACTGCCGCCGCCCAAGCCCGTGGTGACGGCGACATACTGCTTGCCGTCCACGCTGAAGGTGACGGGGAAGCCCTGCACCGTGGTGCCGAGTCTTGTCTTCCAGAGAGTCTGGCCGTTCCTCACATCCACCGCGCGGAAGACGCGGTCGAAGTCGCCGACAAAGGCCACATTGCCGGCTGTCGAGATCACGCCCGTCAGGAAAGGCGCGCGCTGCTGGAAGGACCAGAGCGGCTTCATGTCGGCGGTGCGATAGGCCGACAGCCGTCCCATATTGCCGTCGCTGCCCGGCATCTCCCAATAGGTCTGGGCGCCATTGCCCAGCATGAAGACGCAGGATTGCGACAGTGGAATGATCAGCGTGTCGCTGGGCTGGTGATAACTGGTGGCCTGCCAGTCATGCCCGCCTTCGGGCCCGGGGCAGGAAGCCAGCCACTGGTCCACCTTCTGGTCCACGATGTCCTTGCGGTATTCGGGGCGGCCGGTCTTGGGATCAATGGACTTCCAGATGTTCTGGAACACCGTCTCCTTGGCGGCAATGAACTTGCCGCTGACGCGGTCCAGCTTCCACAGGATGCCGGCCTTGCCGATGGTCATCAGCGTCTTCTGGTCGCCATGGTCGATCAGCACACGCTCATAGACTTCGTCCAGGTCCAGCGACTCGCCTGGCCCATGCTGGAAGAACCACTTCATCTTTCCGGTGTCGGGATCCAACGCCAGGGTGGAGTTGGCATAGTCGGTGTCGCCGTCGCTGGAACCGCGCAGGTCGCGCCGCCATGGCTTGGCCTGGGCCACGCCCCAGTAGGTGGTGTTGAGCTCCGGATCGTAGGTGCCCGCAATCCAGGTTTCCGCACCCTTGCGCTGATTGTCGGGCAGGCTGCCCCAGCTGTCGCCGCCGGGATCGCCCTTGAGCGCGACGGTGACGAACTTCCAGTCGCGCTTGCCGGTCTTGGCGTCATAGGCGCTGATATAGCAATGGTCGTCGTTGCCCGGCCGGCCGCAATTGGTCATGCCCACCAGCACCTTGCCGTTGATGACAATCACCCCGCCGGTGGAGCCGCCGATGCCGGGCTTGTAGTCGACGATATTGTTCTTCCAGACTTCCTCGCCGGTGCGTGCGTCCAGCCCATACAGCATGCCGTAGGGTGTGTTGACGAAGAGATAGTTGCCCCACAGGCCCAGCGCGCGGGTTTCCTCGGTGGAGGGACCGGGGCCGGGATTGCGCGGCGCAGGCCCGATGCGGTTCTCCCACAGCAGATTGCCGGTCTTGGCATCCAGCGCCTGGATGGTGTTGCCGGTGCCCCAGACATAGATAATGCCGTTATGCACCATGGGCGTGATCTCCATGGTGCCGTTCTCCGGCATGGACCACATCCATTTCAGCTGGAGCTGGGAGACGTTCGAAGTGTTGATCTGGCTGAGCGGGCTGTAACTCCAGCCGTTGTACGTGCGGCGGAACATCAGCCAGTCACCGTCCGACGGATGGCGCAGCATCTCATCGGTGACCGGAACATAATTCTCGATATTGCCCTTGAGCGTCAGTCCGAATTTGGAGGGAAGGCCGAAGCGGCCAGGATCGATGCGCCGTCTTGCGCCGGCCTGGCCGGCGGCGGCGGTCTGACCACTAGTCTGGCCGCCGGCACCTGCAGGCGCGGTGAGACTGAAGCCCGCCGGCAGCTTGCCATTGGCGATGGAGCCGATGCCGACGGAAGAGGTGGGCACAAACGCCGTCGAACCGGGTGTGGCGCCGTTGGCGCGCAGGAGGAAGGCCTCGATGCTGGTATAGGTCGCCTCGTCCAGGCTGCCGGGCGCGGTCTGGGGCATGGTCTTGCTGATCTTGTTGTAGAGCGCCTCGGTGGTGCGGCCCTTCCAGGCGCCGATGAAGGCAGTGCCCGCCAGTTGCGGCGCATCATTGGTGCCGGACAGATCGGCCACATGGCAGGCCGCGCAATTGGCCGCGTAGGCTTGGCGTCCGGCATCGACTTGGGCCTGGGTGAAGGGGCCCGGCGTCTGGCCTGAGGCAGCGGAGCCGAGAAGGCCCAGCGCGGCGGAAAAGCCGGCGGCGCCGAGGAGCAGGAGATTCTTCTTACGCATCATAACGTCCTTCACGATTCTTTGACTCAGCTCGACGGCGTGTCGAGCTGAGGAATGAACCAGTGATCTTGCTGAGGCACGTCCTGGCCCACGGTCTCATGCGCCTGGAAAATCCAGCCCCACAGCGTGCCTTTGGGACCCCAAGGTGCGTCGTCGGCTGGCGCCTTCTCGCTGTCGATCTGGACATAAATGCGGCCGGCGCGCAGGGCGGCTGCCTCGACGCTGTTCAGCTTGATGTTGCCGGAGATGGTACCGCTGGTGGATTTGGTCACCTCCAGATCGCCCACCTGCTTGCCCGGCACGCCGGTGACAGGACTGAGGAAAATATGTCCTTCGGTGGCATTGGAGGGCAGGCCGTGAAAATCGCCGGTCACCGTCATGGTCTTGCCGTCGGATGTGATCGTAGCCTGGCCCCGGCCCGCAATGAACTGCTTGGTCTCGTCGTCCACCGGCATGGGACCGAGAGCAACTTGATAGTCGACCGCGAAAGCAGGCGCGGCCATCAAGCCAAGCGCCAGCGTCAAACACAGTTTACGCACCATCGAACTCCTCATGGATCAGTTGCCGCCGCCCGCCGCGCCCGGCTGGAACCAGTGCAGATTGTCGGGGCGGGGAATATAGGCAAGCCGCGTGGACGGACCATCGCCATAAGGCATGGCGCGGTGATAGCGGCCGGTCGGTGCCTCAACGATATCGCCGTCACCGACGGTGACCAGCTTCTCGCCTTCCACCAGGAATTGCTGGGTGCCTTCGACGATCAGCCACAATTCCGGGAAGTTGGCGTGGAAGTGGCCCCATTCGGTGTCGGGCGGAGTGGGCACTCCGTGTTGCGAACGCAGGATGGTGACATAGGTATGGTCATCCCTGATCCACACACCGGTCTTTTCGCCGTCCTGAACGATCTGCTTTTCAAAATCGATAAAGGGATGGTTGATCTTGTCGAAGTCGCCATGGCCCGTGTAGGTGGCCTGGACATAATGTACGCCCTTGACCGGCGTCGGCGTCTCGGTCAGCGGATAGTCCGGCGATTCGCCCGCGGGCCGCATCTGGAAGCGCAGCACGGGCTCATTGCCGATATTCTCCATGCTGTATTGCAGGCGCTTGGGGACTTGCACCAGGAAATGCTTGGTGGCGACGAACGGCTCCTGGCCTTCGATGGTCACGCGCATCGAACCGGATTCCACCACCCAGAACACACGGTCATCGGCATAGAACTGGGTCTTGGTCTTTTCGCCGGGCGCCATGGAAATCCACTCGCCGACAAAGTCGCGGCTTGAGAACACGGCCTGTGTCCAGCTGTCCTTGCCCTTGTGTTTGGCCAGAACGTCGGCCAGGCGGTAGATGAGCCTGTTCGGCGCGACATAGGCCGGCAGCTTGGCGGGCTTTGCGGCCCAGGCGGTGATCGGCTTGGCCGGTGGTCTGGCCGCGCGCACCAGAGTGGCCTGGTCGCTGGCCGCGGCATCCTGCGCCAGGGCTGTTTGCGCCCAGATCAGGGCCGCGCCGAACAAGGCAAGGGCGGCAGCCGCCATCGGCCATGCGTTGAACTTCATCTGATCCTCCCGGAAGCCTTCGTGTGAAGGCGCATTTTTATCGTTATTCTGGAGGAACTGTAGCAGCGGCGCGGGTTTCCGGCCAGCGGCGCAAGGCCGCGTCACATGGCGGGCGAGCGGCCTTGGGGCGGGTGAATTTTGCTCAAAATGTCGTAGGACTTCCGCCGCGCCACGGAATCGAAAATCTGGGCGGTGACCATGATCTCGTCGGGACGGTGGGCGGCGATGAAATTGCCCAGGCCTTCGGAAATCCTGGCCGGGCTGCCCACGATGGCGCAGCGCAGCACCCGTTCCAGCATGTCGGCGATGCGCGGCTCCAAGGTCTGTTCATAGCCGGTCATCGGTGGGGGAAGCTGGCCGGGCCTTCCGGTTCGCAGGTTGACGAAGGCCTGCTGAACCGATGTGAGCAGAAGCCCGGCCTCCTCATCGGTGTCGGCGGCAAAGACGTTCAGGCCTAGCATCACATAAGGCGCGTCGAGAGTGATCGAGGGTTTGAAGTCGCGGCGATAGAGTTGGACCGCGAAATCCAGATCGTCGGGCGCGAAGTGCGAGGCAAAGGCATAAGGCAGGCCCAATGCTGCCGCGAGCTGGGCGCCGTAATGGCTGGAGCTCAGAATCCATACCGGCACATTGCTGCCCTCGCCGGGAATGGCGCGCACCGCCTGGCCGGGCAGGGCCGGGCGAAGATAGGCCAGCAGTTCCTGCACATCCTGGGGGAAATTGTCGAGATTGCCTTCCAGGGTTCGCCGCAAGGCGAGCGCGGTGCGCGGATCGGTGCCCGGCGCGCGGCCGATGCCCAGATCGATGCGGCCGGGAAACAGGGCCGCCAGGGTTCCGAACTGTTCGGCGATCACCAGCGGAGCATGATTGGGCAGCATGATGCCGCCGGCCCCGACACGAATTGTGCTGGTCTGGGCCGCCACATGGCCGATCGCCACGGCGGTGGCGGCACTGGCAATGCCGGGCATGTTGTGATGTTCCGCCAGCCAATAGCGGCGATAGCCCAGGCGCTCGCAATGCCTCGCCAATTGCGCGCTCTCGTCAAGCGCCGAGGCCGCATCGCTGCCTTGCTTGATGGGAGACAGATCCAGGACCGAAAGCGGAACCATGGCCCAAACATGACCTTTTGCATAATGCTTTCAAGGCCAATCTTCAAATTTGGGGGGCGCCACATTTCCGGCGCGATTGGCTGCGACAAGCTTGCTCTGGGGCCACACGCGCCGCGCGCCGCGCGGTGTTGGCGAAGGATTCAAGAACATGCATCGCAGGCATCTGCTGGTCGGCGCCGCCGCGCTGGCTCTTCCATTTGCGCCGTTCGCGGCCCGCGCGGCGGCCAATCCGGCGGAAGAATTCATCGGCAGCAACATCCAGACCGGCTTCGACATCCTCAACGACCGCAGCCTCGGCGCCGACGAGCGAGGCCGCCGCTTCGCATCCTTCTTTCTGGGACTTACCGATTTGAAGCGCGTGGCGCTGTTTCTGCTGGGCCGTTATGCGGCATCGGCGTCGCCGGCCGATATCGAGAGTTATGTCGCGGCCTATCAGGATTATGTTTTGTCGGTATACCAAGCCTATTTCGCGCGCTACGCCGGACAGACTTTGCACGTGCGGGCCTCACGCGAACGCGCGCCGGGCGACTTCATCGTCAACACCGACATGGTGGGCGGCAGCCAGCCGATGCAGATCGATTTCCGTGTGCGGACCGACGGCGCCAAGCCGGTGCTGGTGGACTTCGCCGTCGATGGCGTCTGGCTGGCGCTGGCGGAACGCGACCAGTTCGTTTCCGTGCTGGCGCAAAACAACGGCGATATCAAAGCCTTGACCGCGCATCTCATCGCGCTTCAGCAGCACTGAGGCGTTCACGGGAACCGTTGCGCGAATTGGTTGCGGCTTGATATTTCGCGCAAGCCTCGCTATGTCGGCTGGTGCTGGGGTGCATAGGTCGTGCGGAATATTCCGGTTCCCGCGTCCAGGTCAAAAGTTCTAGGCGCCCGTTTTCCGCTTTTGGTCTTCAGATTCGCATGGGAGTTTCTGTGTCCGAACCTGTGTCGATTGCGATTTCAAGGCCGTCATCGCGCGGTTTCGTACACACGCTTGTTCTCGGCAGTCTTTGCATCGCCGCCGCTCTGGCGGCGCATAACACCCAAGTCGCGGTCACCCGGCACGATGACGGGCCGGTGGTGCGCCGTTCGATCCTGGTGCGGCTGATCGAGGAACCGCGACCGGTCCAGCCTTCGGCCTATGATCTGGAATCCACCATGAGCCCGTCGCAGTTGATGGGCCGCTGGGACGGCATCATCGCGGAAGCCTCGCGGCGCTTCCATGTGCCCAAGACCTGGATCCGCGCGGTGATGGCGCGTGAAAGCGGCGGCCGTACCATGCTGGGTGAAGATAAGCCGATTGTCTCCAGCGCCGGCGCGCTGGGACTGATGCAGGTGCTGCCCGAGACCTATGAGGAGATGGCGGCAACCCACAGGCTGGGCGCAAACCCGTTCGACGCCCATGACAATATCATGGCGGGCACCGCCTATCTGGACTGGCTGCACCGCCGATACGGCTATCCGCAGATGTTCGCGGCCTATAATGCCGGACCCGGAAAGCTGGAAGATCATCTGGAGCATGGCGTGAGCCTTCCGGCTGAAACCCGCGCCTATGTCGGCAACATCGACATCGCCCTGCTTGGGGGAAAGAGCCACACCGAACTGGTCACCTTCACCCAGCCTGACGGCGAGACGGTGAAGATCGATCCCCGCCAGGTCACTGCCGTCCGCGCGCCGCTGCCCGGCGAATATGATGACAAGGTCAAAGCCGTGCTGGCGCTGGGTCCTCACCGGCAGCAGGGCGTTTGCGAAGACGTTGCCGCCGCCCAGGCGGCCATCGGGCTGCAAACAGCGCGGTCTGGCGCAAGCCCATTTGCCGGGTAATATCTCCCCGGATCATTCCGGGAGAGTTCAACATGCGCGGCAAGTCCGTTGGCGGTGCAATCGCCCTTGCTTGGGCTGTCTCCGCGCTCTTGATGGCGGCACCGGCCTGGGGCGCAAATCCGTTTGCCGCCGCCAGTACGCTGCCCTATCAGGCGCCGCGCTTCGATGTCATCAAGGATGGTGACTATCAGCCCGGCTTCGATGCCGGGATGAGAGAACAGATCACCGAGATCCAGTCGATCGCGAACAACCCGGCGGCGCCCACCTTCGACAACACCATCGCGGCGATGGAGCGATCCGGCCGCATGCTGGACCGGGTGAGCAACACCTTCTTCGGCGTGGTGCAGGCCAACACCAATCCCGTGCTGGACAAGGTGCAAACGATAGAGGCGCCCAAGCTCGCGGCCCATACCGACGCCATCTTCCTCGATGCCAAGCTCTTTCAGCGCGTGAAGACGCTTTATGACGGGCGCGCCGGCCTCAAGCTGGAGCCGGAAGCGCTGCAGGTGCTGACGCTTTACTACCGCCAGTTTGTGCATGCCGGCGCGCTTCTGTCCGACAAGGACAAGACGGCGCTCAAGGCGCTCAACAAGGAAGACGCCAGCCTGGAAACCCAGTTTCAGCAGGAGCTGATTGCCGCCGCCAAGGCCGGCGCGCTGGTGCTGGATGACAAGGCCCAGCTTTCGGGCCTGTCGGATGGCGAAATCGCCGGCACGGTGGAAGCAGCCAAGGACCGCAAGTTGAAAGGCAAGTATGTCATCGTCTTGCAGAACACCACTCAGCAGCCGCTGCTGACCTCGCTGGCGGACCGCGCCGTGCGCGAAAAGCTCTTCAACAACAGCTGGACGCGGGCCGAAAAAGGCGATGCCAACGACACCCGCGCCATCATTTCGCGGTTGGCGGTGATCCGCGCGCAAAAGGCGAAGTTGCTGGGTTATCCCAACTATGCCGCTTACGTGCTTTACGACCAGATGGCCGACACGCCCGAAAAGGTGGAGAAATTCCTCGGCCAGCTGGTGAGCCCCACCCGGGCCAAGGCGGCCGATGAGGCGCGCCTGATCCAGGCGGCCATCGACAAGGATGGCAAGCATTTCGAACTGAAACCCTGGGATTGGCAGCGCTATGGCGAACGGGTGCGCAAAGAGCGCTACGACCTGGATGAGAATGCGCTCAAGCCCTATTTCGAAATCCACAAGGTGCTGACCGACGGCGTCTTCTATGCCGCCAACAAGCTCTACGGCCTTACCTTCAAGGAGCGCCATGACATCCCGGTCTATCAGCCGGATGTGATGGTCTACGAAGTGTTCGATTCCGACGGTTCGTCCCTGGGGCTGATGTATTTCGACTATTACAAGCGCGACAACAAGAACGGCGGCGCCTGGATGAGCAATTTCGTGGAGCAGTCAAAGCTGCTCGGCACCAAGCCGGTGATCTACAATGTCGCCAATTTCACCAAGCCGGCGCCCGGCCAGCCGGCGCTGATCAACTTCGACGACGTCACCACCATGTTCCATGAATTCGGCCATGCCTTGCACGGCCTCTTTGCCAGCCAGACCTATCCGCTGGTGTCGGGCACCAATGTGGCGCGCGACTTTGTCGAATTCCCGTCACAGTTCAACGAGCATTGGGCGCTCTATCCCGAGGTGCTCAAGCATTATGCGGTGGACGGCAAGAGCGGAACGCCGATCCCGCAAGCGCTGGTGGACAGGATCAAGGCGTCTGAAACCTGGGGCCAGGGCTATTCGCTGGGCGAATTGCTGGCGGCGTCGGAACTGGACATGAAATGGCACACCTTGCCGGCGGACGCGCCCAAGCAGGATGTGGATGCGTTCGAGACCAAGGCGCTCAAGGATAGCGGCACGGACTTTCCCAATGTGCCGACACGCTACCGCTCCAGCTATTTCCTGCACATCTGGGCCAATGGCTATGCCTCGGGCTATTACGCCTATCAATGGACCGTGATGCTGGATGACGATGCCTTCGCCTGGTTCACGGCCCACGGCGGCCTGACGCGGGCGAACGGCCAGCGCTTCCGGGACCTGATCCTGTCCAAAGGCCATACGCTGGATTACGGCCCCATGTTCCGGGCCTTTTACGGCAAGGATCCCGATATCGGTCCGATGCTGGTGCATCGCGGTCTCAAGCCCCTGCCCAATTGACGCCTGATCGCCTGATCGCCTAGCGCGACTTGGTCTTGCGCTTGGGCACTTTTTGGCCCGCCCGGCGCGCCTCCGACAGGCCGATGGCGATGGCCTGCTTGCGGCTTTTCACCTTGCCACCCTTGCCGCCGGGGCCGCTTCTCAGCGTGCCCTGCTTGCGCTCATGCATCACCCGTTCGACCTTCTTCTGTGCCCCGCTGGAGTATCTGCGTGCCATGATTTCTCCTTGTCTCGGTCCAAACCTTGGCAAAATAACCCCTTAGCCTGATTTCCGGTTCCGGAAGGAACGACATAGCAGGAGCGGTGTTGCCACCTCACTGCGAAAGTCCGTGCGGAGTTCCGCCATGATCGTCACCCTGTCCCGGCTTTATGATGACGGCGTCCATGCCAGGGCGGTGGTGGATGAACTCAAGGCCGCCGGCCTGCCCGCCGACGATATCGGCATCATCGGCTCCTCGCGCTGCACCGCCAGGACGAATGCGGCCCTGGATCGCGATGCCGACGACGATCATGGCCACACCATCAATCGCAGCGCCGGCATTGGCGCGGCCCTGGGCGGGGCCGCGGGTCTGCTTGCGGGGCTTGGCGCCTTTGTCCTTCCAGGCATCGGCGGCGTCGTGGCGGCGGGCTGGCTTGCGAGTGCCTTGGCAGGCGCTGTGGCCGGCGGCGCCGCCGGCGGCGTGGTGGGCGCGCTGATCGAGGCCGGCGTGAGCGAGGACGACGCGGCGGGCTATGCCGAAGGCGTGCGGCGCGGTGGAACACTCGTCACGGTCAAGGTGACGGCCAGGGACCGGGACTTCTTTGAAGACATCCTGACCGGGCGCCAGGAACGACGCCTGCGCGGCGCGTTCGATCCGGCCATGCCGGCTGAACTGCGCGCGCTGGATTTGATCGAGGACAAGCGGCCCTGACGGAGTTCGACAAGGCGTGAAGCCCCTTGTAGAAACCGCCCATGAGCGAGGCGGCTTTCATTGCAGGCGACTGGGGCACCAGCCGGTTGCGGCTTTATCTCTGCGATGGCCGAGGGTCCGTGCTGGCACGGGGCGAGGGCGAAGGCGCTTCGGTACCTGATTGCGCCGGCCGTTTTGCGGCGGCGGTTGCCGGTTGGGACAAGGCGCATGGCATCCTGCCGGCCGTCCTGGGTGGCATGGTGGGGTCCACCATCGGCTGGAAGGAAGTGCCCTATCTGCGCTGCCCGGCGAGACCCCAGGCCATTGCCGGCGCCGCGTTGCGCTTTGAAGCCGGGGGTCGCGCCATCGCCATCCTGCCGGGCATTTCCTGCATCGGCAGAACCGGCGCACCCGATGTGATGCGCGGCGAAGAGACCCAGATCCTGGGCGCGCTTCGGCTTCATCCCGGCATGGCCAGGGGCCGGCAGCTTTTCTGCCTGCCCGGTACCCATGCCAAATGGGTCGCGGTGGAAGATGGCGCGGTGATGGATTTCCAGACCGCGCTGTCGGGCGAATTGTTTGAACTGCTCAGGCGCCACAGCGTACTGGCGCGCGACGGCGGTGATGTCGATGCCGGCAGTCCGGCGCTTCAACGCGGTCTCGAATTCGTGCGCGCCAATTCCGGCATCGATCTCCTGCATCTTCTGTTCAGCACCCGCGCCCGGGTGGTGACGGGCGAGATGGCCAAAGGCGAGGCCGCCTCCTATCTGTCGGGCCTGGTGCTGGGCAAGGACATCGCCACCGCACTTTCGCTGTTTCATCCCGAAGGCCCGGTCCATTTGATCGGCACACCGCAGCTGACCGCGCTTTATGGCGGCGTGCTCAAGACCTATGATGTCTCCAGTGCGGTGATCGATGGCGATGCCGCGGCCCTGGCGGGCCTGGTTCATGCCCATGCGGAAATCTTTTCATGACCGAACTCCTGGCCGACCTGCCGCTGGTGGCGATCTTGCGCGGCGTCACACCGGATCGGATCGAAGGCGTGGCGGCGGCTCTGTTCGAGGCCGGCATCCGCGCCATCGAAGTGCCATTGAATTCGCCTGAACCGTTCAAGAGCATCGAAATTCTGGCCAAGGCTTACGGCGAGCGCTGCCTGACCGGCGCGGGCACCGTGCTCGATCCCGACGATGTGGACCGGCTGGCCGATGCCGGCGGCAGGCTGTTGGTGACGCCCAACACCAATCCGGCGGTGATCAGCCGTGGCGTGGCAAAGGAAATGGTGGTGATGCCGGGTTTCTACACCCCCAGCGAGGCTTTCGCGGCCATCGCGGCGGGCGCGCGCATGCTGAAATTGTTTCCGGCCGCCACCGCCGGCACCGCGCATCTCAAGGCGCTGTTGGCGGTATTGCCGAAAGAGGTACCCGTCTATGCCGTGGGCGGCGTGGGCGCCGGCAATATGAAGGAATGGCGCTGGGCGGGCGCGGCGGGCTTCGGCATGGGCACGGACTTGTTCAAGCCTGACTATACCGACGAAGATATCGCCGCCCGCGCGCGCCAGAGCGTGGCGGCGTTTAGAGCTGCTGGCTGAATCAATCTTGTCATGCCCGCGCAGGCGGGCATCCAACTTTTTTGCAGCGACCATTTTGCAAAGTTGGATTCCCGCTGGAGTTTGTTCTCCGACCGCGCTTCGCGCGGACCGGAATTACAACTGCAGACCACGCACTTGGCAAACCTGATACAAGCTATTGAGTTGGCGGTAAAAATTGGTGGCTGGCAAAGCCTACAACGAAAGCAAAAACCAACAGTCCCACAAACAGGACTACGCCACGGCGCGCATTCCTTCTATGAGCCGCGGCGGCTTCACTTTCTGACTCGGGGATGCCGATGTAAGTCCAGGACTTGACGGTGTGGTAAGCGCCCCAGAACCAAGAACAGACGGCACCCACTAACGCCGCCTTCCAAAGGCCCTCGATCAGCACTGACAATTGGGCGCTCACCAGTTCGTGTAGCTGCCGTCAGGCCTGTGGTTGATTTGAATCGGCGCATAATGCTCCGTCCAGTCGCCCACTTTTTCCAGCTTGCTGGTGTCCAGCGTCACGCCCAAACCGGGCCGGTCATTGGGCCACAGTTTGCCGTTATGGAAGTCATAGGCCTGCGGCAGATAGGGCCAGGGATGGCGGCCGGCACCGGTCATTTCCATCAGCGCGATCACCGAGGTTGCAGTCAGGCAATGCACCAGCGCGGTCTCGCCGATCGGGCCGGTGAAATGCGGGATCAGGCCGCAATAATGGGTCTCGGCCAGGGCCGCAATCTTCATATATTCGGTGATGCCGCCGACGTTGGGCACGGTGCAGCGGGCAAAATCGATCAGGTTCTGCTCGATCAGGGGCGCGATCTCCCACTTCACGCCATAGATTTCGCCTACCGCCACCGGCACGCGCAGGCGCGGACGAATCACCTTGTAGATGTCGATATTCTCGCCCCGGATCAGGTCCTCGCAGAAGAAGGGATGCAAGGGTTCGAGTTCGGTGGCCAGCGTGATGGCATCTTCCGGGTCCATGACGCCATGGAAGTCGATCGCCCAGGCGCCGTCCTTGCCCACGCCCCGGCGGATGGCCTGGCAGTCCTCCACCGTCTGGCGCACTGCCTCGAAGCGGTCGAAACTTTCGCTTTCGCGCACGCCGGTGCGGTAGGCGCGGAAACCTTCGGCGACGCAAGCCCGTGCCGCGTCTTCCAGCGTGCCGCCGGGAGGGGTGGGATAGGACGTGGCATAGCATTCGACATAGTCGCGGCTCTTGCCGCCCAGCAATTGCCACACCGGCACGCCCAGCGCCTTGCCCTTCAGGTCCCACAGCGCCACGTCCAGCGCGCCGAGCGAGTGGGTCTTTTCCCTCCCCGACGGATAGAAATAGCCCCGCTCCATCGTTTGCCACAGATGCTGGCTGCGGAACGGGTCCTCGCCGATCAGAAGTCCGGCGCACTGTTCCATGGTCGAAGGCTCGCCGCCCTCGCCAATGCCCATTAGGCCGCTTTCGGTCTCGATGGTGACGATGTTGGTGGACTGGTTGAAGGTCGGCTGATGGACGTTGGGACGGCCCGCCGCATCGGTGGGCGTCTTGTAGTAGCGGATGCGCTTGATCTTGTCCTTGGGCAGGCCAAGCGCGAACGCATCGGGCGGCGTCCACAATGTGGCTGCGGCCGCGCCAAGCATCCCCGTCATCACACTGCGGCGATCCATAATCCCCTCCACCAGGCTCTGGAATTTCTATGTCAGGTTGCAGATCCAACCCTTGTTGGCGTCGCAATACCACAGCACGCCATCCTTGATGTCCAGGCCATGGAGCGAAGGATCGTTGGCCTTGTCCAGCACGATCTTGGCCACGATGGCGCCGTCGGATTTCTGCAGCTTGTAGATTTCCGCTTCATCGCTGCCCACGCACCAGATGTAATCGCCGTCCAGCGCGATGCCATGGGTGCGCACTGTAGGCGCCTGGATGCTGCGGGCGACGGTGCCTTCTTCCGCATTCATCAGGAACAGTTTGCCGCTGGCGGGTACCGCCATCCAATATTGGCCGTTGCCGGCCCATTTCACGCCATGCCCGCCCGAGGCCAGCGGCAGGTCACCCGGCTTGGGCGTGCGTTGGGTGTAAACGCCGTAAATGCCCCAGCCCGGGGTTTCCCACTTCTTGAGCGTCTTGCCCGTCTTGGGATCGACTTTGAGCGTCGAAGGATTGCCTTCGCGCACCTTGGTCGAGGTGAGGAACCAGGCGCCGTCGCCATAGGTGATGCCGCTACCATGGATGCATTCGGTAACCACATTGGCCAGCACCTGGCCGGTCTTTGGATCGATGGTGGCGACATGGTTGGGATCGACCTGGTCCAGGATCCACAACTGCCCGCCTGGCCCAAACTGCATGTCGTTGGGCTCTTTCACGCCTTGCGCGGCGAGGTTGTAGAGCCGGTTCACCTTTTTGGACACAATGGGCGCGTTCTTGCGCGCCGCGATTGTGACCTCGGGAATGACCGGATCGGTTGCAAAAGCCGCGGTTGGGAGCATCGTTCCCGCGGCAGCAAGCATCAGATCGCGGCGTGACAATCCTGCCATGGTCATCCTCCCTTGATTGTGTTTGACAGGAAGTTAGAACAAGTTGCGCCCGGATTGAACCACGCGCACTTTCGGTCTTGCTTGGAATGAGAGCGATTCTGCGCAAGGCATTTGTTTTCGTCCGCGTCCTGACATAACCTCGGTGGCAAGTGGCCCCGCCAAAAGGGAGCCGCGTCAGTGAAGGCGGCAAAGACCGCCGGCTGGGGTCGAGGAAACAAGACAAAGAATCAACACGTTAATCGGCGCGCCGCCGGAGGATGGATCGGTCATTGGCCATTCCATCCAGAGGGTGACAGAGATAAGGCGGGAGCAACCCGCACATGATGCCGTCCTCCGGCAAGGAGGGCGGCATTTTTCTTGTGGCCCCGCCGATTGTCATATCGCAGTGCAGCGTAACTCTGTGCTGTTTTTTTGCGGAGCCGTCTCGTAAGAACCGGGGCCGCGAGCACGAGTGGCGACAGGGGAGTTTTTGACATGCGTGGACTGAAGTTAGGTGCGGGCCTTGTGGCGCTGCTCGCCATTGCGGTTCCGGCCATGGCCGAAACCACGGTGCTGAATAATGTCACCGTGATCGACGGCACCGGTGCCGCGCCGCAACCCAATTCCGCCATTGTAATGACCGACGGCAAGATCGTCTGGGTTGGTCCGGTCTCCGCGCTGAAGACGCCCGCTGGCGCCACGGTCAAGGATCTCAGCGGTAAGTTCGTGATGCCCGGCATCATCGACAGCCATGTTCACATCGGCATGATGCATGACGTCACCCAGGACGAGAAATACGAGACGCCTGAGAACGTCCAGGCCGATCTGAAACAGTATGCCGCCTATGGCGTCACCTCGGTACAGGTGCTGGGCACCGACAAGGATTTCGTCCTCGACATGCGCAACCAGCAGCGCAAAAGCCGCCCGTCCATGGCACGCATCTTCAGCGCCGGCCAGGGTTCGGTGATCAAGGGCGGCTATGGCGGCCTGGTGGGCGTGACCAATCCCATTTCCACGCCGGAAGAGGGGCGCAAGCTGGTGGATGAGCAGGCGGCCAAGGGCGTGGACTTCATCAAGCTCTGGGTGGATGACGAGCGCAAGACCATTCCGGTCAAGATGCCGCCCGCGGTTTCCGCCGCCATCATCGACGAAGCGCACAAGAAGAACCTGCGCGCGGTGGCGCATATCTTCTATCTGGCCGACGCCAAGGAGCTGATCCGCGAAGGCATCAATGGTTTCGCCCATATGGTGCGCGACCAGCCGGTGGACGATGAACTGCTCAATATGATGAAGGCCAAGAATGTCTGGATGGTCTCCGCCACGCTCAGCCGCGAGATGGCCTACAGCCTTGCCATCATGCCCTGGTTGAACGATCCCTTCTTCACCCGTGGCGTCACGCCGGGCACCCTGATCGCGCTCAAGAGCATGGACCGGGAAAAGGCGGTGGTGATGGGTCCGACCCGCTTCCCGGGCCTGCCTTACGAAAAGAAAGTCTTCTTCGACATGGATCGCACCCTGATCCAGGCGCTGGAGAATTATCAGGCGATGGTGAACGCCGGCGTCGAAACCGGCATGGGCACTGACTCCGGCCCCAACGGCCGCTTCCCCGGCTTCAACGCGCATGAGGAAATGCAGCTGGAAGTGGCCGCGGGCCGCTCGCCCCTGGATGCCATCAAATCGGCCACCAGCGACAATGCCCGCTGGCTGGGCGACAACAACATCGGTTCCATTGCCGCCGGCAAATGGGCCGACCTGCTGGTGCTGGACAAGGATCCGGTCGCCGACATCCACAACACCGAGACCATCGATTCGGTCTATATCGCGGGCAATTCGGTGCCGACCATCTGGCAGACCTGCCGCGACCGGCCTGAAAGCCAGTGCCAGCCGCGCCCGGCCGACCTGCCGGACATGCCATATTGAGTTCTTGTGGGCGCCGGGGATTTCGGTTCTTGGCGCCAACCGGTTTAAGGAAGAGCAATGTCATCCGACGCCGCCCGGCCAACACGCGTCCGCCACACGGTTCTTGGCCTGGTGGTGGTGGTCTATTTCATCACCTATCTCGACCGCGTGCTGCTTTCCAACGCCCTTCCGGTGATCCAGAAGCAGTTCCATTTCTCGATCGAGACCTTTGGCATCATCATCGGCTGCTACAACTGGGCCTATGCCCTGTTCCAGATCCCGGGCGGCTGGTTCGGCGACCGGGCTGGCCCGCGCATCGCGCTGGCCAGTGTGGTGATCTGGTGGTCGGTCTTCACCTTCATCACCGGCTTTTCCTTCTCCGTCACCATGATGATGATCTGCCTGTTCCTGATCGGCATGGGCGAGGCGGGCGCGTTCCCGATCTCCAACCGCGCGCTGTCGCGCTGGATGCTGCCGACCGAGCGTGGCTTCGCGCAGGGCACCACCCATGCCGGTTCGCGCCTGGCGGGCGCCGTGGCCCCGATCCTGGTCGCGACCCTGATCGGCCATTATGGCTGGCACGTGCCCTTCTTTGTCTTCGCCACCGTCGGCATAGTCTGGGCGGGTGTGTGGCTCTGGTATTACCGCGATGTGCCCAGCGAACATGGCAGCGTCAATGAAGCCGAACGGCACAGAATTGTCTCCGCCTTGGGTCATGCCAAGAAGCGCCAGCCGATTCCATGGGCCATGATCTTTTCCAGCCGCCAGATGTGGACCGTTGCGGCCATGTATTTCTGCTACGGCTACTGCCTGAACATGTTCCTGGTCTGGTATCCCAAATATCTGGACAGCGCCCGTGGCTATACCCTGGCCGAGATGGGCTTCTTCGCCAGCCTGCCGCTGGCGGCCGGCGTGGTGGGCGACATCTGCGGCGGGGTGTTCTCCGACCTGATCATTCACAAGACCGGCCGCATCAAATTCGCCCGCCAGAGCGTGGCCATCGCCGGCTTCCTGTTGGCGGCGATCTGCATCCCGCTGGCGATCCATGAACCTGACCGTTATCTCAGCGCGGCCCTGTTCGGCGGCACGGTGTTCGGCCTGGAATTGGTGGTGGGCAATGCCTGGGCGGTGACGCTGGACATTGGCGGCAGCTTCGCCGGTTCCTGCTCGGCGGTGATGAATACGGCCGGCAATATTGGCGGCGCCATCATCGCCACCGTGACCGGCTTTATCGTCAAGCGCTATGGCTGGGACGCGGCCTTCTACGTCGTGGGCGGCCTGGCGGTCATGGGCGCCCTGCTGTTCACCCAGATCGACGCAGGCCGCAAGCTGATCCCCGATGCCTCCAGCCCGGTGGTCTAAAAGGCTCAAAACCCCCGGTGCGGTGCGGCTTTATCGCCGGGTTCACTTTTGCCCCGAATTGGCTAAGGTCCCGGCCCCATGGAACCCTTCAAGACCCTCGAGGGCGTCGCTGCCCCCCTGAACATGATCAATGTCGACACCGACATGATCATTCCCAAGCAATATCTGAAAACCATCCATCGCACCGGGCTGGGCAAGGCCCTGTTTGACGAACTGCGCCACAACACCGACGGCAGCGAAAAGCCGGATTTTGTGCTCAACAAGCCGGCCTGGCGCAAAGCCAAGATCCTGGTGGCCGGGGACAATTTCGGCTGCGGCTCAAGCCGCGAACATGCGCCCTGGGCGCTGCTCGATTTCGGCATCCGCTGCGTGATCGCGCCCAGCTTCGCCGACATCTTCTATGGCAACTGTTTCAAGAACGGCATCCTGCCCATCAAGCTGCCGCAGGAAGAAGTCGACAAGCTGATGGATGATGCCGAGCGCGGCGCCAATGCCGTGATCTCCATCGACCTGGAAAAGCAGGAGATCCGCGGTCCCGACGGCGGCATGATCAAGTTCGAGGTCGATGCGTTCCGAAAAGCATGCCTGTTGAACGGCTGGGACGATATCGGCCTGACCATGCGGGCCGAGGACAAGATCAACCAGTTCGAAAAGCAGCAGCACGTCCAGGCGCCCTGGCTTTAGGAGCGTCGGCGAGGCCGGTAGCGTCAGCGTACCGGCGAGCGACCAGACAAAGAAGCGGAAGAGAATCCGATGAACGAATACAACCTCCTGCTGGTGCCCGGTGACGGTATCGGCCCCGAAGTGATGGACGCCACCATGCGGGTGGTGGGCTGGTTCGGACAAAAGGGCCTGGCCTACAAGACCGAGGAGGCGCTCCTGGGCGGCGTCGCCATCGACACGGTCGGCCGGCCTGATCCCGATGAGACTTTCGAGAAGGCCAATGCGGCCGATGCGGTGCTGATGGGTTCGGTGGGCGGGCCCAAATGGGACGGGCTGCCGTTCGAGAAGCGCGCCGAGCGGGGGCTGCTGCGCATCCGCAAGGACATGGCCGTCTATGCCAACCTGCGCCCGGCGCTGTGTTTTGACGCGCTCAAGGATGCCTCCACGCTCAAGCCCGAGATCGTTTCCGGCCTCGACATATTGATCGTGCGCGAGTTGATGGGCGGGGTCTATTTCGGCGAGCCCAAGCAAACCACGATCCAGTCCGACGGCCAGAAGCGCGCGGTGGACACCGGTGTCTATACCACCGGTGAGATCGAGCGGGTTTGCCGCGTCGCCTTCGACATGGCGCGGCTGCGCTCCAACAAGGTGCATAGCGCCGAAAAGTCCAATGTGATGGTGACGGGAGTGTTGTGGAAGGAAGTCATCACCATGCTGCACGCCCGGGAATATCCGGATGTGGAGCTGCATCACATCCTGGCCGACAATGCCGCCATGCAGCTGGTGCGCAATCCCAAGCAGTTCGATGTGCTGGTGACCGACAATCTGTTCGGCGACGTGCTCTCGGACGAAGCGGCGCAACTCACCGGCTCGATCGGCATGCTGCCTTCGGCCTCACTGGGTGACAGGCGCGCCAATGGCATGCCCTCGGCGCTGTATGAGCCCATCCATGGCTCGGCGCCGGATATCGCGGGCAAGGGGCTGGCCAATCCGATCGCCTCCATTCTCTCCTTCGCCATGTGCCTGCGCTATTCCTTCGGCTTGAAGGACGAAGCGGCGCGGCTGGAGAAGGCCGTGGATAGGGTGCTGGCGGAAGGGTATCGCACCGGCGACATCATGCAGGCGGGGATGAACAAGGTGGGCACGTCTGGTATGACGGATGCGATCCTGAAGGCGCTGGATTCCTTATAACCTGTCATGGCCGGGCAGCGAGCCCGCCAAGCGGGCGAAGCGTGACCCGGCCACCCAACTTTTTTTGATGGCGCTTCGCGCACTGGATGGCGCGCATACGCTGTCGCTATGCGCCAAGGGCGGCCATGACATGTGGGGTTAGTCGCCCTTGAGGTCTCGCCTCGCCGCATGCAGCAACGGCTCGGTGTAACCGCTGGGCTGCTCCTTGCCTTTGAACACCAGATCGCAGGCCGCCTGGAAAGCGATGCCGTCGTAGGCCGGCGCCATGGGCTGATAGAAAGGATCGCCGGCATTCTGCTGGTCGACCACCTTCGCCATGCGCTTCAAGGTTTCCAGCACCTGGTCCTGTTTGCAGATGCCGTGCTCCAGCCAGTTGGCGATATGCTGGCTGGATATGCGCAATGTGGCGCGGTCTTCCATCAACCCGACATTGTGAATGTCGGGCACCTTGGAGCAGCCAACGCCCTGGTCCACCCAGCGCACCACATAGCCCAGAATCCCTTGGGCATTGTTGTCCAGCTCCTGCTGCACTTCTTCCGGGCTCCAGTTGGGCCGGTCGGCCAGCGGGATGGTGAGAATGTCGGAGAGTTTGGCGCGCGGGCGTGACTTGAGCTCGTCCTGCCGCGCCTGCACGCTGACCTGGTGATAATGCAGCGCATGAAGCGTGGCGGCGGTGGGCGAAGGCACCCAGGCGCAACTGGCGCCCGCCATGGGATGGCCGATCTTGGCCTTCAGCATGTCGGCCATCTTGTCGGGCATCGCCCACATGCCCTTGCCGATCTGTGCCTTGCCCTGGAAGCCGCAGAGAAGACCGATATCGACATTCTGGTCTTCATAGGCTGCCAGCCATTTGGACGTCTTCATCTCGCCCTTGCGCACCATGGCGCCGGCATACATGGAAGTGTGCATTTCATCGCCGGTGCGATCCAAAAAGCCGGTATTGATGAAGATGATGCGGTCCTTCGCGGCGCGGATGCATTCCTTCAGATTGACGGAGGTGCGGCGCTCCTCGTCCATCACCCCCATCTTGATGGTATTGCGGGCAAGACCCAAAATGTCTTCCACGCCGTCGAACAG
>Ga0210386_10001133_pt1 | contig 23902 bp, 23 predicted proteins | sample IncBWH32OmetaG_FD_160091 | JGI IMG/M metagenome (GOLD analysis project Ga0210386, IMG submission 160091) | Forest soil microbial communities from Barre Woods Harvard Forest LTER site, Petersham, Massachusetts, United States - Inc-BW-H-32-O ...
CAACTCGCCGTGGAATTCCCGGCCAAAGATGAGCTTGTCGTCGGCGTTGCGCGTGCCGATGGTGTGCAGGTAGAGCAGTGTACCTTTACGGTCGGTGCGCGCGTAATAGAGGCTCTTGCCGTCGGGGGCGAAGTCGATGGAGTAGTAAATGCCTGCGGGGAGTTCATCTTCGAGCGTCTTCTTTTTGGTCACGCCATAGATGCGGATGGTCGCTTCGTCGGCTCCGCCCTGGCGAACCTGGTAGGCGAGGAGCAGGCCGTCGCGGGAAACATCGGCGAGGCGGACGGAGGTATTGGGGTCGCGGCTGAAGGCGGCCGGATCGATGAGGCGCTCGTCTTTGGGTGCGCTGGCCTGGCCTTTCGGCGCTGCGCCTGTCCATCCATGGCGCATGTAGATGGAGAACTGGTCTTCTCCAGCGAGCCGTTTCATGAAGTAGTAATTGCCGGCGCGCTGGATGGGGATGGTCCAGCGGGAGGTGTGCTCGAGCGGGTCGAGATCGTCGAGAGCCTGGTTGTGGATGGGATCCAGCTTCAAGTAGCGGGTGGTGTAGGCATTCTGCTGGTCAATGAAGGCGCGGGTTTCAGTGCTCTTCGCATCTTCGAGCCAGCGGTAATTGTCAGTGACCTTCGTCCCGAAGTAGTTGTCGATGACCGGATTCGCTTCGGCAACGGGCGGTGGAGGAAGCGTGATGCCGTCGCGGCCATGGATGGACTGGGCGAAAACTTTGGAGCCGAGAAGAACAAGGAAGACAAAACCAGCGATGCGCCGCATCGGGAACCCCCTGCCAGACAGGATACTCGGGCAAAATGACTGACTGCGCGCTTCCCATTTTGTTTGCTGCGCGACAGCGGTAAGGTTACGCCATTGGCACCGCATCCCTTCTGGGTTCGAATTGCGACGCGTGGGCATCCGCCACCCCGGTAGAATCGAGGCAGTGGAAGAATCACTGCCAACTCAACCGCGACCGGGCGCGCCGTCGCCGCTGGCGCGGGCGATGCGTGTATTGCGGCCGTCGCATGCGCACTCGGCATTCAGCGCCACGGTGGTGCTGATGGTGTCGGTGTTTCTGTCGCGCATCATCGGGCTGGTCCGGGTGAAGTACATCGCGTGGCTGTTCGGCAGCGGGATGCAGGCCGATGCGCTGAACGCAGCTTTTGTGCTGCCCGACATGATCTCGTATTTTCTTGTGGGTGGAGCGGCGTCGATCACGTTTGTCACGATTCTGACGCGCTACCGCGAGACGGGGCGCGAGAAGGAGGGCGAGCGTTCCCTCTCCGTGATTCTGACCACGATGTACCTGGTGCTGGGTACGGCGCTTTTGCTCGCAGAGATCTTCGCGCCGGCATTCGTACGGCTGCAGTTCAACGGGTTCGACGCGGAGAAAGCGGCGCTCTGCGTGAAACTCACGCGGATTCTGCTGCCGGCACAATTGTTCTTTTTTGCCGGTGGAGTGTTCGGGGCGGTGCTGCTGGTACGCAAGCAGTTCAATGTGCAGGCGGTTTCGCCGTTGATCTACAACCTGGGAACGATAATTGGCGGCGTGCTGCTGGTGAAACAAATAGGCGTATCTTCGCTGGCCATCGGCACGGTGGCAGGCGCGTTTTGCGGGCCGTTTCTGTTGAACCTGGTGTTTGCGCGGCGGGCGGGTACGCGGTATCGGCCGATTCTCGATTGGCGCGATGAGGGGCTGCGCGAATGGGTGCGGCTGTCTCTGCCGCTGATGGCGGGGGTTTCGCTGGTGACGGCCGATAGCTGGATCATCGCTCACTTTGCTTCGAAGATTGGCGGCGCGGTCTCGCAGTTCAATTACGCAAAGCAGCTTTTCACAGCGCCAATGGCGGTGCTGGCGCAAGCTGCGGGCGCGGCGTCAATGCCGTTTTTTGCGAGCCTGTGGGCCAAGGATAACCGTTTCGAATTTGCGCACGTGGTGGCGGACTCGGTTTCGCGCGTGGCCTGCCTGGGGCTGCTGGCTGCTTCGGCCATGATCGCACTGGGTAAGCCCGCGATCGACTTGGTGTTTACGGGCGGACGCTTCTCGGCCGCAGACGCGAGCCAGTGCGCTGCGTATTTCGCGGTCTTCTCGATCTCGCTATTTCTCTGGTCGGCTCAGGCCATCTATTCGCGAGCCTTTTATGCGGCAGGAAACACGATGGTGCCGATGGTGGCAGGGACGATTGTGACTGTGGTTTCACTGCCGATCTACGTGGGGCTGTTCCACGGATTTGGCGCCATGGGGCTGGCATTCGCATCGGACATCGGGATTGCGATGCAAACGCTGGCAATTGCGGGATTGCTGCACCAGCGGCAAATGGTGTCGCTGGCGAGCCTGGATTACCCCGAACTGGGGCGGTGCATGGCTGCGGCGCTTACCGGCGGGGCGATCACGTGGATTGTGTTTTCGTGGCTGGCAGGCGAAGTGATTCAACGACTGCATCTGACAACGCACAACCGCTTGAACGACGTGGTGGTGCTGATGACGGGTGGTCTGCTTTGGGTGGCGATTTCGATGGGTGTGCTGTCGAGGACGGGATCGGCGCTGCCGCGTGTGATGAAGAAGAGGTTACGACTGGCGTAGCTTCGCAGGATGGGTTAGGCCACGGGCGAATCAAGACCTGCAGAGGCGATCAAATCGAGAACAACAAAGCACCGGGACCCCTGTCGAGACAGGGGTCCGTGCGGTCCCGAGAGACAACTGAGCCTTACGAGTTCGCTGCTACCTTGGCGTGCTCAGGCACAGCAGTCGGCTTCGAATCGGGCTTGCGGATATCGATGCCGCCCTTGAAGAATGCGCCGTCTTCAATGCTGATGCGAGCCGCGGCCACATCGCCGGTGAGTGCGCCTTCCGCACGGATGTCGACGCGGTCCGTAGCGTTGACGTTGCCCTTGAGCTTGCCGAGAACGACGATCTCGCGGGCGCTGATACTGGCCGTGACGTTGCCGTTTTTGCCCACGGTGACGCGATTGCCGGGAATGCTGATGCTGCCTTCGACCTTGCCGTCGATGAACAGGGATTCAGTCCCGGTAATCTCGCCCTTGATGGAGAGGCCTTTGCTGATGCTCGCCTGCTCGCCGACAGACGCAGTGGCTGTCGGGCGTGCAGTTTCAAGAGAGGGCTGCACCGCCACGGGGCGAGCGGCAGGCTGCTCGGGGGTCGGTGTCGGAGAGGGTGATTGGCCTTGTTGGGTGGGTTTCCACATAGCGCTCAATGCAATTTCCTTTTCTGTCCTAACGGGACTGAGGGTGCCAAGGCATGGGCCACTATCTGTGGGCCCGAAGACTTTAAAATTCTCGGACGCGGCCCTTGCTTGCCGGGGACACGTGCGTCCTCACTCTGATGCTAGTCCTTTGCTCGTACTTACCAAGCAGGGTTGTTGCCGTTATTGTAAGACGACAGGGCAAAAATATACGAATGCCGAGAGTAACGGGTCTTTCCAGTTGCCAACAATGACAACAGTTGGACGCTGCAAACCCGATGAATCGCGGTGATTTACCTATAAATCTCGAACCAGGAAAGGAACCCATGCGCCGGATCGTCTGGAATATCGCGCTTTTTGGGGCTGTGGGAATGTTGGGACAGATTTCGGTGCGCGGACAGGCGCCGGGGGCGCAGCTGCCGTTTGACGTGGTGATTCTGCACGGCCACATCGTGGATGGGACGGGTTCGCCGTGGTATTCGGGGGATGTGGGGATTCGCGACGGACATATTGCGGCAATCGGAGACCTGGGCAACGCGCCGGCGAAGCAAAAGATCGACGCGCAGGGGGAGGTCGTCGCTCCGGGATTCATCGACATGCTGGGACAGTCGGAGCTGACGATTCTCGTTGATCCGCGACTGCCGTCGAAGATCTACCAGGGCATCACGACCGAGATTACCGGCGAGGGCAATTCTGTGGCACCGGTGAACGATGCGATGCTGGCGGCCGATCGCTCGGGATACGAGCATCTCCACATCATGCCGGACTGGCATACGCTTCGGGAGTATTTTGCGCGGCTCGAGAAGCAGGGCATGGGAATCAATCTCGCCACATATGTCGGCGCGACGTCGGTGCGGCGGATGGTGTTGGGCGACGCGAAGATCGACCCCACTCCAGCGCAACTCGACCAGATGAAAGGGTTGGTCGACCAGGCGATGCGGGATGGAGCGGTGGGCGTGTCGACTGCGCTGCAGTACTCGCCTGCGCCTTATGCGAGGACCGAAGAGCTAGTTGCGCTGGCGCGCGAGGCGTCGAAATACGGCGGGATCTACGCGACGCACATGCGCAGCGAAGGGGATGCGGTGCTGGAGTCGATTGACGAGGCAACGCGCATCGGGCGCGAGGCGCAAATCCCGGTGGAGATCTGGCATTTGAAGGCGGCAGGCAAAGCGAACTGGGGCAAGATGCCGCAGATTGCGGCACGCATTGATGCGGCGCGAGCTGCGGGTGTGGATGTAAGCGCGAATACCTACGCGTATACGGCTTGGTTCAACACATTTTCAGCATTCGTACCGCCGTGGGCGCATGATGGCGGGGATGTGAAGCTGGTGGAGAGATTGAAAGACCCAGCGATGCGGGCGCGCATTCGCAAGGATATGACCAGCAGCGGCAAAGATTCGGCGGGCGAGGACTGGGACAACGAGTGGCAGGAGATTCCCGGCCCGGAGGCAGTGCTGATTGCGGTGGTGCAGAATCCTGAGCTGGTGCCGCTGCAGGGGAAACGGCTGTCGGACGTTGCCGCGCTTTGGCATGAGGACGCGATTGATGCGCTGTGCGATCTGCTGATCAAGGACAAGGCATTCACCGAGGTTGCGGTTTTCGGCATGGATGAGTCGGATGTGAAGCTCGCGCTGAAACAGCCGTGGGTATCGTTTGACAATGACTCGCAGGGCACGTCGCCCGAAGGTCTGCTGGGCAGCGAGCATCCGCACCCGCGGGCGTATGGGACGTTTCCGCGGGTGCTGCGCAAATATGTCCGCGAAGAAAAAGAGCTGACGCTGGCCGATGCGATTCGCAAATTCTCGGCGCTTCCGGCGCAGCGGATGCGGCTGACCGATCGCGGCGTGCTGAAGCGGGGGATGTGGGGCGATGTGGTGGTCTTCGATCCGGAGAAGATTACGGACAAGGCTACGTATGAAAATCCGAACCAGTTGTCGGTGGGAATGGAATACGTGCTGGTGAACGGCGTGCCGGTGATTGCGGAGGGGAAGATGACGGGGGCGCTCCCGGGGAAGGTGCTGCGGGGGGCGGGGTACGCGCCGTAGCCTAGCAAACACGTCGCTTCGGCCCATATAGGCCTGTTTATTGGTTTGTGGATTGACGGAATGACGGTTAATCAATCTGAACTGGAGTTCAAACCATCCACTCGTTTACGTTTTTGTGGCCCCCGAGCCTCGGAGGAAACCTGAAGATCTAATTTAGGGATTTCCTCGAGCCGCAGAAGTCTTCTCTACAAACAGAAGTACATCAAAATCTGATTTGATCGGGCCTGCATTCCACAGCTTCGGCTCGAGGAAGTCACTAAATGCCGCGCCGATACTACGCGATTTGTGAGCCTCCGCGAACCACTTCGCCGCTGGCGAGCGGTCGGGCACTCGACGGAGGTCGACAGCGAAGACCGGAATTCGCGTTTCTGCGAGGACATGGTCTAGAGTTCCTTCAGGAGCAGGAGGTACCGTGAACTCACGCAGCGATTTTCCCGGCTCGTCTGCGCGGAATGAACCCTGGTTGAATGCGAACCCAAAGTTGACCAGTTGACTGCCGTACATCTGCCGCAGATAAGAGCCCATCGAGCGCGAGCCGGAGTACTTCGTATTCGAGACATGGGCGTTATGCGCCCACACGACGATCTTCGCGCCCGGATTATGCTTCGCAATCCAGTCGATGTTGTCGGCCATGCTTTCATCGCGCGTTCTCGTTCCCGCCTTCATCTCCACGAACTGGAGCACCAGCCTCGCGCTCTGAATTGCCCACTCCACTTCGTCCTCAGATGAGCCCGCCTGGACATAGCGATTACGGTTTTGTTCCAGGTAATTCATTACGTCGCCACACTTCCCAGGTACCTCACATGCGAGCACGGGAGCATCGTCGGCTGGCTCTGGTAATACGGCTGAACGCCTCATGCGCAAACTCTGCGCTCCGCTCTGCGAGACACCACGATCCAGCGTCACCTCGTATCCATCGCCGCCCGTGTAGAAACCCTTTGGCGTGCTCGATTCGAATTCAAGATCGATTAAAGGATCCTGATATGGCTGCCCATCAATATTGATTTGCATCGAGTCGAGCCATGCCGTTCCAGTGCCCGACTCCGTTGCGCCGAAGTAAAGCGCCGTGCCATTTGGGGGCACATCCAGCGAGATTTCGTAGTGCTTCCAGGGAGTCGTACCGACGATCTTCTGGTCCCCGAGATTCTTGAAGGCCAGCGTGCCTGTCGGCCCGGTGACATTCATCCACAGCCCCGCGAAGCCGTTTGCTATGCCATCGCTGCGCATCCAGCCTGCAATGGAAACGTGCTTGCCGGCGACCACGCTCTGGGATAGCTTCGCCATGGCGACGGCATAGTCCTGCTGTGCGCCCTGCTGCTTGACTTTTGGCACCCGAGCGTACAAAACCTCGACTGTGCTGTGATAGTACGCGGGATCGCGCATCAACAGAAAATCACTTACCGTTTGAATCGGCACGGTTGGCGTTTGCATGTCGAAGCCGGTGAACTCGATGCGCCCTTTGCCGCTCTTGTTGAACTCGCGCATCCAGAGGATCATGTCAAGAACTTCTTCGGTGTTCCATGTCCAAAAGTACATGCCCTTGAGGAGTTGCTTAGGATCGCCCTCGCCCTTAAGAACAAACTTGTTCAGCCTATATGCCTCGGGCATGTTGGCCTCGATGGAGAAGATGGTGAAGCCCTTGCGTGTGGCGAGATACTCAACCATCCGATGTTTGAGTTGAAAGAATTCGCGGGTACCGTGGGTGGCTTCTCCCAACGTAACGATGCGGGCATCGCCGACGACTTTGTCGAGCGGCTGCATATCGTCGAAACCGCTTCCGGCATCGACGGTCCTCAAGGGAATGGCGTTCTGGCGAACCCAGGTGACCGCTGATTGCTCTTCGGTGTCAGCTTGCGGAACCTGACCAAAACCATGAAAGGTGATGAGCGCGAACGGCACCACAAACAAGCGGTTGCTTAGCTTTGCAGATAGGAGCTTTGGCATATGATCGGCCCGTTTGCATTCTAATGCAAAGTTACTTTTGGGCGAAGGCTGGCCGCTTTCTCGGCCCTTCGACAGCCAGATGATTTTGAGCGTCGAAATTGATTGCAAACTCATCTCTCAATAGAACGGAATACACATACTTCATGAGCCATCCTCTTTTTTCGCCTTTTCAATTGCGTTCTGTTGTGTTTCCTAATCGCATCGGTGTTTCGCCGATGTGCGAGTACTCGTCGCAGGACGGGTTCGCCAACGACTGGCACCTTGTGCACCTGGGCGCTCGCGCTCAGGGTGGCGCGGGGCTGGTGATGACGGAGGCGGCGGCGGTGTCGCCGGAGGGCCGGATTTCGATCAACGACCTCGGCATCTGGAAGGATCAACACATTCCAAAGCTTGCGGAAATCGCGCGATTTGTTCATTCGCAGGGTGCACGAACTGGTGTTCAGCTGGCGCACGCTGGGCGCAAAGGCAGCATGACGGCGCCCTTTGGTGGGGAGCGCCTGCTGTCGCAGGAGGAGGGTCGCTGGGAGCCGCTGGGGCCAAGCCCAGTTGCGTTTTCGCCGAGTTATGCAGTGCCGAAGGCTCTGGATGAAGCTGGGATCGCTGGCGTTGTGAGCGCATTCGCGGGTGCGGCCCGTCGCGCCGATCGCGCGGGGTTCGACTTCGTGGAGATTCACGCGGCGCATGGCTACCTGCTACACGAATTCCTTTCGCCACTGGCCAACCAGCGCACCGATGCGTACGGCGGAAGTTTCGATAACCGCATCCGGCTGCTGCTTGAGGTGACCGATGCAGTGCGCGCGTCGTGGCCCGAACACCTGCCGCTGCTTGTGCGGATATCGGCGACAGATTGGGCCGAAGGTGGATGGACGCCGGATGAATCAGTAGAGTTGGCGCGACGGCTGCGCGCACACGGTGTCGACCTGATGGATGTATCGTCGGGCGGCCAGGTGCCAAATGCAAAGATCCCGGTGGGGCCGGGCTTCCAGGTGCCGTTCGCGGCGCGAGTCCGCAAAGAAGCAGGGATGCCGACGGCTGCGGTGGGTATGATCACCGAACCGCAGCAGGCCAACGACATCATTGCCAACGGTGAAGCGGACATCGTTCTGCTGGCGCGGGAGATGCTCCGCGATCCTTACTGGCCGTTGCATGCTGCCGCAACGCTGGGCGAAACGGCGAGCTGGCCGGTGCAGTATTTGCGAGCCGCTCCGCAGGGATCACAGGCACGGACGGGGATCGAGCGGCCAAATAAGAGCTGAATCTAGCGATTTTGGCCTGATTTTCAACAAGATTCGGCATCCTCGCACGCTCGAGTTGCGCTTTTTGCTTCACTTCAGGTGCAACCGGTGGCCTATACTGCGTCTAAGCAGTGACCCCCACGACCTGCGGGCGTTCTGTATTTGCTTATGGCATCGCATCCGTCCCCGAAGCGCGCCGTTGAAAATCCGACTATCCCCGACCGTCTCTATTTCAAAATCGGGGATGTCGCACGCATTCTCAAAGTCGAGCCCTACGTGCTGCGTTTTTGGGAGTCGCAGTTTCCGCAACTAAAACCCAACAAGAGCGGCACGGGCCAGCGCCTTTATCGCAAGCGCGATGTTGAGATCGCGGTTGAGATCAAGCGATTGGTCTACGGCGAGGGCTACACGCTCCTGGGTGCGCGCCAAGCCTTGGGGCAAGCACGTCGCGCAGAGCCTCAAGCCGCAGCGGCTGCTGCGGCGCAGACGTCTGCCGCGAGCGTTGCGAAGAAGCGCGATAAGTTTGCCGACGTGATTGGCCGAGCGCGCACTGAGTTACGCGAGATTGCCGGGATGCTGGCCTCGCCAGCAAACGCACCAACATCCCAGGTTCAGCCGCTCAGACGCCGGACGCGCTCCTCCGTGGTGGAGAAGGCATCAGCAGCATCAGGTTCCCTGTTCGACGCGTAGCCGAAAGACTGAAATCGATGGTCGGCGCTGGTGGACGATTTTAGAAAATTGATGCTGTGACCCGAACACGCCAAATACGATTTTCATATTCGGCTATGTGCGGAGTTCCGGGAGCAGGTCACACCTTCACAGGTGTGTAGATATCCATCGTAGTTGAATCCCATGTCTCTGACTCGAGACATGCGCACCCAGCCATTTGTGGATGGTTAGACCTTGGCCACTCGCCGTACAAGATCAGGCGGGAACAATCAAACGATCGGGAATTGTCCGGAAGAACCAGATTCCGATTTAATGCCAATGCACTACGACAAGAGCATCCCGCCCTAACATGTGGCTCCAATTGCTGAAAACCCAGATTACTTGATGGCCATTCGGATTGTTGATCTCCTGATAGTTATCGACGAATCGTGCCCAGCCAACTGCACAATCCTGCGCTGGCGAATAACAGGGATACCAATCAAATGTTCCTCCATTCCTCGCATATGCATCTACGCGGTCGACCGTCACGTGGGGGGGGATAAGAACCGTGACGAGACCGCAGCTTGAATAATTGGAAGGCGTAGCGCTATCGGTATTTTGGCAAGGAGGCCTGCTCTGCCCCACCCTAATTCCGTGCGGAATGCTGGCCGTTCCTTGAGAAATACCCTCTAAAGCACCTGACTCTACCTTGGAGACGTAATTCCCTTTCGCAGATGCCAAATCAGGATCTAGGAACTTCTCAGGTCGTGTGCCCGGTTCCTGAGCATTAGCCTGCGTTCTGATCGCCACACAAATCAAAACGGCGAGACTCGCGCAAAGCACTGACGTTCTCACAATTCCTTTCATTCTCTCTCCCTCCTTCTAGCTAGGCATCACAGGAACGCGCAGTGGCATTTCGATCCGAAGACCAAGCGTGCAGGTTCATCGATGACATTTGCGGGGTGCTTTGGGATACAGGGCGAACATAGCACGTTTCCAGAAGGAAAAGCTAATTGTTTTTCCTTAACTCGCCTTCCATGGACAGGGACCTTACTGCGCGCATTGCACACGTTGCATCCATTCATCGAGGCGACGCCGAAAAGCTCCGATCCCAAGCGAAGGTACTTGGTGTGAATCTCAAAGCTGCCGACTGAGTCTTTCCTTGGCGGCCGAGCACCCGAATGCAAGGCGCCCGGGACCATCCGCTCTCTTTCTTAATGCGATTTCATATGCGGATTTCGGGGAGCAGGACACCCTCCTCGATCTCGTCTTCGTCATCTTCGTCATCCTCGTCATCCTCGTCTTCTTCCTCTTCTATCTCATCCTCTCCGTCGTCGTCGTATCCGTCGTCGTCAGGGACATCCACGTCTTCCGACACATCGAAAAAGCGAACGGCGTGCTTTGCAAGAATGGCGAAGTAGGGGTCAGCAGTTACGTAGTCCTGTCCGGTCATCGAGACGAGCCAATTTTGAACAAAGGCCTCGTATGCGATTAACCAGTGCTCTGAGTAGAGCCCCTCAGGGGTCATGTACCGAGACCATAATCCAAAATTATTTGTGGGCGTAGGTAGCAGACCCCTCGAGTTAAGATCAAGTGCAGTCAACGCAACAATGTCATCGTCGATCTGCTCTACCGAATCAGCAACCTCTTGGGATAGAGTGATGCCTAAGCGCTTTGCCGTCCAAAGAGCCCATGCGACTTCGCTAGCTTGCTGTAATCTGGCGTGATGAATACAAATGCTATTGAGAGCAGAATCGGCCCCAGCAGGCCTTCTGCCGTGAACTTCCAAGATCCGCAAGACTGTGGGTAAACAGGACGGTTCGCCGACCACGGCTCTCAACAGGAGAGCATCTAGTATTTCCCAATCTCCCACGTTGAGATTGATACTTCCAAGTTCGGCTTCAACTTTCTTGACTAGATATGCAAATATTCCATCCTGGGGATTCTCTTGGGCCAGCAGAGCCCCAAGATCGAAAACTGTCTTAAAAGAAGTGGCGTGATCGCCTTTTCGAAGGGCTATCGCCCTCAATTGAGTCTTCCATGCTGGCTCGATGGACTCCGGAATTGGCTCTATGCGGGTCTTGAGATCGTTTATTTCTAGTTCGTATATGCTGGCAATTCGGTGCAATTCGGACAGGGCCTCTTCAGCTAATGATCGCGAATCGAAATACAAATGATAATCGTCAATGTATCTCGTTCCTGTTAGTCCCCCCAAAGAGTCTCTGAGCGCGCAATCTATCACGGATGCGATTACCTCAGCTACAAGGAAGGAGGTGTCCGGCCCAACTGGAATGCCTCCAGTCTGCTGAGATTGAGTTTCCCGAATCCATAGGTCAATCAGATTGCCGTATAGAGCTTCGCTCCGATCATTTCGCTTATCTTTTCCGTGTATCGCCCACGGTATGCTGTGCGTGTAAATCGAAGGGTAAAAGCGAGCAATGTCAGCGTGCAAAGCGTATCTGGAACCCACCGAGCGCTTAGCTCTCTCAACGCCTTCTGCCTTTCGCTCATGGCGTCCTTGCATGCTTCTCTTAGGGGACAAGATCGGTGTGGTGAGGGATACCGGCGATCGTTCACAGAGCTTACGGAGTTCAGCCCAATGTTTTGCAATCTCGATAGCAAGAAATATTTGGTTTCTCGGATGCGGAATTGAGAGGACTCTACGAGCAAGTCTTCGCTTGGGATAGGAATGTCGAACGCAGTTGGTAGTCTTGGTCGGAACGATCCTTTTTCCTTTTTTTGAGAAATCGGACATCGCAAAATTGAGTAATTCTGGCATCGCCCGAGCGAGGTCTGCCGACGTCATCGCAGGAATTATCCGATCATGAAACAGCCCTCGCGACATCAAATCCAAAGGTGTGAGAGTCGCCCAAGGGGGTGGAACGGCGTCCATAGCAGAATCCTTACTTTACCCAACGTCCAATGAATCTTACTCGAACTGCTTCTTGTTCTCCAGTGCTCAAGTCTGCATGGAACTCATAGCTATTTTGATCGGAACCCACGCCTTTTGAAATAGGGATGGGTCAAAAGCTAAATTCGCGTGAAACGCAGATCCAGATGCTATCGCGCGACTCGCAATCATTCCTCTTTTGTTGGCTTGCGGCATCATTCTTGGCGATCCGCGCCAAGACGTACTCGAATTTCCTCTAAGGTAAGCCAGCGTCTCTGGATTGCAACCAGCCTATGGACGACCCGATGACAATTGGCGCACAGCAGCGCCATATCGGTTAGCTTTGTGATTCCCTGCGGCTTTACCGCCAGCGGTTCAAGATGGTGGCATTCCCCTCAAGACCGCCGAAAGCTGCTGAATTCTTGGGTGCTCTTCGCCTGGCATGACCTTGTTCAGCTCGAAATACAGTGCCAGTGCAAGAATCGTTTCCTCGCGATTCCAAGAGGGATTGCCATGACCGTGTGTGACTGCCATTCAAGCTCCTCTAGATGGTCAGACATTGGCAACTATCACTTGTCTACTGAGAACAGACAAAAGCATCCAGATCAGCAATGAATGATTTCGCCCGTTTGTAGTACTCCTCAAAAGTACCTAAGCTAATGCCTGTCTGTGCACCATGCGCGATCTGGTTTCTATTGTTTACGATACTGTCAACGGCATCTTTGACTTCAGGTGGCGTCGTCGCCTCGAAATGGTCCCTCCAAGCTGGGCTGAAATGACCGAGAACGATCAGAATATCTTCGAACTTGGCATTTCTTAGCCTACCGACGCTTGCGCTCACGTACCTAGAAACGTTCGGATGGCTTAGCCTTCGTGAATAGGCAGCTAGCGTTTGGATGACCGCTAGCTCGATAAGCCCCGAAGCCAAAACGCAGAGGAACCGAGCTAATTGGGACTGCAGCTCAATATCGAATTTGACTGGATCAGACTTGGCCTTTGTCTCGAGGCTATCAATTCGCTGCTGTGCTGCGAGGACCTTCAGATCCATGTCTAGGATACCTGGCTGAAAGCGTCAGTTGCCATTTGTAAGCGCTTCTTGACAATCTCGTCATCGGCGGTAGAACGCGACGTGCATTGCTGAAATTCCGCATTGGCTTGGACTGCCTCATATACGCGAGCAAATTCGTCAAGATTGGCGATCGGACCTTGGTCAAGACGTTTTGTTGTGCCAATCAGCATGGCGTCAAATACAGCCGCATTAAAGCTGCTCACAGGTTTGAATGCTTTAGGTCCTATGAGATCGTGAATCACTGAAATTGCATTACCGAAGATGTCCGAAAGAGCTTTGCAAGTCGCTGGTGGCATGTCTTTGTTGGAATTCATATAGTTGTTTAAGAATGTCTTCATCGGTCGCGTGTAGGGCTGTTGCGTTTGCGCAAGTGCAAAGAACCGGAGGATCAGCTCCTGATCTCTCATCCGCTTATTAACTGTTCCAAACAAGACCCTCCATTTGACATTCTTGTTGAGCTCAGCAAGCAGAGTCGCGAGGTTCCCGCCATAGATAGCCGTTCGGATCTCCTGAGGGGAGAGAAGCATTCCACTCGAATTCAGACGCTCGAATATCTTATAGATCCCACTGCCGCCGTCTGCAGGATCAGTTTGCTTTACTACAGTCGCGTGAATGATCGAGTTCTCAAGCACGCGTCTATGCTCTTCCTCAAGCTTCTTGTATGTCTTTCCCTCGAATCCAGTTTGAACGTCCACCAAACTGAACTCGCGCTTCGTAGACGGGAAGATGCCCTCGTAAAACGCTGCGAGGGTCGTCAGACGTTGCTGGCCATCGATTACGAGCAGTTTGTTCGTATCGGCTTCCTTAGATAAGAAGATTCCGGGAACTGGCAACCCAAGCAGGAGAGACTCAATGAACCGGGATGCTTGTTTGATGGGCCATACGTATCCTCTCTGAAATGCCGGTATCTTGATGTCGCCCCTTTGTAATCGCTTCACCAAACCATCGACATCGTAGTCAGCGCCGTAGCTGGTGATCTCATACCGAAGGCTCTCTTCTACTGTATCTTCTTCATCCAGCAGAACCTCGTCGACGGCATCATCGAAGACATCTGGATCAGCGGCGGCCACCATCATTGGAATTCCAGAATTGTCGGGCATGTTTGCAATATTAGTCTGTGCATTCGCTTGAATCAACTCGCGTCTTCGCGGCTTATGTCGCGCCTTACGAAAAGGCGGCTGCTCTTTCCAAGCTTTTCTGGCCGTGCCGAAATCCACTCTCGCGGCCCGTAAATAACCTGATCGAGCGTGTCAGGAGGCTTCTTTCCAATCAGCACCGGAATCCTGTGATTTCGGAACCACACACATCATCTTGTGGGTCCCGAGGGGAATTCAGCAAACCCTTGTGTGATTACTCTCTGTGCATTACTTCGGACGGCACAAGCGATTGTGTTTTGTTCCAGCGTTGAGAAAACGTGTTACTCTGGCCGCCCGAGAAAATGGCGAAGCGATCAAAGCCCGTAATGAGGATCTTGCGCCCGAGTGCGCTGGTTGACACACAGATCATCTACTGTGGCGACAACCTGGACCATTTGATGAAGATGCCCGACGAATGCGTGGATCTCATCTATATCGATCCGCCGTTCAACTCAAACAGAAATTACGAAGTGTTCTGGAACGAAAACCGCGAGATGCGATCGTTCGACGATCGCCATGCTTCAACGCAGGCCTACATCGACTTCATGCGCCCTCGCTGTATGGAGCTGGCAAGGGTGCTCAAATCGACGGGAACCTTCTACTATCACTGCGATTGGCACGCAAGCCATTATCTGAAGGTTTTGCTCGATCAGATCTTCGGAGAGGGCGGTTTGATCAACGAAATAATCTGGAAAAGACAATCGTCGCACAATGATGCGAAGCAAGGATCGAAGCACCTCGGGCGAGTGCACGACACGATTCTGATGTATAGCAAATCGAGAGACTACTTTTTCAAGCACATTTATCGCCCCTACGATCCTGAATACGTTGAGAGCTTCTATAGATTTGTGGAACCAGAATCTGGCCGCAGATACCAGCTCGGCGATCTTGGCGCGCCAGGCGGTGCTTCCCCGTCAAAGGGCAATCCGCACTATGAATTTCTCGGCGTTACACGGTATTGGCGCTATAGCAGAGAAAACATGGAAAAGCTGTATAAAGAAGGGCGGGTCGTCCAGACTCGACCTGGAGGTGTCCCCAGGCTGAAGCGCTATCTAGATGAAGGCAAGGGCGTACCCCTTGGATCGGTGTGGGATGACATTGGACCTGTCCAGGGTGTTGCAGGTGAGCGCATTGGATATCCCACCCAAAAGCCACTAAAGCTCCTCGATCGAATCATCGAAATCTCGTCAAAAGAGGGCGACGTGGTTTTGGACGCGTTTTGTGGTTGTGGAACGGCCCTCGTGGCCGCTCAAAACGCAGGCCGCCATTGGATTGGCAGTGATATCTCTCCGACAGCTTGCCGTGTAATGGCGAAACGTCTCCGCGACAACTGCGGCATCAATGAAAATGAGAAGCTCTGGAGAATCGGACGAGGTTTCGTAGTCCGTGACCTTCCTTGGACCGAGCAGCAATTACGAAAGCTCCCACCGTTCGAGTTTGAGAACTGGGCGGTCATTGCGATCGGCGGAACTCCCAACCAAAGCAAGGTCGGAGACATGGGGATCGACGGCCGCATCTATCCTGTCTCAGCTCTGCCACAGCAACGTGGTGCTGGGGACCAGTTTGCATTTATGAATGAGTGGTACCCGGTCCAGGTGAAACAAAGGGACAAAGCCGGCAGACCCGACGTTGATTCGTTCGAAGCAGTGATGATACGTGAGAACCGGCAGAAGGGCTACATCGTTGCTTTCGACTTCACAATTGACGCGGAACGCGAGGTGCGGCGCTTCCGGCAAAAGCAGGGCAGAGAGATCGTATTGCTGACGGTCCGCGAACTGCTTGATATTCAGCTCTCGGCAACCGTACCCAAAAAACCTGTAAAATCCCAGGCACCGCTCTTAACAAACGTGAAGACGATTCATGTCAAATAGGAAGCCCAGCGACGGAGAAGAATCTTAACAGAGGAACAGATATTGTGTTTTCGATTAGATGAAGGGGCCAACTATCATGAAGTCTAAGCAGCGATTGCGTGCGTTGTTTTATGCCGTGTTGATGTGTCTCACTCTCTCACAAGCCTTGTATTCGAAGGAAAAGCCACGCGATTGGAAAGACGGAGTGTTGCTAGACAGCAGCACCGATCGCGGCAAGCGCGTCGTGCCCACTCAGTACGGCTCGATCAGTGCAAGAGATGACGTGACCTACTACAACATCGACGACGGAAAAATGATCTACGTGGTAGCGCGCTCGTTGAAAAGTCATCGGGATCGATCCCTAGATGTGACGATCAATGAGCACGTTCAATTTGCCATCGAGGGTGGCACCTGTTATCTGCGAGATGCCGAAGGGAAAGAGCACAAATTATCGGTTGAAAAGAAGATCGCAAAACCAGCAGAGTAGGGCATGGCCGCTCTTTGATGAGGAATTCTGAAAGTGCCTTGCGCCTTTTAAAGGCGATGAGCTTCTGCGAGCAACGCTTCGGCTGCACTGTGCGACGTTGTAGTCTTGGCGTATTCCGCGAATACTCGAAATGGCAAAGAACTGTACAGCGCGCTGGAATCGTGTGCTGCCAATCGGATGGCAGATTCTAAAAAGTACCAGTTTTCCCGGAGTTCGGTAGCATGCGGAAGGTTCTTGTCCTTCCCGTTGACAAGATGGTCCCGCACAACATCTATCGCCTGCCCGAGGTCGTTAATTGGTTCCCTCAGGAGCCGCTCGATCGTGCGAAACATATTGAAGGCAACACCGTTCCGCGGATTTATCCCGAACTTCGTGCATGACTCAATTGAGACTCGCGCCGTCACAAATGGCAGCCCCGCCATGGCACGCGCAACATTCAACGGCGTGAACCGTCGCCGATCACCTTGTAGATGCGTCAAAATCTCCGACTGCGCGAAGTGGGCCTCGCACTCCTCAAGTTCAAGTCGAAGCGTCTCCCACTCTGATCTGCTTTTCTCATCTAGCGATGCCACTTCCTCGTAGTCTTGGGCACACTTTGCAAGCATGGTGTGAATCCGAGCCCGCTTGACTAAATCGAACTCTGCTACCCATGCGTTGAATACGCGTTCGCAGGCGTTCTGTGTCCGCTGGACGTCCGCATGGAGCCTTCTGCGTCGCTCCACTGATACATCTGCTCTCTTGCGAAGCGGTCGGAGGGCGGTCCGGGTGCAGACGTGATCTTTCGTGAATGGTTCCAGCAGATTGCATCGAGGGTTCACGATCCGTTCGAACGCGGCTCGCACATCGGCTTCTGTTTTGGCCTGCTTGAGCAACCAGCCCACCGCGCCCCAGTTCTGCTCAAGCACAAATTGAAGCTCAATGACATTTCGCCGAAGTGTCTCGGCATCGATCTCTGATGGTCGCCCTGGTTTGGGCTCAACCGCGTTTTCCGATTCCATCGAATAGTCTAAAAAATCTTCGCCAACTAATTCAGGCCCCATGAGCTAACACCGCCAGTTAATTGAGTTAATACTTGTCGTCTCGGCCATAAAATGCAAATTCCTCCACATTTTAGCGATGCATCTTTATGAAAGGAAAAGCGTTAAATCTATTAGCAGCGCATCGAGGTAAGCGCGTTAATGGGCGAGCGGAGTGCGGTCCGACCAAAATCCGGGCAGTCGGTTAGCCAATCCGATCCGGGGCTGAGAAGGCCTACACCTCCAGTAACGGCTGGCCGAAAGCCAGCGGCTCGCCCGCCCATCTCTCCAAGGACAGCACGGGCCGACGCGACCCGCGAAGCGGGCATTCCTCAGCCTAAAATTGGCCGGGGCGCGGGGCAGAGCCCCGCAGCATTGGACCAGCGCGAAGCGCTGGGCTCTTGTCTTCAATCCCCAGACCTGCAGTCTTCTCCTTTAGTCACCCTCGACAAGTCTCAAATCAGAGCGCTGGCAGACTTTATCAAGACCCTAGATCGCTGGGACAGGGAGGCGCATGGAATCTTCGCCATGTAAGCCATGCCCTCTGGAGAAGTCCTCACCGCGCTGCACGACGCGTTCCCCTCAAGCGTCACTTCAGACACAATCAAATTCGTTTGCGTCGCTATTCCTCGCTGGAGGCTCTAATTGCTCTTCGAAAGAACTGTGCCAAGTCGTAGTTCCAGAATCGCGACTGAGGGACGCTATAGCGCCTGCAATCGCATCTGTGGAGTCCTGTGCTGTTCGATGCGCCCCGCTAAGCCAACCGCGGGACGCGGTCCACCAGGGCGGCTCTGCCGCCCCGAGTTGCAGGCTCTGTCTAATAGCCTGCAACTCACGTCAATTTGACGTACCGGAGTCGGGCTATGATCGATAAGCTCGAAGCCCGCCTTCCGCGCCTCACAGTGTTCCGCCCGGAAACTCGTGAGTTCATGGCTGAGACGTGGCATTCGGACCACAGCGCACGTCGTATGGGATCTGGGCGATATGAATGGGTAACAAACTTAAAACCGATTGGAATTGACGGACTACTTCATTTTTCTCTCAAACGAAAACAGAATGACCCCCACGAGGGAGAACACAAATTGGAACTGTTCGATACGGGATACAAGACTTTTAGCGAACTGCTCGGACAAATTGGCTCCGTTATTGAAGGACCGGCAGATGATCTCGAATTGATGCGCATCGATCTTTGCGCTGACCTTCATGGAGTGCCCGTGGACTGGTTCTTCAACCGCTTGCGGGTCAAGTTCAAACGAGTGTGCTACGAAATTGGAGAACGTAAATATGGGCGCATGGGAAAAAACGGCATTCAAACAATCAATTACGGAAAGAAGCCGAACGTGGTCAGAGCTTACGACAAGGTTGCTGAACTCGGGGATCAATTGAAGAAGAAAAATCGGAAGCTGAGTCCTGATGCGCACAAATTGACTCTTGAAAGTGAATTTGGCGTTTCTGAATCCGACACCATCACGAGAATTGAACGGCAGTTCGGCGGAGGCCGGATTCCAATGCAGATCGATTCGGTGGGAAAACTGTTAAGTCTTCCGGATTTTAATCCGTTCACGAATATTGAAATTGTCAATGGATCTGGGGCCGGGATTCCACCCCTGAAGGAGTGTGGTTTGGATACATGGCTGACTGGCACGCGCCTTCGCGAACTTCGCGACGAAATGGGCATTCAGCAGTTTAATCGATGGCTAAATGCAAACTCAGCGGGGAATGGGGCGCGTTACCGGAAGACATATTCCCCTTTTCTCGAACCGGTATTCGATGGAGTTGTGACTTCCACAACTCTATTTGAAGTCTATCGAGCATCTGTGGAGAGGCAGCTCGCTGCATGAGAAGTGGGCGCAATTTCGGCGCACGTGGGGGGCACGTCTGGTGCACGTTTCCGACCCTTCTGGTGCGCACGTCTGGTGTACGTATCCTCCAATGTACGTGGGGGCACGTGGGGGCACACATGGGGCGCGTATTGTGCAGACTGAAGGGGCGCGTTGGGGCGCGTGTATACTTGACCCCTACGTATGGAACTCCCACCCAAGTTGTCCAAACAGGCCCTTGCATTCTTCCGCGAAAAGGGGCGCATCGGGGGACGCGCCCGCGCAGCAAATCTCAGCGCGTCAGAACGAAGTAAACAGGCACGTAAGGCCGTACAAGCGCGTTGGGCTAGACGCGCTGAAGTGGGGCAGAAAAAGAAAGGCAAGAAATGAGCACGCGTACCGCCGTCATCTACACACGCGTATCCAGTCGCGAACAGGAACAAGAAGGTTTCTCGTTAGACGCGCAAACTAAATTGTTGCGCGCGTATGCGGAGCGCAACGGTTTTGAAGTGGTACGTGCATTTGAAGACGTGGAGACCGCGAAAGCAACCGGGCGCAAGCAATTCGGCGAAATGGTGACGTACCTCAAACGCGCGGGCACGTGTCGCGTTCTTTTGGTCGAAAAAACGGACCGCTTGTACCGCAATTTCAAAGACGCGGTGACGATAGAAGAACTCAAAATAGAGGTACATCTCGTCAAAGAAGGCCAAATTCTCTCTGAGCATTCAAAATCAAGTGACGTGTTCATGCACGACATTCATTTGGTCGTTGCACGTCACTACGTGGCCAATCTCAAGGAAGAAGTGAACAAGGGGATGTACGAGAAGGCAGCACAGGGCACGTACCCGGCACGTGCCCCCTTTGGATACATCAATAACAAATCAGAACGTACCATCGAAATTCATCCAGAGAGAGCCGCTATAGCGCAGCGCGTATTCGAAATGTACGCATCTGGACGTTATTCGTTGCAATCTCTTGCGAAAGCGATCCGGCAAGAGACGGGCACGTACATCTGCAAGGCGAACGTACATCAAATGCTGACAAACCCGTTTTACATCGGGCAATTCATTTGGCGCGGGCGCACGTATGCGGGCACGCATACCCCTTTAATCTCTGCAGAACTGTTTGCCCAGGTACAGGACGTCATAAACGGACTGAACAAACCGAAGTACAGCAAACGTGACGTCGCATTTCGCGGCCTGCTCACGTGCGCACATGACAATTGTGTTGTCACCGCCGAAGTAAAGAAAGAGAAGTACGTCTATTACCGCTGCAGCGGAGGACGTGGCCCCTGTGCCCTTCCCCGCTTTCGCGAACAGGAAATCGCAGAGAAGTTGGGAAACGTCCTAGAGCACGTCGTCATACCGCCTGAGATTGCTAGACAGATCGAAGGAGAACTAAAGGGCGACCGCGTGCACGCACATGAGCACGTCGCGCGTGAACGTGCCCGCCTCACTCGTGCACTTGCCGATATACGCCGTCGAATGGACAGTGCGTATACAGACAAACTGGACGGCAAAATCACGGAGGAGTTTTGGCAGCGCAAACAGGCTGAGTGGCAGGCTGAAGAGGCGCGCATTTCGACGCAGATCCGGAGCATAAAGGAGCCGGATTTCGAGGAACATCTCATCGACGTGCACAGGATTTTAGAACTTGCGCAAAATGCTCATTCTCTGTACGTTACGCGGAAACCAGCGGAACAAGGTGAAATGGTCAGATCGATACTTTTGAACTGCTCGATAGATGCTGTAAGTCTTTATCCTACTTACAGATCACCATTTGACCTGATTGCAAAAAGGGCGGAAAACGAACAATGGTCGGGACGGGCAGATTTGAACTGCCGACCCCTCGCACCCCAAGCGAGTGCTCTACCAGGCTGAGCCACGTCCCGACACAGTCGAGCCGGCTCGGGTGAGCCGGCCCATGGGGTTCTGATTTAGTTTACACCAGCGCGCGGATCTGCCGTACAGAGCTGCTGAACCGGAGGCCTTGCTCGAATTGCACGTTGCAGCCAGCCGGGTCACAAGCGCCTTGTCTCAATGCGACGGCGGGACAAATTCCTGCGGGAGAGCCGAGCCTTCGCCGAAGAAGAACTGCTCCATCTGCTCGACCAGGAACTGCTGTGCCTGCGGGGTCCAGGGCTGCAGGCGGTACTCGTTTAGCAGCATCTTTTGCCGGTCGACCCACTCGCCCCATGCAGCTTTCGATACATTCTTATAAATCTTCTGGCCAAATTCCGAGTCGAAGGGCGGCTCGTCGAGGCCCTCCATCTCTTGCTTATTGCGAACACAAAAAACCATATGCGCCATCGTTCCTGCTCCTGATTCCATTGTATGGGATCGTGCGCTGAACTCGTGCAATAACGGGCTAATGCTTGCCTGCCGCGGTAGCTCTCAAGCTATTCTCAAGTCATGTGCGGCCGATTTGCCCGTCGATCCACGCAGGAGGTCCTCGCCGACTGGTTCGGGGTCGACATCGAGGACATGCCGTGGTTTGCGCCCACCTATAACGCAGCACCCCAGAGCACGCAGCCCGTGGTTCGGCTGAACAACGAAACCGGCAAACGCGAGTTTGCACTGATGCGGTGGGGGCTGGTTCCCTACTGGGCCAAAGACGCCAAAGTCGGCTACTCGACTATTAATGCGCGCGCCGAAGAGGTTGCGTCCAAACCCCTGTACCAGGATGCCTTCAAAAAGCGCCGATGCCTGATTCCGGCGGACGCCTTTTACGAGTGGCAACGCATCAACTCGAAGACGAAGAGGCCATTCGCATTTGGAATGCAGAACGGAGAACCGTATGCCTTTGCGGGGCTATGGGAGCGGTGGAAGCCCAAGGAGGGCGAATCGCTTGAGACATTCACGATCCTGACCACCGATCCCAACGAACTGGCCGAGAAGGTGCATAATCGAATGCCGGTGATCCTGGAGCCGCGCGACTACACGCGCTGGATGGAGTCGAGCGGTCCAGCGCGTCCGCCTGTCGACCTGATGCGGCCATATCCGGCGGAGAAGATGCGATCTTGGGCAGTGGATGAGCGGGTGGGCAACGTGCGGAATGACGATCCGGAGCTGCTGACCGAGCGGCCGACACAACCGACCCAACAGCAACTGTTCTAAGGGTTTTTCACGGTACTGTCGGGCGGACAATGCTGTGATTCCGCTTGACTTCCGCTTGCGCCGACGCTCACCCTGAAAGCAATTCACTGATCTATTTATCTTGCCGCGCGAGCCTGCAATCTGCCTTGGTGCTGGACGCTTATGCGTCAAAGTCAGCTGGAGCGGCCAGAAATAGGTTGGGTACCGAAGGAAATCCCATGACCGTCACGACACGAACCGTAATCTCCGACAACGCGGCCGGCGCAATCTCCTACTTCACGTTTTTTCCAGCCATCGTCTTCCTTCTTTTCCCTCCGTTCAAGGAAAGCAGCTACATTCGCTTTCATGCCTGGCAGTCGGTTCTGCTGGCGATTTCAGCGTTTCTGATCGACATCATTTTGGGAACGATCGCGCTTCTGACACTGTTTCTGGGCACCATTACCCTTATCTATACGTTCAGGATCATTTCGCTGCTTTGGCTGGTTCTCTGGCTCGTATGCGTTATCAAGGCAATGACCGGTAAGCGCTTCCGGATCCCCCTGCTGGGAAGTATTGCCGAAAAGCTTGCGATGAAGTAGTCTTTCTCCCACCACTGGAATTTACGGCACGGTGAGCTGAATCCCGTCCGCACTGTGTCTGCAGTTTCTAAAAACATTCGCTCTTTTCTTTGCAAGTTCCGGGTCCATCCAGGTCCAAAGTGAAGGAGCAGCCATGTCTGATTCCCCGCAGTACACACCCGTCCCCCCTCAGGCCGCGCAAAGCGGCCTATCTGACACCGCAGCCGGAGCGCTCGCTTACATCACCATCATTCCGGCGATCGTCTTTCTGCTGGTCGAGCCCTACAACAAGAACTCGTTTGTGCGCTTCCACGCGTGGCAGTGCATCTTTCTCGGCATTGCCGCGATTGCGGTTCAGATCGTTCTCGGGATTATTCCCGTGATCGGCTGGGTCATTCTCCCCTTTGCCTCGTTGGGCATACTGATCGTTTGGATCATAGCCCTCATGAAGGCACTGAAGGGCGAGAAGTACGAGTTGCCGATTATCGGCAAGTTTGCTGCGCAGCAGGCTGGCGCCTGAGGCGGATCTCGAAGGATGATCGCGAGCCGGCTTAATCGCTTGCTAGCGACGCTTTTGCTTCCGGATCTGTCGGGGCTTCTTTTTCGATCCGAGAGTCGAGGTTTCTTTACGCTTGTTGGCTTTCGACTTGGGCGGCGTTTTGGGCTGCTTCTTGCCGGTTAGCGGGATGCCCTCTTCCGCGATGGAGAACTGCAGCCGGCGCTCCTGCGCGAGGATGCGATCGAGAATTACCTGCACGCGATCGCCAGCGCGGAAACGGCGGCCCCAGCGTTCGCCGATGATTTCGTGCGTGTTTTCGCGCCATGTGTAACGATCGTCGCGCAATGTGTCGATGGGGACCAGGCCTTCGACAAACAGGTCAGTAAGTTCGACGAAAAGACCATACTTGGTGGGGTT
>Ga0210386_10001135_pt1 | contig 23850 bp, 24 predicted proteins | sample IncBWH32OmetaG_FD_160091 | JGI IMG/M metagenome (GOLD analysis project Ga0210386, IMG submission 160091) | Forest soil microbial communities from Barre Woods Harvard Forest LTER site, Petersham, Massachusetts, United States - Inc-BW-H-32-O ...
GAGCTTGGTTGGGTTCCACCGTATATGGCTATTGGGGCATCCACATGGAAAATATTTACATAATTCCGGCTGTGTTGGGCGCTTTCACTGCTCCTTTCCTGGCGACCGCAGCGCTTCGAGCACTGGCCAGGACTGTTGCAACGGCCCCGCGACAAGATGCGGCGACATCACAACCGAGCACGGCAACTCAATTTGAGATGAGAAAGGCAAGTTAGTTTCTAAACTTCCCGGTCCGAACGTGTCGCGCAGCGCGTTGCGTTGCGAACGAAAACAAGAAGCGGCGCTTGAGCTGCTAGAAATGAGGCCATCCGTAATGATTACAAAGAAATCGAACCACATAAGCGCGGATAGATTCGAGGCGCGCGAAACTCATGAGATGAGTAGATATGCAGCAAGTCCTGAGCCCCAGGCACAAGGGCCCACAGATAAGGTTAGTCCCCCCAGGTGGCAGAAGTCTGTGAATTCAGTAAAACCCCGCATTCTAATCGCCCATGACGATGACACTATCGCCGAGCAATTGGAAATTATCCTGCTACATGCAGGTCTTGCGTCGGAACGAGTAAAGAGCATGAAGGCGGCCTGTGAATACGCGAGATCGGGCCGTTTCCAGGTGATCGTATCGACTCCAGCTCTAAGTGATGGGTCATGGAAGCGGTTAGCAGACGTTGATAGTCACTACCGGCCAGGTTTTGTGATCATTCTTATAGCAACTGCCTTCGACCTCAACGAATGGGGCCAGGCCCTTGAAGATGGGGCGTTTGATGTCTTGGACGCATTGCATGAACTACCAAACGTTTCCGAAGCCGCGAGGCGCGCTTTGTGGGCCGCATACCTTAAAGGTGCTGGGCCTCGTCCCGAGACTCCGAGTTACGAGGGCGTGGCATGAATTTTGTGGCTTCCTTAGAGACACTACCCGTCAGCGGGCTGTGATCGCAGACTTCAATTTCCGTCCTTGAAGGTCGGCCGCTCCCATTGGAGGGCGAATTCAGTCAGTTTTGGGAGCCCTGAAGGTACTGGCCTTTCTTGATGCGAGACGGGAAAGCGTGGATGTGAGTTCCTGAAATACGAGACCGTCGGGAGGAAAAATCATGAGGTCTTTCATTTCGACTGTCAGCGATTTTCGCTTACCCTGAATTTGCCCAGACGATAAATGATCACGCGACCCCCTCGAAATGTGCTTCAGGACTCGGAACGTGCAATTCATCGTTGTTCACAAACTCGCAAAAAGCGCAGATTGCCATACTCAAGCACTAACATAACCTTTTGGATTGCCTGAATGGGTCTGCATTCTGCAATTCTGGATTCATCAGAGACAAAAAAAGCTACTGATGTAAACCGGCAACCGAACCTGCTTGACGAAGGGACCTGCGATCATTTTTTGTTGTCCCCGGTCACGGCGGGAGCAAGTCAAGAAGATTGAGCATCAGCGGAATCTGCTCGCCTGCGAAACAGGGGGGCGGCGTGTGTGATCAAGCAGTGTTGACATCATCAGAGGTCAAAGAAGTCGCCGACCTTGGTCGTCAGCGAAACCATATCCAATGCCAGATTGGCGATGCCTTATGTAACCCTCTGCTGTTGAATAGTCATCGGCCCCCATTCTTCTGACCAGGATATATCCAAAGATATAGATTCTGTTAGCTCCACAAGTCAATTGCACACGAAGAAATAAAATACAAATATTGTTTCCGTGGGATTTCACTCGTATGGATTATTTATTGCGGCCACATTGAGTGAAGACGGGCGCGTAGATACGCGTCCTTAGCGGGTAATGCGTGTATCCCTCACGATCTTTGTAGAGAAGATAGAAACGTTGATTAATTGAAAGGAGCATTTAAATGACTTGGACGAGGTTCCTGACCCGGGGGGTTGGTTTTATGATTCTGGCTCTGCTGATGGGCGTCGCACCCGCCAAAGCGCAGAGCCACACCAACACTGGAGGTCTTAAGATTCATGTAAACCCAAAACAAGATTACGTGTTTGTCGATGGGAACGCGATTCGTGACGGTAGTGAGACGATCCAGTTGAGTGCGGGCAAGCACAATGTGGGAGTTTACAACTATGGATACACCCCAGAAACGCAAATGGTTGACATTATTGTCGGAGAAAGAATTAGCCTAAATGTTGATCTTCAGAAGTCCGGGGAAAAGGTAAGCGGACCCTTCGGTGATATCGAACTAAAAGGTCACCCACGGGCAGCAGTTCTTCTGAATGGCAACACACCAAATTATTTCGTGGGGCACGTCGATGAGTTCGATAACAATTGGCTTTGGCACCAGTGGCTGCTCGTGAAGCCTGGCACCTATCAGCTAACGGCTACGCAAAAAGGACAAACGATTTGGTCAGGACCGGTGACGGTGAAAGCCGGTGAGCGAGTGATCGTGGATCTCAATCACGACGGCGCGATCAAAACCAGGGACTTCAAGCAAGGACTCAATCTCGGGCCGCAGCCGCGATTCGACGCGGGCGTTGCCAGCGCGATGGTCCCCATTGCGCCAGTAACGGCACAGCTCTCCGCTCAAGCCAATCAGTTGACTTGCGGGCAATCCACCGATTTGCATTGGAAGTCTACCGACGCCACGGACACTTCGATTACGAATATCGGAAACGTTTCGCCAAGTGGTGAGCGGGCCGTAAACCCGATGCGCCCGACAACGTACCAGCTTGTCGCCAAGGGGCCAGGCGGCACTGTAGAACAAACAGTCACCGTAAACGTAAATGGGCAACCCACGGCGACGCTCGCATTGAGCCAACCGGAAGTGCGCTATCATAAGATCGGCGACAAAGTCGTGGAACAAGATTCGGCGACTTTGAATTGGTCTGCTTCCAATGCGAACAAGGTCACCGTGCAGCCACTGGGCAGCGTAGAGACCAATGGCAGTCAGAAGGTTGAGGCGATGCCTGACGGATCGGGCACGGGCCCGATTGATCGAGACGTGACCTACACTCTTACCGCACTCAATGCCTGTGGTGGAACAACTACACGAACCGCAACTCTGCATGTTGTCGGCTCCATCGATCCAGCCCCGCTGGTAACGCTGGCGAGTGTTTTCTATCCCACGGCTTATCCCGAACGGCGCCATCCGAAAGTGGGATTGGTTTCCAGCGAGAAGCAAACTCTCGAGGAGGCAGCAGCCACCTTCAAGAAAAACGAGCAATATGATAGTGAGTCGAACAAGCTGATGATCGTAGGTCATGCCGACGTGCGCGGCCCCAAGAAGTACAACCTGGCACTGAGCGAAAGGCGAGCGGAGGCAGTTAAAGATTATCTGGTCTCGCAGGGTATCGCGGCCGACAAGATCGAGACCCAGGCGGAAGGCAATGACAAGCAACTCGATCAGAAACAGGTGGAAAAGCTGCAATCGCAAGACACACATCCACCGCAAAAATGGATGACGGAACGGGAAAAGGCAACCTGGCTTGCTTATAACCGCCGAGTCGACATCGTTCTTGAACCAAAAGGGCAGGAATCGACGGAAGCATACCCAAACGATGCGCCAGAAGCCCGTATTCTCTGGGAGCGGCCCGTGCCAAACATAAAATCGGTCGAGTCTGCGTCAAAGATATCCGCTCAAAGCAACGAGCAGGCTCGGGCGGGCAACTGAGCCCGTCAGCCAAGTCTATCGCTCGATGCACGCGGTAGGGGGCGTAGCACTTGTTATTAAATTGATAAACGCCCCCGCAAAGTTTCAAACGAAAGGGGAAACAAGAATGCGACTCTCAATTAAGGGCATTGCAATTGCCTCAGGGCTTTTGTGGGGCAGCGCTATTCTTTTCGTCGGACTCATCAATCTGGCAAAGCCAACCTACGGGATGACGTTTCTAACGATGATGACGTCGGTGTATCCGTGGTTCCATTCATCCCATACCGTTACAAGCGTAGTGATCGGCGCGATCGATGGAGCGATTGACGGCGTTGTTGCCGGCTGCCTGTTCGGATGGCTTTACAACATGATGCTGGACCTGAGCAGCAAGTCGCACACTCTCCAGGGACGGCAAACATAGCGGGGTTCGCGGTGCGTCGGTTCGCTTAAAGAGCGCGGCATCCAGACTCGGTCGCGGCTGGGCAATTGACGAAAAGGTGGGTACATTTCTCATCTAGAAGAAGTGACACGCGTTCTTCATATTCGTTCTTACGCACCGCGAGCATAGTAAGAAAGAAATGGCTATTGTGGTCGGACATTGTGATCCAATTCATACTTCAGTCGCTTTGTCATGCCGATCTCTCCGTAGTTGGCTCCGCTGTATCTTGATTGGTTCGCTGCGCTCCCTGGTAATACACGAGGCGCTATAATGCTGCACAGTACACTTTGTGCTTTTTCTGGCCCCTAGAGTAATTTCTGGCTAATAGGCAGAATCGAAAATGTTTAGTGCGCAGTTTGAAGGCGCTATTCCTCTAGGAATTTCTAGAGGCTGGGTTCGTTTAGGCCGGAGCGCTGCCAAGGGATAAAGATTCGCGCTAGAAACGACCCTAGAAATCGTCCTGACGAACTTGAGAGTTCGCCAGGGCACGGTCAGTGTGTGGAGAAGAGTTTAACCGAATGGATAGTTTGATTTGCACAGTGTGCGCTGCTAGAAATTGGTGATTCAAACCGATTATAGGTTAGATGCAGGATGGCAACTGCTAGCGCCGAGTCAGGCCAGTTACCGATAAGAAGGGCGGTCTCAACAGGTCAGTGCAACACTTGCTTGCAGACTATCTGCCGTAGTTTGAAATCCCAAAGTCTTTCTTGGACGCTGATTTAATTTGAGTGCCACCTCATCGAGGTCTTCTTGAGAATAGACTGACACGTCGGTTCGTCTAGGGAAGTACTGACGTAAAAGGCGGTTTGTATTTTCGTTCGGGCCAAGCTGCCACGGGCTCTGCGGATCGCAGAAGTAGACTTTCACTTCCGTGTCCACCGTGAAACTTTTATGCTGGCCATCTCCAGCCCGCGATCCCACGTCAATGAGCGCCGCAAAGTTGCGGGCGTTTGCGAACGTGTTCATGAGCGAAACCGTTATACGAACGCCAAGTCAGCGTTGCAGTCGAGTAACGGAAATTGTTGAGTTCATTACTAGAACGTCGGCTAGGCGTTCAGCGCATGCCCGACCCTAGTCCAGTGTGATCGCGTTCGTCTGGGTTTGCGTTTTCTTCACGTAAACCACGCAGAAAAAGGCGAACGGCAACCGGCGAAGCTACGAACACGAATACGACAAGCAAGGTGGACAGCCATGGCCGGTCTTCCGGCAACTGGACGATCGCCAGCAGAAGAAACGAAATGCAAATACCGATGGAAAGTAGAATGAGGAATTGGGTAAACAGGCTACAACGCCGCGCCAACCTGCTCACCACTGTGACTGCTGCGACTGAAATCAACAAGAGCAGGAGCCATTGGGTCAGTGACATACCATCTCTCCCGTGTCTCCCAAATTTTCACATCCAGCTCCCGGGTACAAGTGAAGTTGTTTCACTCGTCCGCGTACTGGAAACGCTTGCGATAGGCCGCGATGGCGATCGCTCCGCCAATCAACAGAGGAGGAAAAATCATAACCAGGATCCCGCGTTTCAAGGCCACGATAAAATTCGCGCCGGAGTTTGCTGCCGCCTGGTAACACAACGCACAACTCTGGGCGTAGACACCTCCCGGCATGGCAAGCGCCAGCAGCGCTGCGCATCCGGCAGCCGCCGTTTTGAATCTCGATCTCACCACGCGAATGGTCATCTTCACGCCCCCGTTCATTTCAATTTCGCTGCACCCAAACGCTCCTCTTGACTTCATCCGATCGCGCCGTTCACCAGTGAATCACCCTCAAGTGGAGGAGCCTCATTGCATCCGGAAACATGTGGCCCATCATAATCATCACAAAAACAAACGACACAAATAAACTCCAGACCAGCTTCGGCTGCTCATACCTCAGGTGCATATAATAAGTAATGGCAATCGACGCCTCGAGCACCGCAAGGATTAAGAGCCACGGGAGGAGAACGTCTGGCGCGAAGTGCTGGTACGTGAGCGCTACTTCAATCGCGACGATGGCAAACAAGCCTAGCAGCAATAACCCATACGACTTCATGCCTGGAGTATGATTCACACTTTTCGTATCCATACGGTGATCGCCCTCACTTCGCGTTCATGAGATAAATCATGGGAAAAATAAACATCCAGACGATATCTACGAAATGCCAGTACAGCCCGACGGTCTCTACGTGATTCACCTGCAGCCTTCCTCGTTGGTACCGCAGTGCCACCACGAGTAAAGCGATTAATCCGCCTACGATATGAATCAGGTGTAATCCAGTGACGCAGAAAAACGTCATGCCCACAGTGACCGGACCGCCGGTGGGATTTTGAAACAGACGCCATCCCTCGTGAATCATTCTGATCCATTCGCTGAGGTGCAGAACAGCGAAGATGGTACCTAGGAGGACAGTGATGCCCAGCCACAGGGTACATTTGGACCGATGCTGTTCCCTCGCGGCTTCGAGCGCTGCGAGAACAGCCACGCTGCTAACCAAAAGTATAACGGTCATAATTATTGCGTTTATGATGCTTGATGTGGCGAATGGTCTGGTCCAGTCCGCCGTGCCAACTCGCAGGTAGGCGTACGCATAGAGAACCGCTCCAAACGTCACCGCATCCGAAAGGATGAAAAGCCACACGCCCAACTTTAAAGAGGGAATGCGATATGGCGACTCCTCCATTGCAGATCCTGTTTCCATGTGAAATGTCATTCCGGAATCGTCCACGATTCCTCCCTTCGCCTACTTACATTCGCGCGACGAGAATAATGAATAAAAAGGCCCACAAACCATCCATGAAGTGCCAATACACGCCCGCAACAGAGAGCACGCCAGTTTCTTGTGAGCCTGGATCGCGCCGAATTCGCCAGAACGCATACCCCAAGCCGGCTATCCCACCCAATAAATGCAACCCGTGCGCGGCAGTTAGCAGATAAAAAAACGAACTGCTGGGACTGGACGCCAGGAAGAGTCCTTTCGCCACCAGATCGCGCCAAGCCATAACCTGTCCGACAACGAAAAGGGCTCCGAGCGCGACAGTCGACAGCAACCAGAGCCGCGCTCGATCTAGGGCTTTCTCGCCCGCCGCCGGGTTTTGTCGCTCAAACTCCTGCGCCTTGGAGAATGAGTTACGCGCAGCTTCTAGGCTGATGCTGCTCACCAGCAAAATAAACGTGTTTACGTACATGATGCGCGGCACACCAAAATGGACCCAGTCCGCGGCGATGCCCTCTCGCACGATCAATGCGCTGATCAGCGCGGCGAAGCACATCGATATAGCCGCGACCGCAACCCACACTCCGGTCTCCGCAGGCAGAGTAGTCTCAGTTCGTGGGAAAGCGCTGATCCGGATTTCCTCGCGCAGATTGGTCGTTCCTGCGTGAAGACCCGCTGGTTTTATTTCGTTGGGAACTCGAACTTGAGGCGTGCTCGTGGTTGACAATGTTGTTTCACCCCTCCTTAATTCTTAGCGGGCGTCGACCTGTTCTGGCGAGACCTGCATCACGTAATCGTTAGCGGCGCCTTCGACACCATATAATTCGGGTCCGTGATGCACGACCAGATGCCTTCCTCCGAAATTGTCGAACGGCGGGGGCGAGGTGGTTGACCATTCGAGCGTCGTCGCGTCCCACGGATTGTCTGGCGCCTTCGGCCCACGGAATCGGCTCCAAAAGAAGTTGAAGAAGAAAATGAATTGGGTGGCGCCGACAAAAAGAGCGGCCATCGTGATGAACTTGTGCAGCGGGATCAGCGGCACTAAGTAGTTGTCGGTGAATGCAGCGTACCGGCGAACATTGCCGGCGAGACCGAGGTAGTGCATGGGCATGAAGACGCAATACACGCCAAGGAACGTCAGCCAGAAATGCCACTTTCCGAGCGTTTCATTCATCATTCGCCCATACATTTTCGGGAACCAAAAATGCGTTCCGGCAAAAATTCCAAACATGGCAGCGATCGCCATCACGAAATGGAAGTGGGCAACCACAAAATACGTGGCGTGCAGGTAGGTATCGAGCGAAGGCTGCGCGAGGAAAAATCCACTCAATCCACCAGTGATAAAAACGGAGATGAATCCCAAACAGAACAGAGAGGCAGTCGTGTAGCGCATTCGGGCGCCGTACACTGTTCCGAGCCACATCAGCACAGCGATTGTCGCGGGAATCGTAATGATCAAGGTCGGCACGGAAAACATAAGCGCTGAGAAGGGGTTCATCCCACTTACGAACATGTGATGGCCCCAGACCATGTAACTCAAAAATCCGATCGAAACCATGCACCCGATCATGACTTGATGGCCAAGAAGGCGTTTGCGGGCAAATGCCGGCAGGACCGTGGAGATGATCCCAAACCCCGGAAGAATCGCAATGTAGACTTCCGGGTGGCCGAAGAACCAGAACAGATGTTGCCAAAGCAACGGGGATCCCCCGGAATAGGGCAACACGGTGTCATTGACTACCAGACCTGTGGGGCCGAAGAAGCTGGTTCCTGCTGTCCGGTCGAGAATTAGGAGCACACAAGCGGGCAGTAACACAGCAAAGGCAAGGAGGCCGATTACGGAAGTAACAAACCAAGCCCAAGTGGATAATGGCAGGCGCGCAAGCGACATTCCCTTCGTCCGAAGATCCAACGTCGTGGTGATGAAGTTCAGCGATCCCAGTAATTGACCGATACAGAAAATGGCGATAGACACAGCCCATAACGTCTGGCCCGTTCCCTGGCCTGGTCCGGCGACAGCTCCCACAGAACTCAGCGGCGCGTAAGACGTCCAGCCGGCGAGTGGAGGGCCGTCACCGACAAAGAACGACGAAATCAAAACAAGGAACGCAAGAAAAGTTACCCAGAATGACATCATGTTGAAGTGCGGAAACGCCATGTCCTCGGCGCCCACCTGGATTGGCAGGACATAATTTCCAAATGCTGCGAAGGGAGCCGTGGTCAAAACAAAAAAGACCATGATCGTGGCATGCATGGTCATCAGCGAGAGGTAAAGGTCTGGAGTCATCACGTTGCCAGGCGCGCCGGATGGAAACAGCTTGCCTAAAAGTGGGATCGGGGCGTTCATCCACCCCAAGTGAATGCGCATCAGCCAGGAGAGAAGGAGTCCAAGAAAAACAGCCACGAGCGCGAGGTCGTAGTATTGCCTGCCGATCACTTTGTGATCGAGGCTGAAGACATGTTTGCGAATAAATCCTGTCGGCGCCGCATGCTGGTGAATTGTCGGATCTGGCGTGCTCATGAATTCCCTCGCAATAGAAGCTCCGGTTCACCACTGAAGGCGGTGAAACCAGGTCGATTTAAGTCACCTTACTGCGTTTTCAGCCATTGATCGAACTGATCTTGCGGAAGAACCTGCAAAAATGAACGCATGCTGTAGTGCCCCAGGCCGCATAGCTGTGTGCAGACAATTTCGTATGAGCCCACCTTCGTCGCCGTGAAGTGCAGTGGCACGTTTAAGCCGGGAACGATATCCTGCTGAATTCGCAACTCAGGGACATAGAAGGAATGAATCATGTCCTTGCTGTGTAGCGTGAGCGACACCGGCTTGTTAACGGGCACGGTGAGAGTGCCGACAATCACGTCGTCTCTCGCGGCAACGTCGTTTTCGGGATCGAGCCCGAAGAAGTTTCCATTTCCGTCCCGGATCTTCTCCGGGTGAATCGTGCCAAATTTCCCGTCGGGTCCGGGGTAGCGGAAGTTAAATGCAAACTGCTCCGCAGCCACATCCACTTGCATTGAGTCCGGATCTGGCGGCGTCATGTAGACGGCGGCCCACACCTTCGAACCGACGAACGTCAAGGTGAGAATTTCCATTCCGACCACGACGATTGCAAACCCGACAAGCGGCCAGGGACCGCCGGGCCAGTACTTGGACTTGCGGTCCTTTCCTTCGCGGGACGTCCAGACAAAAAAAGCAAGGACGAATTGGGAGGATAGAAAGAGGGCTCCAGTGAACCACATGGTCTCGTTGAACTGACCGTCGATCCCGGGTGCAATGGTGGAGATGGGCGTTGGTAACCACCATACGTGCGCAACAATGAAGCCAGCAGAAACCAAGGCAATGATGACGACGACGATTGCAAATAGTTTTCCCATCGCGATTCGCACCTGTACTGGAGAATTTTGGCCTCGGGTCCGCGCCAGCTTGGTTTGTCGAAGGCCACAACTTCTCGTGGCGCAAGCCGGCGAATTTGGTCAAATTTCGGCGACCCCTCTAGTACAAATACGGTGTCACCTTGAATGTGAAATTGGCTTTCGCCGGCGTTTCTCCGACGGTGACGTCCTGGCTCTGTACGCCGTACTGTTCCTGCCACGCGGTCACCGTGTACTTGCCAGGCGGAACGTCTTTTATGTCAAATGCGCCAGCGTTGTCTGTCACGGCGTAGTGATTCGTGTTGAGCACTGCGAAATAGCCGTGCATCCATGGGTGAATATTGCACTTCACTTCGATGAATTCAGGTGTTGCCCACTTGGTGATGATCGGAGGTGCGCCGGGCGGTTGCGATTTGTTCCACTCCGGGTTGTGCTTCGGCATCGGATGAATGTTGTGCGCAAAGGGATCATTGGTATAGATACCGAGTTCCTGGTCGGCATGCATTGGGAGTATATGCGGGATGTACATACAACCCTTCTGGTCGTATCGGACTTGTTCGCTCGGCGCTTGAGAAGCCTTCTCACCAGCGGAGATATACACAACCACATATTGCAAAGCGTCGCTGGGGCCGGTGGTTACATTTTGAGTAAGCTCCGGCGGATTGTGTTCCTTCTGGCAGGTCGGCTCTTTGGACATGTCAATCGGCTTCATCTTCGGAGGCGTGCCCGTATAATTTACTTTGCCTTCGATGCTTCCCCCAGCCGGCGGAGACCCGGCGGTCCCGACTACGACTGCCAAAACCAGTGCCGCCGGAATAAGCAAATATCTAAAACGCATGACAACCTCCTCAAACTATGAGTCGAAAAATAAATTCAATCAGCCGTTCCTGGCGGCGCTTGTTCGCCGAGGGGCTTCAGTTGGCCTGGATGTGACTTGACCCACGAATCGAACGTAGCTCGCTCGGGCGTCTTGATCGTGGTCATCAACGTCCTCAGGAAATGCACCAGGTCCCAGCCCTCCTCGGGCTTGATGTTGTCTGAAAAAGAGGGCATCGGCGTACCATCGAGTCCCGTCATGAAGTCCCGGTACATGTCCCGGTTCGTTTCTCCGCACTTAAACCGGTCGCTGTCCGCAAAATCGAAGGGCCGGATCGGCTCGCCCTTCGTGTCGGTCAGGGTTGCAGCGGAAGGGCCATCGCCTTTGCCAGCCGACCCATGGCATTTCCAGCATTGAATGTTCTGGAAAAGCTCGCGGCCATGAAGAATGCTTTCGATCGTGGCAGGAGTCTCCGCTGGAATTGTGATCGGAGTGCCTGCCTTTTCCTTTTCCCATCGCGGCGAGAACGATTTCACCATGGCGACAAGATTGGCGCGTTCCTGTTCCGTAAGCGGTCTCCACGAGGGCATGTTCGTCGTGACAAAGCCTCTTGTGATCGCGTCAAAGATGTCGTCGTCGGTCGGAAGTGTACCCGTGGGAGTGGAGCGGCATTTGAATACAGCCTCCGTAAAGTCCCGAGGCTTCTCATATCCCATGGTGGGGTCAAACCACATCGCATTTTCACCCGTGCCGTCGCCGCCGGGCCCATGGCAACCGATGCAGTACCGGCGATAGAGCTGCGCACCTGCATCCGGGCGGCCTTGCCCGTCGTCGAAGGCGTGACCTGTGAATCCGTAAACGTGGCTATCCATTTTTGTGGTAGCGGTGTGGATGTTGATATCGATCTGAGCGAAGCAAGGCGATCCGCCGGCAGCAAAGACAGCGAAGGCAACTGCGCTGAATAGCAACAATGAGGAATTTTTTAGCGTTCCCATGAGTTCGCCCCTCCCCCTAGAAGTCAAAATCAAAGCCGATAAACGCACTACTGCTCCAAACCGGAGTCGTCGGCAACAGTGGCGGGTTGCCGCTGCCGTCGCCGCTCAATGGAACGACGCCGATGCTCTTCACCCTCGAGTACTCCATGTGCCACGCTAAACCGGCACGGCTGAACATGATCGGATACCAACGGAGTCCGAAAGAATATGCGTCGGTGTTTCCCTGATTACTCGCGGTCGTATTGAGACCCTGCTGCGACACCCGCACAATCTCATAGCGCTGTGTCAGCACCAGTTGCGGATTCCAATAGTAGTGGGTCTCAATGAATCCGCCGTTCCAAACTGCGTCCTGCATTCCTGGCAAGAGCGGAGTGTTCGAAGGAATTGAATTCGCAAGATAGACGTTGTCCTTCGCGTGTTGGAAGAAGGGCAGGAATTCAAACTTGCCGAGATAAAAATCGCTTTGAACGCCGACCCGATAGAAGGGCACGTTTCCCGTGCCCGTGCCCGCGATCGCGACTCCTCCAACGGTTTGATTAAAAACTGTGGCCCTGTGCCCGTAATAGAAGAACGGCTGAATCCGCTGTAGACCTAGGCTCCCCGTCTGGAATCCCTGTGTGAACGACCCAAACAAATCAAAAGTTCGCCCAGTCAAGTTATCGGCGGCTCCGGGTGCGGTGACGCTGCTCGTAAAATTCACGCCCCCATCGTTGCTTTGGAGCACGGAAAGGCTGTATCTCGTGTAACTGTTCTCGGAGTGTCCTTGAATGGTGACGCCAATTTGGTTGTCGCCGATGCCGAAAATGTTGGCATCGCCAACCGGGGTGAAATGATAGTTCTGGTAGAGACCCCCATTTGCGGAAAGAAACAGGAAGCGCTTTTCGGAGATGAGGTTGTCGAGTTCGAATCGGCCCACTTGCACGTTCAGCCAAGGAGTTTTGGCGAGATTGTCGAAGCGAACGAACGCATTTTCAAAATGAAACGTCGCGGTCGAATCTGACGAGGGCAAGATCGAGAATGAAATGTTCTTGTAGAGCGTCCCGGCCAGCCAAAAATCCATCCCGGAGAGATCGAATCCTTGCTGCGTGACATTTCCACCCAGTGAGCCTGCCGGCGTGGAATCAACGATCTGGTTCGTCGTACGCTCCAGGTGCCAATTGGGTGTGATTCGAACGGTCGCCGGCCAGTAAGACGGGTTTTGCCAGATGGGAGAATCTCGCTCGTTCCCCAGCTGATAGCCACGATCCCTAAAGGCAAGCCCGAAATAATTCAGCTCGGGCCATGCCGTGTGGCAGGCCGAGCACGGCAATCCGTATTTTCGGGCGAAAGCGGGTATAGGTCTGAGGGAATGCAGTGGCGGCATCGCGTAAGTGGGTTCTGTGTTTGTGATGCCGAAGGAAAGTAGAAGAAGAACGATAAGAATTGAAATCGAGTTCAGCAAAAGTGCCAAGTGGGAACGTTTGACGGGCGCCAACCGCTTGAGCATCGGTCCTCCTCTACGCAACATAAGTTCCGACCGTACACTTTCAACCCCGACATTTTTGTTATAACGAGAGCGTTTAGTTTGTTGTATACGGTGTGCATTTACGTAACGGAATACATGTGAACATGTATATTTTGGATTCGGAGGCTGTACAGAGCATCAGTGCTTCCACTGCATCGCAGACATCGCATGTAAAATTGCAACCACTTCTCTGGGGATCGGACTACTACAAAACAACCACCCATGTATGCAGAAACATTGAAAATAGAGGGGAAACGAGGTTCGTTTTGATAAACTTTTCGGAAAACACTTCGACGTTTATCCTTGTGGTCACAAACTATTTTTCGGCATCACTCGGTTAGCCAAATTTGTACTTTGCGAGATTTAAATTGCAAACCCATGACTTTTTTATGTATTTACGAATATTTTTCCACAATATTTTAAAAATCAGAGATGTATCCTTCTAGTGAATGCATGAGAATTGGTATTTACCCCGATTGACAAGGCATCGGAACTGGGGTTATCAAAGTGAAGCTTTCCGGAATTCCGTTGATTATGTTCTCGCTCGAGTCTGGGGGATTTAGCTCCTTTGTGGGTGTGAAAATGGCCCTTCATGGAATCGTGTGCAGCGGACACTTTAGAAATACTCGGCTCCGCATCGCAACAGTATGCGCGTTGTCCACTCTTTGCCTCGCCTGCATCGGCTTCGCGGCGAGCAAGGAGCAGGAGTCGCCAGGTTTTGTGATGGAGTTTGCTGCGAAAGAATCGGACGTACTGCCTCTCGTGAAAAGTATTGCGGATGACTCGCTCGTTCGCGGCACGTTTGTCTTTGAGAAGGACAAGACTTTGACGGGAGCGATGCCCGCGAAATCGTCCAGCGCATTCGAGCCGTGGACAGGGCCCGGAGAGGTTTTTTACAAAGTCGTGACGGGCGTGCTTGCGCCTCATCATTTCGACCAAAGCAACGATATCGGAACGATCACCGTGCGCTACGTAGTGCAACCCGTGGCGGAGAAGCGCACACGGGTTCGGATCGACGCAATCTTCATCGAAGACGCCCGTCGAAAAGCGCACGCCTCCGACAGCACCGTGGAGACGAGCGAGTTCAAAGCGATTCAGGAAAAGCTGCAGGAATTACAATTGGCAGTGCAAAAGGTGAATGAAGAGCGCGATCAGGCTGCGGAGAAAGAAAAAAAGCTTCAAGAACAGCGCGTTGCGGAACAAAGCTCGGACCGCGACCGCGAGCAAGAAATTGCGCGGCTCAATGTCGCGGAATCCTCGATTCAAGGATTGAGGCAGCGGCTTGGTGATCTACAGCGGCAGACGGAGGTGCGCGTAAAAGGCGCAAAAACAGCCTTGAAGACGGCGCCCTTTGAAAAAGCAGTCGATCTTGATTCCCTGGACGCTGGCACGGAAGTGGCCGTGGTTATCGTAACATCGCAATGGTATGGCGTTCAGACCCCGGATGGACACCGCGGGTGGTTGCGCCGGGATCAGGTGGAGCAACTTCCATGAAATACGTCATGCAAAAACAATTTCCGTCTCGGTCACTCGGTACCATATTTCTTTTTTTCATTTTCGTTTCCAGTGCGCTTTTCGCTCAGAATTCTGGATTCGAACGGCGCTTTTCGAACCGCAGGCCCGACCTCGACGCCGCCGTCCAGCAGCTGAAAGGATCTTTCCAGGGTCGCCTTCCGATACTGGAAGGATTCGTATCCGAAACCAACGAACCGCTGGATCGCTATGACCGAGGCTACTACGAATGTACGGCGCAATTAACCACCGGGGGAAATGGCGGAAGCACGATTCGAATGACCGCGAAGATTACTGCGTGGTATACCGACCCCACGGGCGCGCAGTCCGGTTATCGCGTTTTACCTTCGAATGGAAGAATCGAGACAGACCTGCTCGATCGGATGAGCACAATACTCGAGAATCAGGCGCGCGCCAATTCTCCTGTCGTTGCGCCGCCGGTTTCACCCCCAACGCCCTCGACTCGGCTCTCAGGTTTGTCCGCGCGCTTAGCGCCGCCAGCAGCGGTCTCGACACCGGCTGCATCACTTCCAAGCGCGGATATTGACTCCTTGCGTCGCCGGCGGGAAGACGCCGAAAAACAAGCCAAGTCTCTAGAGTCACAGGTGCAAGATTTGGAGGAAATCCTTCGAGATCAGACCCATCCTGAGAATCTCGCGGTCGTGCGTAAATCTGGCACTCCGGTTTTTTCTCAGCCGGGCGGAAAGGTGCTCATGACTTCGGAGGCGAACGACGAGTTCGAACTCCTAAGCGTGAATCGCGATTGGGCTCACGTTCAAATCTCGGGTGCATCACGCGGGTGGATTGAACGGGCCAAGCTTGATATGCCAGCAGGTTTCAGTCAATCTCCGAACGAAGCGAAAGAGCAAAGTCCCATCACCGGCGCCGATGACGCGCCATTTCACGTAAGCCGACAGGAAACTCGCTCCTTTTCGGGCAATTGGGAACCGTTGCGTGGAAAAACCGTGCTGATCATCTGGGCAGAACCGGTGTCCGCTTCCAAAGCGATCCAGAACTCTTCGCCGGATGCGAAGCGAAAGTTTGCGTCGTCGGTTTTCGCCGGCGCCTACAAAACACGCACCGCGGACGTTGAGCCGACAAATGGAATCGTGATCGTCTTCGATTCGGCGGATGGAGGTCAGATCGCCGCGACCATGGCTAGCCTTGCTCAATGGACTTCTGGTCAGATCACGGAACAATCATTTTGGAAACTATGCTCGATCGATCCGCCGGATTTTCTTCAGAACGACGAACACGTGAACGCGGCACGAGTTGGTCAGTAGGCTATCGGCGCTCGGCCTGGATGATTCGCAATTCGGCTCAGTGATGAATCCGGCCAGTCAGCAAACCGGGTGTCTGTTTCATTCGTCACGCGTCTTGCTGGAAGCTTCTTCCACAGTTCCCTCGCCGCCTCCGACTTCCAGTCCCGCTCTTCTGAATTTTCTGCTGAGGCGCTATAACCACCGCATCCGGAGAGAACCAGCGTTGCGACCAGCAGCATTCCAACAATTAGTTTTTCAATACCGGTACATCTTACAATCAAGCGTTTCAAACGAATGTAATCACTTATTTTTCACCCCTTCCTAAAAGACTCGAAGTCAGCAAGACGTTTTAATTCCATTTAATTTATTTACTTCCAGGAACTGCATGTTAGCCGCTGTCGGAAACGGGTCCCACGCCGCCGTGGTGAAAAGCATTCATTCGAACCAGAGCGCGCTTTGTGCGGCGAGCGCGTGGGACGATGGCCGCAGTCTCTCCCCATCAAAGACTGTGGTTGCTCGCGTTAGCTTTTTTCGTGGTCTGCTCATTGTTTGTTGAATCAATGCATGGCGAGCGAATGATCCCTTTGCATTGCTCGCTTAAAGTTCGCGCCCGGCCTCATCTGCTTCATTTGCCAAGTCATTCAGAAATTCGAAAAAGTCCGGCGTTTGGTTGATGAAAAGCCCGTCATTCGTGAGCGCTTTGACTGCCCCCATGGCCGCCCCTTTTGTAGCGGTAGGACGAATGATTGAGCACACCGGGAACTTCTTGCTGAGGAACACGGTCGGTTCTGGCATGATCAAGTTGGACTGTAGTGCTTCCGGCTGTGGGATATCATTTGTGAGATCCGGAAATACGAGCGACCCATCTGTCAGCGGGATCGCGTTGCCTGCCTTGTCATGCCATGTTTGAAAATGCATGATCTCAGTGCCCCCGATGCTCAGAACAATTCGCAAGACTTCCAGACTCGTGGCCTTCTGTGCCATTGCCGCATACAGACTGGTTCCACCTTGCTCGATAAACGCAAAGTGAAAACCCGCCGTGTTGGCGATCGCCTGGACGTGAGTATTGACGGGGACAAGCGTATTGCCGATTTCAAGTTCCGCATTATTTCTGGGTATTGCGGGGAACTTTCCGCTTACCAAAGTTGGAACTGCATTGGGAAACGTGTCGCCCAAATCGGGGTTCTGATTGCCGCTGCGGTAGCGCGTCCACCAACTGGTATCCACGCTCAACTGCATCAGGTTTGTGAGCCGCTTCTTTGACGCGATTCCCGGAATATCCGTCACTTGAGTGCCTTCCAAAGTTCGGAAATGTTCCAGGTCCACAGGTTTCGCGCCCTTCGACTTCAAATATGCGTTGATGAACAGTTCATGGCTCATTTCATCGTCGGTGTTGTCTGCGATGTATTGAGGCATATCACCGTCCAATTGCTGAAGGGCGGTCTTGTAGCCTGAAACTGGCGCATTCTGCCCTCCGACTTCGGTGTATTGCTGCCACAGATCGGTTTCCAGTATCTCCGCAGCCGCAAGGAATCTCAGAATGGAAGCGTCTCCTTCCGTGATGCCATCCCTGTCTGAGCCTAACGCGGGAAGTCCGTTGGACAACAGACCTCCGCCTATCGTTACCGCGCTTGCTGCGGCAATTCCATTTTTCATGAACGAACGGCGGTTTGTATTGCCCTGCGTTTTGTTTTCAAGTTTCATCATCCCCGCTTCTCCTCTTTTATTTAAGAATAATTTCGCTTGCCTGCCTTAACTGGGCCAGACAAATCGGAAATCTTGCCCGTGACTGTAGTGGCGTCCGGACTTACTTTTGTCAAAGAGCAGTCAAATCGATGTCAAGATTGCGAAGGAGAAAATTGACAATTTCCATACAATTCGAAGGCGTCTCTAGTGGCGACGAGTATCGATGTTATAAGTATCCGCGGCGAAATTTGAAAGCAGTAAGGGGAGGCAAAATGAAATTTACAATGACAACTTGCTGGAAGGCGCGTCGCAAAGTAAAAAAACTTTTGCCAAAAACGTTGGACTTCCGAAGGTCCATCCGGCCATTTTTCAAGGACGGTTGTAGGCTGGGCTAGGATTCGCCGGTGGAACATAGTCCTGGCCGTATTTATTTTTGTGTTCCAGTGTGAAATTTGGATTTTCCACGACGCGAATGGATTCAAGAGTCCTGTTAGCGTCGGATATGGTCACCGTGCGACCCGCAGCCTTCAAGGCTTCCGGCAGGCTCCGCTCATACCAGACATTTAGCTGATAGCGTCCGTCAGGAACATTCGGCAGGGTCAATCGACCGCTTCGATCCGAAATACCGAAGTAAGGTGTGTCGACGGCAACGACAGCGCCGCTCATTTCCGGATGAATGTTGCAGAAGAGAAAACTTACTCCCGGGCGATCGAAGTGAACCGTCTTGCTCGATCCCGCCTCATAAAAGCCCAGGTCAAATCTCTTACCATCAAAAAGAGAAAAGACGTTATGCAAAAAGGGATCTCGATTGGGAAATTGAACTGGCGTACCAACCTGAATCACAATGACGTGAGGATTAAAGCTTTTGTTGATTTGCGCAATTTGGGGTGCAGGATGATTCGCGCCGGTTGTTGCCTCTTCGGCGTCGATCGGCGTCAACCAAATCACGATATTCGAAGCATCGACGGAGCCTTTTGTCCCATTCGATTTTCTCGACGCCTGCGGATTTAGTATTTCGACCTTGATGGTTACGGGCGGGAACTCCGCTTGCGCGAGCAAAACACACGCGCAAAAGCACGCCAAAGTAAGGCTCACGGCTTGCCTCATCAGGATATGGAAACTCATTAGAAGAGATACCCCAAGCTTATGTTGATATGATCTGCGTTGTGCGAGCCACTATCAAGCACCGAAGTGTTCAGATGTCGGTATTCGGTGGAAAATAGTATGTCCGATCGCACTTGATAAATGAAATTTATGAAAGGGGTCATGTTTCTGGTGAACGTATCTGGATAAATGGAGTTCGCAGAGAAGCGGCGTAATTCACCAGCGAATGGGTTTTCCAGGCCGAGTGCGGCATTGATTTCAAAATTAGATTTGGGTTTGAATTTAATTTGCGCCCAACCTCCCATCGAATCCAGGCCGTGAAATGTTGTGTCCGGATCATTAAATGAGCCGTTTAAGAGGACGCTCTCTCCAATTCCGCCTCCCAGACCAGCTACTGCTCTTCCTCTATAAAACTCGCCTGTGAATTCGAATCGCTTCCCTAACGGAAGCGTCAGGTCGGCCGTCCCGGCCCATCCGTCGACATTCCGGTTGAATCCCCAATCCTGCCGGCCATAGTATGCGCCTGAGCCGATTATCAAATCCTGACCAAACATGCGGCGTGTCCAGGAAATGCGAGCGGCATAGGCTGGTTGGCCGGATAGCTCACCCCAAGTGGGATAGCGGTAATACTCCTCCCTGGGAAAATCGCCCGATAGTGAATCAAGAATTCCTCCCTGCAAGGAAAGGCTTGAATTCTCGGACAGCACAACATGATGCTCAATCCGCAATTGCGGGGTCCACGCCCATAAATTCCCCGAATACGCGAGGGCGGGAATTGCAAGTGTCGCCAGCGATGTGGGAGCGAGCGGAGCAAAAAACAATCGATCCTGGCCGGCGACAATGGACGTGTTGGCCCAGTCCAGATGCACCGTTGCGGTGCGCAATCGAACCACACCCATCACCACGCCGTTTGGCACATCCGGGGATCCACCCGCAAAATCCATCGTTACTTCGGCGCTGGTCCTCGCTCCCATCACGTCGGGACCGAAAGTTTGAAGGCGGATCTGCGATTGCCGAACCGATCCTCCAAATGTGCCCGGCGAAACTAAAGGTTGAACGGACAGAGGTGGTTTGGAAAGGCTAGGGAAATCCTGATTGTCGACCGTGCCGCGATTTTCATAGAGGTTCAGCAAAATAATCCCTGACAGGCGCAGCCTATATTTGGATCCGCTTTCCACCTTCGTCTGGTATTGATCGTTGATCTTGTCTTCCATCACCTGTTGATCTTCTTCCAGTTTGTTCAGGCGCTGCTCGTTCTTATCGACCAGAGGCGGACTTGCAAGAGGAGTGATTGCGGTTTTCGCAACCCATTCCTTCGATGGAGATAGTTCAGAGGCGGTTAGCGGATCGGTTGTCGTCTCAATTCCATGTGGCTTCGCGAGGTCCAACTCTCGCCGCAATTCTTGCGTTTCCGCCATGTTGCGCTCTTGCTCCACTCGCATTTCGCTGAGTTGTGAGTTCAGTGTGTGAACCTGTGTTTGGAGTTCGTGGATCAAATCAGCGAGGGCATGGATTTGCGTTCCGCTATCTTGGGAGGACGAACTTGAGGCCGACGTGCTTGGCGCCTCCTGCCCTTGCGCTATACTGGAGCAGAGGAACAGAAGAGTTATGGCCGTACCCATCCTCAGCAGTAGTCTTTTTCTATCGCGTTTGCCGAGCATTTCCGCCTCCCTGAGGATCCCGAATTCAAGCATTTAGCTAAGTGGAACTCGCGCATCGCATCGCCGTTTTGCTAATGTAAAGGTTTATTGTGTGCCCTGCGAATAATCTTAACGCGATTTTCAAAGTGACTCGGGTGCTTGCCTGAGAAAAATCTTCCGGTCTAAATTCCGTGAACACCCGACCATACAATCTTCACTCGACGAACTGGATGCCGTTTTCGCGAGTGATGTTGTCCGCAGCAGATCGACTTGCATTTGGATGAGCGACAAGAAGTATACTTATGCCAAAGGTATGGCCAATGGATACTGTTCTCGTGATTGAAGACAACCGCCCGATGCAGCGCACACTGCAACGGTTATTCGCAGCGGATTCATTGAAAGTTCGGATTGCCTCCGATGGGGTGGAGGGCCTTGCAAGTTTTCGACAAACTCCACCCAATGTCGTGGTCCTGGATCTGAAACTTCCCGGGCTATCAGGGAAAGAGCTTTGCAGGTCGTTTAAAGCGGAAATGCCCTCTGTACCGATCGTGGTTTTAAGTGCGAATGCAGATGTCGACGACAAAGTGTTGCTGCTCGAATTGGGAGCGGATGATTATGTCACGAAGCCTTTTAGCCCAAAGGAACTGCTCGCGCGTGTGCGACGCGCCATGAGACGAAACGTCTGGAAACAACAATCAGACGCACCTCCCGCAATTCCTTACGGACATAAGTTACTGGCCTTTGGCGATGTGGAAGTTGATTTCACAAGTATGGAGGCGAAACGCGCCGGCAGTTCCGTAAGCATGACCGCGCAGGAATTCAAACTTTTGAGATTCCTTTCCCAGTCGCCCGAACGTGTGATTCCGCGCGAAGAGTTGCTCAATGAAGTTTGGGGTTATCAGAATTATCCATCCACACGAACGGTGGACAATCATATTCTCCGCCTGCGCCAGAAGCTTGAGCAGGACCCATCGCAACCGCGCCATTTTTTGACCGTCCATGGCGCGGGCTACAAATTTGTACCTGGCAACGCGACTTTAAGCAACAAGGTGTAGTTTCGCGGTGAGATCGATGGCTCGACTCAAATTACAATCGCAGCTTGTTGTTTCCACATTGCTGATTATTTGCTCCCTCACAGGCGCCATCCTCCTCATCATCCGCCACACGGTGAGCTTACAGATCGAAGGTCAGGTGAAAGACAGTACCGAAGCCTACGTTCGGGAGTTCGAAAGCATCCAGCGACAACTACAGGTTCAATTATCACGGACTGCCGGATTATTATCAGAAATTCCAACTTTAAAAGCTTTGATGACCACAAATGACGCGCCGACCATACAGGACGGGTCCGCGCCTTTCTGGAAGCTCGCTGGAAGCGATTTATTTTTGCTCACGGATCCGGCGGGCCGTGTGGTTTCCCTTGACGCGAGGCAAGTAGGCCTTACTCGGGAAATATCGGAGAAGTATGTGAAAACATCTTTGGAGGAGGAGCAGGATTCGATGTGGTGGTACGCGGGAGACCGTCTGTATTGGGTATTTTTACGACCAATCTTGGCTGGCGCTGGACCCGATGCAAAAACACTTGGTTTCGTGGCCGTTGGATACGAAACGAATTCCCAGATTATCGATCAACTCGGCTTTGTTACCGATAGCAAGATATTACTCCTCGCAGGTAATCGCATTGTCGCGTCCACTTTCTCGCCGCAGGATGAAATGCGGCTCCAGCAGCGAATTTTAGCGAATGAGATGACTCCGGGTGCGAACACATCGGAAGTGATTCTGGGTCAAGATGCCTATCGAGTCGAAAAAGTCGCGTTGGAGCCAAGCCCTCCCGCTCCCGTGCAATGTTTTGTTTTTGTTTCTCTGAGCCGGCCGATGGCTTTTATCCGTAAGCTAAACCGAACGATTCTGATTGTAGGACTCACCGCAATACTTCTCGCGTCTTTAGTGCTCCGTTTTGTCTCTCAGACGATCACGCATCCACTCGACAACCTTGTAGCCGGTGTGCGAGCACTGGCGGCGGGTGATTATTCCTATTCGATCACGCCAAGCGGAAGCAGCGAGGCTGTGGAACTTGCGGAGTCATTCTCAAGAATGCGTAGCGAACTGCTGGCGTCGCAGCGAAAGCAAATTGAGACGGAACGCGTTGCAGCCGTGGGCCGAGCTGCTAATTCCATCTCCCATGATCTTCGACACTACATGGCCGCCTTGGTGGCGAACGCCGAATTTTTGTATGAGGCGGAAAATTTGCATCTCAATCGGGACGAGGTCTACAAAGAAATTCAGACGGCATCGGAACAGATGACGGAATTGCTCGACTCCTTGCGAGATTTAGCGCGAGAGCAGCGAAATCTTTCTCCCGTCCCCGCGCATATGGACGAATGCGCGCGCCGAGCGATCGAAGCCGTGCGAGGGCGGCCGGAATTTCGACAGCAGGTGATTTCCGTTCGCCAGACAGGTGATATGGCCGGAGTTTTTGATCCGCAGAAAATGGAGCGCGCATTCCTTAATCTCGCTTTAAACGCTTGTGAGGCCGTTGAAAATCGTCAGGGGAAAATTGCATTTGATATTCGATCCACTCAGGACGCTTTTGAAATTCGCATCTCTGACAATGGGCCGGGAATTCCATCCTCCATCCGACACAACTTATTCGATCCCTTCGTCAGTGCAGGGAAAACGAATGGTACTGGCCTGGGCCTCGCTATTGTAAGCAAAATTCTTGTCGATCACGGGGGAAGCATTTCCGTAGAAGTTACCACCGACGACGGGACGACTTTTCTGGCCAGACTCCCAAGAACTCAGCGCTCGGTACAGAATATTGCGGAGAAAGTAACAACTTAGCAGCATTCACCCTTATAGTGATCATCGATTGGCAAGTTCTTGCCCTATGAAATTTTCTCAAGCCCATGCTCAATGTAATTACCCCTCTACTCTGGGGACTAGTGATAAATTGAAAATAAATACCCAGCCTTTCCCAGCTTCGCTGAATGCCCCAATTATTTCTCCCTGTGCTTCTATGAAGTTTTTTGCGATTGGTAAACCCACGCCGGTGCCGGGGATACGATGGCGATGGCCTTTGCCTCTGTAGACTCCTCGCATTTTAGAAGAACCCAACGACTGGTTCGCGGCATCCAATCCGGCATGACGGGAGCGGCTCAACTTCGTCTTGCGCCGGTCGAACGATCTGTGGCGGCGCGGTACGAGGCGCTTATTCGAGTTTCGCAGGCTGTGAGCGCCCACCGG
>Ga0210386_10001137_pt1 | contig 23823 bp, 17 predicted proteins | sample IncBWH32OmetaG_FD_160091 | JGI IMG/M metagenome (GOLD analysis project Ga0210386, IMG submission 160091) | Forest soil microbial communities from Barre Woods Harvard Forest LTER site, Petersham, Massachusetts, United States - Inc-BW-H-32-O ...
TGAAGTGCGCCAGCCGGTACATCAATCGATCGCCAAGCGTGTCCAGTTGAGCCGTTGTGCCCGGCTGAGGGACACACAGTCGGTGGTGAGGAAAGGGCCGCTGAGACAGAACGCCAAATTGAACGCTGGCACACTGATCGGCATGCTTCCGTTGACCCCGGCGAGGGTTGAACTCGCAGGATTGCTGAAGTCCACCGTGAACACGAGCTCATAAACATGGGTGTCACCGGGCAAGAAATTGTCGATGGCTCCCAAGTAGACCTCGGGCCCATCCGGCCCATTAGCTGTGTCGTCATCGGCCGGCAGCATGCTGTCGTCGAACAATGTGCCATCGGAGTTGTCCAAGATGCAAACTTGCGCAGCATTGCTGTTGCCTTTCCGCATGAGGTTGGCCTGATAGGCGCAGACATTTACACCTAAGAAAGAATTACCCTCGGGACCGAAGTCGTTCTGGGACTGGTAATAGACGTTCGGCTTGAGGCCCCACTTTGGGTAGTCGGGGAAGCCGGATTGTGGGAAGGTGTAACGGGAGTAGGTGCCCAATGCGTCGGCAGTCTGCGATACAGCGACGCACGTATAGAAGGGAGGTCCGGCGAACACGTTCTGGGCCGCCAGCCAGCGGTGATTCGTCTTATCCCACTGGATGATGATGTCGCCGTCGTTGTTGGTCTCGCACGGTGCGCCAAAGCCCGCCCAGAAGTTGGTGCCTGAGAAAGGCCCCGAAATGAGGTTTCCGGAGCTCTTGTCAAATACGGCATAGCAGGTGTTTACCCATTCCACCACCTGGGTGTCGCCCACCGCAGCATTGGTGTCGGGAGGTGCAACCTCTTGGAGCGCAACTTTCGGGCAGTTGAGAAAGGAAGTGTTCCCGACCCCCTCGAAGCTCAGGCCGATGGTGGCGCTGATCGGGCCGGCGGTGAACGGCTCGACCGCGCCTGCCGCCGCTGCAACCCGGCTCCCCTGAGCGCCAGTCAACTGCTGCATCTTTGGCTTCATCGGAGCGTGCAACAAACGGACGCCCTGCTGAGCCGGGGCCTCTCGAACGAGTTCGGCCAGCGGCGGTGAAACGTCAAAGTGAATCGGTTGGTTCACCACCGCATTGCTGAGCACCTGAGGCTGGCTTGGTATTTGTCGCGCCCATACCGGAACGGCACATATGACCGCCAGACACAGCACGGGCAAGCTAATCGTACTCATTGTCATGAACCGAAATATCTTGATCATGCGATTGTCCTCCTTGTTTTCGTTGGAACTGGGATTTCTCTTGAGTTCCCACGTCGTCTGCTCGCTTACCGGGTCGTCCGCGGGAAGCCGTGAAAAACAGGGTTCACGATCCGCTAGAGAAAGTGGCTACTGAATGGGGCATAGCGGTTTCACCTTGAAGAGGAAAAACAAGCCTTGAGCATCAGGTGAGGTAGGTCAGGGAGATCTGGGGGCCGTTCAGAACGCCACGTGACAGACGAGGAAACATATCGGCTGCGGAATTGAATGTCAAGAGGAGGGCACATGATTCCACCTAGACCGATTCGGGACCTGAAGCTGTCGGATCGCCTAGAACTGCGCCCTGAACCGGATTAGCCGGCCAGGCCTCTGAATTTCCTTCAAAATTTCACTTGCTTTCTTGGCGGAACAATGTGTTACATTCGGTAACACTATGGACGGTAACACCAAGGTGAACCACGATCCTGGCGAGTTAGGCGAACTGGAACGGAACGTTCTGCTGATTGTTTGGCGTATAGGTTGTGTGACCGCCGACCAGGTTCGGGAAGAGCTGGACAGGCCGTTGAAGGACTCTACGGTTCGTACAGTTTTGCGGCGTCTTGAAGAAAAAGGCTACCTGGCCCATAGCATCGACGATCGCGCGTTCATTTATCGCCCGGCACAATCTCGACAGCGTGTAGCCGGTCGCGCCGCGAAACGCATTGTGGACTGGTTTTGTGATGGGTCCGTCGAGGCGCTGCTCGTGGGCATGGTTGATTCCAAGGTCCTCGACCGCGCCGAGCTCCAACGTCTCGCCGAGCACATCGCCAGGGCCCAGAAGATCGCTCCAAACGCAAAGAAGGAGGATCAATGATTCCCGTCCTTGTCGATGCCGCTATGCGCTCACTATTCGTCGGCCTGATCGTAGCGGTTGGCCTGCGGGCCTTCCGAATCCGCAATGTGTTTGCGCAAAAGGCGGCTTTGGGCCTCGTGCTCGTCGGTGCACTGGCAATGCCGTTGCTGATGCCAATCGCGGATCGTTTGCAACTTCTGCCCGCGAAAGCAAGCATTGTGCTTCCTGCACATCCCATGACCTTCCTGGAAGAACTGCAGACAAGACTCCTTGCGAAGACCGGTTCCGGCACCGTACCCAAGCCCGTCGCCCCGCCAATTCCAGCCCCTGATTCAGCACAGACTGAAAGGGTATCCGGGCCAGCGCTTGATTCGACGTCCACTCCACGTGCCAAAGAGCCCGGACCATCGAGCCCCAAGGTCGCCACTTTGAAGAAAGAGGCCGGCGCCGGGAGTGCCCGGTCAGTCGAAGAAATGCCGCCGTTGCCTCAGCACAGCCGTGTGGAGTTCTCGCCAGCATCGCTCGCCATCTCGATTTATCTCGCGGTAGCCGTAGTGTTTCTGTTGAGACTCGTCCTTGGACTGGCTGTTACGCTTCGCCTTTGGTTTACCGCCGCGCCGATTTCCACGGGCGAGGTATCTGACATTCCCGCCGGGCTCCTTCTCCGCGCCAGCAACAAAGTCTCCTCGCCCTTGACCATCGGTTCTGCGATCCTGCTGCCCGCCGATTACGATACCTGGGACAAAGAGAAGATGCGTATTGTGCTCGCTCACGAACGTTCGCATGTTCGTCAAGGCGACTTCTATCTGCAACTTCTTGCCGGCCTCTACGCAGCTCTTGTCTGGTTCAGCCCGTTGGGCTGGTGGCTCAAGAAAGAACTCGCTGACTTGGCCGAAGCCATCAGCGATCGCGCGGGGATCGAGCAAGCGCGAAGCCGCATCTCTTACGCGCAAATCCTCGTCGAATTCGCGGCTGCACCGCGCCCAACCGCGTTAGGAGTCGCCATGGCACGTTCCAGCAGTATTGCCCGCCGCGTCGAGCGCTTGCTCAATGACCACACATTTCGCCAGTCTTTTGTCGGCGGCCGCCGCGCACTCTTCGCAGTTGTGCTGATGCCCGTGACGCTTTTTGCTGCGACAGCCATGGTGCGGGTACAGGCTGCCACGCATTCCGGACCGGTTGCCTGGATTGCACCTGCCACGTCGCCCACCCCTGGACCAGCCTTAGAACCTGAAAGTGTCTATCCCACAGAGCAGCTCGCTGCGGAAGATACCGCACCGGAAAGCCTCGCCCTTGCCGAAGGGCCCGATGCCTCAGCAACTATCGCAGTTTCTCCTGAATCAGAAACGCCGGCAATCACGACGCCCGAAATTGCCGCCGCTCAGGCAGCCCCGAACTTGTTCCCTGTCCCAGCTTTTGCGCGTGCGATCGCTGCTCAATCGGAGTCAGACAGCTCTAAGTCGTTTGATCGCGCACTCTCGATCAGCGGTGAAACGCAATTATTCGTCTCTACGGGTTCAGGCAATATCCATCTCACAAGGGGCTCAGGCAACGAGGTCCACATTCATGGCAAGATTCATGTGAGCCGCGATGGCAGCGAAGAGCAGGCGCACCAGATCGCCGCGAATCCTCCGATCGAACAGAACGGTAATGTGATTCGAGTCGGACAGCAACATGAACAACATTGGCGGGGAATCAGCATCGACTACCAGATCGAAGCGCCCGCTGGAACTCTCCTCGCAGCTATCTCCGGTTCAGGCGACATCGTCGACGAGGGCGTTGGCCAGAATGCCAAACTTCAAACGGGCTCGGGCGATATTCGCGCGACCGGGCTCCAGGGTGCATTCGAAGTAAAAACAGGATCGGGCAACGTCACTGCGGAACAGACCGGTGAGGGAGATGTGAAGGCCGAAACCGGCTCGGGCGATATCGAGATCAAGGACATCCACGGAAGTTTCCGCGGCCAAACGGGTTCAGGCGATATCAAGGCGACGGGCACGCCCTCTGCCCCCTGGACGCTCGAAACCGGCTCGGGCAACATTGAAATCTCGGCCGGCAACACGCCACTCAGTCTTGATGCTTCTACCGGATCGGGTTCTGTGACGACTGATCACGAAATGCTGGTAAAGGGTTCTCTCAATCAACGTCACATCACGGGCAATCTGAATGGAGGCGGCCCGTTAGTTCGGATGCAAACCGGCTCAGGCGACATTCGCGTCCATTGAGTCCATCGAATTGAAATGAGGTAGAACTCGAACCTGCCGTTGGCGGGAGAGTGCCACTTCGTTCCGTACAGAGAATCTCAATTGCGGACGAATCCCGCATTGACCGCCTTGTGCCAATCTCTCAAGAACGAGCCAATTGTGGCGTTCGGTGTGCTGGGTAAAACGTTCGAGCCTTTCACGATGGAGCGGCGGAGGTTGAAGTAGATGGTCAGCGATTTAAAGCACTCTTTGCGACAGCTGCGATCTTCGCCCGGATTTGCGGCGACCGTTGTCCTTACTTTGGCGCTGGGAATCGGAGCGACGACGGCCATCTTCACGCTGGTGCACCAGGTGATGCTCAAGTCGCTTCCGGTAGCGGAACCTGACGAACTGTGGCGAATCGGGGACAAGATTCGCTGCTGCAACTGGGGTGGATATACGCAGGGCGACGACGGTGATTTTTCGCTTTTTTCCTGGGAGGCCTACAAAAACTTCCGCGAACATACGCAGGAGTTCGTTGATCTCGCGGCCCTGCAGGCTGGCAATGCGCAGCTCGGCGTTAGGCGTGAAGGGTCGCAGGCACCGGTGGACACGCGCAACGGGCAGTACGTCTCGGGGAATTTTTTCCGCACCCTCGGCGTGCAGCCATGGATGGGCCGGCTGATGACCGACTCCGACGACCGGGAAGGCGCGCCGCTGGTTGCGGTGATGAGCTACCGCGTCTGGCAGAGCAAGTACGGCTCCGACCCTTCCGTAGTCGGCGGAAATTTCCAGATCAACGGACACCCGTTTACCGTCATCGGAGTGGCTTCGCCAGGGTTTTATGGCGCCAAGCTCGCCGGCTGGGGCATGCCGGATTTTTGGCTGCCGATCACCTCCGAGCAGGTTCTTGCCCCGGATGTATCGCGGCTCAAGCGGGCCAACGAAAATTACCTGGACCTGCTCGGGAGAGTCCGCCCAGGCGTCAATCCGCAAGCGCTCGAAGCCAAACTGCGGGTTGAATTCCACAACTGGCTGGCCAGCCATGTGGCGGACATGGAGCCAGATGAAAAGCAGCTTTGGCAACAGCAGACATTGCACCTGATCCCGGGCGGAGCCGGCGTGGCGGCCATGCGTGATGAATACCAGGCTGGACTGAAGCTGCTGCTGATCGCCGCGGGATGCGTGCTGCTGGTGGCTTGCGGCAACCTGGCAAACCTGATGTTGGCGCGGGGATTGAAGAACCGAGCGCAAATCTCGGTTCGTGTCGCGCTGGGGGCTTCCCGCTTCCGGCTGGTGCGCAGGGCGCTGGTCGAAAGCGTACTTCTGGCCGTAATCGGCGGTGCACTGGGAATCGCGGTTGCGTATGCGGGAACACGGCTGATTCTTTATCTCGCCTTCCAGATCGGAGGGCCGAACAATTATGTTCCAGTGAGCCCGGCGCCGTCGTGGCCGGTTCTTCTTTTTACTCTCGGTGTTTCGATTCTGACGGGGTTGCTCTTCGGAACCGCACCAGCCTGGATAACTTCGCACGCCGATCCGATCGAAGCCCTGCGCGGAGCGAACCGATCTGTGGGCGGAGGCCGCACATGGGCCCAGAAATCGCTGGTCATCGCACAGGCAGCGATGTCACTGGTGCTGCTGTCGGCCGCAGCATTGCTGGCACAGAGCCTGCGCAACCTCGAACATCAGGACTTCGGCTTCGAGACGAAGGGCCGCTATATTGCCTGGATCAATCCGACGCTCGGCAACCACAAGCCTGACCAGATGGAGCAACTGTTTCGGCAGATTGACGACAGCCTGAAGCAGATATCCGGAGTGCGGATGGTGGCGCCCGCGCTTTACGCCCCGATGTCCGGCGATAGTTGGAACGACGGAGTTCGCATCCAGGGCAGACCCGAGCCGGGACCCAAAGAAGACACGGGCGCAGGCTATGCGCGCGTGATGCCCAGGTTCTTCGAAACCATCGGAGCCAAGATGATGATGGGCCGATCGCTCAACGAGGACGACACGGCAGCGACGATCAATGTCGCAGTCGTCAACGAGGCCTTCGCCAAGCGGTTTTTCAAAAATCAGAACCCGATTGGACAGCATTTCGGTCCAAACCGGATCAGGTATGCCTCCACCTATGAGATCGTCGGCGTTGTCAAAGATATCCGATACATGACTTACGATTACAAAGATCCTATCCGGCCGATGTATTGGATTTCGGAGACCCAGACCGCCCGTTTTGACGATCCGGTCTGGATGGTCGGCGAGAAGTGGTCGCACTTTCTATACAACATCGTCATCTGGGCCCCCGGAGATCCTCCAGGCATGGAAGAGCGGGTGCGCAAAGCGATCGCCAGCGTCGATCCAACCCTGGTAGTCGATGACGTCAACCCGTATGGCAAAGTCGTCAGCGCCGATTTTCACCAGCAGAATATGATTGCCGCGCTGACCAGTCTCTTCGGACTGCTTGGCCTTATGCTGGCTGCCGTCGGACTATACGGAGTGATGGCCTACACCGTCGAGCAGCGCACCAACGAGATAGGTTTGCGGATGGCGCTCGGCGCCGATCGCGGACACGTGATCATCATGGTTCTTCGCGGCGCGTTTTGGCAGATTGGGTTGGGGCTGGGGCTTGGGATTCCGTTGGCCATTTTGGCCGGGAAGCTGATGAAGGACCAGTTGTACAGCGTGCAGCCATGGGACCCGCGGATGCTGGCGGGCGCCACCGTGCTGCTTGCCCTGGCGGCGCTAGTGGCGTCGGTGGCGCCGATACGACGCGCAGCGGGAGTGGAGCCGATGGTGGCGTTGCGTATCGAGTAGTCGCGATCATGACAAGTCGAACTGAGCGCTTGCACTCCAGCCAGGGGTTAACCTCTGTTCCACGGTGCACAACTGATGAACATTCATAGGTGACGGAAAGCCGACTTCAGAGGACTAATCAGGCAGCGACCAGCTACTAGGCCTACGGAAAGAAAGGGTTCTGCGAACGCTGCCGGCTGGAGTAGGGGTGCTAAAGGGTGCTCGCCCGGCCTCTCCGCATTATGTTGGCCTTCTCAAAGAGCAGATTTCGATAATGTTCACCTTCCGTACTCTTGAGAAAGGCAACTTGGCCATCCCAGGCTGTCGTACGAGATCTGTCATCGCTTAGACCTGCGGCGTGAAACAGATGTTGAAGGCGCGGCGAGGTGAACCACGATTCCTCAAGAACCGCGAATTGACCGCACCACATCTTCGCAACCTGAATCACGTAATCGATCCTGACTGGCACTGGGGGATGCGTTAGTTCGCTCACGGGCAACTTTATGGTTTCGGCCCACCGCGTGCGGAAGAAGGCCATCAAGCTCAGAAAGAAGCAAGACATAATCAGTTCGTCGGCGTCTCTCTTAGCCAGGTTTTGTCGCCCCAATTGGATCAGTGCGCGCTCCCGTCTTTCGCTTCGCAGAAGGAACGCCAATACGAGATACGCTGCGTATCCATCAGCGTCCAGTTCCTCAACCTGGGACTCGATACTTCCATGAGCGTCTTGGGGTAAGAACTCGGTCCACATCTCATTGGGCTCTCTTCTCGCGCTATGCCGATGAATGAGATGGGTGTACTCGTGGGACGTGAGGAACAGCAGTTTTATCTGACCGAGATAGCCCCAAAGAATGTCCGGATGTTGCATGGCATCCACATCGAGACCTAAGAGTTGCCAGACAAATTGCGATCGGCCTAAGGCCTTCGAGACATCGGTAACAGACACGACGAGGGGCAGGGTCAATACGATGAACCAATACTCCGCGAGCCGAATGGCATGCGCATTCGTGGAACTTGCATCTAGGTAATCGAAATGAAATGGTGGGTGAACGACCCCGCCTGAAGCATTCGCATTTTCTGATCTGAGTGCATCGTTCGTCTCAATTTGGAGACCTTCGAGGAAGGTTCTGAACGATGGCGATTTAACCTGCGCGATGTCGAGTTTTCCGGAGTAGCCCTTCGGAAAATTTTCTTTCACGTGTCGGTCGAGAATTACTTCCGGCGGAATCATTGTCAGGATTATAGTTTTCTATCCCGATGAAGACTCTCGATCAGCGCCGCGCACTCATCACGGCGTCGTCGATCACTTTGGCGGTTGCTGGAGTAAATCGGTGGGGAAAGACCAATACAAACCACAAAAGAAAAGCAGGTCGGTTGATCAACATCTGCGGTAGCGAATCAGTAGGAACGGAGCTGGCGCGTGTGAGTAGTTGTCCCCAACTTTGCGGCTCGTCCATCAGGTGACTGTTGAGGATGCCGGTCTTCGACTCCCAACGGAACCATTCTGCGGCATCAGATGGAATGTAGTCGGCAAGGCCGAGTCGCGTGATTCCATACCAGAGAGACGAAAGAGCTTGTCTTCGCAAACGACGCGCGAGGAAATACAGCAACGGCAGTACAGAATAGCTAAATCCCACAAACTGTTCATCATTGGAATTGTCATAGCCGTGAGCCAACCGGAGGGCTGCTTCAGCGGAATAGTACGGATTCGGACAGCCACGTCCTGTAGCGGAGTCCCCATTAGCCTCGCAGATGTCCTTGACGAGTCGGAGCGCCAGACCCTCAGCCACCGCTGAGTTGCACTGTTGCTCTGCTACCAACATGCACATCCAATAGAACGGTGTGGCCGACTCTCCCCAAAACAGTGTTTCCTTCAACCTGTCCATCATCAGTTGTCGGATGCTTGGGGAGAGCTGACTCTCTTTGCCGCGGACGAGAAATGACAGATCGAGAGCACATAGTAGTCCTAGCAGCGTCGTCATCCTGGCTCGATAGACGGCACCGTCGTCGAGTGGAAGCCCTTGCACAAAATTGTCTCGATCTCTGCACTCATCGGCCAATGCGATCAAAGCATTCTCAGCTGCGATCTCGCACATTCCAAATACGGTGGCGCACGCCGCTTCCGCTCGTTGTGATTTTTCTGCCAGGTAGAGGACATAGCTGCCCGCCAAAACCCAGTACTCAAAGACGCTCCAATGATTCGCAGCCAGTACGGCGGGCCCGGCGATATATGCAGTCAAAAGCGCAACGCTAGTAGCGGCGCGCCCAATATCCAAATGACCAACTCCGGCGAGATCGCTCGGTAGCACGTGTTCGATAAGGAGAGCAGCCATCTCCTTGGCTGCTGGTGCAGCGCCGTCATGCAGGATCAATTCTAGAAACGTACGGAAGTCTGCGAGCTCTCTCGGCAAATAAGCCCCATGCGCTTCACGGAACATCCCGAAGAGCTCACCTCTCGCGATGGTTCGCAGTTCGTTGTGGAATCTTCTACGGTCGGCATAGATCGTCTCCATTTTGGCGACATTTCACGCAGAACCCGGAAAGAGGGATACATAAGACTCCTCCCTCAGTGCTAAGGCCACGCCTGATTAAGAAATTACGCAGCGGCACGTCGAGGAGCCGACTTCGGTACCTCGAGAGCTCCCTTCATTCCGTAATTCATGTGTCCTTAATAAAACTGAATGCCGAAATGGATAAAGAAGTGAGACAATGCCGTCAGGCTTCCCCCTCCACACGTGATCCGTTCCAGTACCTCGCAGGAGGTCCAAATGGGTCTGACTGTTCTTGCGCTCGTGATTCTGGCTCTGATTGTCATTGGGGCCCTCCTCTCCTTCGTTACCCGATACAACAGCCTCGTGCAGTTGAAGAACAACATCGACAAGGCGTGGGCCAATATCGATGTCCTTCTGAAGCAGCGTCACGATGAACTGCCCAAGCTGATCGATACCTGCAAGGGTTACATGCAGTATGAGCAGTTGACCTTCGAGATGATTGTCCAAGCGCGGAACGCTTATCAAAGCGCTACAACTCTCGCGGAAAAGGCCCAGGCGGACAACACGCTGACGGGTGCGCTGAAAACCCTGTTTGCAGTTGCGGAGAATTATCCGGAACTGAAGGCGAACAGCAGTTTCCTACAGTTGCAGAGCCGCATCACGGACCTCGAGGAAAAGATCGCCGACCGGCGCGAGTTCTACAACGACAGCGTAAACACCTACAACATTCGCATCCAGCAATTCCCCGATATGATCATCGCTCGCGTGATGAACTACCAAGCGCACGATCTTTTCAAGGTGACGGACGAAGACCGCCGCGACGTGGAAGTGAAGCTGACGTAGCCGGAGGGGTCACATGGCGACAAACATCGGCAGCCTTGACATCGGATTGCTGGTCGTCTTCTTCGGTGGAGTCGTGTCGTTCTTTCGGGGTTTCCGCATCTACCGCGAGTATCTCCTGCTTCAGGGTACCGCCGAAATTCCGATCCGCAGCATGGCAATGGGGTTGGTGCGGATTCACGGCAAGGCCGTCGGCGACCGCCTTCTGACCAGTCCTATCAGTCATACTCCGTGCTGCGTTTACCAGGTGCACATAGAGAAGTGGAGGGATGAGGACGAGAACATCCACCAGAGCGCGGCATGGCTGCATTACGGGTCGGGGGCCGACGGCACTCCGTTTTACCTCGAAGACAGCACCGGGCACACACTCGTGGACGCGCGCGGCGCCGAGTATGACATCGAGAGCACCGCGATCCGCGAAGCGTCGAGCGCGAAGCCTTCGAGTGTCGTCGTCAACGGTACTTCGGAAGTGGATTTGCTCAGCTATGTGGCCCGCGTCGGACCCAGCGAAGAGGCGCCGGGGTCCCGGCACAATCTCGAAGCCGAGCAGTTGATGTTTAACATACCCAAGTACGCCAAGCAGGGTGCCACCCCGGATGAAATGATGCTGAAGCTGTTCCCGCAGGTCATGCAGGGCGAAGGGAAGATGCTGCAAGCCTTGCAGGCCGAAGGGCCGTATGCCGATCCCTTGCGCGAGGAGTCACGGCTCGCCCAGATCGAACTCTATCAGCATCCCGTTTGGAGCAAGGAATATGCAGAGGGACTCAAACGCGTCACCAAATTGCAGGCTCAGGTCAGGCAGAATCGGTCGGGATACGAGCGCATTGCGCCCGTCCCGCTTACGCCGCCTGCCCTCCCTGACCACCCGGTCCCTGTCCTGCCGGTCTCTGATCAGCCGGTCCCGCCGCCCGCCCCAACAGCAGAAGAAATCGTAGCCTCGATAGACGGCGTCCCGACCGCCCATGGCCGGTACCGCTTCACCGAGCGCTGCATTTTACCCAGCCACGAATACGACATCACCGGAACGTGCACAGAGAATCCCGTGCCCAAAGATGCAAACGACCGCAACCTGATCCGCAAGGGGACCAAAGAACCCACGTTCCTCATCTCCGCGCTGGCCCAGCCGCAAGTCAACACCATGCTGCAGATGCGGGCGTATTTCATGATCTTCGGAGGCGGGATGCTGGCCGTCTTTTGCCTGGCGTTCCTGCTCCTCCGGCTCGGCCAGTTCTGAGTTCACAAGGCACTCCTGCTTGAATTGCCGGACTGCGCGGTCCGAAAAGAAGCCGCTGGTCCTGGATTGACAGCGTATCCGAACGGGATAGTCCTTCCAGGCTTACAGGTGCAAGTAGTTGTCCCCTCCATAGACCAGACCCAGGGTGAGCAGTGCGATGAAGAGTTCCCGATGGCTCCTGCAGCGAAGGGCGCCAGCCTTGTTTGCCCAACTCGCTGACTAATCCGATCGAAATCATCATGGGGAGACCTCACCGCGCGATGTAGTCCGCGCGCCGTTCCGGTCAGATCAATAGACAAAGTGACCGATGATTGCGAGTGGTGTCCGATTTTGAGAGAGTTGTGAAATTCCCCTTATTTGAACATCATGCGTTCTGTTGGAATCTGGATACGTGAAAGCACCTTGTTCTGAAGACGGGAACTCACCTCATGAGGCACCAAATTATCTGTCCAAAGAAATGCAGTGGAGGCTATGCGGATCGAATTCGCAAAGTTTCGCAGAGGCAGGCCCGAATCACCTCGCCCATTGCCCTTGCCGCAAAGCTTCCACGAAACGAGCAGTTGTTTACTTGCCTCCATTGTTTCGCTGTATGGTTCAATTCGTTCGATGAAATGCATCACCGGGACATCACAGTTGCCTTGGGTGAGTACGGCGGGGCCAGTTCCGCAAATGACTTCCTGCCGGAGGCGTGGCTTCAAAAAGCAATCACGAATTTGACCTGATCGGATCTCTGGGCGGTCGCATTTGCATCGATCTAGCAAGTCCGATGTTCTCCCCCAAGTAAACCCCGGCGCATTGACGACGATCGATGGAAATTGCGCATCTAGCGGAACGAGTCGATTCCCAGATTGGCGTCATCCAATGGCAATGGCCGTCACCTTCCTACGCTATGAAAACCCCGATTCAACGGTAGCACTCATCTGCACGCACTGTCTTCAAGTTGTCGCGAGGAGAATAAGGCCGTCTGAAATGGTCAAGGCTGAGGAGACGCATGTGTGCGATCCGTGGGAGTTTGACGATCATTACGTCGATTCCCAACGAGGCACGTTTTAGTTTGGAAAGTAAGAAAAGTGATCTTGTTCAAGGGGTGGCAAGTTGTGCATACTTCTGCTTCTTCAACTACGTGGTCGGTTCAGGTTCGACCGCGTCGGCACTCGACACGCCGATAAGCTCACCTCAAGGTGTGGCGGTTGAGATGAAAACTCAATGAAAGGCCAGCTTCTTCCCCAGTGAACTTGGCATCCGTGGACGATGCGGCTCCCGAACCACACAGAAGGAACTGGCGCAGACTAAGTGTATATTCGCGGTCAGAACCTGGGGCTGGAAAACTTTACAGGTCGGGGGCAAGGCCTGCGCAATCAATCGGCTTGAAGTGGCGCTTGCCGCCTGGAGTGCTCCTAGCTTCACGCTAAATCGCCGAGCATCAATTCGAGCCGTACCTTAGATTGGAAACGCGGTTTGGGCTGTTAGCCTCAATTGAGAATTACTCTCGAGTCGCACGTGATCCTCCCCGATGAATCACGCTGCGGCAGGCAAGCAAGAACTTATCGGGAGCGCACGTTCAGATGGTCCACTGTGAGTGTGCCAATGGAGAGCTTCTCAATGCGGGCCTCCAGAACTCGCAAACGCCCGATAGCCATTGCGCCCACCGCAATTGCCCCGATTGCCGCCGCACCAAGAGCGAATGCACCGACCGCCAGTGCGCGTATGGCGGAGCTGCCCGTTTCGATCGCGTCTGTAGCACTCTTCGTCTGCGTCATGGGTCCATTCTCTTTCCATCTCGTCTGATTCCGGGATTACACCTAACTCAGAATTGGATATGCAAGAGCTTCGTTCACGCCATTTGCCGCCCATATCTGCAATGAGGCGGCAACAAGCTGTGAGTCCTCGTTTGCATCGATATCGAAAACCTTGCCCCAACGCATGCGAATAATGTGAACGCCGTGGTTGTTATAGGGTGAACCATCCGGAAGATCCTGTACTCCGGACCACCGAATGATCACGGTCGTATTCCAAGGGCCGCCTCTCACCCATACATCATGGACGGTGAGTTGCAACGTGGGAGCCAGCCTGCCCAGCCGTTCGAACCACCGTCCCAGCGTGTCACGATCATGGCGCTCGCCGCCGAGTGCGTGATGTCCGCCAAACCGATGATGAACATCTGGGGAACAGCCCTTCAGGATCGGAGCGTAGTCCTTCTGATTCACTCGTAGAAAGTTCTGTAACGCAATTCGTTTGACAATCGCGTGATAATGCGCGCCTCCGTCCAAACCTTGAAATAGCCATCATGCTGCTGTTAGATGATGGTCCACTACGCAACAGCTCCAATCCCTGCGGGCCATTTAGGCTTCGGGCAAGACGGGGCTTCGTTACTGCCGAAAGTAGTTCCATCCCGGTTGCGACCGAGGCGCATTGGCCAAAAACCACCCGGGGTGCACAATTGCGTGCTTCGATGAATTGTCTAAACGGAGCGACGGAGAAGTGGCGTGTCATTAATGGAAGCAGACCCGCAATGGGTCAAGAAGCGATTCATTGAATCCTGTCGCTCGGGCCAGAGGTCCATAGTTGCCTGGTTTCGGACATCGGAGGCTTGCCTCGCGTCACCGCGGGGCTTTCTCTATCTTCGGGCGTGAACTGTGCCCACATCTGCTCATGTTCGGCGAGGAGGAGCCTGGACACCCGTTCACGGTTAGCTTCAGCGGCGGTCATAAACACCCCCATTGAAGCAATGTAATTCGCCTCGCCTGCGAAGTATGTTTCATTTTGCTCTCGATTCGAGCTGTTTACGGACGATGGCCGGCTGCAAGGTTATCTAGGTGGGTTGTATCTATGGTCTTTTCGGGGCGCGGGGCCACGCTAGAATCACCACATTGGTGGCCACAATCGTAATGAGAAAAACGGCAGCCATTGGGTGAGCCGGCCAAGTCACGCGAGCGAGGCCGGACAGCCACGAGCCGGTGCCGGTGACGGTCGCGATCAATGTCGCTGCAGGCGTTCTATTCATTGGACGGGGGGTCACGCGAATCGCCTACGGCGGGATGTGAGGCGAGTCACAGCAGGTCGAGGCCATCAGGAGTGCGGCCGGGCGGCTGTGGGCGGCGCGGCTATGGCTCTTTATCTAGGTGGGTTGTATCTATGGTCTTTGCGGGGCGTGACCTGGCGCGCTGCGCTTCAGTTCGGCCTCGGCCTCAGCGATTCGGGCGAGTAGTCGCCGCTGAATTTCGGCGACGCATGCACTCTCGCCGAGGTGGCCGGTTTGCTCGAAGTGCTGGAGATAGGTGCGAAGCTCCGCCAGCAGTTCGCGGGGAGGCCTGCGACTCATAGGCAACAAATTGTTGCACAAATTCCGGGGCAGTAGTGTGAATTCTTTCTTGAGGATCAATCGTCGCCCTGGAGTGGGGAACCGTTAGCCTTGGTAGGTTCGCCGCTGTGATGGGTCGGCGCGGCGCTGCTGTTGGCAATGATTTCGTTGAGATTCGCGATGGCGGCTTCGATGTTGAGAGGCGGCGAAGCAGGAGGCGCTTGAGGTCACGTGCGGCCGGAGTCAAATCCTCATCGCGATGCTCCGGCTCGATGCGGCTGAGGTTGGCGCGGAGCGGTCGTGAGCAGATCGGATTCCGGCTGGATGTGGTCATATCCGGCAGAGGCGGCGCAGCTGGCCTGGCACTGACGTGGCTCCTCCCCCAAGACGCCACGTTGATGCTGGGTTCGGCGAGCTGCGCTGATCGACGCTAACATGACTTGGCTATGGTACTGCGGGAAAAAATCTCTATGCGAAGATCTTTTCTGCTCTCTCGGCTGGAAAACGGACGGGAGTAGCAGAGAGGCTGGAGAGTGCGGCGTGGCTATCGTTGATCTGGCGGAGAAGGATTTCGCGGAGCTTGCTGGCTGCTTCGTCGTCCAGGCCGAGGTGGGAATATTCTTCCATGACGTCGAGAGCGTAGCGAAGGTCGTGAACAAGATCGGATCTTGATTTGGTGTCCAGCATCGTACCAAGTTTACTCCTTGCCCGCGGCTAGAGTTCGGCCATTGCTGGCCCGTCTTCGTGGGGTCGGGATGCGCTCTCCAACTTCGTGAGCCTGGCACGAAGAGTTTTGAGCAGATTTTTAAGGGGCTCGACGCTCATCGTGCTCCCCGTCTCGCACCATCATGCCAGAAGTTTTGTTACAGCAGGTCGAGGCGGTCGAGCACATGGGCGAGTCGGCGGCGGGCGGCGGGGAGTACGTAGGCTACGGTGCGGAACCCTGCAGCCTAGCGCTGCTGCGGTGGCGGCGTGGCCTTGGCCGTCGCGGTAGGTGAGGATCAGAGCGAGCTGGTGCCCGGGATCGATGCGCGACAATACGCGTTCGATGCCGAGGACTCGTACCTGGCGGGAGTCGGACTCGCGCTGGCGGCGCTCGCGCCATCCGGCGTTGGTGAGGCGCGAGTGGTGCGGCCGCTGCGGAGGGCGGCGCGATCTACGGCTGCCGGTTCTACCTCATCGTGTCGCTTTGCGCTGGCAGTGATGTAGATTGTTGAGCTGAGTTCGACTATTGGGCCTTGGCCTTACCCCGTGTCTGGATGCGCGCGTTGTCCTGTTAACGTCAGTTGAAATCCGAATGCCATTTGTCCGGGAAGCGGACTATTCGCTCAATTGGATTACCGCAGCGAAATTTGCCACTTGGCATTCCTAGACCCTGATCCGTTTTCCGTTACGAATGCGAGTTCCCTCATTCCAGCGCTCGATGAGCGCCTCGGAGATGCATAATTCGAGATGACCGACTGCCAAGTTCCGAGCGGCCGACCACCCAGGAGCTATGACGCGGTGTCTCGATGTGAATTGCTGAGGCACAAGGTGAAACAGTTTCCCTTCAACGCATTCTACCCATCAACGACTTTTGAGTAGTCGCCCTCGGCACGTAATCCGCTCGGAATTTTGAAGGTGCCGTGCCCACCAATGTGCGAAACACACGCGCAAAATGACTCGGGTTTGGGAATCCCGCATCTATACTCGCATCGATGATACTGCTCCTGGGGTCACGAAGCTGTTGCTTGGCACGTTTGATCCTTTGGATCAGAACATAGTTATGTGGCGTTTGACCCGTGCTCTGTTTGAATAGCTGCGAAAAATAATGAGGGCTCATGCCAGCAATCGCGGCGAGTTGCGACAGGCTTAGGTTGTCTTTCAAGCTGTCGCTGATGAAATCAAGCACCAGCTTTAGACGATATGGTGGCAGCCCCCCCTTGTAAATTGGGACCGCGAGGGGGCGGACCGCATAACGCTTCACGAGATATACTGCCAACGCATTCGCCAATGATTCGCCGTAAATCGGTCCCGCTGGCGTGTTGTCTTCAAGATCGGCGGTCAGTTCCATGACCAACGCTGAGATGTGTTTATCGATCAAGTCCCAGTGTTCCGTCAGCTCAATTTCTCTTCCGCCAGTGACGTCTTCTAGTGCTCCAGTGAGCAGGCGAGGGTGAATCGCTACAGCGATCCGCTGAGTTTCCCCGAGCCAATTCACCTCGTCCACTGTGCCCCTGGGCAGAAGAAAGATTGTGCCAGGACGTGATGTGAACCGGAGATTTCGTCCTTTGGTGTTTACCTCGTATCTGACGATTCCGCGCAATACGATATGCAGAAAGTTGTCAGGATGCTCGTGGCGCTCTATCAATACTGCCGGCACGGTGTAATTATTCAGCGCGAGGCTGCTCCACTGCACAGAGGCACTCGACACGGTAGGCATGGCCTTCAGGAACGGCTCTTCCCGGCCCCCACGAACCACATCGACACCAGGAGTAATAAGGCCGCTAAACGGACTTCGTGCTCGCATGGTCCCCGCAGAGCGCAAACGATCGGCAAAAGGTTGAACGTCCACGAATATCCCTCCCGAACGGAGCCCAGGTCGCGGAGAATCACATTTTATCGGAAGATTTGTACGAATCCGGTTATTTTGAATAGACAGATGCGGGAAACATCGCTCACAGTCAGTTCACATTGACGACGGAGAAGTCGAAGGACCCCAGAGACCGGGCTTCTCAAAGCGAGCACCCGAATGCAGTAGGAACCACAACCCGCATCGGAAATTCGAGAAACAAACCATCCCCAAAACGGAGGAAGCACATGGCGACAATTACGACGAAAGATGGGACGCAAATCTACTACAAGGACTGGGGTAAAGGTCAGCCCATGGTGTTTAGCCACGGCTGGCCGTTGTCGGCCGACGATTGGGACGCGCAGATGTTGTTCTTCCTCCATCATGGCTATCGAGTGATCGCGCACGATCGTCGTGGCCATGGGCGCTCCACCCAGACTGCCGACGGCCACGATATGGATCACTATGCCGATGATCTGGCCGCGCTCACTGCCCATCTCGACCTAAAGAGCGCCATCCATGTCGGCCATTCAACGGGCGGGGGTGAGGTGACGCGTTATCTGGCCCGGCATGGCGAAAGCCGCGCAGCCAAGGCAGCGCTGATCAGCGCGGTTCCGCCGCTGATGGTCAAAACTCCGGCTAACCCGCTCGGCCTTCCAAAGGCAGTGTTCGACGATCTGCAGGCGCAACTCGCAGCCAGTCGAACGCAGTTCTACCGCGACCTGCCGGTTGGACCTTTCTATGGCTATAACCGGCCGGGCGCGAAACCATCGGAGGCCGTCATCCAGAACTGGTGGCGCCAGGGCATGATGGGCGGCGCCAAGGCGCACTATGACGGCATTGTCGCTTTCTCCCAAACCGATTTCACAGAGGACCTCAAGAAGATCACCGTTCCAGTGCTGGTGATGCACAGCGAAGACGACCAGATCGTCCCCTACGTCGCTTCCGGGCCGTTGTCTGCAAAATTGTTGAAGAACGGAACGTTGAAGACCTACAAGGATTTCCCCCACGGGATGCCCACGACACAAGCGAACACCATCAATGCCGATCTGTTGGCTTTCCTCAAGGGATAAGACCGAAACGCAGAGATTCTTCCTGCTAAGGGCTCGCTAAGTGCAAATGGAGATTTTGCACAGCGCCGGGAAAGGATTGCCATGAATACGCAAGATGGTTCGAACATCTCACGTCGCCAGTTTCTTGCTGCTGGAGGCTTCGCAGTGGCCGCTGCTGGTCTTGCTCCAAAAGGTTTATTCGCCCAAACAGGCGGCCTGGTCGATTCTGCGTTCAAGGAAGCCGCAATAGCGAAAGTCACCGTCCAGCCTCTTCGCCGCGATATCAGCGTTCTTTTGGGCGCAGGTGGAAACATCGCCGTTCTTACTGGCCCTGACGGAAAGCTGCTGGTTGATGCAGAGATCATCACCGCGGGCCCAAACGTCTCGAAAGCCCTGGCGAGCATCAACGCACAACCGGTTAAACAAGTGGTCAACACGCACTGGCACTTCGACCACACAGGTGGCAACGAGTGGCTGCATAAACAGGGCGCCAGCATCCTGGCGCACGAGAATACGCGCAAACATCTTTCTAAGGACACGCGGGTCGAAGGCAACTGGCAGTACACTTTCCCGCCCGCGCCGGCGGGAGCGATGCCCTCAACCGTCTTCCAAGATGACTACACTCTTCATATCAACGGCGCCACTCTCGTACTGAAGCACTACTTACCTGCTCACACGGATTCCGACATCTCCGTGTTTTTTGAAGAGGCGGACGTTCTTCATGCGGGAGACACCTTTTGGAACCGCGACTATCCCTTCATCGACTACGGAACCGGGGGCAGCATCGACGGTCAGATACGCGCGGCGGAAGCAAACATCACAAAAGCGACGGACAAGACCATCGTCATTCCCGGGCACGGCGCCGTGGGCGGCAAAGCGGACCTGATTCTTTTTCGGAATGTGTTGGTTGAGATCCGCGACAAAGTGGCGGCCCTCAAAAAACAGGGCAAATCTCTACCGGAAGTGGTCGCAATGAAGCCCGGCGCGCGCTATGACGCGGAATGGGGCAACTTGTTTCAGAATCCGAGCGATTTTGTTGCGCTCGTATACCAAGGCGTCTGAGCACATTCGAAGGACACTGCTATCGATAGCGCGCGATGGACGTTTAAGAGCGTTGCCATCGTTGAAGACGCTTGCTTGGCCCGGTCGAGTTCCAGCCAGAGGCGCGCCAGTCTCGTGGTTCCGGGCCCTCAGTCACGAAGTAGTAGATGACGGATCGGCGGTCCAACCACAACTAGGAAATCAGCTCGATCTTCACAGCCCTGAGCGCTCGACGAGTGACTTGGTGATTTGGCCTTCTCGAGATCGCGCAGCACTTTAATGCACCGTGCGATTGTTTCGGCAGCGAATTGACGATCTCAGATCACTTCAGTGGACGAGTTCTCGACCGTAAGGCGGTCGATTTTGAGGTTGCGGATCGCGAAGTCGTCGATGCAGCCTCTTCGGACGACTAGACTGCCTCTAGGGCGAGCGCCCCTATCGCAAAGAATCCGACAGCGGCTGCGCCAACGAGGGCCGCTCCAATGAGCGAAAGAAGTATCTGATTTCACAGGCATTAGTATGAACGCTCTTGCAGAGCGGATCCGATGGCAATTACACAAAGCAAGATAAAAAAACGAGACCATTTACATTGAATCCTCTGGTGCCGTGCTATTGGTTTGAAGAGAGGTTTCCCCATGACTAGTGGACATTGCCGGAACGTGGTCATTGGCAGCGGCGAAGGCGGCAAGTATCTCGCCTGGCATCTGGCGCAGTCGGGCGAACCGACGATGGTGATCGAGCGGAAATATGTTGGCGGTTCTTGCCCGAACATTAATTGCCTGCCTGCCAAGAACGAGATCTGGAGTGCGAAGGTGGCGAACCTCGTTCAGCACGCGAGCGAATTTGGCTCGGTGACTGGCGTGGTTTCCGTGGATATGGAGACAGTACGGAAGCGGAAGCGCGCGATGGTCGATGGGCTGATCGAAGTCCACAGGAACAGATACAAAGCGACTGGCGCGCAGCTGGTGATGGGCAGCGCGAAATTCGTAGGACCGAAGACGTTTGAAGTTCACCTGGTCGACGATGAGGACCAGATCACGATCAATGCGCAGCGCGTGTTTCTTAATCTCGGTACCCACGCTTCAATTCCGCCGGTGCCAGGGCTGGCAGAGTGCGGTCCGCTGACACATATTGAATTGCTCGAGCTGAGTCATCTGCCGCTGCACCTTATAGTAGTGGGCGGCGGGTATGTGGGGCTCGAGTTTGCCCAGGCCCTTCGGCGGTTTGGCAGCAAGGTGACGATCCTGCAGCACGGACCGTATCTGCTGACGAATCAGGATCACGATGTTTCGGAAGAGATTGAACGGATTCTTATCTCTGAAGGAATCGACGTGGTGACGTCGGCGGAGATTATGAGCGTGAGCGGCAGGTCGGGGGCTGAGGTGAGATTCGCGATCAGCACTCCGCAGGGAGAGCGGGCAGTTGTAGCAAGCGATGTGCTGGTGGCCGCGGGGCGTACTCCGAATACCGATGGGATGGGGCTGGACGTTGCGGGAGTGGAACTGGACCATCGCGGGTACATCAAAGTGAATGACCGGCTGGAGACTACGGCACAGGATATCTGGGCGATTGGCGAGTGCGCGGGAAGCCCGCAGTTTACGCACGCTTCGCTGGATGACTTTCGCGTGATCCGCGACAACCTTGCAGGCGGAAACCGTTCGACGCGCGACCGGCTTATGCCTTCGTGCCTGTTTACCGATCCGCAGGTTGCGCATGTGGGCCTGACGGAAGCGCAGGCGAAGCACAAGGATATTGCGGTGCAGGTGGCGCGATTGCCGATGGCCGCGGTATTGCGGACGCGTACGATCAGCGAGACGCAGGGATTTATGAAAGCACTCATTGCTCCCGAGGAAGGGCGAGTTCTGGGGTTCACGATGGTTGGAGCCGAGGCGGGCGAGGTGATGGCGGTGGTGCAGATGGCGATGCAGGCGGGGATGCCGTATACGGTGCTACGCGACGCCGTTCTCGCGCACCCCACAATGGCGGAAGGACTGAATTCGTTGTTCTCCGGCGTGAAAATCGCAGCCGCCGAGGACGCGCATCAGGACGGCTCGAAGATGTGGCCCAGCACCTCAGTACATCGCGTGGAGGCCGATGGCGTGAAGGTGTTCTATCGCGAGGCCGGATCGAAGGACGCGCCGGTGGTGTTGCTGCTGCATGGATTTCCGACATCGTCGTTTCAGTACAGGGAACTGATACCGCGGCTCGCAGACAGTTATCGCGTCATTGCGCCGGATCTTCCGGGATTTGGATTCACGGAGATTCCCAAGACGCGCGGGTACACGTACACCTTTGATGCGCTTGCCAAAACCGTTGAAGCATTTATAGATGCGCTGGGATTGAAGCGCTATGCACTCTATGTGTTCGATTACGGGGCGCCTACTGGATTCCGTGTGGCAATGGCGCGTCCGGAGAGCGTAAGGGCGATTGTCTCGCAGAACGGCAACGCATATGAGGAAGGGCTGGGCCATGCGTGGGCGCCGATCCGGCGTTATTGGACGACGCCAAGCTCGGAGAACCGTGAGGCGATTCGCAAGGCGCTGCACCCGGAAGGCATGCGGCGCGAGTATGGATCAGGAATCGCCGATCCCGACGCGCTGGCGCCGGAGGGATACACGCTGGATGCGGCGCTGCTCGGCAGGCCGGGCAATCAGGACATCCAGCTGGACCTGTTTCTGGATTATGCGAACAACGTGAAGCTGTATCCGAAGTTTCATGAGTACTTCAGAGAGTGGAAACCGGCGCTGCTCGCGATCTGGGGAAAACATGATCCGTATTTCATCCCTGCGGGCGCGGAAGCGTTTAAACGTGACATTCCGAACGCGGAAGTCAGGTTTCTCGACACGGGACATTTCGCACTGGAGACGCACATTAACGAAATCGCGCACCGGATGCGCCAGTTTCTGGCGAAGGCGGTGCATTGATGGTTACGGCCGCGTGGTTGGTGGAAGAGCCGGGCGGGTCGTTCAGGCAGATCGAGTTGGCCCTCACGGCGTTGCGAGAGGAGCATGTTCGTATAAGAATCGCAGCCGCTGGCGTGAATCCGTTGGACACGAAGATTCGCGCAGGGAAGGCGGCGCACGCAAGGCAGCCTCTCCCGGCTGTGCTCGGTCTGGATATGGCGGGCACCGTGGAGGAGGTCGGGGCGAAGGTCATTTCGTTCAAGCCAGGCGATGAAGTGTACGGCATAGCAGGCGGAGTGGGCGGTCTGCAGGGTACACTTGCTCGGGTAATCGACGTCGATGCAGATCTGCTGGCCCAGAAGCCGAGGAACCTCTCGATGCGCGAAGCAGCTGCTTTGCCCCTTTCCGTGATTACTTCATGGGAAGCGCTGATGGATCAGGCCAAGGTGCACGAGGGCCAGTCAGTGCTGATTCACGCCGGCGCCGGTGGAGTCGGCCACGTTGCCGTGCAGATCGCCCGTGCGCGCGGGGCGGAAGTTTTCGCGACCGTGTCAGAGAGCAAGAGGGTGATTGTCGAAGGTTTCGGAGCGACGGCGATCGACTACCGTGCCGCTTCAGTAGCGGAGTATGTGGAGGCGCACACCGGCGGAAAGGGCTTCGACGTTGTTTTTGATACTGTCGGAGGGGCGACTCTGGATGATTCTTTTATTTCGGTGAAGCCTTACACGGGCCGCGTGGTGAGCGCACTCGGATGGGGAACACATTCGCTGGCACCACTCTCATTCCGCGCGGCGACTTACTCGGGCGTGTTCACTCTGAGGCCTCTGCTCACTAGGGAAGGCCGCGAGCATCAGGGATGGATTCTCGCACAGGCGGCAGCGGTGGTTGAGGCGGGGAAACTGAGGCCCTTTTTGAGCCAGGAGCAGTTCTCGCCGGCGAACATTGACGAAGCGTATGCGCGGGTGGAAAGCGGTTCGCTCGGAAAAGTCGTCATCGAGATGTGAGGCAGCTCTTCTCTCGCAAAAACAAGGTCTACTGTCTGATCAGTTCAGCCATGCGGCTCAGCACCTTTGCGATCAATAGAGCGAGCACAACTAGGAACTAAGAGCCGCACAGTTCTGGATGTCGATTGTTGGCAACAGGGCAATGCACTCATCCATCATGGGTTACTCACCCAAAACAGGATCGGTCCTGAAAAACGCCCCAGGCTCCGGGAGTGTCCTTGGTTCCCAGCCCGGCGGCAGGATACGAGATTCCAGTCGCCATGCCAACGTTTGAGGATCTATTCGCCTTGAATGAGCGCATTGCGATTTGGCATCAATCTAGAGTCCTTCCCGGCGAAAAGCGCTCTAGACGACACCAGCCGAACGCCTCACTAAGTGGCGC
>Ga0210386_10001140_pt1 | contig 23789 bp, 23 predicted proteins | sample IncBWH32OmetaG_FD_160091 | JGI IMG/M metagenome (GOLD analysis project Ga0210386, IMG submission 160091) | Forest soil microbial communities from Barre Woods Harvard Forest LTER site, Petersham, Massachusetts, United States - Inc-BW-H-32-O ...
GGCAGGCCACCGATGAGGCAACCGCACTGGCGCAATAGTCGGGTCACAATTCGATCACGCCCAACACCACTATTCATTGAGAGACGCCCACTTATTCTAAGAATTCGCGGTGCAGCTCTTGTCGATCTTTCAGGAAATCAGGATCAAATGAGAGCTAGTTCACGTTTATAGCTCTGGCTCTGCCCGCCAAAGGATTTCGCTGCGTTCAGCGAACGCATTCGGCTGATTGCGTTCGCGTACCTTGGGTATCGGGTCGGGGACCTGCAAACCAACGCATGACCCAAAGGAACACAAACAATGATGAAAATCCTTAGTATGCCTGTGCGCCGGCAAGCTGCCGGCATCTGCCTGCTCGGGGGTCTGGCCGTGACCACGATTGCAGCGCCGACGGCCTGGGCCGCGCCCGACTGCAGTGCTGCCGGGGTGGCCGACACGGTCAGCTCGGTGACCGGATCGGCGAACCAATACCTCAGCAATCACCCGGGCGCCAATGCCGTCGTGACGGCAGCGAAGAACGAGCCGCGCCCGCAAGCGGAGACGGATCTGCGTGGCTACTTCACCGCACACCCGCAGGAGTACGTCGACTTGCGGGGCATTCTGGCGCCCATCGGTGACACTCAGCGCCAATGCAACACGACAGTCCTGTCGCCCGATCTTCAGTCGGCCTACACGGAATTCATGGCCGGCTAGACGTCTGGCGTCAGCCCGAGATGCTCCCGCAGGGTGCGACCGCGGTATTCGGTGCGGAAAGCCCCACGCTCTTGCAGCAGCGGGGCGACTTGGTCGACAAAGTCGTCCAGACCATGCGGAGTCAGGTGCGGCACCAGGATGAATCCGTCGCAGGCGTCGGCTTGCACATAGCGGTCGATCTCCGCGGCGATGTTGCCGGCGGTACCGACAAACTGCTGCCGATCGGTGACGGCGATGACCAGTTCGCGGATTGACAGATTGTCGGCTTTTGCTCGTTCGCGGCAGTTGCGGGCAACCTCGACGGTGTCGCCGGTCGGATCGTCTTCTGGCAGCGGGCCGTCGGGGTCGTAACCGGAAAGGTCACGGCCCCAAACCTGCTCGAGCTTCGCGATCGCCGCCGCGCCGCTGATCTGCTGGTGCCGAATGTGCAAGGCTTTGTCGGCGGCCTCCTCGGCAGTGTCGCCGAGCACGAAGGTGACCGCCGGAAAGACCTTGATCTGGTCAGGGTTTCGACCGTAGGAAACCGCGCGGCCTTTCACGTCGGCGTAGTAGCGCTGGCCGGCTTCCAACGTCGAGTGCAGGGTGAACAGGGCGTCGGCGTAGCGGGCGGCAAAGTTTCGGCCCTCGTCGGAGTCTCCGGGCTGCAACAGAATCGGATGTCCCTGCGGTCCGCCGGGCAGCGTCGCGACCCCGCGGACGTCGAACTGGGCGCCGTGATGGTCGACCGCCCCGACCCGGCTGGGATCGACATAGGTTCCGGCGTCGACGTCGGCCAGCACAGCGTCGGATGCCCAGCTGTCCCAGAATTCGCGCGTCACGCTGAGGAATTCCTCGGCGCGGTGGTAGCGGTCGGCGCGGTCGAGAAAGCCGCCGCGCCGGAAGTTCTCGCCGGTGAAGGCGTCCGACGAGGCGACGATGCTCCAGCCCGCGCGGCCATCGGACAGATGGTCAAGCGTAGCGAATTGCCTTGCCACTTGGAAGGGTTCGTTGAACGTGGTGTTGATGGCTCCGGTCAAACCGAGACGGTCGGTGACGGCGGCCAGCGCCGCCAGCAAGGTGAAGGTGTCCGGTCGGCCTACTACGTCGAGGTCGCAGATCTGGCCTCGATGCTCACGCAGTCGCAGCCCCTCGGACAGGAATAGGAAGTCGAACAGCCCCCGTTCGGCCGTGCGGGCCATGTGCGCGAACGAGTCGAACTCGATTTGGTTGCCCGCGGCGGGATCGGTCCACACGGTGGTGTTGTTAATCGCCCAGACGGCCAAGTGAATGGTCTTGCGGGGCTTGCCTGCCTGTGTGCTCATTCGCCCAGACCCCAGCGTTTGGCGAGCAGCTCATGCGAGCGGAGCCGGTCTTGATGACCATGGGTTACCGACGTGACGACGAGTTCGTCCGCATCGGTCAGTCGTTGCAGCGCGGCCAGCCGCTGCGCGACCTCATCCGGATCACCGACGAATTGCGTCTCCAGCCTGTCTTTGACCACGGGCAGCTGTTCGTCGGCGAGCGGACGGCAATCCTCGGGAGCCGGGTAAGGCACAGCGCCCACCCCGGTTCGGATCGAATACACCCACTGTCCGTAGCCGGCAGCGAGTTTCCGTGCGGTGGCGCTATCGTCGGCGACCACGATGTCGGCGGATACCGCAACGTAGGGCCGCGGCAGTGTGGCCGACGGGACGAACGTCTCACGGTATGCGTCGATGGCCTCCAACGCGGTCGCCGGCGTGATGTGATAGCTCGCCACGAACGGCAACCCGTGCGCGCCAGCCTGTCTGGCGCTCTGCCCCCTGGTGCTGCCGAACACCCACGGCGTCAACCCGGATCGCTCCCCCGGTACCGCGTGCACATCGAAACCTTCGACCTCGTAGGTACCGTTCAGCATCGCGATGATGTCGCCCAGTTGCTCGCCGAAGTCAGGCGACACGGCCTCAGGTTGCTGCAAGATCCCCATCGTCGCCTGTACCCGCTCCTTGTCGAGCAGCCCGCGCAGGTCAAACGGCAATGGGATCACCACACCATCGACTTCGCGCCACTGCCGCGGCTGGCGGTTTTTGGACGACGGCGGCTTCGGCTTGAAGCCGGTGTCGCGCCGCTGCCCTCGGCCGACGCCAAGGTCGATGCGGCCCGGGTAGAAGGCTTCCAGCATCCCGAAGCTCTCCACCACCGCGGCAGCCGTGGTGTGGCTAAGCTGTACCGCGGCCGAGCCCACTCGAATCGTGTTGGTAGCGGCCGCGATTTGCCCGATCAGCACGGCCGGCGCCGAGCTGGCGACACCGACGAAGTGGTGCTCGGCGATCCAGAACCGGCGAAAACCCCATTGCTCGGCATGTTGGGCCAGATCGATCGTGTTGTGCAGGGCCGTCGCCGCGTCACTGCCCGCACTGATCGGCGCCAAGTCGAGAATCGAGAGCGGGACGGTATTCATGAGCTCACCGCCGCATAGCGGTTGGGCGCGGTCGGCAGGCCGAGCCGTTGGCGCAATGTCTCCTGCTGCCCGTAGTCGGTGCGAAAACGCCCGGCGCTCTGCAGCAATGGCACCACTTGCTCGACGATCACCGGCAGATCGGTGGCGTTGACAGCGGGCCGCAACCGAGCACCGTTGATGCCCCGCCGCTGCCAACCCAGCAGCAGGTCAACCAAATCTGTTGCGCTGCCGCCGAATATGAATGCGTCAGAACCGAAATTGGAGTCTCCGCCAAAGGTCACCACCACGTCGGCGAAGATCTTCAGGTGCGCGCCTCCAGCCGCATGCACTTCGTCGATGATGGCATGTACCGCGGCATCATCTGTTGGCGTGATGAAGACGAGATCGCTACTGGTGGCGGCGAATTCGTAGATGCGCGGCGCGTGGGCCAGCGCTGCCACCACCGGCTGACCCTGAGGCGGACGCGGAGTGATCGACGGGCCTTTCACCGAAAAGTACTTCCCGCGAAAGTCGATGTAGTGCAGTTTGTCCCGATCGATGTAGCGCCCGGCGACCGCGTCGCGGATTATCGCGTCGTCCTCCCAGCTGTCCCACAGCCGGCGCACCACATCGACGGCATCGGCGGCTTCGTCGAACAGCTCGTCGGCATCCTGCGAAGCCTGACGCCTTCCGAACAGCGCGGCCTCGTGAGCAGTCGAGCTGACCCGCGGCTGCCAGCCCGCCCGGCCGTGCGATACGTAGTCGAGAGTGGCTATGGCCTTGGAGACGTGGAAAGGCTCGGTGTGGGTGACGGTGGCCACCGGGATCAGCCCGATATGCCGGGTGACCGGGGCGATGCGCGCGGCCACCAGAACGGCGTCGGCGCGACCCGCCAGCCGCCGCGGCGAGATTTCCTCGCGGCGTCCGGGTTGGGGCATCAGGGTGTCGTCGATGGTCAAGAAGTCCAGCAGACCGCGCTCGGCAGTGGCCGCCAGACCGGCCCAGTACCGTCCGCTGAGAACTGATTCCGTCGCGGGATCGGCGGTCAGCGTGGTGCGCCAGGCGTGCGGATGCCAGCCGTAGCCGTCGAGCGCCACACCCACATGCAACTGATCGGTCATGGCAGTCCCTTATCGAACACCTTCGTGAACGCGATCGGGCGAAAGGGTCCCCATGACACCGTTGGCGCTTCCATCTCGGTGTATCCGGTGGTGCGATACAACGCCTCTGCCTCCGGTTGACGGTCGCCGGTGATGAGGTACACCCGCCGGTAGCCCCTCGCGGCGACGGTGGCCTCCAGTTCGGCCAGCAGCGCCTTGGCGTAGCCGCGGCGACGGTATCCGCTGTCGGTCCAGATCCGTTTGAATTCCACTGTGTCGCCATCGAACCGCAGGAATGCGCCGCCGGTGACGGGAACACCGTCCAGCAGGCCGATCAACAAGCCACCGTCGGGGGGCGCGAGCTTGTCGGACGGAACTGGCAGCCAGCTACGATGCGCGTCCGGGGTGCCGCCGTAACGCTCGGAATACTCGACCGCCAGCTCGGCCAACAGCGGCTGCGCCCGCGGGTCGTCCGGCTCCACCGCCAAGAAGCGCAGCTGAGCCGCCCCTGTCGACTCTTGGAGTATCACGTCACTGTCCAACGCCTCGTTATCGGCCGCATTCCGGCCCTGCTAGGTCAATGTCGCGCTGACGTAGCGGCCCGCCACCGGTGCCCCGCCGAGATCCTGACGACGCAACCCCGGTAAACCGGTGGCAGTGAACAGTTCCGCGAGATCGGCCACAACCGTTTTCCAACCAACCGCCTCTAGGGACTCGGCGGCGTCATGTTGCTCGTCCAGATAAGTGAGCTCGCTCATATTGCCGTCGAAACCGTAGGGCCGCCATCGTTCAGCGAGCGCGTGCTCCTGACTCGAATACGGCGCGCTCGGGTTCGGCAGATAATCCGCCGCCACCCTGCTGCCGCGCGCACTCAATGCGGTGACATTGGCGAGCAACCGGTCCTGCGCGGCGGGCGGTAAGAACCCGATGAACAGCCCCTCGGCAATCCACACGCTGGGCTCGGTTGCATCGAAGCCAACCCGCCGCAGCGCCTCCGGCCAGTCCCGGCGAAGATCGATGCCCACCGCCCGCCGATCGGCGGTCGGTGTGGCCGCCAAGGCGCGCAGCGTTTGGGTTTTGAACTCGATCACCCCCGGCTGATCGATCTCGTAGACGGTGGTGCCCGCCGGCCACCACAGCCGATAGGGCCGGGCATCGAGCCCCGACGCCAAGATCACCGCCTGCCGAATACCGGCCCTGCCCGCATCGGTGAGGAAGTTGTCGAAGAATCGGGTGCGTACCGCGAAAAGATCGGTCAGCAGCGCGAACCCGTTGTCCTCACCGAGATCACTGATGGCACGCTCACCGGTGGCGACCTGGTCGAAGAAGTGCATCCCCACGGCGCGGACCAATGGCTCGGCGAACGGGTCGTTGATCAACCCGGCCCTGTTTGCCAAAGCCCTGACCGTCGCCACCAATGTCGCGGTAGTTCCGACGCTGGTCGCCGGATCCCAGGTGTCGTGGTCTGTTCGCCGCATAGTCACGCCGACCCTACGCCGCGCCGCGCCAGCGCGAATCATCCTCCGCCGATCCACCGAAACCCGTGGTCAATGGGTCGCCTAGGTCCGCTTACCCGCACTTAAAAGTAGCGCCGCCCGCCAGCCGAGCAGCAGCACCGCGGTGACCGTTGAGGCCACCACCACGAAACTGGCGGCGACACCGGCGGAGGTGGCTTTGCGCAGCAGCATCCCGATCGCGACCGTGCACAACCACACCACCACCCCGGTGGGCGCCACGACCGTGGGGCGTCTCCACGCCCGAGCCGCCAGCCAGCCCACGGCGGTCCCGCTCAGAAACGGCCAGGCGGTCGTCGCGATGCCCGCGACGTTGAGCCCCTCGTCGTGGCTGCGCCGCCCGACGGCACAGAACACCAGCACACAGGCAGCATCGACGCCCAGCCAACCCAGAGTCCGCCGCGGACGCACCATGAATAAATTGTTCATCGTCGGCGAGGACGCCGCGCGCCGGGGGTGTGGCCGAAGTTGCGCCGATGCACGTCGATGAACTCTTGCGTCACCGATATTTCGGCTGAAGCAGATGCCGATACCTACAACCCGATCTCGACGGAGAGACTGCCCGGTCAGCTGCGCGGCGCGGGCTTTCGAGACATCCACGTCGACGTCCTGGATGGCACCGCAAGGTGGCATGCGACTAAGCCTTGACCGTCCCACCGGAATGAGGATCTGGCCAACGCGATCCCGTTTCGCCGGCTGGCCCGGCCGGAGGACGTCGCCGCCCCGGTGCTGTTCTTCGCTTCCGACGCCGCCTCGTTCATCACCGGTCAGTTGATCAGTGTGAGCGGTGACCTGACGATGGCAGGATGAGCCCATGAGCACCGACAAACCGCCGGCTTTCGACCCGCAGGACCCGCTCTGCCTCGACGCGTCGCTGTCCGACGACGAGATCGCAGTACGCGACACGGTCCGCCAATTCTGCGCCGAAAATATCATTCCGTATGTCGCGGAATGGTTCGAAACCGGTGATCTTCCGGTCCGCGAACTCGCTCAGCACTTCGGGAAGCTTGGCCTGCTCGGCATGCACTTGGAGGGCTACGGCTGCGGCGGAGCGTCGGCCGTGCACTACGGACTCGCGTGTACCGAATTAGAGGCCGCCGATTCCGGTATCCGGTCGATGGTGTCGGTGCAGGGGTCGCTGGCCATGTTCGCGATCTGGAGATTCGGCTCCGAGGAGCAAAAGCAACAGTGGCTGCCCGGCATGGCCGCAGGCGAACTGCTGGGCTGCTTCGGGCTGACCGAGCCCGATGCCGGATCTGACCCGGCGTCGATGACAACCCGGGCACGGCGCGACGGGTCGGACTGGATCCTCAACGGCCGCAAGATGTGGATCACCAACGGCTCGGTCGCCGATGTCGCAATCGTCTGGGCCGTCACAGACGACGGGATCCGCGGCTTCATCGTCCCCACCGACGCGCCTGGCTTCACCGCCAACACCATCCACCACAAGCTCTCGCTGCGGGCGTCGATCACCAGCGAGCTGGTGCTCGACGACGTGCGGCTGCCTGATGATGCCCTGCTGCCCGAGGTGAAGGGGCTCAAAGGCCCGCTGTCATGCCTGTCGGAAGCACGCTACGGCATCATCTGGGGCGCGATGGGCGCCGCGCGCTCGGCGTGGCAGGCCGCACTGGACTACGCCAGCCACCGCACGCAATTCGATCGCCCGATCGCCGGATTCCAGTTGACCCAGGCCAAACTCGTCGACATGGCCGTCGAATTGCACAAAGGCCTGTTGCTCGCGCTGCAGCTGGGACGACTCAAAGACAGCGTCGGACTGCGCCCGGAGCAGGTCAGCTTCGGCAAGCTCAACAACACCCGTGAAGCGATCGAAATTTGCCGGACCGCACGAACCATTTTGGGCGGCAACGGAATCTCGCTGGAATACCCGGTGATCCGGCACATGGTCAACTTGGAATCCGTGCTGACCTACGAGGGCACTCCGGAGATGCATCAGCTGATCCTGGGCCAGGCGATCACCGGTCTGGACGCCTTCCGTTGACAGGAGCATCCTTATGAGCGCACGCCTGGAATACACCTCCGAGCATCAGCAGTTCCGGGAACTGGTCCGCGATTTCGTGGCACAAAGGGTGGTCCCGGCCCACGAACGCTGGGAGAAGGCTGGACGTCTGGACCGCTCCTTATTCATCGAAGCGGGAAAGCTTGGACTGCTGGGGTTTTCAGTCGCCGAGGAATTCGGCGGGCCCGGTGTCGACGACTTTCGCTACAACGCGATCGTCGTCGAAGAACTCCAGCGAGTCGGCGCGGCGGCCGAGGCCGTCGCCATCTCGCTGCAGAACGACATCGTGCTGCCCTATTTCACCGACCTGACGACACCCGAACAACAACAACGCTGGTTACCGCGGGTGGTGACCGGCGAGACGATCATCGGCATCGCGATGACCGAACCGGGCGCCGGCAGCGACCTGGCCGGGATCCGCACCACCGCGGTGCGTGACGGCGATCATTACGTCGTCAACGGCGCCAAAACCTTTATCTCCAACGGGCAGACCGGGGACCTGTTCATCATCGCGGTACGCACCGCACCCGATCGTCACAAGGGGCTGTCGCTACTGGTCGTCGACCCGAACACGCCGGGCTTTTCCCGCGGCCGGAACCTGGAGAAGATCGGCCTGCATGCCCAGGACACCAGCGAGCTGAGCTTCACCGATATGCGAGTTCCCGTCGACAACCTGCTCGAGCAGGAAGGTAGGGGCTTCTATCAGCTGATGAACAACCTTCCGCAGGAGCGGCTTTCGCTGGCGGTGGGTGCGGTGGCTGCCGCCGAAGGGGTACTTGCCGAAACTCTCGAATACGTGCGGCAGCGAAAAGCCTTCGGCTCTCCGATCTCTGGCTTGCAGAATACCCAATTCGTCCTCGCCGAGCTAGCCACCGAAATCGACCTTGCACGAACCTATCTCGATGACTGCATCGCCGAGCACTTGACCAGTGAGCTCACCGCGGCCAGGGCGGCCCGGCTGAAATGGTGGACCACCGAACTGCAGGTGCGCACCGCAGACCGCTGCCTGCAGTTGCACGGCGGTTACGGCTATATGCGGGAGTATCCGGTTTCGCGCGCGTTCGTCGACGCCCGCATCCAGACGATCTACGGCGGAACCACCGAGATCATGAAGACGATCATCGCCAAGGATCTCGGTATCTAGGACGTCGACATCATGGTCTTCGAGATCATGCTGCTTGCGAACGGATGGGCGCTCCGGGTCAAGCAATCTCGGCGGAGGCTGACGGTATGTCGCCGATCCCATCCCCGGGTGCTGCGGTTGCTTGGTTCGGCAGCCGCACCGCGGCGCCGACCAAGACCAGCGCGGCGGCGGTTACGGGATCCACTTCCCATTGCGTCCCGCTGCTGTACTTGAGCAATCTGTCGCGGGATTCGACGTCCGCGATGAAAAGAATCCAGACCGGATCGGGGCTGCTCTGCATGCTGATACCTCTCAGAATTTGGGATTGTGACCTTGTCAAAGTCCGAGGTTGCGACATGTTAGGCCACCACCTCGAAATGAGTTGTGCGGGGTGGTTTCCCGCGCGTGATCGAGCTCCACTCGGAGAAAAGGGCGTCGACTCCTCCGCGCCGATGCAACGCGCGGAGAAGTAGCTCCGTCTCGGTAAGGATCTTGGCAACCTGATCTGGTTGCGCGTAGTTAAAGAAATCGTGACGGTTCCACCACAGCACCTTGGTTCGGTAGCGTTCGTCGGGGTAGGGCGTAGCCGGTATGGCTGCCACCACTGCTCCAGAAGAACGCCAGCGGTTCAGAACGGATGTCGCGGCCGTGAACATGCAAAATTGCGCGTCGAGTATGACCATCATTTGGAGACCACTGCGGGCCACGGCGTCGGTCAGTAAACGATTCCGATGCGGATCGTCGGTTGTCCAGCCCGACTTCATTTCCAAGACCCCGAACGGGATGCGGTCGGCGATCATGTTTCGGACGGTCTGCTGGCCGGGCTGGCCGGCCCATTCGAGAACCGCGTGCGAATCGTCGGCCGACCGCAACGGCCCCTTGGCCCGCAGCCCGCCGATCACCTCTCCGGCGTCGTCGACCACGGCCGAGAACATGACAGTGTCGGCTCCGCCGCGCAGCGCGTCGACGTCGAGCACACACTCCACACCGTGCTTGCGATAGCAGCGATGGGCGCCCGCCAAAAACTCGGACCACAAGCCAGGATCAGCCAAAGGATGCGATAGCACCAGCGTGCAGCCGATGTCGGGATCACGCCAGCTAACGCCCTGGCCAAGAGACAACCGGTCGCCGGTCGAAGTAGCTAGTGAAACCGCATTCATGCGTTTCCTCTCCGGCAGGCGCCATACCGGCTCTACACCGTAGACATTGTTATCATACTTCATGCATCATTCTGCTGGCTGACCATACCTTGTGATGTTTTCTGTCACAAGGGCGATTCTTTCAGCCGATTTCAGTCGTATGGCATGCACCACTGGTATGTGACGCCGGACACGAAGTCTTATTTGGGGGCCGTACAGTCCGGCGAACCGCAGGGGTGAGCCACGACGAAATACCGGCCCGCCGGCGCCGAGGTGCGCGATTCCCCGCCATTTTTGACACCTGTAAAGTTCGTCGGCATGGACAACATCAGGGGTAAGACCATCGTCATCACCGGTGCTGCCCGTGGCATCGGGCATGCCACCGCCAAAGCGCTGCTGGCGCGGGGTGCGCGGGTGGTGATCGGCGACCGCGACGTCGACGTGCTCGAGAGCGCGGTCGCCAACATGAGCAATCTCGGTTCGGTGTCGGGTCATCCACTCGACGTCACCGACCGAGAATCGTTCGCGGCATTTCTCGACAAGGCCCGCGCCGACGGGGGCGGGCACATTGACGTGCTGATCAACAACGCCGGCGTCATGCCGGTGGGCTCGTTTCTCGAACAGTCGGCGCAGGCGATCCGCTCGTCGATCGAGGTCAACTTCTACGGCGTGCTCACCGGCTGCCAACTGGTGCTGCCGGAAATGGTCAAGCGTCGAACCGGGCACATCATCAACATCGCGTCGCTGGCAGGCATGGTCGCGGTGCCGGGCCAGATCATCTACGCCGGAACGAAATTCGCCGTGGTGGGGCTGTCCACGGCGATGGCAGACGAATTCGCCCCACACGGCGTCAAAGTCACCGCGGTGCTGCCGACGTTCACCAACACCGAACTGATCTCAGGAACCTCGCCGTCCGCCGCGCAGAAGCCGGTGGAGCCCTCTGAGATCGCCGCAGCGGTCGTCAAGGTGCTCGACAAGCCGAAGACCCAGGTGTCGGTGCCCGGTTGGGGGCGGTTGTTCGCCGTTGCGGCCATGCTGTTGTCGGACCGGCGTCGCCGCTGGCTCAACAAGAAGATGGGCAACGACACGGTCTTCCTCAGTCTGGACAGCACGGCCCGCCGGGCTTACGAAGACCGCGCGCAGCACGCGACGGGCGTCGTCGAGCACAAGGATTGATTACCGCCCGCGGGGAACGTACATAATCACTCCGACGCCGGCCAGACAGACCGCGGCGCCGATAAGGTCCCACCGGTCTGGCCGAAACCCGTCCAGCGCCATGCCCCAGGCCAGCGACCCGGCCACGAACACACCGCCGTAAGCGGCCAGAACGCGGCCGAAGTGGGGGTCGGCTTGGAAGGTGGCGACGAAGCCGTAAGCACCCAAGGCGATCACGCCCAGGCCGGCCCAGATCCATCCCCGATGCTCGCGGACAGCTTGCCAGACCAGCCAGGCGCCGCCGATCTCGAACAGCGCAGCGATCGCAAACAGCAGGATCGATCTGGCGACACCCATCGGGCTTAGCCGGCCGTCGAGGAGGTCAGCATTCTGATGGTCTGAGATTCATCACCCTGGAAAGCCGTTCCATCCGGCCGCAGCAGATCGTGGAACCAGACCTTCGGAATCGACGTGTACGGGTGATCCCAGGAGTCCCACGGAAAGTAGGTCTGGGTTCTTCCGGCGACCAGGCCCCAGTTGATGGCACCAACGTTGTGCCGCTTGGCAATTGGCAGGATGCTCTCGACGGTGCTGCCCTGCGGCCGAGCCATGTATTCGGTGCACAGGATCGGCCGGCCCTGCGGGGCGAGCTCGGCGATCCTGGACTCAAACGTCGCCGGTTCGGCGTAGGAGTGGAACGAGATCACGTCGGAGTTGGCCAGCTGGATCCCGGCGATTGCGCTGCGGCTCGCGGGATCTTCCCATTCGCCTTGCCACACACCACTGGTCAGCGGTTGACGGGGATCGACCGAGCGTGCCCATGAGAACACCTGCGGAAGCAGCTCCGCGACGCGGTCCAGCTTGTCGGACCGCTCGACGTTGCGGTACTGGTTCGCGGGATTGTCAGGTTCGTTCCACAAGTCCCAACCCAAAACCCGGTCATCATTGCGGAATTGGGTCAGCACGCCCGTCACATAGTCCTGCATCACGCGGGTGTAGCGGGGATCGCCGATGCGTTCAGCGCCGGGACTCTGCACCCATCCCGAGTTGTGCACCCCGGGAGTGGGCGCGTGCTGACGGCCCAGCCTGGGCAACGGATCCCAACACGAGTCGAACAATACAAACAGCGGCTTGATGCGATGGCGCGACGCGATGCCGACGAATTGCGCGAGACGTGATTGGAAGCCGCGGGAATCCTGTGCCCACAGCTGATCATGCAGGAAGACCCGCACCGTGTTGAGCCCGTGGAAGCGGGCCCAGCCTAGTTCGGTGTCGATGCGCCGAGGGTCGTAAGTGCCGGCCTGAAACATCTCGAGCTGATTGATCGCATTGGAGGTGACGAAGTTGGCGCCGACGGGCCAACCCTGCGCCTGATACCAACTGTTGGCGCGATCAGGCGACCACCGACTGGGTTCAGCAGAGGCGCGGGGCGGCTCCGCCGAGGCGCGAGGTGATTGGGCCAGAGCCGCGCCCGCCGCCAGGAGCAACGGTAGCTTCAGAACCGTACGGCGGTACACGAAATGACGATAAGTTGGCCAAGGCGCTGTTCCCGGTATTCGTCTGGCGCGTCGCGCCGAATTATTTACCCGGCGATCTTGTTGCGAGAATTGTTATCTCGTCGACACCATGAGCACTTAGCGTGTTGCCGCCGAGTGCAACGCGCGCGGTGTTACATTCCGGCGCCAACGGCAAGCATCCGCTCGAGGGTTAGCGCCTGAGCACCGGCGGACACCGACGTTTGTCCCGACGTGGCAATCATTGCCCAACGCTCCGGCACGACGGCGATCTCCTCACAAGGCTGTTGCGCCGTTGAGAATTTCGACATAAGCGAGCGGATCTTCTCCGCATTCGCCGTGGCCTCCGGAAGGAGAACACGGGTTGCTGCCCCTCCACCGACGGCGGGATGGCGCGCCATGAACTCCCGCAAAAACAAGGCACCCGTGACTTTCGGGTTGATGTCCTGGACCGCGGCCACGACGGTATCACCGAACTTTCCGCCCAAGGTGCCGATCGCAAAGTCAACGCCACAATGCAGCAAGCCCAGCCGCCGCGACAGGTCGCCCATCGCTCCGCGCAGTTTGGTGTACATGGCCTTTTCCAGTCCGAGGTTCTGCCAGTCTGCGGCGCCCACGAAGATGTTGCCCTTCCACGCGGTACCGCGCATAAATTGAAGGGTCAACCCGTCCAACAACTTTCCTGACCGTACGTGAGCTGACGGCGTGGTCAAGACTTGCTCCCCGCCGATGTGTCTATCTTGGTAAGTAACGTGAGCCTCGAGGACTTGATCGCCGCCCAAGTTCCACGCTTTGGTTGCGAGGTCTTCCAGCCGGCGAGTGTCATCGAGCTCGATGTTGGCGACGATGCGACCGCCGTTGCCGCCGTCGGATGGCTTCAGGCAGCCGTGCGACAGCTCGTAGCGTGCCGTCAGCAGCATGCTCGCGCGCACAAGATCATGACTGAAGCCGCAGCGGTTTTCCTGCCACGGGACCGTGTAGCCCGGTACTACCGGAAGTGTTGTCCGCAGGGCGTGGAACGCCTCGCTCGCCCGATGCTCCTGGTCAAGTGTCAGCTGGGCCGGCTGGTTGGACAGGTCGCCGTTGAGGCGCAGCGCGGACTCGACCGTCGGATGCAGCATTCGCTTACCGTTCCAGGCTCCGAGACGAGAGTTGTTGGCGTCCACACGAATTCGCTGAAGACCGGCCGCCTGCGCCAACCAGGTAACAAATATTTGGAACTCGGGTTCGAAGTCGTACGGAGACAAAACAGTCGAAGGTCGTTCGCGCAGAATCTGGATCATCTGAGCTATGACGGGATCGCGGTCGCCGGCATCGACCGCCCGCCGCAGCAGCGCGTGAGACATGTAGTAGTAGTCGGCATTCGGGAGCGTCAGGCGCTTGACCCCTTCTTTGGCAATCGCGTGACGCCATGGGCGAGTTCGTCCGACAGCTACATCGCCGCTCCGCGCGAGATACAAACCACGCGTCTCTACATACGTCGTGAGGTCCGAGACCGGCCGTCCCTCAATCATCGCGGTGAGGTCTGTCTCGAAACCGCGGGCAAACGGCGTGGTCGAATGCACGATCAAGCGCGACTGCTCACCGTTCGGTGACGAGAACTCGACATACTCATCCACCAAGTCGAGCAGGTCGCAGGGTTCGATCGATAGCAACTTGCGGCTAGCGATGGCGATGTCTGTCTCATCAAGTCGCAGCGGACCGGCATAGCTCTGCCAGGCAACTTCGCGTCCGTCTACAACGACGGTCCAGTCTAGAAAATCGTGGGTCAACGGATGAGGCGACGTCCGCGGGCGGCGAATGCACGAAATCACTCTGGTCTCTCCCAATCTGGCGCAGCGCAATGAGGCGTGTTTGTTCAGCCGGCAGCGATATCGGCGCCTTATGTTGCCATACACGCCTTAACTCACGGTACCGAGCACTTTGACCATCGCACCAAAGGTTCTTAAAGACCAAACCCGCCGGAAAAAGCCGGAAACGGCAAGGTAAATAACGTGATAACGCGCAGCGCAGATAACGGAAACGGGAGTAACCGACCAGATTCAAATGCTGTGAGAATGCTGCTAGTCGTCAGTGCAACGCCTGATCGAGATCGGCGATGAGATCGTCGGTGCCTTCCAGACCGACCGAGATTCGAACTACACCATCGCCCAGGCCGATAGCGGCGCGCCCTTCGGGTCCCATTGCCCGGTGGGTGGTCGTCGCCGGATGGGTCACAAGGGATTTCGAATCTCCCAGATTATTAGAAATGTTGATTAGCCGCAGCTTGTCCAGGACCTCGAAAGCTCGTTGTTTGGCCGCGCTGTCGGGAACGTCGAGTTCGAAGGTGACGACGGTACCGCCGCCTGACATCTGTCGCTTTGCCAAGTCGTACTGCGGATGCGACGACAGAAATGGATAACGCACCCACCTCACCGCCGGATGCCCCTCCAGGTACTCGGCGATTCGCTGCGCCGAGGCATTTTGATAATCGACCCGAATCGCCAGTGTCTCAAGACCTTTGAGCATTACCCACGCATTGAAGGCGCTCATCGCCGGTCCGGTGTGCCTCATCAGTTTCTGCACCGGGCCGTCGATGTACTCCTTGTCACCCAATATTGCCCCGCCGAGCACACGGCCCTGCCCGTCGATGTGTTTGGTGCCCGAGTAGACCACCACGTCAACGCCGAGCGGAAAACCCTGCTGCAGCAACGGGGTTGCAAAGACGTTGTCCAGCACGACTTTCGCCCCCGCGGCGTGGGAAAGCTCGGTAACTGCGACAATGTCGACCAGCGACTGCATCGGGTTCGACGGCGTCTCGAAGAACACCGCCTGGGTTGGAACGGAAAGCGCCTTCTCCCACTGGGTCAGGTCGTCGCCATCGACGAAGACGGTCTCGATCCCCCAGCGCGGCAAGATCTCGTTGCACACAACGAAACACGAGCCGAACAGGCTGCGCGCGGCGACCAGGCGATCGCCGGCGCCCAGCCACGCGCCCAGCGAGGTGAAAACCGCCGCCATCCCGCTCGCAGTCGCGAACGCCGCCGGCGCGCCCTCGATCAACCGCAGTCGTTCCTCGAACATGCTGACCGTTGGGTTGCCGTAGCGGGAGTACACATAGCGGTCGATGTCGCCGGCGAAGGCCTGCTCCGCTGCGCCGGCCGAGTCGTAGACGTAGCCGGACGCCAAATACATCGCTTCGGCGGTCTCTTCGAACTGCGATCGCAAGATGCCGCCGCGCACTCCGATGGTGGCCTGGCTGACACCGTCGGGCAACGGCTCCGGTGTACGCACCGACGGAACCTCACTCACCTGCGCCGCTCCTCCTCATCGCTACGCTCTGCATCGTCGCGACGCGAGTCATGACTGCTTCCAGGGCAATCCGATTGCGCGCCAACCGACCCCGCCGCGGTGACCGTCGGCGTCGAGATGCCCTTCGAAACCGTCCAGCACGTTGTACGACGGGGCGATGCCCGCCTCGGTCGCGGCCTCGGCCGCGCCGATGGAGCGGTTGCCAGAGCGACACAGGAAAATCACTGGCCGGTCCCCGGTGGCGGCCGGCAGTTGCTCAGCCAGCTCGGCCACGAACTTTTCATTGCGCGCGCCGCCGACACTGTTCCACTCGATGTAGACGACCTCGCGGCCCAGGCTGGACAAATCGGGCACCCCGACGAAGCGCCATTCGGCGTCGGTGCGCACGTCGACCAGCACCGCCTCGGGGTTCTCGCCGAGCAGCTTCCACGCCTGCTCCGGTGTGATATCTCCTGCGTAGCTCACCCGCGTGAGTGTCGCACACCTGACTGGGAGAGCCACTGGTGGGCGCTGGCGCGGAACGCCGGGCAAGGACTTCGCCGGCGCCTACCAGAGCCTGCGCAGTGCCGCCGACGCCTCCCGGGCGCGGGTACGCGCAGTGCTCACGTCTGCGGCAGTAACAACGGCCACGCCCAACGGACGGCGCCCTTCGGGCTCGTGACCACCGAACACCCGGGCATCGCTCTCCGGCACCCGCAACGCATCGGCCAGTACGCCGACCGCTTTTGAGCTGTGGACCGTCGGGCCGGACGCGTCATGGCCGGCGTAGATCACCTCCGCAGCGCCCGGCGAAATCATGATGGCGTCGGTCGGCAGGCCCAGGATTGCCCGGGCTTGCAGTTCGAATTCCGACAGCCGCTGGGTGCGCAGTGTGACCAGACCGCTCTCGAAGGGCCGGGCCGTGACATCGCTGAAGTACACCTCGTCTCCGCGGACCATCAGCTCCACCCCAAACACGCCGCGCCCACCCAGCGCCTTGACGATACGGGCGGCGATCGACTTGGCAGTGTCCAATGCGGCGACGCTCAGGTCTTGCGGCTGCCACGATTCCTGCACATCACCGATGGCCTCACCATGTCCGATCGGGGCGCAGAACTCGATCGTGGGCGCCGTCGGTCCAACGCTACGCACCGTAAGCAGGGTGACGTGAAAGTCGATCTCGACGAGGGTCTCGGCCAACACCCGGTTGTGGGCCAGCCGACCACCGGCCGACACCGCACGTTGCCAGGCCGTTTCGATGTCGGCCGGTAGCAGAACGATTGACTGCCCCGCGCCGGCCGTCGCGGCCACCGGCTGCACCCGCAGCGGGTAGCCGGCGTGATCGGCCACCGCCCGCAACTCGTCAAGCGACCCCGCGAACCAGAATGGGGCGGTAGGCAGACCAAGCTCGTCAGCGGCCAGCCGGCGCAGCCCCTCCCGGTCGGCGGTGAGCCGAGCGCAGCGGGCCGTCGGGAAAACCTCGGCCAGACCGGCTTCGGCCGCGTCAATCAACGCGTCGGCGGCGACCACGTCGGATGCCGTCACCACGAAATTCGGCTCGAACCGCCTGATCACCGCGGCTAGCTCGTCGCTGTCGGTCATGTTGACCACCAGTGACTGATCAGCGACACCGTGCGCGGGCGCATCGGCGTACCGGTCGAGCGCGATCACCTCAGCGCCGAGTCGCTGAAAGGCGAGCGCCAGTTCGCGGCTGAACTCTCCCGAGCCCAGCAGCATCACCGTGGTCCGGTGCAGCTGGTGGACCGGCGGCTGGTCGTGCTTTCCGTCAGTCGACTGGCCATGCGGCACGCCCTCGGCCACCGGTTTCACCTTCTCCCTCGGTCACTGTGCTGCACGCACTGCTGCACGCTGCTCAAGGATAGGGCGGCTCACGGCAGGGGCGGCAAGCGGCGATCCGGGCGCGATACCGAACGTTTGGGCTGACGACAAGCGCGTGAGTCGTCAGAGTCCCGCCGCGCGCTCGAGCAGGCGGAGTTCGTCGTCGAGGTGCTTGGTCATCGCGCCCAGCCCGGGGACGGCCTGGCGGCAGCCGGTGAGCCCGAACGCGATCGTATCGTCGGTGCTGGTGCAGGTGATGTTCAGCGCCTGACCGTCAACCGGGATCGACAGCGGGTAGAGGGCGTCGAGGCGGGCGCCGTTCCAGTACAGCGGCGCCGGGGACCCGGATATGTTGGAGATCATCACGTTCGGCGGCCGCAGCAGCCTGTGGTGACCGACCAGCATGCCCAGCGCGAGCGGTACGGCCCCCAGCGCGCTCATCGCGAGGACCTGCAGTTGAGTGCGCGCGGCCAACGCGGCCTTGCCCTCACGCATGCCAGCCCGCACGGCTGCGAGCCGCTCGCCGGCGTCGGCCAGGTTGGTCGCCAGGCCGCACGTCAATGACCCGATCTTGTTCCCTGCTTCCGCGGTGCGGCCCCCGTCGCCCTCGGGCCGGGTGCCGCGCAGCGAGACCGGCACCATCGCTACCAGCGGCGCCCACGGCAGCGCGCTCTTACTGGTCAGATAGCTGCGCAGCGCCCCGGCGCACATGGCGAGCACCACGTCGTTGACGGTTGCGTCGCTCTGCTTGGCGACCAGGCGTAGCCGCTCCAACGGCCAGGAGCGCCCGGTGAACGACCGGGCGCCGTCGATCGGCACGTTGAGCATCGTGCGCGGCGCTGCCAGCGACAACGGCCCATCGCGGTGGCGCAGCGCCCGCTCGAGCGTGCCGGTGAGCGCGGGCGCGAGCCCGGCGGCTTCGCGGGCCGTGCTCCAGGCCTTCGCCGCCGCCCAGGACGGCAGCCGCAACGGGTCCAAACCGCGCGGCGAGGAGGCAGCTGGCGGGTCCGTTGCGGGCTCAGCCGGCTCCCATAGGGCGGGCGCTCCGCGCCGGTCGGGATCCGCGCTCAACGCCGAGCGCAGCATCCCCATCGCGGACACCCCATCGGCGAGCGCGTGGTGGATCTTGATGTACACGGCGTAGCGGCCGTCGGCGAGACCTTCGATCAGGTGCATCTCCCACAGCGGCCGGTCCCGGTTCAGTGGAGCCGCGTGCAGCCAGGACACCAGCGCCCACAACTCCGCCATTCCGGCGGGCTGCGGCAGCGCCGAATACTGCACGTGGTAGTCGAGGTCGACCTCGCCGCCGGAATCCCAGCCCCACTGGCCCAGCGACGTCACCGACCGGCGGGCCCGCTTGCGCCAAAACCCGGCCACCTCGTCGCGGCCGACGGCCGCTGCGAACATCTCGCGCACGTCGCGCGCGCGGGCGCCCTCAGGCGGGGAAAACAACGCCAGCCCGCCCACCTGCATCTGACAATTCTCGGACTCGGCGAGCAGGAACATCGAATCGGTTGGCGACATGGGAAAAAGCATCAGGTCACAAACTCCAAACATCAGGCGCAACGACGACGGTGCAAGAAGGACGAGAACGGTTGCGCGAGAACGTCGGTCACACCAGGCGAATCGTGCCGATCCATGCCCAGCTCCCGCCGAGGGTGCCTTCCCTCGCATCTCGGATCGGCGACGATCCCGCTGGTCGCGGTGGCAAACCTCGTTGCTGTCACCCGAGGTAGAGCGCCACCCCCGGTCCGAAAGGAATGTGACCGCTAGTCGAGAGGGGTGAATTACCGCTGTGATTGAGGCTACTCCACACGGCGGAGGGTTGTCGCGGTCACAGCCGCAGGCACGCGCAGGCGACGTCTCGCTATTACGGCTGACCGGGCAGCAACCGCACCATCAGGCCGTTGGCTTCGGCCAGCAGGGTGTCGCCGTCGCGCAGTTCGCCGCGGACAAACGCCTTGCGGCCCTCGGTGGCGGTGACATGGCCCTGGACCACCAACGGGGTGTTGATCGGGGTGATCTTGCGGTAATCGACGTGCAGGAAGCCGGTCCGGCTGATCGGCCGGCCGGCGGCGTGCACCACCATCCCGAAGACATGGTCGAACAGCAGCGGGAGCACGCCGCCGTGCACCGCCCCGTTGCCGCCGACGTGGAACCGGCCGAAATGGCCGCGCATCTCGACGCCGTCAGGGTCGAATCTGCTCATCGTCCACGGCGGCAGCAGCAGGCTGCCCATTCCCGGTAATTGCGGCGACCGGCCGGCCGGACCCTGGCCTTCGGGAGCCTGAAACGGCGCGAGCAGCGCGGATAGCGCCTCGGCGTGGTCGGCGGCGTCTTCCCAGACGTCGTCGCCGGGGTCTGCAGACACCGCCAGATCCTGCACCCTTCGCATGGCATTGACGAACCGGCCGAAACCCGGCCCCGGGCTAGCGGCCCCGTATTCCGGAAAGCCGCCGTGATGGTCGTAATCGGGGTCGAGTTGTTCTGGGCTCTGCGAAGACTCGGTCACACGCACGCCGCCAGCACGTCGCGGCGAACGATGGTCTGATCACGGCCCGGGCCGACACCGATACACGAAACATGTGCTCCGGCAAGCTCTTCCAGCCGCAGCACGTAGTCACGCGCCTTGGCGGGCAGATCGTCGAACGTCCGTGCGTCGGAAATGTCTTCCCACCAGCCGGGCAGCTCTTCGTAGATCGGTTCGGCGCGGGCCAGATCGCTTTGAGTCATGGGCATGTCGTGGGTGCGTTTGCCGTCGATCGCGTAGCCGACGCACACCGGGACGGTTTCCAGGCTGGACAACACGTCCAGCTTGGTCAGGAAGTAGTCGGTGATGCCGTTGACCCGGGTGGCGTAACGGGCGATCACAGCGTCGAACCAGCCGCAGCGGCGACGGCGCCCGGTGGTCACGCCAAACTCACCACCGGTTTTGGACAGGTATTCGCCGTTCTCGTCGAACAATTCGGTGGGGAACGGGCCGGAGCCGACCCGGGTGGTGTAGGCCTTCAGAATTCCCAGCACGGTGGTGATCCGCGTCGGGCCGATGCCGGAGCCGACCGCGGCGCCGCCGGCGGTCGGATTCGACGACGTGACGTAGGGATAGGTGCCATGGTCGACGTCGAGCAGGGTGCCCTGCGAGCCTTCCAGCAATACGGTCTCGCCGGCCTCTAGCGCAGTGTTCAGCAGCAGCCTGGTGTCGGCGATGCGATGCCGGAAGCCCTCGGCTTGTTCGAGCAGGACCTCGACGAGATGCGCCGGCTCCAGGGCCTTGCGGTTGTAAATCTTGACCAGGATCTGGTTTTTCAATTCCAGGGCGGCTTCGATCTTGTGGGTCAGCAAATCCGGGTCGAGCACATCGGCGACCCGGATCCCGATGCGCGCAATCTTGTCCTGGTAGCACGGCCCGATGCCGCGGCCGGTGGTGCCGATCTTCTTGCTGCCCATATAGCGCTCGGTCACCTTGTCGATGGCCACGTGGTAGGGCATCAGCAGATGCGCGTCGGCGGAGATCAGCAGCTTCGAGGTGTCGACGCCGCGGTCCTCGAGGCCCTTCAGCTCGTCGAGCAGCACGCCGGGATCGACCACCACTCCATTGCCGATGACGTTGGTGACGCCGGGCGTCAGCACACCCGACGGAATCAGGTGCAAGGCGAAGTTCTCGCCGGTGGGCAACACCACGGTGTGTCCGGCGTTGTTGCCGCCCTGGTAGCGCACTACCCACTGGGCGCGGCCGCCGAGTAGGTCGGTGGCCTTGCCTTTGCCCTCGTCGCCCCATTGGGCGCCGATCAGGACGATTGCCGGCATGGCGTTTCTCCCACTGGTATGTCCCGCTTATTGTGGTCCAGCCGGTGACCCACATTAGCCCAGGTGTTTGCGACGAGGCCCGTCCGGCGACGATACGCGCCGGAAGGCGCGAGGAGGAGGCCGACAAATAAGCGCCCGCGCGACGATGCAGGCCGCGCGGCGGCACGAGGAGGAGGCGGGCAATTGAGCGCCCCTGACATCACCGTGCTGATCTTCGGCGACTTGCGTCTGCCTGGTCGGCTGACCGGGCTGCCCGCGGTGCGCATCGACCATCCCGCGGATTCAAAAGTCTTGGAGGGCGCGATTGCTGGGGTCAGGCGGGTGGTGGTGGTCGGCGTCGACGCCGACCTGGCGACCGTGCTGACCCAGCTGCTGCGGGCCGGACGCCTCGACGTCGAGGTCGGCTATGCGCCGCGCCGGCACACCGCCGCCACCCGGGTTTACCGGCTGCCGGCGGGTCGCCGAGCGGCCCACCGGGCGCGGCGCGGATCGGCGCGACGGGTACCGCTGATCCGCGACGAAACCGGAACGGCGATCGTGGGAGCCGCCCACTGGCGGCCAGCCGACGGCGCGCAACTCCTGCATGGCGAGGCCGTCGTCGACGACGCTGTGCTCTTCGACGGCGTTGTGGCCGGGGTGCGGGTCGAGCCGACGGTCGCACCGCCGGGTCTGCGGGCGCGCGTGTGGGGCGGCCGGTCGCGCCGTTGGCTGGCAGGGCGAGCGGCGCAGCTGGGCAGCACCGGTGCAGCCGTGGACCGCGACGGCGTGCCGGCGCTCAAGGCGACGCGCCGGTCGACGATCTATCGGAACACCGAGGGTTGGCTATTGGTCCGGTGACCGGCGCCGCGAGGGGCGAGGAGCCGGACCGTCATTCCGGTCGGTAGTTTCGTCACGTGAGCGCCCGTGAATTGCACCAATCGGTGCGGCCGAGCCCCATCTTCCTGGCGACCGTCGGCCTGACGGTGTTCGGCGGCGCGCTGGCCTGGTGGGACGGCGCCAACCTGGGTGCGCTGGCCTATGCCGGAGTGTTCATCTTCGTGATCGCCGGCTGGGTCGTATCGCTGTGTCTGCACGAATTCGGTCACGCGTTCACGGCGTGGCGATTCGGCGATCGTGACATCGCGGTGCGTGGCTATCTGGATTTGGATCCGCGGCGCTACGCCCATCCGATGCTGTCGCTGGGTTTGCCGATTTTGATCACCATGCTGGGCGGCATCGGCTTGCCCGGCGCTGCCGTCTATGTGCGAACGTCGTACATGACGACCACACAGCGCACGCTGGTCAGCCTGGCCGGACCGGCGGCCAACCTGCTGCTGGCGGTGCTGCTGCTGACGCTGACCCGGTGGTATTTCGACCCGGTGCACCCGGTGTTGTGGGCCGGGGTGGCGTTTTTGGGCTTCCTCCAGGTCACCGCGGTACTGCTGAACCTGTTGCCGATCCCCGGCCTGGACGGTTACAACGCGCTGGAGCCGCATCTGAGTCCGGAGACTCAGCGAGCACTGGAACCGGCCAAGCAGTTCGGCTGGGTAATTCTGCTCGTGATCCTGATCGCGCCGCCGCTGAACCAGTGGTTTTTCGGGATGGTCGACTGGTTCTACGAGCTGTCCGGGGTGCCCGCAACGTGGGCGAATGCCGGCATGCGGCTGACCCGGTTCTGGCACGCCTGGTTCTGACTCAACGCCGATGTGCCCGTCGCGCCGAGATCGACACCAGCGCGGGAAAATCCCAGAAATCATGCACTGACGTCGATCTCGGTGCTGGAGATTCGCCGTCGCGCTTGCGATATATGCACAATGACGCATATATTACGGGCATGGGTGCCGGCCACAGTCACGCGAACACCGATGCCGGCGATGGCCGGATGGTCTCGAAGATGGCCGCTGCCACCGCGATGCTAGGTGGGTTCTTCGTCGTGGAGCTGACCACCGCGCTGGTGATCGGCTCGATGGCGCTGCTGGCCGACGCCGGCCACATCCTCACCGACGTGGCGGCCACGTTCATGGGGCTGTGCGCTTTGGTGCTGGCCCGGCGCGGCAGCTCGTCTCCGGGCCGCACCTTCGGCTGGCACCGCGCCGAGGTGTTTACCGCGGTGGCCAACGCCGTGCTGCTGATCGCGGTGGCGGCGATCATCCTACGCGAAGCGATCGCGCGGCTCGGCCATGCGCCGGAGGTACCAGGAGTGCCAATGATCGTCGTGGCGCTGGCGGGGCTGGCCACCAATGT
>Ga0210386_10001142_pt1 | contig 23769 bp, 18 predicted proteins | sample IncBWH32OmetaG_FD_160091 | JGI IMG/M metagenome (GOLD analysis project Ga0210386, IMG submission 160091) | Forest soil microbial communities from Barre Woods Harvard Forest LTER site, Petersham, Massachusetts, United States - Inc-BW-H-32-O ...
ACCATCGCCATTACTCTGGCGTGAGGCGATGACGGCCCTTCTTGCGGCGCGCCGCCAGCACTTTGCGGCCACCCTTGGTCTTCATACGCACGCGAAACCCGTGTGTCTTGGCGCGGCGGCGTTTCCGCGGTTGATATGTACGCTTTGGCAAAGCATTCCCCCTTGTTTCTTCGTCGAATCTTCATCCGGCCCGGGACGCCCTCATGCTCCAACGCTCGAGCGGCTTTTTGCCGCCGGTTCACACCAACTGCCGCGTTGGCTTTGGGGTCTTCTCCGTCAAGCCCGGCTGCCACAACTCGGGCAGCATTCGGAATTATCTAGTGTACTTGCCGCCCGCGCACAGGGTCAAGAAAACGCGGGGTGTGGTTATAGGGCGGGGAAAAGCGATACACCCTGCGAAGGTCGAGACAGAAGAAATTTTTAGCCGGCTCAGACATAATGGTTCTACTGTGGGCAAGCGCACTTCACCACGAAAGCAACGAACTCGTCATCAAAAGAAGGGTGACGCTCTAGAAAATGCCGTAAATAGGATTGAACAGTACCTGTTGAAAATCACTCCGGAACTGTCTGAACGGGATTTCAAGTTTGAAACCAAGAAACAAGTGACCGTTGATGGCGGCCGCCGCGAGATAGATATCTACGTGACACGCAGAGCTGCGCACGGCTATGACTCTATTTTTATCTACGAATGCAGGAACAGGGAAAAAGCAGTCAATTGGGCGGACATCGCCGCCTTTAGCCGGAAGATCGAAGCTACACGCGCAACATGGGGTTGCTTCGTCGCTAAGAAATTTGCTAAGACGGCACGCAGCGAAGCCAAGAAAGATTCTAGAATACGTTTGCTAGTGGCAGAGGAAATCCTTGAACCCGTGGATTTGTTCGTGCACTTCCCGCAACTGACAAGCTTAAACGTAACGCTCCGTCGGCTGCTTGGTGGTGAGCCTGTTGACTACGGCACCATGCCCGAACCGCAAACTTACTATCGTGGGTGGGCCGTTCCACTCAAACAGATGCTAATTGGGGTTGCTCAACAAGTGTGCATGGAAGATATCCATAATTTTCTCTCAACGACACCGAATGAAGGGATTCACCAATTCGAAAAACACGCGACGCTTCCCTTGCCCAGATTTGAGCTAATCGTCGACGGCAAAGAAATTGCCGCTACCAGCTTTGATATCAATTACCAAGTGCGTGTTGTGCGAACTGCCGTCGTCTCACAGTTTCACGTCGAAGGAAGAGGTCGGTACATCCAGGCTGAGAACGCGAAGTGCGGTGAGTTTGAGGTGCCTGTGGAAATTGTAGTCGCCAACCCTAGACCTTCCGGTAACTGAGACAGGAATTTGCGGAAACAGGCGCCAGCAAGGGTGAACCATGAAACGAACTCTGACGTTGATGCTGCTCGCGAGTCCAATCATTCACGCGCAGACTCTGCCAACTCAAAAGCCACAAGCGCAGGCTGCGGCGGCGCAGACGCCGCCGGGGCCTGTCACTTCACCGGAGGTGCTGGCTGATCATCGTGTGACGTTCCGATTGCGCCTCCCCGGTGCTAAAGAGGTGAGCGTCCGCATCGATGGCGCGGCTGATCCGCTCGCGATGCAGAAAGATAATGAGGGAATCTGGAGCGTAACCACTGAGCCGCTTGCGCCTGACTACTACGGCTACATTTTCCTCGTCGACGGGGTGGCGGTGCTTGATCCCTCAAACAACGCGATAAAACCAAATTTTCTTTATCGGGCGAGCGAGGTGCACGTTCCGCCCGCATCCGGCAGTTCCGGCGATTACGCCTCACCCACCTGGGAAATTGCCGACGTGCCGCGTGGCGTAGTTCATCACCACTTTTACCGCTCGAAAGTGGTGGGCGATGAAAGCGGCTATTTCGTCTACACTCCGCCGGGCTATAACCCGCGCGGGAAACAAACCTATCCCGTCCTCTACCTGCTGCACGGGTACAGCGACGACGCCAGCGCGTGGACGGCGGTGGGCCGCGCCAACGTGAATCTGGACAATCTGATTGCGCGCGGCAAAGCCAAGCCGATGCTCATTGTGATGCCGCTAGGTTATGGCGCGCCGGAAATTCTTTTACCTGGCTCGGGAGGCCTCCGCGATCCGGGCATTGGTCAACGAAACTTCGATCGCTTTCGCGAGGCTCTGCTTACAGAAGTAATCCCCCGCGTGGAGGCCGAGTATCTCGTCAGGAAAGATCGCGACTCTCGCGCCATCGCCGGCCTTTCGATGGGCGGCGCGGAATCGCTGGTGACGGGGCTGAATACCCTGAACGAGTTTGCCTGGATCGGAGCGTTTAGTTCCGGCGGGATCACGCAGGATTTCGCCAAGGAATTTCCCGGGCTGGATGCCAGTGCCAATGAGCAATTGCGGTTGCTGTGGATTGCCTGCGGAATCGACGACCACTTGATCGAAATCAACCGAGCCCTGCGCGCATGGCTCGCTTCCAAAAATATTCGCCACGTGGACATCGAAACTCCCGGGGCGCACACCTGGTTGGTCTGGCGGCGCAACCTGGCGGAGTTCACTCCGCTCCTGTTTCGATAAAACTACTGGACCGCTTCCGCAAGACGATCAATCGTCAACTATTTTGTGAGGACTTGAGCGCCGCGCCAGCTGCGCATTTCGTGCTGCCCCATTTTGGGGCAATGCCTCGTCGGACAAGTTCTACGACCAGGGACAGGTCTCATCTGACCCCGATGGACCATCGCAACCTGTCCTAATTCTGGCCTGCGCGCCAGTAGTAATGGAACTGCTATGCATCTACTCTCGCTTTGGAAGTAAGCACGACGAGCTGCGAAACGCTACGCCCACCCTCTCCGTTCCGGCCGCGCTCCTAACTTAAAAGCGAAGGGTTGCCCTCAAATGGCTAAGACAAAATTGGTGTGTCTATTTATTGGATTATTCTTAATCGGCTCGATTTTATTTCCAGTTCCCGCCCTTGCCGGAGTGGGAGTTGCGCCTTCAACGTTGAGTTTCGGCTCGGTCACGGTCAACACAACCAGCGGAGCGGTGAATGTGGTAGTGACGAACAATGGCGGGCAAAGTATCACGATTGAAAAGGTTTCGAGCAACCTTCCACAGTTCATTATCACCAGTTCAGGATCGCCGATATCAATCGCCCCTCATGCCAGCACGACCTTTGAGGTGACATTCCGGCCAAGCGCGGCCGTCAACTACAGCGGGAGCATCGTGGTCAGCACGAACAAACCATGGATGAGCCCAGCGAACATCCATGTTTCCGGGACTGGAATCAATCCCGTGGTTCCGCCAACGCAGTCTTACTTGCTCTCGTCGAGCACGAGCAACCTGAGTTTCGGAAATACCTTGGTCGGAAGCTCCGCTTCGTCTCCCGTAACATTGACCAACACCGGCACCGGCAGCGTCACTATTTCACAGGTGAACATCACCGGCGCGGGATTCACTGTAACCGGCTTCTCGGCCGGAGCAACTCTTGCCGCGGGCCAGAGCCTTCCGCTCAACGTGATTTTTGCACCTTCAGTGGCGGGCAGCGCGGCAGGCAGTATCAGTGTTGTGAGCACGGCGACCAACTCTCCCGCCACGATTTCCCTGGGCGGCGCCGGTGTGCAGCCGCAGATCTCGGTCACCCCGTCGAGCATCAGCTTTGGCAATGTCAGTGTGTCGGCCACCGCCACCCAGACAGTTACCATCCGGAATCCCGGGACGGCAGCGCTTAACGTAACTCAAGCTTCTCTCGTTGGCACAGGCTTTAACTCCACCGGATTAACGTTGCCGCTGTCCATTCCTCCGGGTGGATCGACCTCGTTCGCAGTCGGCTTTGCGCCGAGTTCGGCCGCCGCTTTTTCGGGCAGCATCACGCTCATCAGCAACGCGCCGAATTCCTCGCTAGCTATTCCGCTCGCTGGCACGGGCATCGTCAACACGCTCCAGCTTTCCGTTTCTCCCGCGTCGTTGAGTTTTGGCAACCTGGCTACTGGATCCACCGCCGCGCAGAACGTCACAATTTCCAACACAGGGAATTCCAGCGTTTCGATTTCGCAGATTAGCGCAACCGGAACAGGCTTCAGCTCCAGCGGAATCACGCTGCCACTGAGCCTCGCAGCCGGCCAATCCGCATCATTCAGCGTCAGCTTCGCCCCGACTTCAGCCGGCTCCCTTTCGGGCAGCGTGACTGTCGTCAGCACTGCCACCAATTCTCCCGCCACGATTGCCCTCAGCGGCACCGGCATCCAGCCGCAGATCTCGGTCACCCCGTCGAGCCTCAGCTTTGGCAATATCAGTGTGGCCGCCACCGGAACCCAGACAATTACCATCCGGAATCCCGGTACAGCAACCCTCACCGTCACTCAGGCCTCCCTCGCCGGAACCGGTTTCACCTCCTCCGGGTTGACGCTGCCGCTCTCTGTTCCTCCGGGCGGTTCTTCCGCTTTCAGCGTCGGATTTACTCCCGCCTCTGCCGCCAATTATTCCGGCAGCCTGACGCTCATCAGCAATACTCCGAATTCCCCATTGGTGGTTCCACTGGCGGGCACCGGAATCTCGACAAACCTCCAGCTCTCCGCGTCTCCGGCGTCATTGAGTTTTGGCAGCCTGGCGACGGGAACCAGCGCGGTACAGACCGTTACGCTTTCGAATACGGGAACCTCCAGCGTTTCCATCTCGCAGATCACTGAGAGTGGAGCTGGGTTTAACAACGCCGCACTCGGGTTGCCTTTGACTCTGGCCGCGGGCCAGTCAACTGCCTTCCTCGTCGCGTTCTCGCCCACTACAGCTGGCAGCCTTTCGGGCAGTATCACCGTGGTGAGCAACGCGGCCAATTCACCGCTGACCATCGCGCTCTCCGGCACGGGCGTGCAGCCCCAGATTTCGGTCATTCCTTCAAGCGTCACCTTTGGCAACGTCAGCGTTGGCGTGAACAACACGCAGACCATCACCATCCGTAATCCCAGCGCGGCCGCCGTCAGCGTCACGCAGGCTTCCCTCTCGGGAACCGGTTTCACTACTTCCGGGCTAGTCTTGCCGCTCTCCATTGCCGCGGGAGGCTCTTCCTCGTTCACCGTCGGTTTCACGCCCGCCTCCGCCACAAATTATTCCGGCAGCGTGACGCTTATCAGCAATGCTCCGAATTCCCCGTTGGTGGTTCCACTGGCGGGCACCGGCATCTCGACAAACCTCCAGCTCTCCGCGTCTCCGGCGTCACTGAGTTTTGGCAGCCTGGCGACGGGAACCAGCGCGACGCAGAGCATTACGATCTCGAACACGGGAAACTCCAGCGTTTCCATCTCGCAGATCACTGAGAGCGGAGCTGGGTTCAGCAACGCCGGAGTCGGGCTGCCTTTGACCCTGGCCGCGGGCCAGTCAACTTCCTTCCTCGTCGTGTTCTCGCCCACTACAACGGGCAGCCTTGCGGGCAGCATCACCGTGGTGAGCAACGCGGCCAACTCACCGCTGACGATCGCGCTCTCCGGCACGGGCACTTCCTCCGTGAGCTACACCGTGTCTTTGAACTGGACACCCAGCTCATCCACCTATTCCGGTTTCAATGTTTATCGCGGCACGACTTCCGGCGGGCCGTACAACAAGGTCGACGCGTCCATGATCTCCACTCCGTCGTACACGGATGCGGCGGTTACTCAAGGACAGACCTACTACTACGTTGCCACCGAACTGGATTCCACTGGGATGGAGAGCGACTATTCCAGCGAGGTGACCGCCACGATTCCCTGAGTCCGACAGCCAACTGGCGCGAATGGGCCGGCGCAGACTATGAAGTGCGTCGGCTTACAGTGTGTGAGGATGATGCGGCTGGGGTAAACTGGACCAGCCATGAGCGTCATCGATGAAGTTCTCGCAGCAAATGAAATTTACGCGCGCACGCACGAACTGCGCAAACTAACTCCGCGTCCCGAACGCAAGCTCGCCATCCTGACCTGCATGGACACGCGGCTTTCGATCCGTACCCTGGGACTCAAGACGGGCGACGCGCACATCATCCGGAATGCCGGCGGGATCGTTACGGAAGACACGTTGCGTTCGCTGGTTGTCTCGCACTACCTGCTGGGTACCGAGGAGTTCATGGTGATCAACCACACCGATTGCGGGCTGATGCTCACCAGCGAGCAGGATCTGCGCACCCGAATTCAAAATCGCGCCGGCACCGCTGCAGTCTCGCCCGCATTCTTCTACGCGTTCCAGAACATAGAAGAAAATGTCCGCCACCAGTTGCAGAAGTTGCGCACACATCCGTGGATTCCGGAGAAGGTCGCGGTCCGCGGGTTCGTCTACGATGTTTCCAGCGGATTGTTGCGCGAAATAAAGCACTCCTGACCGCGGAACCTCACGCGCAAGCTGGCTACCTGGCCCGTAATTATGAAGTGACCAGGACCAGTGCGAAGCCATCGTAACTCTTGGTGCTTACTGTTTGGAGCGCCGTGCCGCTCACGCGCTTTTCCTTGCCGACCATTTCCAGGAATCGCCGTATTCCTCGAATGTCGGCGTCCTTGCTCTTCGCGTCGAGCACGGCGCCTTCGCGCACCACGTTGTCCGCGATGATCACGCTGCCCTTCCGCGCGAGTTTTAGCGACCACTCGAAATATTCCGGCATGTTGGATTTGTTGGCGTCGATGAAGAACATGTCGAATGGATCGCGTATTTCCGCGGCAACTTGCGGCAGCGTGTCCAGCGCTTTACCGATCCGCAATTCCACTTTGTTCTCCACGCCGGCGCGTGCAAAATTCTTTCGCGCCACCTCCGCGTGTTTCGGGTCCGCCTCCAGCGTGATAAGCCGTCCCCCCTCCGGCAGCGCTCTCGCCATCCAGATGGTGCTGTAGCCGCCGAGCGTGCCGATCTCCAGGATATTGCGCGCGCCCATAATGCGGGCCAGCATGTGCAACAATTTTCCCTGCACCGACGAAACCTGGATCGCAGGCAGCCTCGCGGCCGCCGCGGCTTCCAGAGCCTGCTCCAGCGTGGAATCTTGCGGTATCAGCATCTTGTCCAAATACTTGTCGACAGATTCCCAGATTTTCTTGGTCATAAAACCTCACAGGTTCGAATCGGCAAAAAGGATTCAGAATCGCCAGCCGTATCCTACGATAAATTGAATGGAGTGTTGCAGCTTTCCCCCGCCCACCGGGATCGGGGTTCCACCGAAATTGACGTCTCGCGTGTTGAAATAAATGTGCGTGTCGCCGGCTTCCAGGCGCAGCGTGCCGTGCTCCCCCGGATAAAATTCCACGATCCCGCCCAGATCCAGCACCAGATTTGTGGAGCGGCCGAAACTTTCCTGTCCGGTTGCTGAAATCCCGTTCAGTGCCTGCGAGTAGCTGTTGAAGCCGGGCCTCACCTTGCCGAAAATACCGAAATGATTGCGCCGTATTCCGCCCTTCAGCCCGAAGAGTCCCTGAAGGATTTCCCCCCCGTCATGCGGTCCGAAAGAATTTGTGCCGCGCGGAAAATAGAGCACGTCGCTGTCGAAATAAAATATGTGATAGAAGCGGTAGGAAGCATACCCGCCGAAACCGGGTTCCGTCCGCACGCCGTCCGCGGGCCCCTCGCGCGCGATGAACATCGTTGAAAACAGCGGACCGAATTCCCACTTCCCGGGTACGTCTGTCTCCTTTTCGTTTTCGATCAATGTTCCCGGGCGATAAGCCACACCGAAACTGAACCGCGTGGTGTCGTCGATTTTCCCAACGCTGAGAGCGCTGCCGCCAGGAATCGCCACCTTCGTGTTGGGCACGCGGTACGGGTCGCCCTCAATGTCCGCACGCAAAACCCATCGCGGGTTCAGGTAATATTCAAGCCCGCCGCCCAGATTCAGGGCGAAATGCGTTTCGGGCCGCTCTGCAAAGCCGGTCGCCGAATTCGAATTGAAATACAGAACATCCGTAAAGTGAAATAGCCCCGGACGGATTAAACCGAAAACAGAAAGGCGGCGCGTCTGGATAACTTTGGCGCGCACTCCAAAGACAGCCTGGATGGTTTGGCCGCCCTGGATGGCGAGCATTGGAAGCGAGTGTTCCGGGAAAAAATCGAGCTGGCTTTCCAATGCAAGCCTGCGGTTCAAGTTCCAATCGAAGCGCCCGCCGAAACCGGAGTAGTCGGTTGCGCCGAGGTCTTGGTTCGTCAGCCGGACGGTCGAATATTGCGCGCCAAATTCGACGCGGGTGTAGTTGTCTTGCGCAAAAAGCGGAAACGGAGAAAGCAACAGCAGCAATCCGAGAATTCGAAGACATCTGGCGATCAGATGAGGCATGCGTTCTCATTTCCTTTGCGCCCTGCAATCGTCATGGAAAATGTCCTGCCGTATTTTAAGATGACGGCTTCCCGGGGCGGCGCTTCCCGATTTTCTTGGATGCGCTCCTCAGGCGGAGGGATGGGCAGCGCGATAATCGTCGTACGCGGCCAGATACCGGTCCACATCTTTGTGCAGCAGATAGTATGGCGTGGAAAGGCGAATTTTGGCTGGCACGCCGCCGCGAATCCGAATTTTCTTTTCCTTCCACATCCAGTTCTCCAGGTCGGGCATTTTGTATGGCGGCACATTCACGGTCGCGATGCCGCAACGCAACGCGGGATCGGGGGAAGTCCACGAAACCGCGCCACGCTTTACCATTTCCTGCAGGATATAGTCGGCCATCTGTCGGTGGCGCTTTTCGATGCGCTCCATCCCGATTTCATTGGCCAGTTCGATGGACGCCTTCAATCCGCATAGCACCGGCACGTTGGAACTGCCGATGCGCTGGAAGCGTTCGGCGCGAATTTTGGGGTTGTCCCAGCCTTCCGTGGCCAGAGTATTCCACATGCGGTCGATCACTTCGTCGCGCACGTAGAGGAAGCCGCTGCCCTTGGGCGCCTGAAGCCACTTGTGCGGGCTGGATGAGTACATGTCGCAGCCGAGATCGTGAAGGTTCAGCCGCATCATGCCGGGCACGTGCGCCCCGTCCACCGCGGAAAGGATTCCCCTGGAGCGCGCAAGCGCCGCCAATTCCTTAGCCGGCAAAACCACGCCGGTCACCGTGGAGATGTGGCTGAAAAAAATTACGCGAGTCCGTGGCGAGATGGCGTCGCTAAACAGATTCAGAACCGTGGAAGCGTTCGGCACCGGCTTCGGCAAAGTTACCTTCTTCACCACGATGCCGTAGCGCTTGGCTCTCAGATTCCAGGGTTGCTCGCCACCAGGGTGCTCCTGGTCGGTCATCAGCACTTCGTCGCCGGCTTTCAGGTCCAATCCGTTGGCGATGTAACTGTTGGCCTCGGTAGCGTTGCGAACGAGCGCCAGTTCGTCGCGTGTGCAGCCGAGAAAATCCGCAAGCGGATCGCGGAATTGGTTCCAGGCCGCGTAGCCCCAGATCGGATAGTCTTCGGGATCCGTTTGCGCCAACCGCTCGGCATCGCGATAGCCATCAAACACCGCGCGCAGGACAGGTGCGGGTGACGACCCGACAGTGCCATTGTTCAAGTACACTTCGTCCGCCGGAATCAGAAACTGGCGGCGAATTTCCGCCCAATAGCTTTCTTCATTCACATCGTAAAGCGCCTTGTCGGGAAGATTCGCGGGGATGCCGGCCAATGGATCTTCGCCTGGTGCATTCCACGAAATTGCAGGAACCGCGCCCGACACCGCCATCAATGAAGAAAGAAATCCTCGCCGGTCAAACATTGCCGCCTCCATTGGTACATTAAATGTCCCGGTGATTCTATCGCCAGTCGGCCCCGGGGTGTCCGCTTTTCGTGGCTCAGGTTGCGACGCATGGAGAAACCGAATAACGTAAGAGATTGAACTTTCCGTCGTTCGGGGGCAATTCATATGCATTTTAGATTCGAAAAAATGGTTTGCGCGCTGGCTCTGTGCGCGTCCGGCACTTTCCTGCTTGCCCAGCAAGCTGCTGGAGAAACTTCTCCAGAGGCGAAGCCGGTTGCGAGACCAGCCGCTCAGCAAACCAAGCAGAGCCTGTTCAAGGCGCAGCATTTTGACCAGGCGGCCATCTCTCCCGACGGGAATCATGTTGCCTGGGTGGAAATCCGGACCGATGAGGAAGGCGCCCCCACGGGCAAACAGGACATTTACATTCAGGAGATTTCCGCCGCGGGCAAACCAGCTCGCGTGACCGCGGGCGCGCCAGCTTCGCATTTCAATGAAGGCAGTGTCGCCTGGTCGCCGGACAGCAAGCGTATTGCATTTCTTTCCGACGCCGAGACGTCCGGCCAGCTTCAACTTTATGTGACCGGCGCGAGCGGAGGTCCTGCGCACGTTTTGACCGATGTAAAAGGCTTTCTTGCCGGGCCGCAGTGGTCGCCAGACGGGAAATCCCTGGCGGTACTGTTCACCGAAAACGCCACGCGCGAGGCCGGGCCGCTGGTTGCTGAAACACCGGAAACGGGAGAAATCAAGGACGCCTTTTTTGAACAGCGGCTGGCCATCGTCGACGTTGGCACCGGAAAGCTCCGGCAGGTCACTCCGGCGGACACCTACATTTACGAATACAATTGGGCGCCGGACGGAAAGAGCATCGTTCTGACCGCTGCCAAAGGGAATGGCGACAGCAACTGGTATATCGCGGAATTGTTCGCAGTGAACGTCTCCTCAGCGGAAATGCAATTGCTCTACAAACCTAAACTGCAAATCGCGCGTCCGGCAGTTTCCCCGGATGGCCGGAGCATCTCCTTCATTGAAGGACTGATGAGCGACGAAGATTCCGTTGGCGGGGATGTGTTTTTGATTTCACGTTCCGGCGGGGCGCCGCGGAACCTGACGCCGGAACGCAAGGCTTCGGCGGTTGTGGTGGCGTGGACCAGCGATGGAAAGATTATCGCCATGGAAAACGTGGACGGAGAATCCAGCGTCGCGAGAATTGACCCGGGCAGCGGCCAGATTGATTCTGTGTTTCATGCGCCGGCCCTGCTCACAAGCGGGTTCTGGTCCACGAGTCTTTCGCTGACTCCCGACGGAAAAACAGCGGCGTTCGTGCGCAGTTCGTTCGAGGATCCACCGGAGGTCTGGGCGGGTCCGATCGGATTGTGGCAGAAGGTGACGCACCGGAACGATGGAATAAAGCCGGAATGGGGCGAAGCGAAGAGTTTGCACTGGAAGAGTGATGGCTTCGACGTGCAAGGCTGGCTGATCTATCCGAAAGACTTTGACCCTTCGAAGAAGTACCCCCTGGTGGTTTGCGTTCACGGAGGTCCCGGCGCTGGAGAGCAGCCCAATTGGCCCGGCGCTCATTCCTACTTCATGTCCTTGCCCGCGCACGGCTACTTTTTGTTCCTGCCGAATCCGCGCGGGAGTTTTGGCGAAGGCGAGGCCTTCACGCGCGCCAATGTCAGGGATTTTGGATATGGAGACTGGCGCGACATTATGGCCGGCACGGATGAAGCCGTTCGCGTTGCGCCAATCGATCCGCAGCGGCTCGGCCTGACGGGTTGGAGTTACGGCGGCTACATGACCATGTGGGGAGTCACGCAGACGAATCGCTTCAAGGCCGCAATGGCCGGTGCGGGCATCGCCAACTGGTCCAGCTATTACGGCGAAAACAAAATCGATCAGTGGATGATTCCCTTCTTCGGGAAATCGGTTTACGACGACCCCGAGGTGTACGCCCGCAGCGCGCCGCTCACCTTCATCAATAAGGTAAAGACGCCCACGCTCATTATTGTGGGCGACAGCGACGGCGAATGCCCCACGCCGCAGTCCTACGAATTTTGGCACGCGCTGAAAACGATCGGCGTGAAGACGGAGTTGGTCGTCTACGAGCGCGAAGGCCACATGTTCGTGAAGCCCGATCACCTGAGGGATGTCATGAGCCGCACGGTCGCCTGGTTCGACGAATATCTGAAATAACCAGGCAATGTTTGGTTCTGTGACGATTTAGCGATGAGTTAAGAGAATTGCGAGAGCCAGAGAGGCTCGCATCTCGGTTATCTCGACAACCACAAAGCGTATCGAATCGCGTCGAACATTGTGAGCTGATAATGGCCCCGCAGCACGCTGTACCAGTACAGAATGGAAAATGATTTCATGACGCCCTGCCTTTCAGCTACAAGCTTCTGGTGCCCGCTAGCAACTGTATGGAACAGGAGCAGGCTCCGCATCCCGAAATCGAGTATTTTTCCTTCACCTCTTATGGCCGATGTGCAAGTACCCCTTTTGGGTAACCGAGGTAAGGGTCGGAATCAAACACGAATCAGGGAACAGGCAGAAAGGTACCCGGCGCTCAATCACGATGCGATCTAACTGCAAGCAGGTCATCTGTCTCCCCCGGCACTGTCGGGCCGCGAGTTATACTCCTGATTCATGCGTGAGCTGATGCCGAAATACTCTTTCAATAGGAAGCCCGTACGATTTCCCAGCTTCTTCCTGCTGCTGGCGACGTACGCGACGTTCCCTGGCCCATCGTTCACGCAAAATTCCCTTGGCTCGCTTCGAGGCACCGTCCAGGACAGCAGTGGAGCGCGGATCGCCGGAGCGGAAATTTCGGCAACCGATTCCGAGAAATTCTTGGTTCGCGCGGTGCAAGCCGATGGGCGCGGCGAATTTCGGGTCGAACAAATCCCGTCCGGCTCCTATCTGGTGACCGTGAGTGCGGGCGGATTTACCACTGCGAGTGCAAAAGTGGTTGTTGCTGTCAGTTCGATCCGTGAAATTACGATTACGCTGCATCCCAAGTCCGCCAGCGAAAAAATTATGGTGGACGGCGGCGCGTCAATAACTACGGCTGGATTGGAAACGCAAAGCGCAACGCACCAGGCCGTGATCTACCGCGATGATCTTGAGTCGATCCCCCTTGCCGGACGCAGTTTCGCCAACATCGCCTACATGGCGCCGGGCACGGAGCCCGTGGAGCCGTCCGACCCCACGAAAGCGCGCATAACCGCGGTTTCCACGGGCGGCAGCTCCGGCCTCAACAATGAAGTCTCAGTCGACGGCGGCGACAATTCCGATGACTACATTGGAGGCTTTCTGCAAAATTTTTCGCCGGATGCGCTTCAGGAGTTTGCGTTTCGAACCGCGCAAATGGACGCGGACACGGGGCGGACGACGGCCGGCTCTGTGGTGATCACCACGCGGCGCGGAAGCAACGAATGGCACGGCGACCTGGCATTTTATGAGCGAGCCGCCGCGCTGAACGCGCGCTTCCCAATCGATAATCCGTCGCCCGATCCAAAGCAGCCGTTCTCCCGGCAAAATTATGTGGGCACACTGGGCGGTCCGATCGTGAAGGATCGTTTGTGGTTTTTCACCACGTTCGAATACGTGCATGAGAACGCGAGCATCGCGTATAGCCCGGCCAGCCGTGAGCAATTCAGCGCGCTCGCGCAGTTGGCAAAGGATGGGGTGATTCCCCGTGTGACCAACATCGCCGTGCCGGACAACGTTGCCCTCCCGTTCCGCGATTACCTGGCGACGGTGCGGCTCGATTGGGCGCAGTCGAATAATTCTCACTGGTTTCTGCGCGGCGCGATGGACTCTTACACCGAGCACAACGCTCTGGTGCAACAGGGAGCTTTGCCATCCACGGGAGTCACCTCGCACAACAATTACTTCAGCGTCGTTCTCGGCCAGCAATACACGTTCTCGCCGAACTGGTTTGGTTCGCTGGTGCTGAACGCCGGCGGCCTGCATCTGACGCAGACGCGGAATGAAACGCAGGGGTTCGCGCTGGCATTTCCATTCACCACGACGTCCAGCACGATTACGGGCTTCGAGACCTTCGGCGACAATCAGTTTGTCACGGGAATTGCGGCATTTCCCGTGTTGCGCAACCAGGAAAAATACCAGGCTCGTTACGATGTGACCCACGCGATTGGCCTGCACACATGGCGGCTCGGCGCGAATTTCATCCATGAGCCTGTCCTGAGCGGCGCGCTCAGCTCCAATCCTGAAACTCTGGTCACCTTTCCTCAGAACCCGGCTTACTACCTGCTACCGGGAAATCTGGCCCAGTTTTCAGCGGATTATGCGGCAGGCAGCGAGTTCAGGCCGGGAACTGACGGCGGCTTTTCACAAAATATCCAACGGCTTGGCCTTTATGCCGAGGATTCCTGGCGCCCCATGCCGAATTTGACCGTAAACGTTGGGCTCCGCTATGACACGACATTCGGAATGTTTATCGCCTCCGGCCGCGACCAGAGCTTCAATCCCGCGCTCGGCTCCGGCCTGGTGAGCGGCATCCCACATGATTACCGGAAAGCTTTTGCGCCAAGGCTTGGAATTGCCCGCACGCTTAGCAGTTCGCAGAAAACCGTCCTTCGCGCAGGTGTGGGGCTTTACTTCGACGACCTCGCGCAAAGTGGTTGGGTCACCGCATTCCAGGCCGTCAACAACGGCACGGTCAGCGGCGCGCTTCCCGCTCCCCCGGCCGCATTGATTGATCCCAACTACCACACGCCGTATGCGCTACATGCCACCGCGGGAATACAGCGCGCCCTTTCCGCCAACTGGATGCTCAGCGCGGACTACACGCATGAAACCGGCATGCACGCGTACCGCAATTATGCTTTTGCAGAGGCCAATGTTTTCCGCTCGGACAATCGTTCCACCTATGATGCGTTGTCGCTGGCAGTGCAAGGCAATGTTTCAAGGGGAGCGCAGTTCACTGCCCACTATACTTTGGCCAGGGCGGAGACCTGGGGCTGCGTTCTAGGGGAACTGTTCGACTACGTAAATGGCGTGTGCAATCCGCAAAATGCGTTTGCACCCGGAGATTATGGCCCCTCCGGGGAAGACGTACGTCACCGGTTTGTTCTTGTAGGCACATTCCAATTGCCGGGGGGGATGCAATTGGCAACGCTCGCCCAGGCGGAAAGTGCGCGGCCATACACGCTGACAACCCCTGCGGGAAATCGTGCCGTGGTGAATGGAGTCGAGACAACGCTCGACGAGCTTCGCGGCACACCATACGTTCAGGTCGATCTCCGCGTCAGCCGCGCGTTCACGTTTCACGATCGCTGGTCGGTCACGCCCTTCGCGGAGTTCTTCAATCTTTTTAATCGCAATAATCCCGGCGCGAACTATGTGAGCAATATCTCCGCGCTGCCAACGCCGGTCAACAATCTCGCAAACGCCACGGCATTTTGCCTGAACGCGGATTGCACGCTGACCAAGCCCATCACCAGCCTCAACCAGTTGCGTGTGCCGGCGGGAGCCCTGGGAGATTTTTTCGGGCCCGGCACTACCGTCGGCATCCCTTTCGCCGCGCAATTGGGCGTCAAACTCACTTTCTGAATACACCTTCCGCAAGACAGCAGGCGCAACCCTTGCTGCAGCCCGGCGCGGCTGGCTGTACAATAAATAGGTAGCGATAAGAGCCAAATACACCATGTTTGAAAACCTGACAGAACGGCTGCAACGAACATTCAAGAACCTGCGCGGGCAGGGGAAGCTCTCCGACGAGCACCTGGACGCGGCGCTCGTCGAAATACGCGAGGCGCTGCTGGAAGGCGACGTGAACGTCGCCGTGGCCGACGAACTTCTGGCCAATATCCGCGCGAAGGCGCTGGGCACCGAAGTGATGCTGCAGCTTTCGCCAGACCAGCAGGTGGTCAAGATCGTCCGCGATGAATTGACCAACCTTCTTGGCAAACACGCCAAGCCCCTGTTTGCATCGCGGCCGCCTTCGGTGTGGATGATCGTGGGCTTACAAGGTTCGGGGAAAACCACCACTACCGGCAAGCTCGCGAAATGGCTTTCGCAGCATGGGCATCGTCCGATTGTCGTCTCTACTGACGTTTACCGGCCGGCGGCGCGCGAGCAACTCGCTCAAGTGGCCAAGTCGATCGGCATCTCCGTCTGGCCGGCCGCGGGAACGGACAAGCCGCTCGAAATCGTGCGCGGGGCTATCAAGGAAGCCAAGCTTTCCGCGAGCGACGTGGTGATCGTGGATACTGCTGGCCGGCTGCACATTGACGACGACTTGATGAACGAGCTTTCAACGCTCAAGAAGGAATTGCAGCCAACCGAAATGTTGTTTATCGCCGACGCCATGATCGGGCAGGACGCGGTGCGTTCCGCTGGCGAATTCCACAGGCGGTTGGGGTTGACAGGAGTGATTCTCACCAAGCTCGACGGCGATGCGCGCGGCGGCGCGGCGCTTTCCATCAGCAAGGTTTCCGGCGCGCCGGTAAAGTTTGTTGGACTCGGCGAAAAGTACGATGCCCTCGAAGCGTTCTATCCCGAGCGCATCGTCTCCCGCGTGCTCGGCATGGGCGACATCCTGTCGCTCATCGAACGCGCGGAATCGGCCTTCGACAAAAAGGCGGCGATGGAACTCGAGCGCAAACTGCGCAAGGAAGAGTTCACGCTGGAAGATTTCCGCGACCAACTGAAGCAGATCCGCAAGATGGGCCCACTCGACCAGTTGGTGGATATGCTTCCGAAAGTCGGGCCGCTGCAAAATCTTCCGAAGGACGCTTCCGTTGATGAGGGCAAGCTGAAGCAGGTTGAAGCGATCATCAACTCCATGACCAACGAAGAGCGCCGCGACCACAACGTGATCGATGGCAAGAGGCGCAAGCGCATCGCCAAGGGTAGCGGCACCACCGTCCAAGACGTGAATCAGGTGATCAAGCAATACCTGCAGATGCGCACGATGATGAAGCAGTACGGCGCGATGGCCGCGCGCTCCCGGATGAAAGGCCTTGGTAAACTCGCCGGAATGGGCTAAATCACAGGCGGGAGGTTTTTCCTAGTTGGCGCTGGCTCTGCCTTCCTTTCCCCCCACAAAGATCGGCAATTTTGGGCGCGAAACCAAGGCTCCACGAGACGCTGCGGTATGCCTGCAGGAAGGGCCATTCATGCGGGCGTAATAGGCGTGAGATACTCTTAGTCGCCGCCCTGGACGCTTCATGAAACGCATTGTTCTCGACGACCCGCAGTTTTATCTCAACCGCCACCTGCAGTGGATGGCCTTTAATCATCGCGTCTTGCAGGAGGCGCAGGATCGCAGCAACCCCCTTCTGGAGCGCGTGAAATTCCTCGCCATCACCGCCAATAATCTGGACGAATTCGTGGAGATCCGCGTCTCCAGCTTCCTGCAGAAAATCGAGCATGGCTCCCGGGACGTCAGCCCCGACGGCCTGACGCCGCCCGAGGAGTTGGAGCGCGTCACGTCTTCGATGCAGGTCTTCGTGCGAGAGCAGTACAAGTGCTGGAACGAGGAATTGCTTCCCGCCCTGGCCAGGCACCAGATTCGCGTTCTGCCCGTGGACCACCTGAACAGCAAAGCGACGGAACTGGCAAAGGCGTTTTACGACCGGCGCGTCTATCCGATGCTGACGCCGGTAACCGTGGATCCCACCCACCCGTTCCCGCACGTGCTGAACAAGGCGTTGTGCATCGCTTTTCTGCTACGGCGCAAGCGGCATTCCCCGGAGAAGCCCTTTTTTGGCGTGGTTACGGTGCCACGGGCGTTGCCCCGCCTGTTGCGCGTTCCGACCGGAAACGGCGGACTGCACTTTGTGTTTCTGCAAGACATCATCTCCACGTATGCAGCTAAGCTGTACCGGGGTTACGAAATCCTGGCTTCCGCTCCCTTCCGCATCACGCGCAACAGCAATCTCTATCTTGAGGAAGAAGAGGCCCGGACCCTGATGGATGCGGTGGATTCGCAGGTGGCACAACGACGCAAGGGAAACGCCGTGCGCCTGGAAATCGAGGCGGGGGCGCATCCGGAGATTGTGGATCATCTGGTCTCCAAATTTGAACTCGACGAATCTCTGGTATTTCGTGCGGCGGGCCCGGTGAATCTTCAGCGGCTGTTTCACCTTTACGATGAGACACCCCGGCCGGATCTGAAGTACCCAAAGTTCGTGCCTCGCCAGGTGCAAATCGGCCATGATGCGGACTCGCTGTTTGACACGCTGCGCCGCCAGGATCTGCTTTTGCACCATCCTTACGATTCCTACGACCCGGTGGTGCATTTCCTCGAGACGGCGGCCCAGGATCCGCGGGTGCTCTCGATCAAACAGACTCTTTACCGAACGAATTCGGATTCACCGATCGCCAGAGCGCTGCTGGAAGCCGCGGGCAAAAAAGAAGTAACAGTTGTGGTGGAATTGAAAGCCAGCTTCGACGAAGCAACGAATATCCGCTGGGCGCGCAGTTTTGAAGACGCCGGCGTACAAGTGTTTCACGGCCTGGTGGGGTTGAAGACCCACGCGAAGCTGGCGATGATCGTGCGACACGACCCCGATGGAAAAATCAGGCGATACGTTCACCTCGGCACCGGAAACTACAATCCCTCAACCGCGCGTTTCTATTCCGACCTGAGTCTGTTTACGAGCGATCCGGCGATCACCTCGGCGGTGCACGACGTTTTCAATTTCCTGACCGCGTACGCGGAAAAGTCGCACTACAGACCACTGCTGGTGGCCCCCAAAGACATGGCTAAGAGCTGTATCGCGCTGATTGACCGCGAAGCTCGCCATGCCCGCCGCGGGCGCCCGGCGCGAATTATCGCCAAGTGCAACGCGGTGGTCGATCCGCCGATCATTCGAGCGCTGTATCGCGCTTCACAGGCTGGCGTGGAAATTGATTTGATCGTTCGCGGCCAGTGCACGCTGGTGCCGGGGTTGCGGGGAGTCAGCAGCCGGATCCGGGTACGCAGCATCGTGGGAAGGTTTCTGGAGCATAGCCGGATTTTTTATTTCGGAAACGGCGGCAAGCCGGAAATCTATCTCGGGAGTGCGGACTGGATGCCGCGGAATCTCTACGACCGGGTGGAGGTCCTGTTTCCGTTGAAGGATGAAACCTTGCGGCAGCGCATCATTGAGGAAATTCTGCCGTCGTGCCTGGCGGACAATTTAAAAGCTCGCGTTTTGGGGTCGGATGGGGCCTACAGCTACGTCCACCGCACAAAGGGAGCCAAGGGATTCTCCGTCCAGGAACATCTGATGGCCCTCGCGCATGGCGGTGTTAACGGATCAGATAAGCGCAAGAAATCCACCTTGGGAGTCACTTATACTAGTGTTGCGGAAGGAGCCGCCCCCGCAGAACCCGCGGTGCCCGCCGAAGACGTCCAGGATTCCCTGAATGCGACCGTTTGATCTTGTAGTGATCGGCTCCGGCCCCGGCGGTCAGCGTGCCGCCATTCAAGCCTCGAAAATCGGGAAAGCCGTCGCCGTGGTCGAGAAGCAGGCCATGGTCGGCGGAGTGTGCATCAACAGCGGAACGATTCCGAGCAAGACCATGCGCGAGGCCGTGCTGCATCTCTCCGGTTTTTACGATCAGGCGTTTTACGGCGCGAACTACCACGCCAAAGAAAACGTCACGATGAGCGATCTGAATTTTCGAGTGAATCGCGTGATCGAAAATGAAGCAGCGGTTTTGCAAGACCAGTTGCGCCGCAACAACGTGGAACTGTTCCACGGCACGGCCTCGTTCACGGATCCGCATCACATCCGCGTGGAAAACAGCACGGGCTTCAGCGAGCTGGAAGCCGATTATGTCGTCGTCGCCACCGGAACGAAACCCGCCACGAATCCGAATGTTCCCCTCAACGGGCGCAATATCATCAATAGCGACCAGATTATGTCCATGCCGGTGATCCCCCGTACGCTGATCGTGGTCGGCGGCGGCGTGATTGGCGTGGAATACGCCTGTATGTACGCCACTCTCGGCGTTCGCGTGATTATCGTGGAAAAGCGGCCCCGCCTGCTGGAGTTTGCCGACGCGGAAATGGTGGAGGCGTTGAGCTACCACATGCGCGATCGGCGCGCGACCATGCGCCTGAATGAAGAAGTCGATCGTGTCGAAGAGTTGCCGGACGGAAAGGTTGCCGCCGTCCTCGGCAGCAACAAAAGGATCGTGGGCGACGCGCTGCTGTATGCGGTTGGCCGGCAGGGAAACATCGATCGCCTGAATCTGGCGGCGGCCGGGATCGAATCGGATGATCGCGGGCGAATCAAGGTGAATAAGGATTTCCGGACCAGCCAGCCCCACGTCTTTGCCGTCGGGGACGTCATCGGCTTTCCCAGTCTGGCCTCCGTGTCCATGGAACAAGGACGCATCGCGGCGGCTCGGGCGTTTGGGTTGCAGATGGAATCCGATCCCGAGGGCTATCCGTACGGCATTTACACCATTCCTCAAATTTCCTTCATCGGCAAGACCGAGGAGCAGCTGACGGAAAGCGATGTGCCCTACGAAGTTGGAGTCGCCTACTATCGGGAAATTGCGCGCGGCCAGATTTCCGGGCATACGGATGGACGGCTGAAACTTCTCTTCCACCGCGAAACCCTGGAGCTGTTAGGGGTGCACATCTTCGGCGAAGACGCCGCGGAACTCCTGCATATCGGGCAAGCCGTGATGCTGCTGAAGGGCAAGATCAGTTATTTCATCAATACGGTTTTCAACTATCCCACGCTCGCCGAATGCTACAAAGCGGCGGCTTTTAACGGGCTAAACCGTCTAAGTTGAATGCGGGCAAATAACGAGCTTCCGGCATTTCTGCCTGCGTGGCACGCCTTCGAGAGTTGTCCGGCTGGAACCGCGAACGAACGGGAATTTGGAGGTAGCGGCGGGACTCGAACCCGCTAAGACTGGTTTTGCAGACCAGCGCCTCGACCACTTCGGCATCGCCACCAAAATCACAGATATGGACCCCAAAACAAAAAACCCACCTGCCGTGTGTCCCGGCGGTGGGCTGCAATTCATTGAGGCTAAAGCGATTGCTAGAGGTTCAGCCTCCCCACACCAGAACGCACGCGCGCGCAACAGTTGCAGCGACAGCTCATGGTGGCCTTGTGGGAGTTCGTGAACATAGTAAGAAGCGTAGCCGGGGCAGCTGGTGTTGGCAAACACAAAATTAGAATCCATAGCATCGATCGCATGAATCCAATTCAGGTGCGGATGCGGTCTCCGATGGGCCCAGTTTCCTGGAATTTAGGCTGGCGTCTGGGTACGGCGAAGGGAGGTTCGGGAGCGAACCTATCGTTGCTGACCGGTGGGAACTCACGTAGAATAGGTAGTCTTTAGGGAGGACGTACTTTAGTGTTAACGATTCGCTTGGCCAGAATTGGCAAAAAGAAGAAGCCGTATTATCGCGTGGTGGTGATTGAGCGGACCCGGGCCCGGGACGGCCGTGTGCGCGAGGCCGTCGGAACATATGACCCGCTGAAGAAGCCCGCGGAGATCAAGCTGGATTCCGATCGCATCAAGTATTGGCTTGGGGTCGGGGCACAACCGAGCGATACTGTTCGGAGTTTTCTCAAGCTGCAAAAAATAGCGTAGTTTTGGCTTAAGCTCAGCTCTCTTGCTCATGTCCAGGTCTTAGACTTGTTCGCGCTCCTTTTGACGGAAAAGGAGTCACGCGTATTGGTTCGTCGATCGGACACGGAAGCGGGGGCCCAGATGAAGGACCTAGTTGAGGAGATAGCCAAAGCCTTGGTGGATCATCCAGAGGGCGTCCGAGTGGATGCGGTGGAAGGCTCGCAAGTGACCGTACTGGAGTTGCGCGTCCATCCGGAGGATCTGGGCAAAGTGATTGGGCGGCAGGGTCGCACGGCCAAAGCCATCCGTACGCTGCTGGGCGCCGCCGGAATGAAGCTGCGCAAACGCTTCACGCTTGAGATACTCGAAGATTGAAACCCTCCCCTGAAGAGCAAGCTTGGGTTCAGGTTGCCCGCATCATCCGTCCGCGCGGCAACAAAGGCGAAGTTCTGGCCGAACTCTTCACCGATTTTCCCGCTCGTCTTTCTTCTTTATTGAAAATCTATTTGCGAGGCGCGCAGGGCGAGCCGCGCCTGGTTGGCTTGCAGAATTTCTGGGTGGACCGCAATCACCCGGAACACGGAATCTTTCATTTCGAAGGTTGCGCTTCCATTGATGACGCGGAAAAACTGCGCGGGCTTGATGTGCTCCTGCCGATTGTGGACCGGGTAAAACTCCCCGCCGGCAAGTATTTCGTCAGCGACCTGATTGGCTGCTCTGTCTTCGAAAATCCGCAGGGCGAATCGAAACTCTCATCTCCCGCCTGTGCGATGGAATCTGCGCCTCGCGTGCTGGGAACCGTGCGGGACGTTTTCTTTCCGGGCGAAGGAACGGCGGGCACCCCGTTGTTGCAGGTACAGACCGGTACGGGCGAGTTGCTGGTGCCCTTGGCCGAGGATATCTGCCGCCGCATTGATGTTGCCGCGCGTCGCATTGATGTTACGCTGCCAGAAGGCTTGAGCGAGCTGAACTCGGGCGAATAACGTGCGATTTGACCTGATCACCATTTTTCCAGAATTCTTTGCCGGGCCGCTGGACCACGGAATCGTGCGTCGCGCCCGGGAAGCCGGTATTGTGCAGATTCATGTCCAGGATCTGCGCGAATTTACGAAAGACCGGCACAAAACGGTGGATGACCGTCCGTTCGGCGGCGGCGAAGGCATGGTGTTGAAGCCGGAGCCGCTGTTTGAAGCCGTGGAGAAGTTGCTCGGACAGTCAATTGGGGATTCGACCCAGGCAACCGTTATTCCCAGCGGAACGTCGGTGGTGCTGCTGTCCGCTGCCGGGAAATTGTTTACCCAGGAAACCGCGCGGCGGTTGGCCAAGTTGGACAGAATTGTTTTGATTTGCGGCCGCTACGAGGGTGTGGACGAACGCGTCGCTGAGCACCTGGCAACGGAAGAAATTTCGGTCGGCGATTATGTCCTGAGCGGCGGAGAACTTCCCGCCGCGATCGTGCTCGACGCCGTGACACGGTTGTTGCCCGGCGCGCTCGGGAACGAAGCGTCCACCGAAAACGAATCCTTCCGTGAGCTGGAAATCGAAGAATCCATTTCGGTGGCCGAGAATTCCCATCGGCGCAGGGCACGGCTACTCCTCGACTACCCGCATTACACGCGCCCCGCCGAGTATCGCGGCTGGAAAGTGCCGGAAGTCCTGATTGGCGGGCATCACGCCGAGGTCGCCAAATGGCGCGCTCGGCAGGCCGCGGAGAAGACCCGGCGAAACCGGCCCGACCTTTTGGTATCCTGAACGAATTGCTGGAGCCGCGCATCCAAAAAGAGGCGATCGAAGAGGAGAACATGAGCGGAACAAGCGGCGCCCGTACGCGCGGGGCACAACTCTCAAAACCGATTGGTATTTATTACGAGCACCCGGATTGGTACCGGCCACTGTTCCAGCAGCTCGATGCGCGCGGCGTGAACTGGGAGAAGATTCACGCGGGTGAACATTCCTATAACGTAGCGTTGCGCGAGCCTGAATATTCGCTGGTGTTCAACCGCATGAGCCCTTCGGCGTGGCAGCGCGGCCTGGGCCACGTGATTTTCTACACGCTAAATTATTTGCAGCATCTCGAAGCGCAAGGCGTCCGCGTGGTGAACGGTTCGCGCGCCTTCACACATGAAACTTCCAAGGCGTTGCAACTTACCCTGCTTGAATCGCTCGGATTGCCCTATCCAAAGGCTCTCGTAATCAATCATCCTTCGCAAGCGCTTGCAGCCGCGGAGAAAATCGGCTATCCCCTGGTTGTCAAACCAAACATTGGCGGCAGCGGCGCGGGGATTATTCGCTTCGACCGGCCGGAACAGTTGAAGAGCGCCGTCGAGGAAAATCAGCTTTATTTTGGAATCGACCAGGTTGCCTTGGTGCAGGAATTCTTCCCCGCGCGCGACAGCGTGATCACTCGTGTCGAAGTTCTCGGCGGCAAGTTCCTTTACGCAATCCAGATTCACACCACCGGCGACACGTTCAATCTTTGCCCCGCCGACATTTGCCAGAGCACCAGGGGAGAAGAATTGGCACGGCCTGCGTGCCCGATTGACGCTCCGAAAAACGGATTGCAGGTGGAAGGTTACGCT
>Ga0210386_10001143_pt1 | contig 23768 bp, 24 predicted proteins | sample IncBWH32OmetaG_FD_160091 | JGI IMG/M metagenome (GOLD analysis project Ga0210386, IMG submission 160091) | Forest soil microbial communities from Barre Woods Harvard Forest LTER site, Petersham, Massachusetts, United States - Inc-BW-H-32-O ...
TCGGCATATAGACCACGTACCGGCCGGGCAACGCAATGTGGGAGGTGATCCGCGCGCCCTTTTGCCCGAGCGGTTCCTTGGCGATCTGGACGATAATTTCTTGGCCTTCTTTCAATAGCTCGGTGATCGAAGGCATCGGGCCTCTTTCGGGCCGGCTGACTGTGCGAGGCTGCTCCTGCCTCGATAAACTACCCTCGTTCGCGGCCGGCGCCGTTTCACTTCGTTCACCCCGTTCACGATCGCCGCGTTCACCTTGTGGACCGCCACGCATTTTGCGCCGCATGCGGCGGGTCATACGATGCGGGTAGCGGCCGCCTTGCTCGCGGACTTGGGCGGTCAGTTGAGGGGCAGGGGCTTCGGATTGCCCAGACGCTTCGTCGGCCGTTGCGGGGGATGGCCCTTCGTTCTCCATGGCGGCCTCCGCTTCCGCGGCGGCCTGAATTTCGGATGCGAGATCGACGTCGGCGGCTTCGTCTTCGGTTGAAGGCTCATCAGCCGCGGCGGCTTCGATTACTTCCTCTGCGTCTGGGCTGGCTGGTGACGTTTCAGTTTCCGGCTCAGCCGCGCTACCGGATTCCTGCAGGCTTCTGATCTCTTCTTCTTCCGCGTCATCGAGCGGCTGGATGTTCGCGCGGGTATACTTGGCGAGCGACTCACCGGGCAGCACGGCAAAGTCGCTGCCGCGCGCGGCGCCGGCCGGCGCTGGACTGCTCGATTCCACAGTCGAAGAAGCCTCAACAGGCCTCGACTCTCGCTGCGGCTCCCGAGCTTCGCGCGGCTCCCGGGGCTCACGGGATTCGCGGGAATCGCGCGGCCCACGGGACTCGCGGGGAGCGTCGGAAGTGTATCTGGAATCCGAAGACGCATACTTCGACTCCGGAAATCCACGGCCCCGGTTCCTGCGACGGCGTGGCCGGCGTCCCCGGCGATCGCGGTTGTCGCCTTCATCAGGCCGCTCCTGCGGCGCGGTGGGCGGTGTCGCGATCGAGGGAACCGCAGCCGAAACGGTTCCGCTGGCCTCCTCCAGGCCTTCTGTTTTCGACTCGGCGGCGGCGGCCGGTTCCTCAAGAGCAGCACGTTCGGGGCCCGAGTCCTCACGGGTAATAGCTATGCGATCGAACTCCTCGTTCTCTTCGAAAAAGTCCGAGACATAGAGGAACGTGTCGCGCTCCAGTCCCAAATCCACAAAGGCCGACTGCATGCCCGGTAACACCCGCGTCACACGCCCCTTGTGAATGCTGCCCGCCAGCGAATATTCGTTGGCACGCTGGAAGAATACTTCCACCAGCTGATCGTCCTCGAGAATAGCCACTTTGGTTTCGTGGCGATTCGCCGAAATCACCAATTCTTTACTCATGTAGACTCCCGCACTTCACTCGCGAGGACGGGGGCCTCAGGAAACGGAGGGTATCCAAGTCCGGTAAGGGCCGGGTGATCCATAGGACCGTTGTCCCGGTTTACCGACGATAAAATCTTTGGGCTTCGGAAAGGCGGAGATGTCTTCTCTCAAACACCGGCCAAAGCACTCACCAGAACCGCCCGGTAACAACCACAACTGCGGCAGTCCGTGGAACTGACTTACCCCCTCAATCTTCTCGAGAACCGGCCGTTTCTCGACCGCTTCAATTTACAAAGCGCCGGAGCCGGACGTTATTTACCAGCCCCAGCAACATAAAAACCGCTAGCGCATTCGATCCGCCGGAACTCATCAGCGGCAACGGAATCCCGGTCACCGGCATTCGTCCCACCACCATTCCGACGTTCACCAAAACATGAAACAACAACAAAGTCGCGATGCCCATGCAAATATACATTCCGGCCCGGTCTGGAGCCGTTTGAGCGTTCTGAACAATCTGCATGAGCAACAGGAAATACAAACCTAATACCACAATGACGCCGACAAAACCATGCTCTTCGGCGAATGCCGAAAAGATGAAATCTTTGTGCGGAACCGGCAGAAAGCGTCCCTGAGTCTGGGTACCCTTGGTGACACCTCTTCCCCAGAGTGCGCCGGCGCCGACCGCTATTTTAGACTGGATCACTTGATACCCCGAGCCCTTCGGATCCTGACTTGGATCGAGGAAGCTGACCACCCGGGCTCGTTGGTAATCCTTCAACACTACAAAATACGCAACTGGCATGACCAGCGCCACAACCACTACGATCGCGGCCGCATACTGCCACCGCATGCCTGCTAAGAAGATACCGCCCACCATGATTGGAAGGAACGTTAAGGCTGTGCCCAGATCCGGTTGAAGCATCACCAGCGCCGTCGGCACACCGACCAAGCCGCCCAATTTGAGCAGATCGATCAATTCGAACTGATCAGTTTTGAGCTCGGTCATGTACCGAGCCACTAACAACACGATAACCAGTTTAACGAATTCGGAAACCTGTAAGTGATAACTTGTAGTGCCGATCCAGCGGCGCGATCCGAACGCGCTCATCCCTAATACATAGGTCGCGATTAAGGTGGTCACGGACAATCCGTAGAGAATGGGCACTTGTCCGAGCAGCGTATGATAGTCGATCAATGTGGTGATCCACATGGCCACGAAGCCGGCCAGGATCCAGATCACCTGCTTCCACCATGCGTCCGAATAATGGGTGTCGTGAGTGGCGCTGAAAATCTGAAGCACGCCCAGCGCGCAGATGGCCGAGGACAGCACCAGCATCAGCCAGTCGAATTCCCGAACTGAACGATAGGCCGACATCAGGGATTCGAGGCTCCCGCAGGCGGAGGAACCGCGGTGGGAGGCCGCAGCAATTGACCGGGAACAGGCGCGGGAAGACTGGCGATCTGTTCGCGGGGAAGCTGCCCCAGCCTCTGTTTCTTGTCGAAGTATGCCTTGAGCACATCGCGAACGATCGGAGCGGCGAGCTGTCCGTGCTGGCCACCTTCGAACAAGGTCGCCACCACGATTTCCGGATTCTCCATGGGGGCGAATCCGACAAACCACGCATTGTCCTTCATAGTCTGACCGATCTTGGTGCCTTTGAGTACTTCGTTGGAAGCCAACTGCGCGGTTCCAGTCTTGCCGGCGACGTTGACGCCGGCCAAGTGGGCACGTACGCCGGTGCCACCGGGCTCATTCACTACGCCGTACATGCCCAAGATGACCTTCTTAATATTTTCCTGATTGAGTTCGGCGTGACGCGCAGGAATCAGGCGCGCACCCTCCCTGACCAAGTGCGGCTGGTTCCAGACTCCACCGATGGCCATACCACCGATGGCGGCCGCCATCTGCAGCGGCGTAACGGTGGTTGCGCCCTGGCCGATGGAGACCGAGATGGTCTCGGCGGGATACCACCTCTCTCTAAAATTTCGGATCTTCCAGCTACTGGACGGTACCAGGCCATCAGCCTCGTGGGGCAGATCGATGCCAGTCTTGTGACCGTAGCCGACCATTTCGGCATACTGGGCAATGCGGTCGATCCCGAGACGATTGCCTACGTTGTAGAAGTAAGTGTCGCAGGACTGCGCCAGGCCGCGATGCAACTCGATGCTGCCATGTTTGCTCCAGCAGTGGAAAAAACGTCCGTAGAATGTCCCGCCGCCGCCGCACGATACATGGAAGTTGTCGTCAATCGTACCTGTTTCCAGCCCAGCCAACGCCATAATCGGCTTGAATGTCGAGCCGGGCGCCTGCTGGGCTTGAATCGCACGATTCATCAGCGGGTGATCCGGGTTATTGATCAGGTCGTTCCAGTCTTTGGAGTGAATGCGCCCTGCGAACAGATTTGGATCAAAGGCCGGCCGGCTCACCATGGCCAGAACTTCACCGCTGCGAGGGTCGATCGCGACTACTGCGCCTCGGCGATTCTCCATGGTTAGTTCGGCGACCGCTTGCAGATCGAGATCGATCGTCAGTTGCAGGCTCTTTCCCGGAATTGCCTCTTTGTCCTCGGCCAGCACGCGCCGCTCATTTCCGAAGCTATCCACTTCAACCCGCCGCTCGCCATCGACGCCCATCAGAACATCGTTATACTCGCGCTCGATGCCGTCTTTGCCAATGACGTCGCCTTGATGGAAGCGCGCGAACTCGGGCGTGTTCAGCTCGGCCTCGCTTACTTCACCGACATACCCGATAGCGTGCGCGGCCAGCCCGTCGCGCGGATAAAGGCGATGTTGCACGCGAATCACCTCGAGCTCCGGGAAGGTGTCGGCGTCTTTGTGCGAATCGACAAAGGCCAGGTTGGCGGGTGTCAGCTCTTCCTTGATTGCGATGGGCTGATACTGCGGAGCGCCGCGTGATTGAAAGCGCTTCACCCGGGCGACCAAGGCGTCATAGTCGAGGTTGAGGCCCTCGGCGATCGGCTTCAGGTGCTCGATCTTCAGATTTTCACGCGATAAGAAAAGGCTGAACGAGGAATGGTTATCGACGATCACGCGTCCGTCGCGATCCAGGATCTTTCCGCGCGGCGCCAGCACCGGAATTGCCTTGATGCTGTTCTGCATGGCCCGTTCCTGATACACTTCCGGATTGCGTACCTGCAACTCCCAGAAGCCAGTAATCAGGAACAGGAAGACGCCCACGGTTGCGTACTGGAAGAAGGCGATCTTACCAGAGGCAAACTTGGTGTCGTCGCGCAGCAGTCCTCTGGCTGACAGCCGGTGTTCTTCCCGATCGGCTTGGAGCTTCACTTAATTGGAACCTGGGGATTTATCCCGTTACTTTCAGTTTATCTAAAATGCGGAAGAGAGGCAGAGCCACCGCCGCGTTCAGAAGCCCAAAGATGAGGGTCTGCTGGACATCGAAGCTCAGCGCCTCGCCGAGCAAGGCACGATCCAGGACCCAATAAAAAAACTGATGAAAGAAGTAGAAAAAAAAGCTGAGAATGAAGGTCACAAAAGGGTTGTCGACGTCGAACCGCATGCTGACGGACGCGGCGAAGTAACCCACCAGTGTTTTGACGATGCCGAACATGCCGATCGGCTGGTGCGATAAGGAGTCCTGCACCAGTCCGATGGACATGCCATAAAAAACGGAAGCGATGGGCGCGCGGCTGCTGAGCGCGAAATGAACCGTAATCAGCAGCGGCAGTTCCAGATAGGAGAGAAATGAAACAAAACGCGGGACATATACCTGGAACAGGATCGCCACGAGAGGCACGATCAGGAGCCAGATGAAGCGGAAACGCTCCGTGTCCTTGCGCGGCTCTGTTAACAAATGCTCCGTGTACTCGGTCATGGATTGCGAGGGACAGGAGGTTTGGGCGTGGCCGGGGGCGGCGTAGCGGACGGTGGTGGAATGGCCGGCGGCTTGGGACTTCCCGAAGGAACTACATCCGACCCGGGATCGGCGTCGGTGGGGTCAGTAACCAAAATGGGGGCGGTCGGTCGCGGCTTGGGCTTCGGCGCTGTGGCCGCGGAGTCCCCGGGTGGTCCATTATTGGCGCCTCCATTAGCGCCGCTCTTGGGCACGGCCGCTTGGGAACCGGTCGGCTTTTGAGCTATTGCACCCGTATCGCCGCCGGCCGGAGTAGCGGGTTTAGGGGGAACCGCCGGCGTAAGGCTGGGAAGCGGCGATCCCCCGCGAATGCCTTGCATCTTCGTAAAATCTGGCGGTTTCGAGCCCGGGATGCCTTCCCCAAACACGTGTTTCTGCTCGGTACCGATCTGCTTGTATTGCTCACGCAGGCGATCGGCGTCGGTGGCCAGGGCTGTCGGCTGGCCGGTCGGTTGGGGAGATCCCGCGACGTTATCCGCCGGTGGCTGCAGGATTTTGTAACCCGGCGACGCTATTTCTCCATCCGGAATCTGCTGATGTACGCCCTGCAGCAAAACCAGAACCTCTTCTACACTGCCGCTCTGGAGGCCACTGGGGTTGAGATAGATCTCTTTGAAATTCTTTCCATTGCGGGCCGCGCTCACCTGGCCGACCGGGAAACCCTTGGGGAAGATACGGTCGTCGCCAGACGTGTAGAACCATTCACCGCCATCAACCTTTTCTTCATTCTGAACGTAGTCCACTAGGGTGTCATTATGACCTTGGCCTTTGAGCGTGCCCCGAACCCGGTTCTTTTGCGAAATCACACCGGCGGCGAACGTGGGGTCGGTGATGAGCATCACCAGCGATGCCGTCGGATAAGCATCCACCACCTTGCCGACGATGCCGTCGGGCGTCACCACCGCCATTCCGCTTTCGACACCGCTGGTGGAACCTCGATCGATAAACACTACCTTCGAGTTGGCGCCGGTCCCATTGCCGATCACGCGCCCAGCGACAGTCTTGGAAGGTGATTGGGCCTGGAATACACTGAGCGCCCGGGCTCGATCGGCGGTGCCGAGCTCCGCCTTCAGGTAGTGATTCTCCATTTTGAGCTGGCCGTTATCGCGCTGGAGCTTTTCGTTTTCGCTGCGCACATTCAGCAGGACGAAGTAGTCTACGACGAAACCCCAGGTGTATCGGCGAACCAGTTCCAGCGCCGTCTCCACCGGCGTCACGGCGGTAACCGCCCAGACGCGCATCAAAGGGACGTTGTTATTGGTTTTAACCTGATACGCAATCAGCAGCAACTGCGCCACAATCACGATCAGCAGGACCGTGAGGTTGCGGTAGCGGCTGAGGAAGAAGTCCATACGTTACTACTTTTTGTTATGCGGATGCTCAAAAGTCCGCTGCCTGCGCCCTCGCCTTACCTATTCAATTGCAACTCTCCGAAGCAATTTGAAGTCTGTTAACATTTTACCTGTTCCGAGCACCACGCTCGCCAGAGGATCCTCGGCAATAGACACCGGTAGACCAGTCTCTTCACGTATCCTTTTATCTAAATTCTTCAACAATGCACCCCCTCCCGTCAAAACGATCCCGCGGTCGCTGATGTCGGCGCTGAGCTCAGGGGGCGTCCGTTCCAGCGCAACCCGGATGGCGTTCATGATGGTGGCGACACATTCCGACAATGCCTCGCGAATTTCGCTGTCGTCGATTGTCAGGGTTTTCGGCACTCCCTCAATCAAATTCCGTCCCTTTATTTCCATCGTCAGAGGCTTATCCAGAGGATAGGCCGAACCGATCTGAATTTTGATCGCCTCGCCGGTTCGTTCGCCGATCAGCAGGTTATATTTCCGTTTCAAATACTGCATGATGGCGTCGTCCATGTAATTGCCGGCCACGCGCACCGAGCGCGAGTAGACAATACCTGAAAGCGAGATCACAGCTACGTCGGTGGTGCCGCCGCCGATATCAACCACCATGTTCCCAGACGGCTCAGTAACCGGCAGACCGGCGCCGATCGCGGCCACCATGGCTTGCTCCACCAGGTGAACTTCGCTCGCCTTGGCCCGATAAGCCGAATCGATTACGGCGCGCTTTTCAACCTGCGTGATCTCGCTCGGAACACCGATGACGATGCGCGGATGCACCAGCACTTTGCGTCCGTGCGCCTTCAGGATAAAGTAATTGAGCATACGCTCAGTGACTTTGAAATCGGCGATGACGCCGTCTTTCATAGGCCGGATGGCCACAATGTTACCCGGAGTGCGGCCCAACATCTCTTTGGCTTGTTGGCCGACCGCCTCCACCTCCCCATTGGTTTTGTTGATGGCGACGATAGATGGTTCGTTGACGACGATCCCTTTGCCTTTCGCGTAGACGAGCGTATTGGCAGTGCCGAGATCGATCGCCAAATCGGAAGAGAATAAGCTAAACAGCGAGCGGACGTTCATGGATTAGAGACTCTTCGGTAGTTCACTTAAACTTCTTATAGGCTACCTACACCTATTCTTCGTCATTTCCGAGAGGTTATGTTAGGGGATGCGCCGAACAATTCACAGTAACACAATCACCGGAGCTGGGCACAATTGCTGATTGCTAAACCGGCACAGGCGACGGTCCAGCCGAAGATGTTTCGAATATGACAGAACGAGGGACCCGTAGTCCAGTATAATGCGGCTGCATGGTCGCCAAAGTAGTTTTGATCACCCTTTTAGCCTCGCCCCTGGTAGTCACTGCCCAAACCGGATCCTCGGTTCGCTATGTCGGATCGGTCGCCTGCCAAACGTGCCACGGCGAGATTTATGGGCGTTGGAAAAAGACCCGCATGGCCAATGTGGTCCGCGACCCGAAAGAATATCCCGATGCCATCATCCCGGATCTGACAAAACCGGATCCGCTGGTCACCTTCACCAAAGACGACATCGCCTTCGTTTACGGGAGCAAGTGGAAGCAGCGCTACTTCAAACGCGTCGGGAACGATTATTACCCGCTGCCCGCCCAATGGGACTTCACGCATAAGATATGGCGCTCGTACTTCGCCCAAAACGGCACGGATTGGTGGACGCAATTCTATCCGGCCGATAATATGAAACGTCCCACCGGCCCGTTATGCGACGGCTGTCATTCCGTCAACTACGACGTTCAGACCAAGTCGGTGACCGAGTGGAACGTGGGCTGCGAGAAGTGCCATGGCCCCGGAGGCGATCACGTGCGGCAGCCCAGCCGATCCAATATCGTGAATCCTACGCGTCTCGATTCCCTTGCAGCGAACGACATCTGCATCCAGTGCCATTCTCAAGGCCGCCCTTTAAAGAACCCCATCGCCGGCCAGTATTACGATTGGCCGGTCGGTTATCGGGCCGGCCTCAAGCTCGACGATTACTGGCAATTGGAGGATCATAAGCTGGGCGAGACGACGTTCACGCACTTCGCCGATGGTACCGCGCACAAGAATCGGATGCAGGGCAACGATTTTGTGAACAGTTTGATGTATACGCGCGGCGTGACCTGCTTCAGTTGCCACGATGTTCATGGAACAGCGAACAACGCCGACCTGCTCAAGCCTGCCAGTGTGATGTGCCTGGAGTGTCATGGCCCGAATTCGCCCAACGGCCCGCACGGCGTCACCAGCATCGAAGAGCACACTCACCACCCAGCAGGCGTCAGCGGCAACGAGTGCGTGGCCTGCCACATGCCTCAAATAGAACAGACTATCGCCGATGTGATGGTGCGTAGCCATACATTCAAATTCATCTCACCCAACGAGACAGGAACGTTGAAAGTCCCAAATCCATGCACGAGTTGCCACACGCAAGAATCACTGGATTGGGCGAGGAATGCACTAAAAAGCTGGAAGGGTGAATCTCCCTGGCGGGTCGCTAATTAGTCGTCCGCCGGGTCCACCGGCGTTCCCAGGATTTTTCGTTTCCGCACCGGGTTCAACAGCGCGTCTTTTTCGCCCAGACGAATCCGGCACGATTCGCAGTTGACCAGATGCTCTTTCAGTTTGATGACTTCCGGTACCGTCAACCCTTTGCCGATCACATACAGGGAGAGTAGGTCGTCTTCGATGTGCGGGCTGGATTGCCCTGAATTATGGGACATGTCTTGAATCAGAACTCCCGCATCGAAGCTGCCATTTAAAGGCCGGCAGTATCGAATTTGTCCGAAGATGACGATGTTGCTTTGCAGGGTAATCTTTACTTCCGCGCCCTTGTTGACACTGGAATCGAGTTTAAGACGAAGTCCGGACTTGGAAACGTCCAAGACGGTCGCCGCTAATGGCCCCATTGTTCCGTTCACGACCTCCAGTTCGGCCGGGTCATTGGTCGGGTAGCGAGCTTCACGCCTTTTTTCAAGGAAGAGCGCACCCCGGTTTGCGGCAGTGGAAGGGGCGTCACCGGCCGCGCGCCCGGATCGAGGCTGCGGTAAAGCCAGGGTCTGTTTCTCCGGCGACAGGCGTTGCTTGTTCAGTTGAGCTGCCAATTTTCTCTCGTCCTTTTTCACATGGAGCCGCTGCAGTCGATCGGCCGCCGATAGCCCCTGCAGCGCGATGCCTAAGGAGCTAATCGTCTGGTTTTTGAAATTGTTTAGCCTGTTGCTGCGTTCTGTACCATACCTAAGGTAAATCTCTTAGGATCAGGCTCGGCCGCGCATTCGGCTTCGATTCTTGTCCGGCGTCTGGGCGGGTTGCCGGGATGGATAAAACACGTCTTGAATCACAATTCCGGAGTGGAAGCCACCCCGCGCCGGACGGCAATACTGAACTTCGCCGAAGATCACGACCTGCTTCTCCAGCGTGATCTTTACTTGAGAGCCTTTGCCGATGGTCGATTCTGACAGTAGGCACAGACCGGACCGCGAAATATCCACGATAGACGCTGCCACCCGCTGAAATCCAGCTTGCAGCATCTCCACCTCGACAGCATCGTTGGTCTGATAGCGAGTTTCACGCCGCTGCTCTTGGCTTTCCCGCCTTTTGGCAAGGAACGCTTTCAGCTCAGCATAGCCAACCGAAGGTGTGCTCTTTGGCTGCATTGGCAGTGGCCTTAGAGACTCCATCGTCAGCATCCGTTAAAGTCTTTACTCCAATTGGTACAGGAGTACTATTCAGTGGAACGACCAACCGGAACCAGAAACTAGAAACCAGAAACTGGAAACCACTATACTTTGGACATGGCGCGAAGACTTCTCGCAGCGGTCCTGCTGATGGCCCCTCTCGGCCTGCCGCTCGAGGCCAAGATGCCCCCCGATGAGTTCAAGACCAGGCGGGCAAACTTGCGGAGTTCGCTCGACGGAGTGCTGGTGCTGTTTGGGCGAGTGGAGGGACGCGACGAAGTATTTCGAGTGGGGCAAGACCCCAATTTCTACTACCTCACCGGTTGGAGCCAGCCAGGAGCACGGCTGCTGGTAACACCCACCCGCGAGGTGCTCTTCCTGCCCCATCACAACGAACGTGTCGAGCATTTCCAGGGCAGGCGTTCGTCGGCCGAAGACGCGGATGTCCACGCCTTGACGGGGTTCGAAGAGGTGCGGCCGGTTGAGAAGTTCGAATCTGAATTGGGACAAGCTCTGAGCGAGCAGGACAAGTTTTACGCCTCGTTGAACCAGACCGCCACTGAGAAACTGAAGGCGCTTTATCCCTTTCGAGAGATTTCGGATGCGGTTCCGCTCATCACCAAGCTGCGGGTCAAAAAGTCGCCAGCCGAACTTGCGGCCATCCAACATGCCACCGACGTAAGCGTGGAAGCTCACCGCGCGGCCTGGAAACGGATGGCGCCAGGGCTTTCCGAATATCAGATCGCCTCTGTGTTGTGGAGCACCTACATTGAAAGCGGATGTGAGGGCGTGGCTTACTCGCCGATCGTCGGCTCGGGGATCAATAGCACCATCCTGCATTACTCCGCCAATCAGCGCCGCATGGATCAGGGGGAAGTGGTGGTCATGGATGCGGCCGCCCAATGCGCCGATTATGCCAGCGACATCACTCGCACCGTTCCGGTGGGAGGCAAGTTCTCCGCGCGTCAGCGTGAGATTTACAAGATCGTCCTCGGTGCGCAGAAAGCCGCGATTGCCGCGCTGAAGCCTGGCGTCCGAATGGCGGGACCCGGGGACAGCCTCACAAAAATCGCCCGCGACTATATGGACGCACATGGCCGGGACCAGCACGGCGAGCCGCTCGGCAAGTACTTTATTCACGGGTTGGGGCACAACGTGGGGTTGGAAGTGCACGACCCCGGAGTCGACGGCCCCCTCGAAGCCGGCATGGTTGTCACCATCGAACCCGGCATTTACATTCCTGAGGAGAGTTTGGGCGTCCGGATCGAGGATGTGGTGCTGGTGACCGAAAACGGCGCCAAGGTGCTGAGCGCGGCGCTGCCAAAGGAAGCTGACGAGATTGAAAAGGCTGTCGCCAAGTAAGCAGACTCTCGGCTACATCGGCATCCTGGCCGTTGCTCTCGCGATCGCCGTCACCTCCGGACGAACATCGCTCGCCACCGAGATTGACGATTACGCCTACGATTGGATGTTCCGTCTCCACCCGCCCGCTCCAGCGAAGCCGCACTGCATCATTCTGGCGATCGATGACCCGACCTTCAGCGTGATGGGCGGTGTGGCGGGATATCGATCGATGCTTGCTAGGGCGCTCCCGCTGCTCAAGTCAGGGGATCCCAAGGTCGTCGCCGTCGATATGGTTCTCGCGGACAAAGAAGATGCGGCCCAAGACGAGCGTTTAAGCAGCGCCATGCGAGACGCCAAAAATCTGGTATTGGTGGCGCACTTGTCGAACGGCCAATGGGAGATCCCTCTGCCCGGTTTTGTCGCGAACAGTCTGGGCCACGATGAAGCCGATGAAAACTCCCGGGACGGCGTCACCCGGCAGATTCCGCTCGAGGAACGAACAGCCACCACGCGGTACTGGTCGCTGGCCCTGGAGGCCTTTCGATTGGTGCGCGGCGAGACGATCATCGAGTCCCCCGAAGATCTGCAGATCGGCAACGAACTGATTCCCGCGGCGAGAACCAGCGAAGGGAACCGTCCACTGCGCGTTCTCTACACCAGGGAACCGATTCCGCAAATCTCCCTCAAGGATCTGGTGCAAAATCCCGGCCTAGCCGATCGATTCCGCGGACAAGTCGTCTTCCTGGGCGTTACTTCTATTTCCGGTTCCTACGATCGCGTTGCGACGCCTTTCGGCCAAGGCAGGATTCCCGGCGTGGAAGTACACGCGCGGCTTTTCGAAACCCTGGAACGCGGCCAATTCCTGACCGATGCTTCGCCGTCTTCTGTACTTGGATTCTGCGTGCTGGTCGTGATTCTAGCCGGGCTTATCTTCGCCCTGCTCAATGGCTCGCCGGCTTATCTCGCCGCCGGGGCGCTCCTGATTGCCGCGCACGCGTCGTTGTTCCTATTTTTTCGCCAAGGTATAGTGTTCCCGTACTTCGCGCCGCTTGCTTCGGCGTGGCTCGCATCCGTGACCGCCGCGAGCTATCAACATTTCATCGTGCGCCGTCAGCTTCACAAATCCGAATCCGACCGCAAGCGCTACCAGCAAGCCATCCACTTCGTCACGCATGAAATGCGAACGCCGCTCACCGCCATCCAGGGGTCGAGCGAGTTGATGGGCCGCTACACCCTGACCGAAGAGAAGCGCAAGCAGATCGCCGACATGATCAATCAGGAATCGAAGCGCTTGGCCAGGATCATCCAAACATTCCTGGACGTCGAGCGTCTATCCGATGGCCAGATGGAGCTGAAACGCGAGCCATTTTCGGCGCGTGAGATCGTCGAAACCTGCATCCAGCGCGCGCGCCCGCTGGCCGAGCGCAAGAACATTCGCATCCAGACCAATGTGCTGGAAGGTGAGCTGCAAGGCGATCGCGAGTTGATGGAGTACGCCGTTTACAATCTATTGACCAACGCCGTGAAATACTCCAACGCCGGTACGGAGATTAAGGTCTGGTGTCTGCCTCAAGGTGATCAGTTGCGTATCTCGGTGAAAGATCAGGGAATTGGGATGGACGCCAAGGAATTGCGGCAGATTTTCCAGAAATTTTACCGGACCCGTCGCGCCGAAGCCACCGGAGAAGCTGGCAGCGGAATCGGGCTCTCGATTGTCGAACAGATCGTGCACCATCACGGCGGAAAAATGGAAGTAACCAGCGAGCCCGGCAAAGGCTCCTGTTTTACGGTCGTGTTACAAGCCTACTCTCGTGCGCCCCAACCGCCGCCTGTGTCAGTCTAGTAGGTAGGTATTCCGCTAGTGCAACGATTGTTAGTAGTTGAAGACGATAACTCCGTAAGAGACACCATTACGACCTTCCTCGAGTTAGAAGGCTATCGTGTGGATGCAGTGTCTTCCACGCGGGAGGCGCTCGAGCGCCTGCGTAACGACGCCTATCCGATCGTTATATCCGATATTTATCTGGATGAGCGAACCGGTCTCGATATTCTGGAGACCGCGCGCCATAACAATCCCAAGTGTGCCGTTATTCTGATGACCGGACGAGGCACCATGGAAACGGTGATGCAGGCGACCCAGGGCGGCGCATTCGATTACATTGCGAAACCGTTCGAATTGGATCGCATGCTGGATACGGTGAAGCGCGCCGAAGCCACGCTGGGCCAGCAAGAAGAAGAAAAAGAATCTGAGATCGACGATCTTCCGGCCAGCGAAATGATCGGCAGCTCGTCGAGAATGATCGAGATTTATAAGACTATTTCCCTTGTCGCTCCGACTAACGCCACGGTATTGATTGAAGGCGAGACCGGAACCGGCAAAGAAATGATCGCGCGGATGGTCCATAACAACAGCCCTCGCGCGCAGCAGCCCTTTGTGCCGGTGGACTGCGGATCCATCGCGCCCTCGCTGATCGAAAGCGAGCTCTTCGGCGCCATGAAGGGCGCTTACACCGGCGCGGACCGCGATCGCATGGGTGTTTTTGAGGCTGCCAATAATGGCACCACGTTCCTGGATGAAATCGGCGATCTGGAGCTCGGCTTTCAACTCAATCTTCTGCGTTTCCTGCAAGAGAAGGAGATCCGCCCGCTGGGTTCGGCGCGCGGCAAGAAAGTGGATGTGCGAGTGATCGCCGCCACCAACCGCGATCTGCAGAAGATGGTGGACAACGGCAAGTTCCGAGAAGACCTGTGGTACCGCCTGAACGTCGTCCGTATCCTGTTGCCGCCGTTGGTTGAGCGCCGCGGCGATGTGCCGCTGCTGGCCCATTACTTTCTGAATAGGTACAACGAGCGCTACGGCCAGAAGACCAAGCTGATCGAATCCGGGCTTCACGTACTAGAAAACTACAGTTGGCCTGGGAACGTCCGGCAACTCCAGCACATGATGGAGCGGTTGACCATTCTTGCGCCGCAGAATCGGATTGACGAGGTTGCCGTGCGCGAAGCAATCGAGCTGACCGAGCCCCGTGACAGCGCCAGCGAGACCCTGGCCGATACCGAGGCCGATCAGATCCGCCGGGTGCTCTCCGCCACGGGCGGCAACAAGAGCCGTGCCGCTAAAATTTTAGGCATCGAGCGGAAAACCCTTTACCGCAAACTGGAACGAATGGGCCTGTAACAGGGGCTCTAAACCAGGGGGCTGCTTTTTCCCACTTTCAGGCATATAATGTCCCTAGCTCGTGAGTTAACAGCGTCATAAGAGTTAACGGCATTATAGGGGGTATTCCATGTTTGAGAGCCTCGACGAGCAGATGAAACTTGACGAACACAAGGCGACATCCAATACCGAACGGCTCATTCGCTGGGCGTTAATTGTGTTGCTCTCAGTGATCGTTTTTGGCGGATTGTATTTGGGCGTTCACTTAATGCAAGGAACCTAAAGAACGCCCTCACGAAACCGGCTTCGACTGTCAGCGCATCAGTTAACCGACCCGGGCGATTGATCGGCAGGCCCCAGGGCTCGCATGACCGCTTTGACGCGGCCCAGATAATCGGGTTGTGGGTTGTAGGTGGATAGCTTCTGGTCCACGTTCTTGTTCTTATACAGCCTCGATTTGGCCAGTTTCGACGCCACAAAGTGAATCCCGGCCTGCACCGACGGAAAGCTCTCCCGGCAGGAGTCCCATCCGAACACATTGTTGTTCCTGTAGTCCTTGCCCCCGCTCGATTCGATCATCGAGATGCTGGGCAGTAGCCGCCAGTCCAGCTCATTCTGGTCCGCGGCCGCCACGAAATCCGCCGCTGAATCCCGAAGCGGGCAATCGCGGTCGGCAAAATACTGCCAAATGAGCTTTAGCCTGGGATCTTCCGGTTCTGTATGCGCCATTACTGATGGTTGCTGAGTGCTGACGATAACGGGCGTTGCCAATAGCCCGGCCACCAAAAGGGTTTTGGTCATAGTAATCTCCTCCTGCTTGGTTCTTACTTTCGGGTCTTCTCTATTGGAAGTTATTGATAACTAACGATGTACTACTCTTATTTGATTATCTGTTTTAGAATCAGCAATTTAAACTTAGGCAGTCTTGAACGAACACCACCCAGTCTAGCACAGCGATCCTAAGCAAAACCGAGACTAGTTAAGTCGCCCACGATGGGACCGGTAACCGCCTCCCATCAGGCCGAGATCTAAAATGGCCGCCACCAATAAATAAAGCAGGTTAATTCCGACTACCGGGATTCCGCTATTGAACATCCAGGCGTAAACGAGTGTTGTCAACGGCAAGAAGACGAACCCGAGGATCAGAAGGAGTAGCGCATTGTGATACGGACGATCCAGGTAAGTCGAAAAGAAAAAGAGCAGCGCCAAGGCGACGCGTGGGAACAGCAGAATCACCAGCAAAAGTAAACAGGGCATTCGCGAGGGCGTGATGCTGCTGCCCGTCCGTTGGACGCAGCGATGGTTTGTTTGTTTCTCGGTCCGAACAAACGTGTAAGTAGGCGAGATTACTAACTAAGCTTTGCGAACGGTTCGCCGCTCGATCCGCTTTTCATATTTCTCGCCCGGTACGATGCGAGTGACGTAGATGCCGGGCGTGATGACGTGATCAGGATCGATCTCACCCGGTTCCAGCAGCTCTTCCACTTCGGCGATAGTGACTTTGGCGGCCGTAGCCATCATGGGATTGAAATTACGTGCCGTCTTCCGGTAAACCAGGTTGCCCAGGCGGTCGCCGCGCCAGGCTTTGATCAGCGCGAAATCCGCTGTAAGGGCCTGCTCCAGCAAATAAGTGCGGCCGTCGAACTCGCGCAGTTCTTTGCCATCCGCCACCACAGTTCCAACGCCGGTAGGAGTGTAAAACGCCGGAATTCCAGCACCGCCGGCCCGAATGCGCTCCGCCAGGGTCCCTTGCGGTACCAGTGTCAGATCGAGTTGGCCGGCCAGCACTCGTGTTTCGAGCAGCTTGTTTTCGCCTACGTAGCTGCCGACATGCGACGCGATCATTCCGGCTTCCAGCATCAGCCCCATTCCGAAGCCATCGACGCCCATGTTGTTGCTGATGGTGTGCAGACCTTTCACGCCTTTTCGGACCAGGGCGGCGATCAGGTTCTCTGGAATACCGCACAGTCCGAAGCCCCCGATCATCACGGTGGCGCCATCGGGAATGTCGGCCACGGCCGCGTCCGATGTTGCGATTACTTTATGCATGCATGTGTTTCGGGTGATCGACGATGAGTTTAGGTTCGGTGGCCTTCTGGACTTCCTCGACGGTGACGTCCGGCGCGACTTCTTCGAGCACCAGGCCTTGCCGTGTAACCCGGATTACGGCCATCTCCGTGATGATGAGGTCCACCACGCCTAATCCGGTGATCGGCAAAGTGCACTTCTTAAGAATTTTGGGTGCGCCTTGTTTGGTGGTGTGCTCCATGGCGACGATCACGCGCCGTGCGCCGGCCACCAGATCCATTGCGCCGCCCATCCCTTTCACCATTTTTCCCGGGATCATCCAATTGGCGAGGCTACCCTGCTCATCCACCTCCATCGCTCCCAGGATGCTGAGATCCATGTGGCCGCCGCGAATCATAGCGAAGGAGTCGGCGCTGGAGCAATATGACGTGCCTGGCAGCTCAGTCACTGTTTCCTTGCCGGCGTTGATCAGGTCCGCATCTTCTGTTCCCTCGATTGGATACGGTCCGGCGCCGAGCATACCGTTCTCCGATTGCAGAACCACCTCGATTCCGCGCGGAACGTAATTCGCAACCAGGGTTGGGAGGCCGATGCCCAGATTGACATAGAAGCCGTCCTGCAGCTCCTCGGCCGCGCGCCGGATGATTCGCTCGCGCCGGGCAGCGTCCTTTTGCTTTTGATCCAGGTCCGTTGTCGTCAAACTACCACGTTACAATACAATCAAAACCATGAGTCCGGTGAGACTGTTGGCCGCGGCTTCAGTGCTCGCGTGTTGTGCCGCGATTGTTGTGGGCGACACCACTTATCGCGCAACCATCGAGCGATGGCGTGCCGAGCGTGAGGTCGAACTCAAAGCGGATGACGGCTGGCTGACGGTGTCCGGGCTGTTCTGGCTCAAAGAAGGCATCAACCGGGTGGGCGCGAACCTGGCCAACGATATCGCGCTGCCCCTCGGTCCGGCCGAGGTTGGCGCCTTCGAACTCCACAACGGCCAGACGACTTTCCGTGCCACACCGGGTGTGGGTGTGAAGCTGAATGGGGAATCTGCCGGCGACGTGATGCCACTAAAGTCCGACGCGGACGGCCAGCCCGATCGTATTCAGCTCAATACGTTGACGATGTTCGTGATTCATCGTGGCAAGCGTTACGGCATTCGATTGAAGGATACCGGGAGCGCCACGCGCAAGGAGTTCACGGGACTACACTGGTTTCCGGTCGAGGAAAGTTATCGCGTGGTCGCGAAGTTCGTTCCGTATCAATCGCCTAAGATGATCACCATTCCAAACATTCTGGGCGAGACCGAGCAGGACACAAGTCCGGGATACGTGGTATTCACGCTGAATGGCCAGTCGCTACGCCTCGATCCGGTGCTGGAGGACGATCAGCTATTCTTCATCTTTCACGATCTCACCAGCGGGAAAGGGACTTATCCGGCGGGGCGATTCCTTTATACCGATCTTCCCAAAAACGGCGAGGTGGTGATGGACTTTAACAAAGCTCAGAATCCGCCGTGCGCGTTTACAGCTTATGCGACCTGCCCGCTCCCGCCGAAACAGAATCGCCTGCCGGTTCGGATCGAAGCCGGTGAGCTGAATTACGGGCATCACTAGCTCACGTCAGCTATCAGGCCAGTACGTTATTCTGAGTTCATTCTTATGAAAAAGGAATCCTTCGATCCAGGTTTAACAACCCAATTCAGTGGTCAACTACGCCGGGCCATCAATCCCGATGGCACCTTCAACGTCCATCGCAAGGGCACGCGGCTGCGCGATGTGAATCTATACCTGAAGATGATCGATACCACCTGGCCGCGGTTTTTCCTCGTGGTGACGCTGGTCTTCCTCGCGGTGAATGTTGCGTTTGCTTGGCTATACCTGGCAATCGGAGTCGACCGCCTGCAGGGAACCGAATCAGAGATGAGCGCCTTCGTGAACGCATTCTTTTTCAGCGTGCACACGCTCACGACGGTGGGCTACGGGAATGTATTTCCTCGCGGGGCGCCGGCCAATGCCGTGGCGGCCCTTGAAGCTGCGACGGGCCTGATGGTATTCGCGGTGATGACGGGGCTCTTGTATGGCCGATTCTCGCGGCCTTCGGCGCGGATTATATTTAGCAATAACGCGCTCGTCGCGCCCTATCAGGACGGCCAGAGCCTGCAGTTCCGTATCTCCAATGCCCGGAGCAATACCCTCATGAATCTGGAAGCCCGCGTCCTTCTCATGACGGTGGTGAAGCACGACGGGCAGCTCAAGCGGGATTTTGTCGATCTGGAACTGGAGCGGCGCAAAGTCTATTTCCTGCCGCTGACTTGGACGATAGTTCACCCCATCGATTCCAACAGCCCGCTGTACGGCAAGACCGCTGAGGATTTAGCAAACATGGCCGCGGAGATCCTGATCCTCATCCAGGCCTTCGATGATAGTTTCAGCCAGGTTGTTCACTCGATCTACTCGTACCGGCACACCGAATTTTTGTGGGGGGCCAAGTTCGCGCCGGCCTTTAATGTCGATCCAAAGGGCGATTTGGTTCTGGACCTGGACCGCGTCAATGAGCTAAAAATGTTGAGTTAGATTGCGGATGAAAACGGTTTACGCCAAAGATCGGCGCGAGTGGCGCGCCTGGCTCCAGAAGAATCACGACCAGTGCGATGAAATCTGGCTGATCTATTACAAGAAGGATTCAGGCCGGCCGCGCGTCCCTTATGAGGATGCCGTGGAAGAGGCGCTGTGCTTCGGCTGGATCGATACCAAGATCAAGAAGATCGACGAAGCCCGCTTTGCCCAGAGATTCAGTCCGCGAACGGCGCGAAGCCCGTGGAACAAAGCTAATATCCAGCGCGCCGAACGGCTGATCGCGGCGGGCAAGATGGCGCCCGCGGGCCTGGCCGCTTTCAATTCGGACCAGCGGCGCGAGACTCCGGTGCTGCCGACCCAGATGCCGAAGGACCTGGAGGCCAGGTTCCGAAAGCAGCCCACTGCTTGGCAGAACTACGAGAATTTTCCGCCCTATTATCGGCGGATGACCTCGGGCTGGGTAGCCAGCGCCAAGAAGGAAGAGACCAGGCTTAGCCGGCTAGAAAAGCTGATTGAGTTTTCCGCGCGAAATGAGCGAATCAAGTTCATGTGACTAATGAGCGCGGTAAGAGCGTGAGCACTTCGTCCCAGACTTTGGCGGCGATGTCTTCCGGTAAGCCATTGCCATCGATCATGCGAAAACGGCGCGGCTCGCGCCGGGCGAGTTCGTGGTAGGCGGCGCGGACCCGTTGGTGAAACTCGGCGCCCTGTTGCTCGTAGCGCATTTCATGCTGCTGGTTGCGCGAGTGAGCCCGCGCCAGCCCGGTTTCCGTATCGATATCGATGCACAGCGTCAGGTCCGGAACCAGGCCGTGACAGGCGATGCGATCGACTTCGAGCACCGTTTCCCAGCCCAGCCCGTGCCCCGCGCCCTGGTAGGCGATGGACGAATCGGTGAAGCGGTCCGACACAACGATTTTGCCCTCGGCGAGAGCCGGCAGCACGGCTTGCTCGACGTTCTGAGCACGCGCCGCGAACATCAACAGCAACTCAGGAATAGGACGCAACTCGCGATTCGCGGGATCGAGCAGGATGCGGCGGATCTGCTGGCCGATCGCTGTGCCGCCGGGCTCGACGGTTTCGAGCACCGGATAGCCGTCGCGCCGCAGATGCTCCGCCAACAGCCGGGCCTGGGTACTCTTGCCGCTCCCATCCGGTCCCTCAAAGGTAATGAAGAGCCTTAGGTTAGAGCCTTGGCCAAGGTCGCTCGCGCCACTAGTCGTAGACATAGTGCAGGGCTTTCTTCAGGTCTTCCCAGGCTTCTTTCTTAGCGTTCTGATTGTATGGCCGGAGCAAATATGAGGGATGATACGTAACCATAACTGGGATATCGCGCCACTGTAGCCACTTTCCCCGGAGCCGCATGACCCCTTCTTTGGTGCCCAGCAGCGCCTTGGTCGCCGTCGAACCCAGGGCGCAAATGGCTTTGGGACGGATCGCCATAAGCTGGCGGAACAGGAACTGGCCACAAATCTCCATCTCATCCGGCTGGGGCGTTCGATTCTCAGGCGGGCGGCACTTGACCACGTTGCAGATGTAAACGTCGCTGCGTTGGAGCGGGATGCCCTCCTTGCGGGCGGTCCCTTCAATCATTTGGGTGAGAAGTTGTCCGGCCCGGCCGACGAACGGCAACCCCTGCGCGTCCTCGTCGGCCCCCGGGCCTTCACCTACAAACACCAGCCTCGCCTGCTCGGCCCCGGTCCCGAACACTAATCGGTTCCGGCCCTCGTGCAGACGACATCGTTTGCAGTCACCAATATCTTCCAATATCTTTAGTAAATTGTCATGAACCGGTGCGAGCGAGGGTACTAAGGTGGATGGCGCCGCGGGCTTAAGGTCACGAGGCATGGGGTTAAGGTCTGAGACCTGAGGCGGATCGGGCGCGATTGCACGCTGGCCCGGCGAGTCCCGCCGATACAGAGTTTTCAAACCTAGATCTTGGTAAAACTCCAGATAGCGGCGGACTTCATCCTTCGTCATCGAGCCGCGTGGAGGGCCAGGCGCAGTTTTGTCACCTGGTCGAAAATGCGATCGGCGATTTCGCGCTTGGGCGCGCGTGCGATAGGGATCGTTTCACCGGTGCGAAGGACCAGGACCACCTCGTTCTGATCGGATTCGAAGCCCGTGCCCTCCTGATTCACCAGGTTCGCCACCACCATGTCGCAATTCTTAGCTTTCAGCTTCTGCCTGGCGCTCTCGGTCAGGTTCTCGGTCTCGGCGGCGAAGCCGATCAGCAGGCGATCGCCCTTCTTTTGGCCTAGCTCGGCGAGGATATCGGGCGTGGGGTCCAGATCGAGGGACATTCTCGCGGACGTCTTCTTGACCTTGTGCTGCGGCACGCGAGACAAATGATAATCGGCGACGGCGGCGGATTTCACGACGATGGTAGCATCCGCCAGATGCTCCATCACCGCGTCGCGCATTTCGACGGCTGTGTGGACGTGAATCACCGAGACGCCGGTGGGTTCAGGAATTTGCACGGGGCCTGACACCAGAATCACTCGCGCGCCACGGTGGGCGGCAGCCTGGGCGAGCGCGTAGCCCATCTTTCCGCTGGAGCGGTTGGAGATGAAACGCACCGGGTCGAGCGGCTCCTCGGTGGGGCCGGCGGTGACCAGCACGGTTTCCCCTTCAAGATCCTTGCGGTGCAAGGTCAAGCTGGCGACCATATCGGCGATTCGCTCCGGTTCGGCCAGCCGGCCTGGGCCGCTTGTTCCGCAAGCCAGCAAGCCCTCCTCGGGCTCGATAATCAGGTGGCCGCGGCCCTTTAAAACCGCGATATTTTCCTGGGTCGCCGCGTGCGCCCACATGTTGCTGTTCATAGCGGGCGCCAGCACAACCGGACCAGTAAAGGCCAGATAAGTGGTAGTAAGGAAGTCATTGGCCAAGCCGTGGGCCAGCCGCGCCAGCAGATCGGCCGTGGCGGGCGCGATGACCAGGATGTCGTTTTCCTGGGCGACCGCGATGTGCTCGACGGCGCTCGAAAGCGTCTCATCCGCGCTCCCGGAACCGAATAGATCGGTGATCACCTTGCGTCCAGTGAGCGCAGCGAAGGTAAGCGGCGTGATGAATTTTTCTGCCGCGGGAGTGAGGACCACCTGGACGCGTAACCCGCGCTCCATAAGCGCCCGGGCCAGTTCGGCGGATTTATAAGCGGCTATTCCACCGCCCACGCCCAACACAGCGTTCATCGCGACTCTTCTATTCCTGTGGCTCCGGCTCCCCAGCTGGCGGCTCTTTGATAGTGTCTGTGTACTTCACCAGCCCCCGGCGAACCTCTTCCATGGATGTTACTGTAGGCTTCTTGGATGTGGTTGGGAGAAACGGACGAGCGCCATTTTGCAACTGCCGCGCGCGCTTGGCCGCCACGATAATAAAGCGGTAAGTGCTCTGCTCGCCGTCGTCGGGAATCGCGTACATCGCGTTGTTCTTCAGTCTCTCAGCCATGTGCTATTTTGAACCTCAATTCGTTCTTTACTTCTCAAAACTCTCGAGGATCGGCCGGACTTCTTCTTCCATTCTGGCCTTGCGCAGCCGCTCGGCTTTGACAACAGTCTCCAGCCGCGCGGCCGACTCCTCGAGTTCCCGGTTGATCAGGACATAATCGTATTGCGTATAATTGCGAACTTCCTCGGCTGCACCCTTCAGGCGCCGGCGAATCACCTCTTCGCTGTCCTGCGACCGGGAACGCAGCCGTTGCTCGAGAACTTCTCGAGATGGCGGAAGCACAAAGATGCTGATCGCCTCCGGGATCGCTACTTTCAATTGTCTCGCACCTTGCACGTCGATGTCGAGTACCAGGTCTTTGCCCTCCTGGACGGCTTTTTCGAAGGTGCTACGGTTAGTGCCGTAATAATTGCCGAAAACCTCAGCATATTCGAGGAATTCGCCGCGTGCCAGACGAACTTCGAACTCGGAGCGTGTGATGAAAATATAATCGATACCATTGGATTCGGTAGGGCGCGGAGGACGCGTAGTGTATGAGATGGAAAAAGCCAACCCGGGAACGGAGGCGAGCAGCCGATGTACGAGCGTGGATTTGCCGGAGCCCGAGGGGGCCGAGATGATGAAGACGCTGATCATTCCAGATTCAGCGCCTGCTCGCGGATTTTCTCGATAGCGGCCTTCCCCGCCAGCGCCAGGTCGGTGATCCCCAGACCCAGTTCGCCGATGCCGTTGGTCTTCGACAGAACAGTATTGGTTTCGCGATTCATTTCCTGCAGCAGGAAGTCGATCTTCTTGCCCACCTCGCCGCCCGCGTCCAGAAGCTCCGTCAATTGCCTGGAGTGGATCTGCAGGCGCGAGATTTCCTCACCGATATCGCTGCGGTCGGCCAGCAGAGCCGCTTCCTGTGCGATGCGCTGCGGCTCCAGCGTGGTGGCGTGGAGC
>Ga0210386_10001144_pt1 | contig 23761 bp, 19 predicted proteins | sample IncBWH32OmetaG_FD_160091 | JGI IMG/M metagenome (GOLD analysis project Ga0210386, IMG submission 160091) | Forest soil microbial communities from Barre Woods Harvard Forest LTER site, Petersham, Massachusetts, United States - Inc-BW-H-32-O ...
TGGCGTCACCGCCCCTCTGCAACCCGAGTGGTCTCGCTCGGTATACCACTTGTACGTGGTCCGTGTTCAGGATCGCACCGGTTTGCAGAAACAGCTGGCCGAAGCGAAAATCGACACGGGAATTCACTATCCTGTTCCGCTACATCTACAGCAAGCCTACAAGCACTTCGGCTACAAGCAGGGTGATTTCCCAGTTACCGAACAAGTCTCCTCGGAAATCCTTTCTCTGCCCATGTACCCTCAGCTCGAGGCCGAACAACAACGAACTGTGGTCCAAAAGACCGCCGAGTTTGTGGCTGTCGGCTCTCTCCAGTAGAGATGCTCTCCACCAACAAAAAAATCTAGAGACTCCGCTATTGAGCTTTGCAATGGCGAAGTTCTGGGCGAGAGCCTAACTGCTTGATAACAGTACTATTACTATTCGCCGGATTCGGCCCGCGTATCGGCTGCGTGGCCCGTCGCAGGCGCGACCCGCAGGCTGAAGCCGACGCAATGTCGCAGCTCTCGCAATCTATAGAACGCACAATTGAACGTGGTACAGGTCGTTGCCCCTGTCCCTGGCTTGGTCCCGTGACCAGTTGTCCTCCAGGTTCGCACTTGTTACTCTGCCGATTGATCAGGGTTATGCCCTTGAGGGATTGAACTTTAAGGTTGATGGGGAGACTGCAATCGTGAAACTGCAAAGTGACCGGATCTCGGTGAGCAAGGTGCCTGGGGCTTGCCATCTTCTAGAATCTCTCGTGGTTTTCTTTCTGGCTTCGGCATTTCTGTTCTTTCCTTCGAACGCGAATGCACAAGCGGCGAATATTTATGTCGCTCAGAATGCGACGGGCGCGGGAACTGGCGGGAGCTGCGCGGATGCCTTGGCTGTCAGCTTCTTCAATTCCTCGGGGAATTGGGGAACGGGCGCAAGCCAAATTGGTGGAGGGACGACCGTTCATCTGTGTGGCACGATCACTTCAAATTTAACCTTTCAGCAGAATGGAACATCCGGAAGACCGGTAGTTCTGGACGGCACGGGCGCGACGATGAGTGCGTATATTAATACTGGCACGCAGTATTGGACGATTCAGAACTGCGTTTGGTCAACCAGCTATGCAACCAACAGCCCTACGCAGGCTGTGATCCAAACACAGGGCGGGGCTGCGTTCGGCACGATTCAAGGTAACCACATAGATGTCATGAACTCGGCTCAGGTCATATTTTTCCAGAACATCACTCACGACATCACGGTGCTGAACAACTATCTGCGCGTCAGCACACCCAGCGGTGGCGACGGTTTTGACACCGATGTTATAGATACCGAGGGTGCCTACAACATCATGGTTCAGGGGAATTACATAGCCATGAATGTCGGTGCGGGAGACGAGAACTGTGGCGGGTGCCACGACGACCTTACCCAGGTATGGGGCTCAGGTGGTAACCCAGCGAACGCGCCCTACAACTGGACGTATCGATACAACTACTTCGTACAAGAATCCTCGCCAGCCAAGACGAACAATCAATCCCTGATGATGATGGAGCAAATCGGAACCGGCTACTGGAAGATCTACGGAAATGTGTTTCAGTGCGCGTCCAGCGGCAGCAGCGGCAACGGAATTACGTTCGATAGCAATACCGGCGGAATGGTCGCTAGCATCTATGACAACACAATCGTTGAAAATGCCGGCGCGTGCAACAATTTGTTCAATCTCTCCGGATCTGGCGTTTACAATCTTGAGAATAACATTATCTACAACACGGATGCCGGAAACGCATTGACGGGTGGCGTAACTTTCGCAGTTAGAGCCTCTAACCTCTGGTATGGCCCAAACATCCCGTCCTGCGTCGCCACCGAAATTTGCGGAAAGAACCCCTTGTTCAGTAACTTCAGCGGCAATAATTTCAGTTTGCAATCGAGCTCACCGGCGGCAGGCGTAGGCGTCGATCTGGGAGCGCTGTTCGATCAGTACCCAGTTCCGGGGGCGACCTGGCCAAATCCAGACCTTGGAACCCGGTCCCTTGTCAGTGCATGGGACCTGGGAGCATTTGCTACATCCGGTGCAAGTGGCGGCCAACCAACTCCACCTTCGAGTCTGACGGCGACGGTAACGAACTAGCTTTGGATCGTGGGATTGGCTCGTCGCCATCACCATTCGCTCAGGATGAGACTGCAGGCCATCGACTTTATGAACCTCAAATCCGTGCCACGACAATACGGTTTCTAGCGCTTGATGCGCCGAAATCGGCTGGACTGACCGCGACCTACTAATTCCAGATAATTCAAATCAGTTGGATCCGCTCGGATTGGACACACCTTCGAACTGAAGTGATCGCTATCTGCAATTTCTGATAACCTGAAACCAAGTAAACCTTAGATGGCTGATATTTCAACTCCAGATCTACACGCCCCTACCCGGCACGCAGAACCGTCAGCGTTGGAGCGAAGCGCAATCAGGGTACTGCGTTATGTTCCAGGCCTGCAAGAGCTCGCTCCCTCTCGCCGGGTCATGACCGCCATGCGTGGCGGCACTTGGACGATGGTTGGATACGGCGCAAGCCAGGTTCTGCGGCTTGCCTCAACGCTTGTGCTTGCCCGGATGTTGATTCCGCAGGCATTTGGCCTTGTCGCGTTGGTGACCGTGTTCCTGTCCGGTCTTGAGATGCTCTCAGATCTTGGAATTGGCATGGATGTGATCCAACACGCGCGTGGCGACGACCCGCTTTTTATCAACACCGCGTTCATCATCCAGGCGGGACGGGGGTTCGTCCTGTGGGCGGTTGCCATGGCACTTGCCTATCCCTTCGCACGCTTCTATCAGCAACCCGCAGTTACATCGCTGTTGATCGTGGGAGCACTTTCGGTTCTGTTGCGGGGATTTACGAGCGGCTCCATCTGGGGGCTGACTCGGCATGTGGAGCTGGCTAAGCTCAACCTATTGACGATTGGGACCGATTTTTTCGGGTTCCTTGTTGCCCTCGTATGGGCGATCGTTTCACCCACGGCGTGGTCTCTGGTCGCGGGTCGGGTAGGCGGCGTATTGGCCCTCGTTATCGCGAGCCATTGGATCGCGAAGTACCCCGTTTCGATGAAGTGGGACTCGAATGCTGCCAGGGATATTCTTGCCTTCGGCTCCGGCATTTTTCTCTCGACAGCCACGTATTTTCTAGGAGGGGAAGCCGAACGCTTGGTTGTCGGGAAATTCATCACTTTAGTGGAGCTCGGTTGTTTTTCTTTGGCCCTGTCGATATCCGGAGCTGCCGCCAAAGGCCTCCAGCAAATCATCGTACAGGTTTTCTTTCCGATGATGTCCGATTCGCTTCGGGAAAACCGAGAGGCTGCCGTAATCCACTATAAAAAGACTCGGCATCTGCTTCTCGTTATCAGCGCAGGCTTGGCAATAGGATTCATCGTCGGCAGCCACGAGTTTGTTTCCGTGGTGCTGGGATCTAAGTACGCTATGGCCGGCTGGATGCTGCAATTACTCGGCGTGCGGGGAGCATTGGAACTCTTCATCTCTGCAACTGCATCGATGCTTTTCGCCTTCGGAGTCTCGAGGTACGCGGCCATTGGAAATGGACTGAAGCTGATCTTCCTGGCAATCGGCCTCACCGTTGCGTTTGGCCGATTTGGGTTCCGGGAAGCGCTTTGGATTCTAACGCTCGCGCCACTGGCAAATTATATCCCTCTGCTGTGGGGGCTCAACCGTCATTGTAGGGCCGCGATGCGCACCGAACTGGTGAGCTTTGGGGCGTTTATTGCAACTATCGCACTGGTGGCGCTTGTGGCTAGGGTATTTCTGCATCTGTGAGGCTTTCACAAATGAGCAAAGGCCCGCTAGTGAGCATCATCATTCCGACTTACAACAGAGCTGAACTGGTCTGCCAAACGATAGACAACGTATTCCTGCAAACATATTCGAACTTCGAGCTTATCGTGGTTGATGATGGCTCGACCGACGACACTCAGTCGCGACTCCATGAGTACGGCGATCGTATTCGAGTCTTTACGCAAGCCAATGCCGGTCCTGCCGTCGCGCGGAATCGCGGTATAGAGCTCGCCCGTGGAGAAATCATCGCGTTTCAGGATTCCGATGATATTTGGAAGCCTGTGAAACTGGAGCGACAAGTGGCGCTGTTGGAGCATTTTGGCTCGTCGGTTCCCTGTTGCTTGTGCAATGTCGTCATGAGGATTGTGAATGGCAAAGACTTTACTTCGTTCGACCATTCATTGCTCCGTCCACGACATGAGGCCGGTCTGTGGTTAAATGTCTCGGACGTGCTGGCGACCCGGTTTATCCTCTTCAATCAGGCCGTGGCCATTCGGCGGAAACCTCTAGAAAAAGTTGGGGGTTTTGATGTGCGCTTGAAATACTTAGAAGATTACGATCTGCCGTTGCGCCTCGCGCTCGAGGGCCCTTGGGCATTTATCCGGGAGCCGCTCGTGATCTACGGCGAAGCTTCACCAGAGAGCTTTTCGCAAGCGGCACTGAAGGATCCTGTGGTCTTGAAGCAATGCGAGTTAAAGATCTACGAGCATCTTCTGGAGATGACCGCCAAGGAAACCGGGCGCGCAAGCTTTCGCGGACATCTGATGCGGAGGTTGCGAATGGCGCGCCGACAGTTGCGAGCGATCCAGCTAGGCCGCACAGATTCTTCTTCTGCCGCAAGAGCCATGAGCGAACTCGTGGTGGAGTTCGATCGTTATTACCTGAAGGCTTTCAGACGATCGCCATGGTTTCCGCAACCGAAGACTGTGCCGGTCGATGCGGTGGATACATACTGTGGCGATTCTCAACAGGTGGCGTTGCTATCGCGTTGAGAGACGCTCGGATCTGAAATATTTCTGGAGATCGAACCCGGCGAACGGAAACACATCGTTTTGCTTGTGGGAGCAGGTCGAAAATAAGGAATTGCGATGACTATAACCTCAAAAGTCCCCAACCAAGCCGAGCCCGCGCAAGTCGAGCTGGTACGGAGTTTCTTCGACCAGCCGCAGAACTATCTCGAAAGAAAGAGATTCGACATGCGCATCCGGGCCGAGACCACCAAGAGTTTTCTGAAGGGGACTAGCTGCGCGCGGATCATCGATATCGGCTGTGGCGATGGGTCCGTTTCGTTGCCGTTGCTCTCGTCGGACCGTCAGCTTACATTGCTCGACATTTCATCTACCATGCTTAGTCGAGCACGATCGAGTGTGCCCTCGAGTCTGTCTGGAAATGTTGAGATCAGGCAGGAGGATTTCCTAAGAGCACCGTTTGAGAATAGTTCTTACGACGTAGTGGTTTGCATGGGAGTTCTGGCGCATGTCACATCCCCCTCGAATGTCGTGCAGAAGGCTGCTGCATTGCTTAAGCCGGGGGGAACACTGATTCTGGAGTGCACGGATTCAAAACATTTCGTGCGCCGCTTGATGACTTTACCGAGTGCTTTCCTGGCTCTTTTTCGTCCGAGCGAATATAAGTTGAATGAGCTGACCAGCGAAGAAGTCTTAGGCATGGCGGCAACACACGGTCTAGAACTCAAGGCCATGTTTCGTTATTCGTGGCCGCCGCCTGGCTCACAGAGGATTTTCTCCCAGGAACTCCTGTATCGTATGGTCCGGGGCGTGTTCGGCGATGTCGATCACGATCGGAATCAGTGGCTCGGTTTTGAACACATCTTCTACCTATCGCGCCCTTCGTTTCGTCGTGAGGCCTGATGGTAGGCGAGTGGTGCAATAGCGCAACGACAAAGAATGCTTGGCGGACGGAGGCAGAAACGATGCTGCCTTATTCTTACTACATTATTCGGACGTCATTTAGGTAGCTTACGTGCTACGTTCGAGAGCATTCCGCCGCATTGATCCAAAAAATCCACCAGAGATAATCCATGCCACCACCGAATAATAACTTTGGGGGCGGAACCGCGGAGACGGTTCTTGGCACTGGCGTACTAGTACTGATGATCATTGCTGTACTCTTGGTTTTCTTGCTTCCTCGTAGATGGGTCCTGGTGCCCTTGATGTTCGCCATTTTTTTGCTCCCTGCGCAATCGTTTGTGATTGGCGGCTTTCACCTGTTTGTGACTCGCATTTTGATCCTTGCAGGCTTGGGCCGCTCCATTGCGTCGCGATCGCCTGACTCACCACTATTCGGAGGCGGCTACAACGCCGTCGACACACTGTTCATTTTGTATGCCATTTTCCACGTATCGGCTTTTGTGCTCCTGTACCAACAAATGGGAGCATTGGCGAATCAATTCGGATTTCTCTGGGATCTCTTGGGGGGATACCTTTTGATGAGGTTCCTGATCCAGGATGATGACGATATTCAGCGAACTATCAAAATTTTTTCTGTCGTTGCGACAGTCCTAGCGGCTACGCTTTTGTATGAGAAATTTTATGATGTAAATCTATATGGATTTATCGCCGGCCATCCGATCATTCCGGAGATTCGCAATGGATCCATTCGGGCTCAGGGGCCATTTCATCATGCTATTTTGGCCGGGACTTTTGGAGCCACTCTGTTACCGCTATTCTTCTGGCTCTGGAAGAGCGGCAGATCCAAGGTTCTGGGCCTCATCGGCATGTTCGCATCCTCTGCGATTACCTTGGCCTCGGCCTCGAGTACACCTGTCTCAGCCTATTTGGCGGCGATCCTGGCGATCTGTTTCTGGCCAATCCGGGGACGGATGCGCATGGTTCGCTGGGGAATTGTGATTGCCATACTGGCCTTGAATATGGTGATGCGCGCGCCTGTTTGGTGGGCCCTTGAACATGTCGATCTGGCGGGCGGCTCGGCAGGTGAGCACCGAGCCGAGTTGGTTGACAATTTCGTAAGACATTTCGGCGATTGGTGGCTCATCGGAACGAAGGACAATGCCAATTGGGGATTTGAAATGTGGGATCAAAGCAATCAGTATATCGCCGACGGCGAGACCGGTGGGCTAGCCACGTTCATCTGTTTAATTGGCGTGATCTCTGTAAGTTTCAGGAGACTCGGGCTTTCGAGGCGATTTCTTCAGGGTGACGCCACGCGGGAATGGTATATTTGGCTTCTTGGTGCGGCACTTTTTTCCCACTGCGTCGCGTTCCTCGGAATCAGCTATTTTGATCAAACACGCGTTACGTGGTATGCCTTACTGGCCATGATCTCGGCGACGACGGCCCCTTTATTGAAAGCCAGGGGCTTGTCGCCGGAGCGCCACGTCGAGACCTTATCGGCCAAGCCACACATGGGTTATTCTCCTCCATGGCAATCGGCGAAAGCTGGTTCGAAAGGCTCTTTTGATTCACAGAGAAAGCCGTTCAACTCTGGGCTCGTCCAACATCGACCCAAATAGGCTGCTGAGCTCAATTCGTAGGGCGTCTTGAGGATTGCCCGGGGTTGGAGCTGCTGCCGACGACTGCCTGGCGGAAAATCTAAACTCAACCGGTTTCTCCTGAAACGGAATCCATGAAGCTATCCATCATCATTCTGTGCTGGAACGATCTAAAAGTGATCCCGAACTGTCTGCATTCGATTTATTCCGGGACACACAACACAGAGTTCGAGGTAATTGTTTCTGACAACGGCTCAACGGACGGGTCCATAGACTTCATTCGCAAGAACTATCCTCAAGTGCGGCTGATCGAAAACGGACGAAATCTGAGGTTCGCCAAGGCCAACAACGTAGGTATCCGAGCGAGTCGTGGCGAATATGTCCTGATCCTGAACCCGGACACCGTCATACACGATGGAACTTTGGATGAGGTAGTTAGGCACGCGGATCACCAGACCGAAGCTGCGGCGTTCGGCTGCCGGGTGCTTAATGTCGACGGCTCCTACCAGGAATCGGCATGGCCATACCGTTCGCTTCGGGGCGAATGGATTACCGCGCTTTACTTGAGATCACTTGCGTATCTTTCTCCCTGGTTTGTTTCGGATGTTTATAAGGGCTGGAAAGGCGAGACGCAACGAAGCGTTGATTGGGTGTCCGGGTGTTTCATTCTGATTCGCGCAGATCTGTTGAAACGTCTCGGAGGATTCGATGAGCAGTTCTTCTACTATTACGAAGACATGGATCTCTGCCGGCGCGTGCGACAAGCGGGGCACGAAATCCTCTACTTACCGGGCGCTACCATAACCCATTTGGGAGGACATTCAACAAAAAGGCGTTTCCCCCCGATCGCGTTTGCACTCGATCGCGAAGTTACCCGTTATCGTTACTTCTACAAATATTATGGCGAGCGCGGGGCGCGTCACGCCCGACGGATTTCGCTCGTGTCCTTGTCTCTACGTCGGCTCGGGTACTATTTGATCCAGTTGGTGAAACCAACTGACGATCGGAGGGGCCATTTGGAGCTGCTGAGAGCCTTGTTTAAGTGGAACTATCGCGCTGATCCAGTGCGGCTGGTTGAAAAAGGAGAGGAGCCCGATATTGGCATAAAACTGATTGGACGAGTGCTAGAAAGATGACCTCAGAATTCAGAACCGTCAAGGGTTTCCTCGGTTTGCGGAGCTCAGCGCGGCTGCGGCGATGGACGGCAAAGAAAGGGTGTAAAGAATAATGGAAATCAAGATTGAATCGAGACACTTGCAAGACGTTGCCGTCCTCGTGCCGGATGTATTTCAAGACAGCCGCGGATTTTTCATGGAAACATTTCGCGAAGATCAATTTAAGGCGCACGGCTTGCCGTATCACTTTGTGCAAGACAATCACTCGCGATCCGCAAAAGGTGTAGTTCGCGGTTTACACTTCCAATGGGAGCCCCCGATGGGCAAGCTGATGCGGGTTACGGCGGGCAACGCGTTCCTGGTCGCCGTGGACATCCGTAAGGGCTCGCCGACGTTGGGAAAATGGGCCGGGATTGAGGCTTCCGCTGAAAATCGACGCGAAGTCTGGGCGCCGGCCGGCTTTGCAAGGGGCTTCTGTGTTCTTTCCGATTTCGCGGAGATCCAATACAAATGCACGGGCGCCTACAATAACAGGGGAGAATCTGGAATCCTCTGGAACGATCCGGAAATAGGCATTGAATGGCCGGTCACGAATGCCGAGCTCTCAGAGAAGGACAAGAAAGCCCAGACGTTGGCTCAGTGGTTGGCCTCGCCAGCATCCGACAATTTTAAGTATTAAACGAGATTCATAAATCCAGCAGAAGGAGAGCTGCATGAAAGTTCTTATCGCGGGCGGCGCGGGATACGTCGGAAGCGTTTTGATCCCGAAACTGCTTGACCGCGGCTACAAAGTAGATGTCGTGGACCTGTTTTGGTTCGGGAACCACCTCCCACGACAGGTAGGTATCTTGAACAAGGATATTTTTCAGCTCTCCGTGGAAGATTTGGAGCCCTACGAGCAAGTTATATTTCTCGCCGGGCTATCGAATGACCCTATGGCCGAATTCTCGCCGAGCAAGAACTTCATTTTTAATGCGGCCGCGCCGGCATACCTGGCCTATACAGCCAAAAATGCCAAGGTCAAAAGGTATATTTACGCGTCTTCGTGCTCCGTGTACGGATACACGGAGAACGAACTCTATGATGAAACCCGACCGGTCTCGTCCAACTATCCCTACGGAATTTCCAAGCTCCAGGGGGAGCAAGCGGCAATGCAGATGGCCGATCAGAACTTTTCGGTCATCTCGCTCCGAAAGGGCACAATCTCAGGATACAGCCCGCGCATGCGCTTCGATCTCATTATCAATACGATGTTCAAGAACGCAGTCAGAGAGCAAACGATCACAATCAATAACCCCTCCATTTGGCGGCCGCTCCTCAGCATAGAGGATGCAGCCACGGCTTACACTCGTGCGATCGAAGCAAATTATAGACTGTCGGGGATTTTCAACGTAGCGTCCGGCAACTATACGGTGGGCGAGGTCGGCGACCTCGTAAAGGGTGCGGTCGAAGAAAGGCTGGGAAAGCGCGTAAGCCTCGACATCAAACACATCCAAGACTTCCGTAACTATAAGGTGAGCACTGAGAAGGCGAGCAACGTCCTAAGCTTTCATTCGACGGGCGATGTGAAATCGATCGTCGGCTCCTTGATCGACAACATGGATAAGTTTCAAGATTGGGACAACCCGATGTATTCCAATATCCAGTCCTTCAAGAAACTCGAGAATACGATCGATGTCCATTCCATGTCGGGGGCCCACGACTGATGAAAGTTGCCGTAATCGGTGCGGACGGCCAGCTCGGAACGGACGTGGTGCGGGCCTTTTCAACCCATGGCGACGCCGTTACCCACCTGACGCACTCGGACATCGAGCTATCCAGCATCGACTCGGTTTCGAACCGGTTAAAAGAATTGCGCCCGGAACTCGTCGTGAATACCGCGGCCATGCATCACGTGGAAAATTGCGAACGCGAACCCGAGAGGGCCTTTGCAGTGAACGGAATTGGGGCGCGGAATTTAGCGGTTGTGTGTCGTGATCTCGGAGCGGTTCTGATGCACGTAAGCACCGATTACGTTTTTGACGGCGCCAAATACAACCCCTACGGAGAGGACGATGCTCCGCGGCCCCTTAACGCTTACGGCAATACGAAATTAGCGGGGGAGTACTTTGTCCGTTCCAGTACGGAAAGGCACTTTGTGTTGCGTACTTCGGCGATTTACGGAAAAAGTCCCTGCCGCGCAAAGGGTGGACTAAACTTCATCGAGCTCATGCTGAAACTGGCAAGAGAGCGCGGTGAAGTGCGCGTGGTGGATAGTGAATTCGTCACTCCGACACCCACCGCGGAGCTGGCCCGGCAGATGGTTGCACTCAGCCGCTGCGATTCCTATGGGCTATATCACGCAACCGCCGAAGGAAGCTGCTCTTGGCACGAATTCGCGAAACAGATCTTTGCCCTGACCAACACGAAGGTCAACCTGCTGGTTGCCGGACCGAATGAGTTTCCCGCAAAGGTCCCGCGTCCAAGGTACTCCGTGCTGGAAAACCGTGCGCTGAAAACTTTGCGACTGAATGTTTTCAAATCGTGGCAGGACGGACTGCATGAATATCTTGAAAAGCGTGCAGAAGGAAGTCCACCGAACAGAGTTCCGCAGCCCTGACGCGGCACAAGACAGCTATGGGTGAAATACCTCACGGAATTACAAACAATTATGTAATCGTTTCACCGGTCCGCGATGAGGAACAGTACATTGTGGAAACGATTCGGTCTGTGACTGGCCAAACCATTCCACCCGCGGAGTGGATCATCGTCGATGACGGTTCGAGTGATGCAACCGGAAACATCATTGATGACTATGCCAGACAATATTCCTGGATCAAGGCGCTGCATCGACTTGACCGGGGCGAGCGAGTGCCCGGCACCGGCGTAATGGAAGCGTTCTATGCCGGCTACAAATCGTTGAATTCAACCGACTGGGCCTTCATTGTCAAACTGGATGGTGATGTAGGCCTCGATCCCGATTATTTTGAACGGTGCTTCGAGCGTTTCCATGAAGACCCGAAGTTGGGCATGTGCGGAGGCGTGATGTACTGCATCAAGAACGGACGAATGGAGCGTGAACCGCATCCCGTCGTTCATGTTCGAGGCCCCATAAAACTCTACCGGCGGGCGTGTTGGGACGCCATCGGGGGACTCATGAATGCTCCCGGCTGGGACACGGTAGATGAAGTGCAGGCGAATCGGTTAGGTTGGCATACCAAGACTTTCCTTGACATTCGGGCGATCCACTACCGGCCGACGGGCGCAGTACAAGGGGCGTGGCGGGACGGCGTTAAGAATGGAAGGGCGGATTTCATTTCAGGCTATCATCCCGTATTTGAGATCGTGAAATGTGTGGCGCGGCTTCTCAAGAAGCCTTACTTTGTCTACGCTATTGCTCACGGCTACGGGTTCTTCACCGGCTACACGAAACGAATTCCGCGGGTGAAAGATCCGGCGTTGGTCCGTTATATTCGAAGCCAGCAAATGCGGCGGTTGTTCATGATGAAGAGCATCTGGAAATAGCTCTCGCCAAGTTTCGCTCACACCGTCGGACCTAAATGCTGAGCGGAAGCTCACCGGCAGATCGAGCTCTGATTGGGCAGGCAGTGTCGCACTTACTACATTCCAGACGCAGCGCGGCGCGGTCTAGGCCAAGCGTAGAACCACCTGAGGAAATAATCGGCCAATATCGTCCGATTCGCGATACCCCCGATATCTCGCCGACAGACTTGTTCGAGCTAAGGTGTTGGAAGCCTTTTAACTTCCGGAGCGGATCCTCGTGATCGGCGTTATCTCCCAGGACGGTGAAAACGGGGTCGTAGAGGAATTCTTTCAGCTGTTCAAGACTCCGTGGGAGTTTTACCTCCCGGAACATTGTTATGACGTCGTGATCGTCACCTCGGAGGAAGTCCCCACGAATCTGAACACCAGCGTGTTGCTGATTTACAACTCGCGAAGCACGAATTTGGACGACAATATAGCAATCACCATTCGATCGGTACAACAATCAGACTGGCTCGAGGGGGATGTTTCCGCCTTTCCCATTTATAGAAACGCGGCGGTCCTTCAGGGGCCCGGCCAGCCGTTCCTCTGGCGCCGCGGCGAGGGGAGTTCGGTGGGCCTGGAGCTCAGCGGCCCTGCGCCACAGACCATACGCCTCGGATATGACCTATTCGAAGAAGTTTCGTTTCTGCTCTCTCAGGGACAGCCCTCCGGGAATGCTCAGGTTCCGACGCTGGACATCCACATTTCGCTCCTGAGGTCCATTATGGTTGGTTCCGGGAACCCCTTCATCGAGATCCCTCCCGTCCCGGCTGGCTACGACTTCATGGCCTGTTTGTCGCACGACGTGGATTTCACTGGAATTAGAGAGCACAAGTTGGACATGACGACTTGGGGATTTTTGTATCGAGCGATCCTAGGCTCGGTGTTCGACCTTTTGCGAGGCAAGCGATCGTGGTCCAAGCTCTTGCGCAACTGGAAGGCGGCCTTTTCCGTCCCGCTTGTCTATCTCGGATGGTCAGAAGATTTCTGGCTCGAGTTCGATCGATATTTGGAAATCGAAAAGGGGCTCAATGCCACGTATTTCTTCATTCCTTTCAAGAATCTTCCAGGTGCCCTTCGGACGGGCCCGGCGCCGCGACATCGAGCTGCGAAGTATGATGTTGCGGAAAGCAAGGACGACTTGCACAAGTTGAGGCAGCAGGGCTGCGAAGTAGGTCTCCACGGGATCGACGCGTGGCGTGACTTACACAGGGCCCAGATTGAATCGAACCGAATCTGCGAATTGACGGGGCAATCGGAGATCGGAGTCCGCATGCACTGGCTTTATTTCGACGAAGAATCACCTAGGATTCTCGACCGCGCCGGTTTCTCCTACGACTCCACCTTTGGCTACAACGATGCTTTGGGTTTTCGGGCCGGAACAACCCAAGTGTTCTCTCCCTCCAACGCAGAGCATTTGCTTGAGCTCCCTTTGAACATTCAAGACACCGCCATGTTTTATCCCAGCCGGATGAACCTATCGGAATTGAAAGCGATCCATTCGTGTAAAAAGCTGCTCGAAGTCACAGCGATGATGGGTGGCGTCGTAACGGTCAACTGGCACACGAGAAGCCTCTCACCGGAAAGACTGTGGGGAGACTTCTATGCCACATTATTGGACGAAATGCGGCGCTACCGCGTCTGGTTTGGAACCGCCCAGGAAATCGTCACATGGTTCCGAAACAGACGTGCGCTAAGCTTTGAAGATGTACAATTCACCGAAGGGCAGAGCTTGCGTTTGAAGATAACCGGCGTATCTCCGGAACAGGGGCCTCCGTTTCTGGTGCGAGTCTACGATCGACGACCTCGAACGCCTCACGGCCGGGCACGCACAACCGTCCAACCCGCCTATTTGGACGTCCCTTGGAATAGCGTGGGAGCGCTACAGTAGCCCAAGACCGAGGTAGCCGACCCTTACATCTTATGAGCTCCGCATTCAATGCTTCCCAGCGCCACGGTACGCCTTTGCGGCGAGTCTGCATGGTCGCCTTCACCCACTACCCTTTCGACGGCCGGGTGAGGCTCGAGGCTGAATCACTGGTCGAGTGGGGCTACGAAGTGCGCTTTCTGGTTCCGAAAGAACAAGCAAGGCCTAGGACGTATTCTCTTGCGGGCGTCGTTGTTGAGGAATTAAACGTGGTCGAATACGGCGGCAAGAACAAGCTTCAATATCTGTTCTCCTACATGAAATTCATGGTACTTGCTTTTTTCGCTTGCACCCGCTTGTTCGTTCGATCGCACTTCAGAATTTTTCACGTGCACAATATGCCGAACGTCCTTGTGTTTGCCGCTCTCATACCTCGCCTTTTTGGAAGCACGCTCATTCTCGACGTTCATGACACGGTTTTTGAAACATACCAGGCCAAGTTTGGGACAACATCTCCATTTCTTTTGAGTATTTTCCGATTTGAAGAATGGCTCTGCTGCGCCTTGGCGCAAAAAGTCATCTGCGTAAACCACGTGCAGCGTGAATCGGTGATTAAGCGCGGCATCCCAGCCGAGAAGATTGCGACAGTAATTACGATGCCGAAGTTTAATTCGCAGGTGCAGCCTTCCCGCCAACGCAATGGGACCGATACGTTCAGGATGGTCAATCACGGCACGATTTCAAAAAGGCTCGGAAACGATTTAATAATTCAAGCGGCTGCACAGCTCGTACGCGAGATTCCGGGATTTGAGCTTCATATCATTGGTGGTGGAGACGATTTGGATGAGTGCAAGCTACTCAGTGAATCTCTCGGTATAACTGAGCGTGTACATTTCCATAAGGGTGTCCCTTGGGATGAGCTGGCTAGGAAATTGGAAGCGATGGACGTGGGAATTGTCGCCAATCGTGTAAACGCGGCCACCGACTTGATGCTGCCATCCAAGCTGATCGACTACGTTGTTCTCGGTATTCCAGCGATTGTTCCCAGATTAAGGGCTATCGAGTACTATTTTTCGCCAGTGATGGTTTCTTATTTTGAGCCCGAAAGTGTCGAGTCCATGGTCGCGACGACCGTGAGAGTCTACAAAGATAAAGAAGGTCGCAAACAACAGGCAATAAACGCGAAGGACTTTCTGCACGAATATGGATGGCACAACGACCGAAACGGCCTGAGGGGCTTATATCGGGATTTACCCTAACAGAGCGAGTCCCTCAGCCTCGCGAGTCTCGACGGCGTGCGAAAATATGGGAACGCCTAATGCCAAACTCACAAAAGGACGGTATACAAGCCTTGTCCAATGAAATTGTAATCGTTGCGGGACTCGGGGAAGTAGGCAGGCCCTTGCTTCAAATCCTACAGCGAGCATACGAATGCGTCGGCGTCGATATCGCGCCAGTCGAGATCGCTCGCCCCTGTTCGGTTTTGCATGTCTGCTACCCGTTTCAGCTTCAGGACTTCGTAGGCACGACCGTCTCCTACATCGAGCGATACCAGCCGGCCCTTACTATCATTAACAGCACCCTGGGGGTGGGAACCACTCGGAAGGTGCAAGAACGAGTTAGCACCCCGGTGGTTTACAGCCCCGTCCGAGGCAAACACGCCAAAATGGTGCAAGACATGCTCCACTATCAGAAATTCGTGGCGGGTTTTGACGATCATTCCACTCAAAGTGCGGCGGAGCATTTTGCCGGTGCAGGTTTCAGGGTTGCAAAGTTTCGGACGCCGGAGGTCGGCGAACTCAGCAAGCTGATCGAAACCACGTGGCTTGGAGTATTGATAGGTTGGGCTCAAGAAGTAGAGCGGATGGCGGTGAACTGCGATGCCACTTATGAAGAGGTCAACGCTTTCATCAAAGAGATCGCCTTCCTCCCCTCGCACGTCTTTCCTGGCCCTATTGGCGGCCACTGTGTGATGTCCAACATAGCGATTTTGCGAAAGGATATATCCTCCAAGTTCCTCGATGCCGTTGTCGATTCGAATGAAACCAAGGAGCAGCAGTTGCAGGCGCCGGCTAGACAAAAACAGGTCACGAAATAGAAGTCGTCCGAATTTGATATCAATTCGTTTCAGGACGCGCAAAAAGGATGCCACTGCAAACTGCTTTGACCGATAGAAGCCCGGAAGGTGTCAGCCGGGTCAAATTTATTGAACCGGTAATCATGATGGATCTCCATCAATTCGACCCCCTTAGGGATCCGCGTTGGCCAGAATTCCTCGACACTCACCCGCGTGCGTGCGTCTTCCACACCGCGGGATGGCTGGAGGCCTTGCGGCGCACCTATGGGTACCAACCGATCGGGTACACCAGCTCTGGTCCCACCGAGAAAATCCGGAATGGCGTGGTTTTTTGCCGGATCGATAGCTGGCTGACAGGTCAGCGCATGGTATCTTTGCCCTTCTCGGATCACTGTGAGCCGTTGGTTAGCTCTCATGAGGAATTGGAATTTTTTGTACAGCGCTTGCAAGCTGAATTGAAACCACAGCATTGCGCTTACCTCGAAGTTCGCCCAGTCAACGGAAGCTTTGATCAGAAAGGAGAACCGTGCGGCTTCCGGCCGGCAAGGCGTTATCGCCTACACAGCATTGATCTTCGGCCGGAGCTGGATCAAATTCGCCGAAGTTTTGACAAAGATTCCGTGCTCCGCCGGATTGGTCGGGCAGAACGGGCCGGTCTTATCGAAAAGCACGGGAGATCACAGGACCTGTTGAAGGATTTCTACGGCCTGGTTGTACGCACCAGGGCCCGTCACGATCTTCCTCCACAGCCCTATGAATGGTTTCAGAACCTGATCGACTGTCTGGGTGACACGCTGACGATACGCTTAGCTTACAAAGACGCGACCCCTGTTGCGGCGCTCTTAACACTGCGCTTTCGCGATAGCGTTTTCTTCAAGTACGGGGCTTCTGACGCGAGGTACAAGAACCTGGGCGCCACGCCTCTTCTGCTGTGGATGGCCATCAAAGAATCCAAGTCGACCGGCGCAAAAGAATTCAGCCTGGGCCGCTCCGATGAAGCGAACGCTGGGCTGATTACTTTTAAGAATCATTGGACGCGTTCGACGCCGCTCGTTTATTGGAGATATCCGGGACCCGTTTGTTTGGAATCCAGAGAAAGTTGGAGAGTTGACATGGTCAAGCGAGTTTTCGGGATTATGCCCAAACCTGTGCTCGCCGCAATGGGAAGATTGATCTACCGTCACATTGGTTAGGCAGGTAGATCTTCGAGCCAGATCCGTCTACGTGTATGGCCAAAACAGGTGTCTCGCACCTGTAGAATTTTTAGTAGCGAGATCGTGACAAAGGAACTGACTCTTGACCATCCGGTCCTAGGTGTAAAAGAGGAATCCGTTCCAAAAGCATGGAACCCTATCTAAGCGAATACTATCGTCTCCCGAGCGATTTGCCGTTCCGTTTCTTGCACCGGCGACGCACTGGCGGGGCACCGGGTTTTTTCAGATTCGGTTCGGAGACCGTTTGCTATGGCCGCTGCGAGTCAGGCCCCGTTGCAAAATCTCCCTCGACGCATCTCTATGACGCTGTCGCGGAGGTCCAGGTCGAAGATCATTGCGTTCACTTGCCCTTCGAACCCACAGAAGTAATCGACAACCTCAGACTAGAGCGCTATGTGGGCTTTGGCACCTCCGGCAAAAATGGTCTGACCGGAAGCGCCCTGGTCCGCAAGGCGTATTATGGCATTCGAGATCTCCTGCCCATCCAAGCAAGACGCAGGTTTCAAAGAATTTATCTGAGAGGCTGGCGAAAGCTACCCTTCCCGAAATGGCCGGTGGATTTTACCGTTGACACGCTCCACGCCCGCTTGCTGCAGCTGTCAATGAAGGCGATGGGCGTCGAGCGCGTCCCCTTTATCTGGTTCTGGCCAGACGGGGCGCCGAGTTGTTTGGTTATGACTCATGATGTCGAGACGACGGTCGGAGTTGGCTTCGCTTCAAGCTTGATGGATATGGACGATGCCCACGGAATCAAGTCGTCCTTTCAAGTTGTGCCGGTAGGCCGCTATAAGATTGCTGATGATTTTGTACAGGAAATTCGCAGACGTGGGTTTGAACTGAATGTGCATGATTTCAAACACGATGGATCGCTCTTCCAAGACCACGCCCAGTTCCTGCTGCAGGCCCAAAAAATCAATGAATGTGTTCGCAACTTCCAATCCCTTGGTTTTCGCTCGGGCGCCATGTACCGAAACCAGGAATGGTTCCAAGCTCTCGACGTATCGTACGATATGTCGGTTCCCAACGTGGCTCACCTTGAACCGCAGCGCGGCGGTTGTTGCACGGTGATGCCCTACCGCATCGGAAAAATCCTGGAACTACCGCTCACCATGACGCAGGATTATTCTATGTTCCACATGTTAGGCGATTATTCGATCGACCTTTGGATTACCGAATGCGAACAGATCCTGAGGCGCAACGGTTTGATCAGTTTCATAGTGCATCCAGACTACGTCGTGGAGCCCCTCGCTAGGAAGGTCTACTTGAATTTGCTCGGCCATTTGTCGCGCCTGGTCGCCGATCACAAACTTTGGGCGGCCCTTCCAGGGGACGTGAATCGCTGGTGGCGAAACCGCAGCGAAATGGAACTGGTCCGGGACGGCGGTCGCTGGCACATCGACGGTCCGGATAAGGAGCGCGCTCGCGTCGCCTACGCGATCCTAGAGGGCGATCAACTGATCTATCGATTGCCCGGAGCTTCTTGAGTTGCACAGCCTATCGGAGAATATGCTAAACCTAACCGGCTCCAGACGGCATATCTGTTTTGCTGGATTCGTAGCTGCTTCCATCCTCACGTACTGGAAAACGCTAAGCGCCTTGACAGCATATTCGCTACGCGAGGAGTCGTCGTCACATATTCTCCTGATTCCTGCGGTCAGCCTTTATCTGTTGTATTCGGAAAGGAGACGGATATTCGCAACCGCACGAACTGATGCTATCCCGGGCGTCCTACTGATATTGGCCGGTGTGGTCTCCCATTCGTTGGCCATGGGGCTTACGCGAGAAGTATGGGCCCTGCCCGCCGCGACCTTATCCGTTGTGCTGATTTGGATAGGAGCGTTTACTATTTTTTATGGCGCGCGCGTGCTGCGAGCTGCCGCGTTCCCATTGGGATTTCTGTTGTTGACCGTGCCGATACCCGAGAATGTTTTGGCCCGGATGATTTACTTTCTGGAAAGCGGCTCTACCAGTCTTGCATATTTTCTGTTCCGCGTTCTGGGTGTCCCGGTGTTACGCGACGGGTTTCTTCTCACCGTGCCGGGTGTCACTATTGAAGTGGCCAAGGAATGCAGTGGCATCCGTTCCAGCATGGCCCTGTTGATCACATGCTTGATCGCCGCGCACGTGTTTCTACGAACGCCGTGGAAAAGAGTCTTGTTCGTCCTCCTCGCCTTGCCGCTGGCCCTCATAAAAAACGGAATAAGGATTGTCACCTTGACCCTTCTCAGCGTGTACGTCGATCCGAGCTTTCTTACCGGCAATCTTCACCATAAGGGAGGATTCGTCTTCTTTCTGTTAGCCTTGGCGATCCTCGCTCCGGTGCTTCTGCTGCTCGAAAAATCGGAACGGGTTCAGGGTCCTTCGCTTCTGGTTGTTCCAGCAAAGACCGAAGGCGTCGTTCCGCTCGATCGTTGATCGTTCCTAACTCTGTTCACGTTGCGCGCATGGTGTCCGAGGGATGAACGTAGCCAGGGACAGCGAACCGTCAGTTTCAGAAACCATTGTGAATTGTGACGTGGTAATTCTGAGGTCTGTAGCATTCAGCTCAAAGAAGTAAGAAGCCTCAAACTCAGGTTATGAAACGGACCTGTTCTGTTGGGAACGTAAGGGACTGCCGGTATGTTCGCAAGTCGAAATGGACCGCCCGCTCTAGTTCCCGCCGCTTGCTCGGATCCCGCCGAGCTTTCGCCGCCCCAGTGCCCAAATAAGTCCCACACTGAGCATAAGCCAAGTCGTGGGCTCAGGAGCTGCAATCGGATCCAAACTTACTTGCACGTCGCCGAAGAAATTCTCTCCCAAAGATTGATCAGGAGGGATAAGCGAAAAAATTCCGTGTGCAAAAGCGTTGACATCGGTTCCTGGCGGAAAATATTCACCTGGGCCAATCTCTGGCTGGCACTCCGTCACACCTGGATTACATCCAGGAGTTGTAAAGAGCAGAAGTTCAATCGAGTACCCAGAAGCGTCCTGCCAAAAGGCGCCTTCGGGGAAATCAGAGCCGGTATAGACCGAGAACGGCGCGAGCGGCCCCGAAGATGAATAGGTCAGGGTGCCTGGAACTAGAGTGAAGCTGGTCAGGTCGGCCTTATAGCTCACCGAGAACGCCTCGCCCTGGGCGGTGGCGAAAGCGCCGTTTACCTGGATGACCAAGTCTGTGTTGCCTGAGTCTGCACGCACTGGGATTGCCGTAAATAGAAGCAGAAAAGATGCGGCAAGGAGTGTGTTTTTCATCGCTTGAATTCTCCTTCGTACACTTGCAGTGTCTGCGCGCGCCGTGAACGCCAGTTTTCATGGTCGCTCGTTCGACCCTGTCATCCCACTTAGTTCTAAATCTCCAAGTTTGTTACGACACCACCCAGGCCGACGGCCCCCTTTGGCATTTTGTCGGCTTTGTGCGTTTCGCTTTCCGGCCTTCCCGTCGGTTCGTCCTGGATAATGACTTGACGGGGGCCAGGAATTACTTATTCGAGCCTTTCGAATCGCCTTGGCCATACCCGTCACCGTACCCGTATCCGTAGCTCGGTGAGTAATATGAGCCGTATGCTTCTTCGGGATTGACTGCGTTCAGCACGACTCCGACCACGTTCCGTCCCTGGAGTTCTTGGCAAGCCCTTTGGACCGTTTCCGCAGGGGTCGCTCCAGCCCGCGCCACCAGTAAAACGCCATCCACGAGGTTAGCCAAAAAGCTCGAGTCAGCCACCGGCAACAGCGGCGCCGAGTCGAGCAGCATCCAGTCAAACACTGGGGCTAAGCGATCTAACAATATCTTGAGCCGGCCATTCGAGAGCAGCTCGCTTGGGTTGGTCACCTGGTTCCCACCGGGAATGAAACATAGGTTCCCTTCCAAACCGTGTTGGATGATCGCCATCTCATCCACTTCGCCCCGCAGATAATCGGTCAGACCGGGTGATGCAGGGGCCCCTAATGGGACATGCAAACGAGAGCAGCGCAGGTCGGCGTCTATAATCAGCGCGCGACGGTCCGGCTGCCGTACGATTGCCTGAGCCAAATTGTTCGTCACAAAAGTCTTGCCCTCGGCCGGCAGAGAGCTGGTCACCAACAGCGTCCGGAGGGGCTGGGCAGCGCGAATTTGATATAGCCGTGATCGTAGCGTGCGAAATTGCTCCGCACCATGCACGCTCAGGTCGGGATTAGCGAAGAGGTTAACATTTAGATCAAGGTGCCAGTCGGGATGCGCGCAGCGTTTTCGCAAGTCGTCGAATCGCAGAAAGCCAGCAGACGAGGCAGCGAGTTTGTCCACGACCAAACTCTTAACGACCACGTTTTCAGTCGGCGCCTCCTGCTGTATCGGCGGATTTGTGATCGGCGACGCCGCCAGAATATCCGTTCCGATCGCCTGCCCGGTCGCTCGCTCTTGCTCGGCCTTCTTTAGCGCTTCGTGAATCCGGCTCATGATTTCCTTTCGGGTAGCGCAGAAGACGGCACGATGTTGGCTTCGCGCAAGCGACCCAGCAGTTCGTCGAGATTCTGCAGCAGAGCCTGAGCGTCGATGGTCTGCTTAGACCCGTTTGAGCTTCCCACCGGCGCGGTGGGTTCGATTTCATCCAGCTGAAATTCTCGCGCCACCTCCTCCACCAAATGGGCTGGGACTGGGCGCAGGTGGTCAACATAAGCGTTAATCAAGGCATGCTCGCAGAGCAGGTTCACAACACGGGGAATTCCACGGGAATATAAACTGACCGTTTCGATCGCTTCCTTCGAGAAAATGGGTTCGCCATTTGCTCCAGCGATTCGCAGCCTCTCGGCTATGTAACCGAACGTCTCCTCCAGCGCTAGAGGAGCGGTGCGGCAGCGCAGCGTAATTCGCTGGCGAAGCTGGCGGAGTTGCGGAAGCTTCAGCTTTTCTTCGAGTTCTGGCTGGCCCGTCAGCACGATCTGGAGCAGCTTTTCGGTGGATGTCTCCAGGTTCGTCAAAAGTCGAATCTCCTCCAGCACCTGCAGCGATAGGTTTTGCGCTTCATCGATAATCAACACCGCCGTCTCGCCTGCCCGATACCTTTCCAAAAGCCAGTGGTTCAATTTCAATAGCACTTGGCTCTTGTGCCGCGATTCAACTGGAATCTCAAAATCGGCCATCATGAAGTCAAATAGTTGACTTACGTTGACCTGCGAGTTGAAAACGAATGCGGTCTTGACCCTCTGCCCGTGTAGCCAGTCCAGCAACCGGTTTAACAGAGTCGTTTTACCTGTGCCCACTTCTCCAGTAAGCAGAATGAAGCCCTTGCGATTCTGAATGCCATAGGTGAGCCCTGCCAGCGCTTCCTGAATCTGTTTGGTAAGAAACAGATAGCGTGGGTCGGGATTTACGTTGAATGGACTTTCGCGTAGTCCAAAGAATTTCTGATACATAATTCGCCTAGGCCCTCACTCCGGCTTGCAATCCCGGACCTGCAGAGTTTCGCTTCGCAGTCAATATGGGCTCTTTCGCTGATGGCGGTCCAATCTCCGGCACCATGGCAAGCACCGGCAACTGCAAAGCAAATTCCACGTCCCGTTCGGTCTTGAACGAGGTATCCTTCATCTCCAAGAAAAACGCGATCGCAAAACCCAGTCCCAGTCCTCCGGCGAGACCGCCCACGGCAAAAAGCGGGCGGTTCGGAAACGATGGCTTGTCCGGCAAATTCGCGGGATCCAGCACGACAAATTGTTCACCTTCTTGCTTGCGCTCCAAGTTGACGGCCATCTCCGAATCATCGCGCTTCTTCTGCAACTCATTGTAGGATTCCAGCGCCGTCTGATATCCGCGGGTCAGTTCCTTATACTGCTGCTCGACCGCCGGACTGGACTGGACACGTTCCTGATACATAGCAATCTGTTTCCGGATTTGTTCCTGTTCTTTCGTTTTTGAAGCAATAATCAAGTCGTCGGTGTGCACCTGGGCGCGGAGCTGCTGGAGTTGGGCGGGCTCGGTCGACATTTTAGGTCCCTTGTTGGTTACCGGCGCATTGTTCGGCCCTTCACTCTCGGCGATTCTCCTCTGCAGGATGGCGATGTCGTTCTTTGCCTTGACCACGTCTGGATAATCGTCTGTGTAACTGGATTGCAAGGTGACCAGGTGCGCTTGCAAAGCGATGAGTTGCTGTTCGAGGGTATCGGGATTACGCCCGGTCTGAGACGCCTGCCATGCCGCGACCTGCTGGGTAAGCAGCGATTCGTTAAAGGACTTGTCCTGTTGCGCGCGCGCCAAGGCTTGCGTCGACGCATCCAGCTGCGATGTTAGTCCGGTAAGCAGGTTCAAGTTGGTCTGTTCGTCTTCGGGCAGCTCACCCGTGTGGTGGCTCTTGAATGCGGCGAGTTTCGCATCCTGCTCATCCAAACTGGCTTTGGCGCTGGCCAGTTCCTGCGCCAAAAATTGGGTCGTCGTTTCGGAGTGCTCTTGCCGCAGGCGAAGATTCTGTTCGATGAACATGGAGGTGATGGCGGTGCACACCCCCTGCGCTTGACGCGCGTCGCCCAGCGTGACGGCAATATAGAAGCCGGGTAATTCCTGGGCGCGCGTCTCGGACATGGGCATAATCGGCGTCACGTCGATTCTTTTTTGCAAGCGCACGACCAGCTCGTCCATGGATATCCGATTCAGATCTTCCGGATACAAGTTGAATTGCCGAATGATCGGTTCCAGGCGCGACCGGCTGAGGATCTGTTGCTGCATGCTGGCAAG
>Ga0210386_10001149_pt1 | contig 23722 bp, 22 predicted proteins | sample IncBWH32OmetaG_FD_160091 | JGI IMG/M metagenome (GOLD analysis project Ga0210386, IMG submission 160091) | Forest soil microbial communities from Barre Woods Harvard Forest LTER site, Petersham, Massachusetts, United States - Inc-BW-H-32-O ...
GATCTGGAATTTCTAAAGATTTCTGAATCGAAAATTCGGGGATGCCGCTATTTGGATAGACATTTGAGATTGGAATTGCAACAACGAGAGAGGCTAAAATTACTGAGGAGAAATATTTCATGTAAGCTCTTATTAAGAAGGAGCATTCTGTCGTATAAAAATTTAAATACCTATTCTTTTCGAATTTTCCTCAGTATGTCCATTTGTTATGGAATAACTGAGGAAAACATGCATAACAAGGATTAAACTGAAGCTGGAAATCGACATCAATCCGCTTGTTTTCTCGACGATTTTTGAGCCCGTAAATCAAGCGGATTGAGTGCGTCTATGGCATCGCAAGGTCGGAATAATGAAAATGGCCACAAAAGCCTGGTTAATTTTTCGCGCCATTCGTTCGTTTTTCGTGAAAAATGACAAAAAAACCCGACATGTTTTTGAGGAATATCACGTTTTGTGAACGTTAGGCTGGAGAGTAGCGGGACTCATCATCATCGCTGCTAATGGTGTTTCGGCTCCCAAGCTGCCTTTAGATGCTTATGCGGATAATCAAGCCTTAAGGTAAAATTCACCAGCAGATGAAAAGGATCCGCTATCTTGAATCGAATTTAGCCGATTCAGCACTTTTTCAAACTCTTTTTGTGAACCTTCCGGCATTTTCTGGATCCAATTTTTGATGTATTCAGTTGGATTTTCTTGAAATGCAAACGCTTGATGAATCATCTCAAATATTTTTGACACTAAAACGCTCATTTTCTGTTTTTGTTCTAAACGAAGAATGCCTTGCTCTATCGTTTTGGGGTCTTTATTATATAAAAAAAACTTATAAACCTCTAATTCTTTTGACCACCCCAAAGCTTGATCGATACGATCAACACAATCCTTTTTCTAAATAAACTTGCGAATCCGTCTTGTTACAATCTTGAAGAATCTGCAAGCCGATTCCTAAGTCGTAGTCGCTATTACTCCACAGTCGTTACAATGCAAAAACATTGCAATCCCGCTCCACAGCCAAAATCTGTCAGACCATCGCCCGAGGTCGCAGTCAACCCCACTTGATGTTCCTGAAGGCCGCAAATAGAAGCAACCTGCTTTCTGACTTCATTTATTTTGTCTTGAAACCGCGGTTTTTGTCCTTCGATCGTTAAGGCGATATGAACAATTTTTTGTTTCCCAAGAGTATGCAGCGCTTTTTCTAAATAAACTTGTGAATCCGTGATCCCATTATTGTGGCAAAGCTCGACCGCAATGCCTCCCAAAATAGGAATGCCTGTTAAAGAAGTAATGGCGTTACAGATCGCATGATAAACAACATCTCCGTCGGAGTCAGCATCCAGGCCTGGAACTCCTTCAAAAATAATTCCCCCGATCATACACGGTTTTGACGAATCATCGGGTAAAAACCGATGGCTATCTTGTCCGATACCTGTTCGAAATATTGGAAACTCTCGCTGCATATTCCTCTAACATAAAAGATTGTAAGCTACAGCATAGCAAAAAAGATTTTCAAATTCCACTATTCTAAAAAGATCTTTTCAGATCATTTTCAGGGATAAATTTTTTATTATTGTATTTTTCACGAAGTTCCGTATTTCTCGGATCGATATAACGAATTTGTTTATCCGTTAATTTTTGCTCAAATACAGATAAAAAATTTCCCCAAGATTCAATCACCGCACCGCTATCTCTTTTGCAATGAAAAATTTCGTTAGGACCTAACAAAAGTGCCATATGCCCTAGCAATTTAGGCTCGGTAATTCTCTTAGCAAACAGCACATCGCCGCAACGAGCATCTTTTGAATCGATCACATGGAATGTCCATTTGCCTGAAGAAAGAAGTACGCGAGGCATGTCCCCTATCCAAGTAGGAGCGCACTTCCATTCTAATGCACGCTTAAAAATATAAAGAATTGAAGTAAGACAATCAGTTTTGGCTGGAGCCATTTCAAGAGGAGCCATCCTCTCATAACAAGTGCCATTGAGATCCGCCACAGCCCTTCGAATCAACTTTTCTTGAGATCCTGCTGGATCTACCAAGGACTCAAAATATCTAAAAATATAAATTTCGAACAAATACCTCTCGTGATTTCTCATAAAATTGTACAAGTTGTCTACAAACCATGCAAGCATAGGAAACTGTAAAATCTGAAATGCGTTTCACTCATTGTGACTGCTAATTATTTTGTTGACTCTCTTTCGAAATTTTTGGTATTTTGCTGTACTTTGTTTTTAGACCTCTTAAAAGGAATTGTTTATGAGACACGCGAATCTGTTTTTGTTTGCACTTTTATGGCTCATTTCTGTAAAAGCGAATGCACAGCCTTTTAAAGAGTCTTATCTCAAAGACTTGGAAGAGCTTGGATACTGCGTTATCCCCCAAGTGTTTTCGGCCTCTGAAACGGAAAATTTATATGAGCGCGTTTGGCACGAATACATTGAAAAAGCTTGGCCCTCTTGCAAAATGGACGACAGAAGCAATTGGAAAGAAACATTTCCGATGTATAACCTATTTGGAATCTTTGCTGGACCTGCCGGTCAAACACAAGTCATGTGGGATTTAAGGCAAGATTTTCGGATTGTCCACCCCTTTGCACAAATATGGGATACAACCGATCTCATTGTAAGCATGGATGGGCTATCGCTTATGTGTCCGCAAGAAATACGAGAAGGATATGTAGAACCATTTCCCCATGTAGATCAGGCCGTTTTAATACGGCAAGATAACGTTGGACACGACAACAATTCATCGATGGACTTCGTCAGTGAATCTTCGTTAAAAACAAAACCATTTACTGTCCAAGGACAATTTTTATTTGAGGATTCTTCCGAATACGATGGAGGATTTTACTGCATTCCAAAATCACATCTTCGATTTGATGAATTTGCTCCTGTATGGGAAGCTTTAAATACATCACAAAGTGTCGAAGTAAAACAATCTAGAAGAACTTATTTATTAGATTTTTTTGATCGCAACCTAGACGAATCTGGAAACCCCTACTGCAAAAAACATGTAACAGCGCCTCGTGGCTCGCTCATTTTATGGGATTCAAGAACCGTTCATTGGAATCAGCACGCGAGTAAAGATAGACCCTATAGCGACTACCCAAAAGTAAGAATGGTCGGCTATCTCTGTTACGTGCCAAAAACAAGACTAACAGATGAAAATAAAAAACTTAGAATAGAGATTTTTGAAGAGGGAGTTTCTACCGGCCATAATCCCGCGGCTCCTGAACCCAAGCGAACCCTCGATCACATTCATCCAGCATTCGAACACTACGTTGAAGACCCAAGTTATATTCAGCCAAAAATCCACCTCACCGAACTTGGCAAATCATTACTCGGTTTATAATCTATTCGTTGTCCTTGAAGATGTTGTCTCCGGATCCTTGCGAGAAGTTCCTAGGTCTATCTAGCCGCAATCAAAGACCGTAACTCTTCGATGAGATACAACGGACAATTGAGGACATCGCCATCTTTTCTTAAATTCATGGGAGAGCAGCGTATCAGCATAGGTGGATGATAGATTTCTCCATAGACTTTGAGGCTTTTTTTCTTTGAAGAATTGCCTGATTTGACCTCTAGAGGATAGACGATCCCCTCTTGCTCTAGAATAAAATCAACCTTTGCTTTTCCCGCGCTACTCCAATAAAACAGCAAATATTTGCTATGCACCAATTCTTGTGCTACGTAGTTCTCGGTAATAGCTCCTCGAAATTCTTGAAAGAGCTCATTATCCTGGAGGATCGTTTTGGCAGAGAGATGAGCCATGGCTCCAAGAAGTCCTACGTCGACGAGATATATTTTAAACGCACTCATGTCTGCATAGGCTGATAAGGGAATTTTCGGGGTGCTAATGAGCTGCACTTTATGGATTAGGCCGGCTTCAATAAGCCACTGTAAAGCCACCTCAAATTCTTTGGCTCGTCCCCCCTCTCGGACAGCGGAATAAATGAATTTTTTATTTTCTCGAGCCAATTGATTAGGAATCGAGTCCCATACCTGGTTGATCCTCATAATATGCTCTTTAGGAGCATGTTTGGCAAAATCTAAACTGTAGGCTTGTAGAATAGCAGTTTGAATTTCTCGAACCTTGGATACATTCTGAGAGGTAATGTATTCAGCAACGGCCTCAGGCATCCCGCCTACAAATAAGTATTCCTTAAAATGGATCAATATTTTTTCATGCAAATTTGGGGGAAGGGGCTCTATGTTATTTACTTCTTCAATGAATGTTTTTAATCGAGTTTCGTTTAAAGCTTCAAGAAATTCAAGAAAACTCAAAGGATAAAGCGTCAGAAATTGCACTTTCCCTACAGGAAATCCTTTAATATGAGCCAGTTTTACTCCTAAAAGAGATCCGGCAGCCACAATATGCTGTTCAGGAGCTTGTTCACAAAAATACTTGAGGCTATTGAGTGCATTTGGACATTCTTGAATCTCATCAAAAATTAGCAGAGTTTTTCCTTCGATAATTTCGGCGTTCATTTCAATAGCAAGAGCCTTGAGGATCATTTTAGGATCCAAGCCCGCGTCAAACAATTTGCTGAGTCGGGGATTGTTTTCAAAATTGAGATAAACAGTATTTGTATATTCTTCCTCTCCAAATTTCTTTAGTACAAACGTTTTGCCTACCTGCCTTGCCCCCATGAGCAGCAAGGGTTTTTTCTTTAGCTCCCGTTTCCAGGCTTTTAAGGTGTCCATGATCTTTCGTTTCATAAGTCTCATTTTACCTAAGTCTAACATTTTTTCGTTCCAAAAAATGTTGTCTTTTACACTTTTTCATTCCAAAAAACGTAAAGGACAACACTTTTTGGAACGAAAAAATGCGATATATTCCATAAACAACTTACAGTAAAATAGTTAGAAAAATTTGCAAAAAAGAGAGAGGGCGATGTTCACTTTTTCGATCAGACCGCTTCCGGACCATTCCATCCAGTTTCTTCTCTCCCTTGATCGAGAAATCGGATCCGCCGATGACTGAAACATTCCAGGACGAAGTGAACGAGGCCGTCACTCAATTTGTGATTGAAAAATCAGCTTTCAATCCCGTCCAAAAACCGATTTGATTCAATAATCGTTCCGAGCCTTCTTTTCAATCCAAGATGCAGTTGAAGAAGGGATTTCATGCATTCCATACGCCAAAAGAGCTGAAACTTTCCTCACCGCTTGCCAAATTGAAGAAGTCTTAGATTAGGAGGATGCTTAAAAGTTCCTCTTATCAAGGGATTCTCGTTAAGATAGAGAAATTCAAGTATAGGATGATCACTTAAAAAAGAAGGAATTCTTTGCATTTGATTATTAGAAAGATCAAGCTCATAAAGTTTTTTCAAAAAAGCAACCTCTTCAGGAAGATTTGTCAGCTGGTTATGTCCTAGCTTAAGAGTGCTCAATCTACAAAGATATTTTATTGATGATGGAATGCACTCCAATTTGTTTTTAGAAATATTTAAATAAATGAGTTTGGATATATGTGCAACAATAGGACTGATGTCAGGAAAAATGGAAAGCTCATTTCCTTCAAGACCTAAAGTTAGTAGACAAGGAAGGTGAAATAGTCCCTCTGGAATCGTTTCTAGTTGATTGTTCCCAAGACAGAGACTTTTTAAAGATCTAAGATATGTTATTTCAACGGGAATCGTTTTTAAGCAGTTATACGTAACAAAAAATTCTGTTAATTTACTTAGTTTACCAATAGTTTCAGGGATTCGTTCTAAACGATTTTCACTCACGTATAAATTTTGTAAACTCTCCAAAAATCCTACAGCTGCAGGCAGCTCTTTTAATGCATTTTTCTGAATATAGAGAAGAAATAATTTCTGAAGATTTACAATCGAGTCAGGAAGAGTTTCTATCTTGTTATCGTTAAGCCATAAAAATTGAAGTTTTAGGAGCCTGCCGATCGATGCAGGTATTTCTCTTAGCAAATTATGATCGCAGGAAAGTTGTGTCAGATTAGAAAGATCTCCTATCTCCTCAGGAAGAACCTGTAACCGATTACAACCAAGTTTCAATTCTTGAAGTTGTTTTAACCCGCCAATGGTTGAAGGAACTTTTTCTAGTATATTTTGATCTAAACGCACGTATTTTAAGTTGAAAAGGTCTCCAATAGAATCAGGCAACGATTGAAGTTTGTTTTGATGAAGTTCCAACTTTTCTAAACCTTTGAGATTACCGATCTTTTCGTCAATAATTTTGATGGCATTTTCATATAAAAATAATTGTGTAAGTTGCGTGAGTTTACCAATTTCTGCAGAGATTGTTTCGATCTGATTGTCGTGCAGATGTAATACTTGAAGTGAAGAAATATCACAAATCTCTATAGGAAATAGGCAAAAAGAATTGTGATCGAGACGGAGCTCTCTTAACCTCTGAAGACTTTTGATCGCCGAAGGTAAGGAAGTGAGCTTATTAAACGAAAGATCAAGAACACTCAAATTTGTAAAAAGAGCGATATCTGGAGGAATGCTTGTCAATCCAAGGTCTGAAAGATTCAAGTAAGATAGACTTTGGATAAAATAACTGTGTGGAGCTCCCGTTTCAATCCAAGATGGCGTCGGCTCAGGGATTTTACACTGACCATTATAAGATAAAGATTTTCTTACTGCTTGCCAAAAGATCCGCCGATCGACTTCGAGATACACCTCTTGGAAATTCTCCGACTTTGTTGAAATCCGCACAAATTGTGACGCAGAGGCGTAGCCAACAGGGAAATCCATAAACAAATTCTCCTTTTACTTTTCTTTCGAAAGAGTGGTTTAAAAAAACGGCGATCACGTTAGCATTGTTAATTTTTAAATTGCAATCACTTCGCCATAAATCAACTTGAAAAGGCGTAAAAAAACCTACTTTTTCCATTTTTTTTCCTATGTACAATTTTTCATTTCATTCATACGATGAGTCCATTTGGGGATAAATGCACATTCCTATATGATTTTGTAAAAGCCCAGAAAGGATCTCATGGATATTTTAAAAATTAAAGGTGGAACGCCTCTGCAAGGTCAAATTAAAGCAGCCGGCGCTAAAAATGCGATGACCAAATTACTCGTTGCGTCGCTTCTTTCTGATAAAGCCTGCAAATTTTATAATGTTCCAAATATCTTGGATGTGGAAATTACTGTAAATCTCTGTCGAGAAATCGGCTCAGAAATCACTTGGGATAAAGAAGCCAAAACCATTGAAATCATTACGCGGGAACTCAAAACTTCCTACGTCCCACAAAAATATTCTGGATCTAATCGCATTCCTATTTTAATGATCGGCGCTTTATTAGGCAGAACCGATGAAGATATTATTGTGCCAACCATCGGCGGCGATTTAATTGGCTCACGTCCTGTCGATTTACACATCCACGCCTTGCAAAAATTAGGCGCGCGTATTGAATACCGGGAAATGAAAAAAGAGGGCGCGTATTTAGCGCAAGCCCATCAAGGACTCAAAGGAGCTGTCATCTCCCTTGATTATCCATCCGTCGGGGCCACAGAAAACACCATTTTGGCAGCTGTACGCGCTAAAGGCACTACTTTAATTAAAAACTCCGCCATCGAACCTGAAATCATCGACCTCATTTTGTTCCTACAAAAACTGGGAGCCAACATCATGGTCGACACCGACCGAACCATCTCTGTTCAGCATGCAGACGAGTTTCAAGAAGTAGAGCACACTGTCCTCACAGATAGAAATGAAGTTGCTTCCTATGCAATGGCAGCAATTAGCACGAAAGGCCGCGTCTTTATTGAAGGGGCTGAACATTTAAACATGATCGCCTTTCTCAATAAATTACGCGAAATCGGAGGAGGCTTTCATGTAAAACAAAATGGAATCGAGTTTTTTTATGCAGGCCCATTAAAAGGAGGACTCCACTTAGAAACCGATGTCCATCCCGGCTTTATGACCGATTGGCAGCAACCTTTCGTCGTCTTGCTCACGCAAACACAAGGAGCTTCGGTCATTCATGAGACTGTTTATGAAAATAGGTTCGGCTATACTAACATGTTAAAAGAAATGGGCGCCGATATAGAACTTTTCACTCAATGCCTCGGAGGCAAAGAGTGCCGCTTTGCTTCAAGCAACTACCATCATAGCCTTGTTATCAAAGGCCCGACTCCGCTCAAAGCCCACTCCTTTTCCATTCCTGATTTAAGAGCCGGCTTTGCCTACGTCATGGCAGCTCTTTTAGCCTCTGAAACAAGCACGATATCCAATACAGAATTTTTAGATCGAGGCTACGAAAACCTTGTAGAGAAGCTCACTAGCCTGGGAGCTGATATCCGCCGCGAATCGCCGCCTGCCAAGCAATCTCTTCCTACAAATAAAGCAGCCTTACAACATTTACTAAAAAAGGCTGTCATTGACAATGCTCCGTCGGCTCTTTAAAATGTCCAGCTATTATGACAACTTCTTCTGCTTCCGACACCCCCCAAGTTCCGCTTTGGAGGCAAATTCAAAGAACAAATTTTATAAAATGGGATGATCTGGCCGATTTTCTTCACTTTTCTGCCTTATCCCGGCAAAAAATCTTACCCTATGCCAAATTCCCGCTTAATCTCCCTCGACGCCTGGCCCAAAAAATTCAAAAAAACACAATTGATGATCCCATTTTTAGACAATTCGTCCCCTTAACGGACGAACTCGTCGATTCACCAGGATTTGTTGCAGAACCGCTTCAAGATACCTCCTTTCGAAAAACAAAAAAAATTGTTCATAAATACCAGGGAAGAGCTTTGCTTTTGAGCACGTCCGCTTGCGCAATGCATTGTAGGTTTTGTTTCCGTCAAAATTTTCCTTACGAAACAAAAGCAGATGGGTTTGAGGAGGAATTGGCCTACATTGCCAAAGAAACGACTTTGAATGAACTCATTTTAAGCGGAGGAGATCCTCTCTCTTTAAGTAATGCAACGCTACAATCTTTTTTTGAATCCTTGGAAAAAATCCCACATATTCGGCTGATTCGATTCCATTCCCGCTTCCCTGTAGGAATCCCCGAAAGAATCGATGATGCCTTTCTACAAATTTTAAAAAATTCCTCCAAGCAAATTGTATTTATTCTCCATTGCAATCACGCTCTAGAATTAGATACCGATGTATTATCCGCACTTAAAAAAATACAGCAGCTCGGCATCCCAACGCTTAACCAATCCGTCCTTTTAAAAGGAGTCAACGACAAAGAAGAAGCGTTGTTAAATCTTTCCGAAACACTAGTCCAAGGAGGGATCCTTCCCTATTACCTGCATCTATTGGATTTGGTCAAAGGAGCTGCACATTTTCTGGTTAGCGATGAGCGAGGCAAAGAACTGATCCATTATTTACAAAAGCATACTGCAGGCTACGCAGTCCCTCGGCTCGTTCGTGAAACGCCGGGTGAATCCAGCAAATCTTTTATTTCCTGTTAAAAGCCATCCTTTAACAAAACAATAATGTGACACTCTATGTCAATTTATATTTTTACAATCTTAGATTTTAAAGAAGACAACAGGACAGCGAACCGAAGCTGCCAAGACTATTTGTGCTTTATTGAACGGTCTTGGAGGATTTGTCGTTTTTGGTGTTTCTGATAAAGGCGAAACAATTGGCCAGCAAGTGACAGCGAAAACTTTAGAGGATATTGCTCTTGAGTTACGAAGAATCGAACCACCTGCTTTTCCTGAAATAGAAACTGTTAACATAGGAAACGATAAGTCCGTCATCCTCATTCGTGTAACAGGAACAATGGGAACTTATTGCTACGACGGCCGTCCTTACATCAGACATGGTCCAACTACGCAAATTATGCCTCGTGAGGAATATGAAAAACGTGTTGTAGATAAATTCCACGCTCATCGCCGATGGGAAAATGAGCTTGCTCCAGATTGGGTGACAATTGAAGATTTAGATCAGGAAGAAATCCAAAAAACTCTTCAAAATGCTATCAAGCTTGGTCGCATGAAACAACCTTCTCATACTGATGCTGCATCTATTCTTCGAGGCTTAAACCTTTTGGATGATGGACGTCTCATAAATGCCGCTGTTGCAGCGTATGGAAAGACTACACAACACACGGCGGAGCTGTTGCAATTGCAATGTATGATGATCACTTAGAAATCATTAATCCAGGAATCCTACATTTTGATATGACCCCTGCAAAACTAATGAAACCGCACGAATCTAAGCCCTGGAATCCCATTATTGCTAGCGTCTTTTATCGCGCAGGTATTATCGAAAAATGGGGGGTGGGGACACTCAATATCATCGATTGGTGCAAAGAAAACGGAAATCCAGAACCAACTTGGGAAGTTCGAACTCAATCGGTTATCACGACTTTTTTACCCTCTGCTTTTTTCGCTACGGGGAAAATGCCTGAAAAGTCTAAACCCCAAAAAAAAAGGCCCGAGTCAAGGCCCAAGTCAAGCTCCGAATCTCTAGAGACTGAAGTGATTAGTTTACTCCGTAAAAAGCCCTTAACAAAAGCTGAAATAGCCCATAAGTTAGGTCATAAGTACATCTCCGGAGGGTTAAAAAAGATTTTTCAAAACTTGCTTACTCAAGGCGTTATTACTTATACGATACCTGATAAGCCCAGAAGTCGATTACAAAAATACAAATTGGAAAAACTTTAAAAAAAGTTACTGAGTACTTCACCCAGTAACAGAACATGTTAGGAATTGCCTATGGAAAAAGGTACCATATAAAGCATCTTTTTCGCTTTAGGAAACACAATTTTTCCTTCATAAACGATCGACCGTTTTCATCCCCAAAATCTCAAAACCCTGACTGAGAATACAAGAGGTCAACTCACACAAGACCAGACGAGATCCCTCTTCAGCAACACCTTCTACGCGGCAATCGCGAAAAAAGGCATGGAATTTTTCTGCTAATTGATAGAGATATTCGCATAAACGGTGCGGCAGCAAATCTTTGGAAAAAGCTTCTAAAATTTCTCCAAAACGGCGTAAATGCAGCCCTAAAGAAATTTCGGTCGGATGCTGCAAATCGATTTTGTGAGTAGATAAAACAGAGTCCATATCAGCATGCGTTTTGCGCTTAATCCCAGCGATTCGAACATAAGCATACAATAAAAACACCGCTGTATTTCCTTCAAAGCGAAGCATCCGCTCGTAACTAAATGTATAATCTTTAATTCTATGCGTTGAAAGATCAGAATATTTTACAGCATCAATTCCCAACACTTTAGCCAAAGCCGCAATCTCTTCTGGCTTTGCGTCTGGCAAACGCTCTCGCAAAATCTCGGACGCCTTATCAATCGCGCCAGTCAAAAGATCAATGAGTTTTTCCGTTTCACCTGAACGCGTTTTAAATTTTTTTCCGTCGGCGCCAAGCACCAAGCCAAAGGCCACATGCTCTACCGGAAGTTTTGAAGGATCAAACCATCCGATTTTCTCCCCGGCAGCAAAAATCATTTGAAAATGAAGACTTTGACCAACATCAACCACTACAATGATCCGATCAACCTGTTCTACAAAAATCCGATGGCGCAAAGCGGCCAAATCTGTGGTATCATAATTAAAACCACCGTCCGATTTTTGAATCATCAACGGTAAAGGTTCTCCTTCTCGATTCACAAACCCATCTAAAAAAATGCATTTGGCTCCATTGGAAAGAGTTATTAACCCTTTTGCCTCAAATTCATCTATCACACTTTTCAAATAAGGATTATAAAAAGATTCTCCACGTTCAGTCAAACGAGCGTCCAATAAATCATAAATTTCTTGAAACCCTTGGCGAGATACGTTGCAAATCAGTTTCCATGCATGCATCGCGCTTGGATCGCCTGCTTGCAAATCTACCACCTGCAGCTGCGCTCTTTTTTTAAAATCCACATCTTCATCAAATCGTTTTTTTGCAGCGCGGTACCACTGCATAAGAGAAGCTAGATCGGTTTTTGCCTCTCCTCGGAGGACATCTGGGGCTGATTCCTGCATATAAGCAATCAACATCCCAAACTGCGTGCCCCAATCTCCTATATGATTTAAACGAAGGACATCATGACCCAAAAATTCAAAAAGACGTGCAATGCAGTCCCCTATAATCGTCGAGCGAATATGCCCAACGTGTAGCTCTTTCGCTACATTGGGCGAGGAAAACTCTACAATGATCTTTTGCTTTTTAGCAGGCTTTACCGCACCGAGGCACGAATCTTTCAGCTGCAAATTGAGCTGTTCTGATAAAAATAAGGAACTAAGGGTAAAATTAATAAATCCAGGCCCCGCAATGTCAATTTTTGCACAACATTTCTTGGCCAAACCATCTAAATGTTCAATGATTTGCTCTGCCACTTGACGAGGATTTTTTTTTAAGTGCTTAGACAACCCCAATGCGCTATTGCATTGATAATGCCCAAATTCTTCTTGGGCGCAAGGCGCTACATCGGCAGCAAATGCCTCTAAAGAAGAGCCTGGAAAGGCTCTTTCAATAGCGTGAGCTACCATTTTTTGAAACGTGCTAAGAAGCGTTTGCATTACTATTCTACAGTATGGTGAAAGACGGGAGGATAAAATCGTTTGCCGATTTGGTATTTAATCCGATAATCCGCTAAAGCGCAAGCAGCGTTATGAGTGGACTCTCCATTTCTTTCGGCAATCTCATAAATCGCGAGCAGCGTATCGTAAATACGATGTATTTTATCTCGCGACCAGCTAGGCACATATCCAGTTTCTTCCAGCTCTGCAGAGACATTCAAAAGCCCCCCTGCATTAATCACGAAGTCTGGAGCATATAAAATCCCTTTTTCTTTGAGCATAAATCCATGACTATCTCGAAGCAATTGATTATTTGCACACCCAGCTATTCCGCGGCATTGCAGCGTACAAATCGTCTCATCATTAATGATCGCTCCCAGTGCACAAGGAGCCAAAATATCACATTGGACTTGCAAAATTTGATCCACAGGGACTGTTTTGCCCCCGTACTTGCGAGCGAGCCTCTCAGCTTTCGCTTCATCAATGTCAGCCAAAATCAAATGAGCTCCTGCCCAGAATAAATAATCGCACAAAACAGCGCCTACGTTGCCAAGACCCTGCACTGCAACCGTTTTTCCTTCTAAGGAATCGCTACCATAAATCTGCTTGACCGTCGCCTGGATTCCTCTGAATGTACCCCAAGCTGTAAAAGGTCCCGGATCGCCACTGCTTTTCTCGTGAGTCAAACCGACTACATATTGCGTATTTTGACGAATCAGTTTTACATCATCTGTTGTACACCCTACATCTTCTGCACAAATATAGGCGCCCGTCAATTGCTCGACAGCAGCTCCAAAAGCTCTAAGCATTTCAGGCGTTTTTTGTCCTTTTTTAGGATCCGCGAGAATCACACTTTTCCCTCCGCCGAATCCTACATCCGATATGGCCGACTTATAGGTCATTCCTTTGGATAGGCGCAAAACATCTTCGAGCGCCGCTTGAAACGTCTCATAAGGCCGGATCCGAACCCCTCCGAGCGCAGGCCCTAGAGTTGTATCGTGAATGGCAATGATCGCAAGGAGTCCAGATTGCTTATCAGAGATTTTTAGCACTTGCTCATAGTCTTTTACAGGCAATCTTTCTACTTGCAGCGAAGACATTTTCTGCCCCTCGCGAACCAACTGTGCGAGCTTTTGTTTTGGATTTTCTAAATTTTTTTCTAGCACGTGTGTCATAAAGGCCCACCTTAGTTTGCAAAAAATAACTCGCCGAAATCCAGCGAGCCAAGAACTGTTAAAAAATTTTGTCCAAGCGTACCACAAATGACCTCAAAAATCAAGCAGAGAAGCCTACGTTTTTATAGCCTCCTTTTTATCCCGTTTATGATGCTTGAATCTAGGGGCCATAATAAGCCTATAGCAAAAAACCTGTAGCAGAACCTTGAACCTTATTGTCTTTTGTAGTAAGCTGGCTAACTAACACAAAGATCCAAGAAATGGTTTCTGGATTTGCAACAAACACTAACCCATTCAGGCAAAGCATTTTGAGGCTAATATGACACAGTCCCTCACCCTCACTTCTGAATCGAAGGCTGATCTTTTAAAGTTCTTGAAAAAGAACCGCAGCGCTGACTTGGTCACCATTTATTTGGCTTTTATCGAAGAGCGCTACCATCTTCAGCCCGTTCTTTTCCCACGTGAAAAAAAGATATACCAGTCCTTAGACGACATCATCCACAAACTGGAAGCACAAGGGAAACTCTGGCGAGAAACAGAAATTACGATCCAATTCGGCCAGCAAAGCGTCAATGAAAATACAAAAAAAATATATATATGCCCCTTTACTGGAAAAGTTTTTGGAGACAATACCCATCCGAATCCCCAAGACGCCATTTATGATTGGGTTTCCACTTGCCCCGAAAACACGGAACGGGTCGGAGGCCTACCTGCAAAAAGATTTTTTGTCTCGGAAGACCCTGAAGTAATCAAAAATTACATCAGCGTTCGCAAAGCGTCCATTAAAAAAGTCGTTTACTCTTCTGCTGTGACAGGAAAACTTTTTAATAGCAAAAATGCTGTAATTGAAGATTTCAAGAAAAACCATGTAAAAAATTTAACGCTCCTTGAAGTGCAAAATCAAAACCGCTACCAAATTGATGAGCGCTTTCTCGATTTTATTCAAACACACTTGACAGAAGACAAAATCGCGGCCTTTGTCGAAGCTCTCGCAAAACACGCGGAATTTGAGCCTTATCTCGAAAAATGGGTAGAAGCTGAATAAAGTTTCTTATGCCGGAATTGTTTCACTTTTCTTCTCCTGATGAAACAATTTTGTTTGCCCAGCGATTTGCTCGCTGCTTAAAACCAAACGATCTCATCTTATTAACAGGAGATCTTGGCGCAGGAAAGACAACGTTCGTCAAAGGGATCGCTCAGGGTCTGGGATCTTCGGATTTAATCCAGAGCCCCACTTACGTTTATTTACAGATTTATGAAGCGAATATACCGATTTTTCATTTCGATTTATATCGAATCCGTCAAGAGAGTGATTTTTTAGCAATGGGATTTGAAGAATATTTTACAAAAAATGGCGTCACATTGATCGAATGGCCCGAACGTATTTCCTCTCTTCCCCTTTCTCATGCGTTCCATGTCCGCCTGAGCGTTATTTCAGAAAATGAAAGAACCGTTTTGATCAGCAAAGGAATTTCTTGACAAAAACCCTTTTTCACACGGCCCAATTTGTAACATCTGCTTTACTGCAGCAAGAATGGCCTAATTTAAAAAGTCCTCAAGGAACGCCGCTGCCGGAAATAGCTTTAGTCGGCAAATCCAACGTCGGCAAATCCAGCCTAATCAATCACCTGCTAAACCACAAACGGGTTGCTAAAACTTCTTCCATTCCGGGAAAAACGCAGCGCATGAATTTTTTCCTCATCGACGAAAAACTGCTGCTCGTCGACTTGCCCGGATACGGCTATGCCAAAGCACCTGAAAGTGCCGTGCAGGATTGGTCCAAAGCACTCGATGTCTATTTTAAAACCCGAACTTCTTTACGGCTTATCCTCCTTTTAATTGATGCAAGAAGAGATCCATCGTCTGACGATTTGACAATTTTTCACTGGGCAAAGAAAAGAAATATCCCTCTATTAGTGATTTTAACCAAGACGGATAAACTCTCTACCGAGGAGCTTAAAAGGAAAGTCAGCACATCAAATGCCTTGCTAGGAGATTGCATCCCTTTTAACATCTATGATCACAAAGAGTCTCGGCGTAAATTAATTGACGCCATCCAAAAAAGGATTGAGCTATGACCTTGCTAAAACAAGAAATGTTTGTTTGTTTAGACTGCGAGTCAACAGGATTGGAACCGGCTACGGATAAAATTGTAGAAATTGCCGTCGCCCGCTTCACCTTTGATGAGATTTTACAACAATTCGAATCGCTTATTGATCCTGAATGCGACATTCCTAAAATATCGCAAGACATCCATAAAATTTCTGTGGAAATGGTCGCTGGCAAGCCTAAAATCAAAGAGGTATTGCCTCACATTTTGCAAATGATCGAAGGACATGTGATCATCGGCCATGGGATCAATTTTGATATTTCTTTAATTACAGCAGAAGCTCAAAGGTACAATATTCCAACCAAAATCGCTCAACAGCCGCTGATCGACACCCTTCGCCTCGCACGTATTTATGGAGAAAGTCCAGTCAATTCCTTAGACCGGCTTCGTCAGCATTTTAATATTGCCTTTGAAGGGGCTCACCGCGCTATGAACGATGTCGTTGTCAATATCGAAGTATTTAAATATTTAACCAAACCCTATAAATCCACCGAAGAAATTTTAAAAATTTTGCAAAAACCCATTAAATTAAGAGCGATGCCCCTTGGCAAGCACAAAGGGCGTAAATTTGATGAAATTCCAATCGAATATTTACTGTGGGCCGAAAAAAAAGACTTTGATCAAGATCTTTTATATTCTCTCCGCAGCGAACTGAAAAATCGCAAACGGGGCGGAGGCTTTGAACAAGCAGCCAATCCCTTCAGCCAGCTCACTTAAAAATGGGACGAAAGTCCCATTTTTCCATCAATGATAAATTAATCTCAGTTTTTTGGAGGTTTGTTTTTCAAAATTTTGAATCGCAAATAAATTTTCGAAATCCCTCCTAAAACAACTAACAAAGCTCCAATGATAGAAATTTCATTGGGGATGTTATTGAAAAATAGCCAATCCCATAAACCAGCTAACAATACAGAAACGTACATGAACGAAGAAAGCCTTGATGGGGTTCCATGCTGGTAGGCAATCGAGCGAAACAATTGATTTAAAATGGATGCTACTCCCAATCCTCCTATCAACCAGTACAAGACCTGCGACTGTTCTTTCGAAATAGAAGGAGCATAGGATCCTATGATTAAAAATGGGATTAAACTGAATAATGCGCAAAATACAAATAAATAAAAAATGCTTAAATCTGATCGCTCTTCTTTAGAATTAATGCCAAACACAATTTGAGAAGCTCCCTGCATGACTCCCGCAAGCAATCCGATCCAACTTGCTTTCACAAATAAATCGAGATCCGGTTGTAGCACCAACAGCACGCCTATAAAAGAAATAACCAAAGAGATCCAAGTAGAAACACCTACTTTTTGTCGCAAAATGGCCCATTCAATAATGGGAATGAAAAGCGGCCCTGTATTGATCAATACCATCGCATTTAACAAAGTGTTTTTTTGCAAATAAAAATAATAGCAGTATTGCGTACCTAATACAAAAAATGCGCGCAGAAGATGCATTTTTACATTTTGGACTCGTATGCTTTCTTTAAATAAACCCATCCACCACATACAAAGAGAAAACAAAAAAAGCGACGCCAAGTACCGCCAAAAAATCAAAGCAGTTAAATTCATGTAATCTAATCCGAACTTGCCCAAAAGCCCTGTAAGCGCAAGTCCAATAGCGGATAGAATCATGAAAATTACTCCTCGAGCAAATGATTCTTTTTTCACGATCCGCCTTTTTTTGTGACTGAGGGAATTCCAAAATTCGCAAAGCGAATTTTGGAATTCCCTCAGTTTGTCAACCTCTCTTTATTCCATATGACAGAACAGCGCGAATTGAGCAACAATCTCTAAAAAGATCATAGGTTTTTAGAACCATGAGCCGCATATTGCCGAGAACTTTTCAATCTGTCATGATCGGATTCAATAAAAATCAGAAAAATTTATGGAAAAACTGTCTCTTCGCGATTTGAGTGTAAAAAATAAACGAGTTCTTATGCGGGTTGATTTCAATGTCCCTCTCAAAGATAACGGAGACATTGCGGATGACTCAAGAATTTTAGCCACTCTTCCCTCTATTCATTATGTTTTAGATCATGGAGGGGCTTTGATTCTAATGAGTCATCTGGGCCGCCCCGAAGGAAAAGTAAACAAAAAATACTCTCTTGCTCCTTGCAAAGAAAGATTAGAAAATATACTGCAGACACCAGTTCTTTGGTCGCCTGATTGCATTGGACCTGTAGCCCAAAAAATGGCGTCCAACCTAAAACCCGGCGAAATTTTGTTTTTAGAAAATTTGCGCTTTCATGAGGGGGAAGAAAACCCCGAAAAAGATCCTTCCTTTGTCCAATCCCTTGCAAAATTGGGAGATCTTTATGTTAATGACGCGTTTGGTACAGCCCATCGCGCGCACAGCTCCACCGCGCTCCTGGCTTCTTTTTTTCCTGGCCAAGCTGCAGCTGGCTTTTTGATGGAACAAGAAATCAAAGTTCTCAGCAATCTTCTAAAACATCCTAAAAAACCTTTTTATGCGATCATAGGGGGGGCTAAAGTGTCCTCGAAAGTTGGAGTCATCCAACATCTGCTTCCCCATATAGACGCCTTATTTATCGGAGGGGGGATGGCTTATACTTTTTTAAAAGCCCAAGGAATTCCGATTGGAAATTCCCCTTACGAGGAAACAGAAAGCGCCGCCTTGATTCTTCAAAGGGCCGCCGAGCAAAATATCCCCTGCCATCTTCCAAAGGATCTAATCATCGCGGACGCTTTTAAAAATGAAGCGCAAACTAAAATTATTTCTATAAAGAAAGGCATTCCCAAAGGATGGCAAGGCATGGGAATCGGCCCTAAAACAGTTGAAACATGGTCTTTTCTCTTGAAAGACGCCTCGACTGTGTTTTGGAACGGACCTTTAGGCGTTTTTGAAATGCCAAAATTTGCAGAGGGAACCTTCAGGGTTGCCACTGTTTTGGCCCGCTCTTCAGCTACCGTCGTGGTTGGAGGAGGAGATTCTGTTGCCGCAGTCCAACAAATGGGGCTCGGCAAACAATTTGCCCACCTCTCTACTGGAGGGGGGGCTTCTTTAGAATTTATTGAATTAGGACATTTGCCAGGAATCGATTCCTTATCAAATAAACCAGGCGAATAGTAAAAAAAATAAATTTACTCCCCTAAAATTAGGAAATATGAGATGCTAAACCCGCTTAAGGAGCAAAAGTCAAAAGTTTTTACCAATTGTGTGTAAAAATTTTTATGCCGTACTCGGTATAACCACCCTTAACCCCAAGGTTCTCATGTACCAGTGGATATATGCACCACGATACTAAACCGGAATTTAATAAATGGAGGGCTTTTTTCTGGCCCGTCCATCGATGGGAGCTAAAAAAGTTCCTCCCCATGCTTGGGATGTTCTTTTTAATCGCTCTCAATTATAACCTGCTGCGCACCTTTAAAGATTCCATGATTGTCACTGCGCCCAATTCAGGGGCCGAGGCCATCCCGTTCATCAAAGTATGGGCGATTCTTCCCTGCGCTATTTTGCTCACGTTTATTTTCACCCGGCTTGCGAATCGATTGTCGAGGGAAAAAGTATTTTACGTCATGATGTTCATCTTTGTGGCTTTTTTCTTTTTGTTCACCTTTGTCCTTTACCCTTTGCGAGATGTCCTTCATCCTCATCAGACAGCAGATCAACTTCAAGCCTGGCTTCCTTCCGGTTTTAAAGGACTCATCGCGATCTTCCGCAATTGGACATTTACCCTTTTTTATACGATGTCGGAGCTGTGGAGCACGGCCATTATGTCCGTTCTTTTTTGGGGATTTGCCAACGAAGTAACCCCGGTCCAAGAAGCGAAGCGCTACTATGGGCTGCTGATGATCGGCGCAAATGTCGCATCGATCTTAGCCGGTCAAATTTCCTATTATCTTTCCGCTTTTTCCTACATCCCGCATGTCCCCTACGGCACTACGAAGTGGGAACAATCGATTTTATTTATGACCTGCATCATTTTGACAAGCAGTATTTTGACGGTTGCTTTATTTCGCTGGCTCAATACCCATGTTATTTTCTCGCAAAACCAGCCCAGCCTTTCTGTCGAAAAAACAGAAAAAATCAAAATGTCTATGAGGGCCAACTTCTCCTATTTAACAAAATCAAAATATTTAATTTGCATCGCGCTAATTGTTTTAACCTATAATATTGCGATTAATCTCGTAGAAGTTGTTTGGAAAAATCAAATTAATGCCCTTTATCCAGATCCAAGCGATTTTCAGGCTTATATGGGCCATGTTACGACGATGATTGGTATTGTCGCCACCTTCGCTGCGGTATTTGTCACAGGCAACATTATCCGCTGTTTTTCCTGGACCACGAGTGCTATGATTCCTGTCGCCATGATGCTCCTCACTGGCATTGGATTTTTTACTTTCGTCCTCTTTCAAGATTCCAGCCTGATCTCTCCTTTAGCAGCTATGGCTGGATTTAGCACTCCCATGGCCTTTGGCCTGATGCTTGGATCGACTCAAAACGTATTTGCTAGGGCCTGTAAATACACTTTTTTTGATGCGACAAAAGAAATCGCTTTCATTCCCCTCAGCAATGAATCCAAACTAAAAGGCAAGGCTGCAATCGACGGAGTCGCTTCACGCTTAGGAAAATCGGGAGGATCTGTCATCCATCAAAGCCTTTTACTCTTTTTCTCCACTGTTTCTGCCAGTACTCCCTACGTTGCGGCAATTTTTATCGGAGTCCTTCTCATTTGGCTCTTGGCGGTTGTCTCTCTGGGGAAAAAATTTGACGCATTGACTTCCAGCACAAAAAACCTAAAAGATATTGAAAAAGAACCGACCCTCGTCGAAGGCCAAGTATAGATAATTCCAATAGACCTCTTTCGAAATTAAAGGTTCGTAATTCACTATACAAAAAAACCTTCATTCTTTATTTAAAAGACCAATGGATTTTGTGATACAATTCATCTTCGAGCACGCCTCCAGCGCCCATTGGATTATTTTTTCATCTCTTATGTTGGCAGGACTGAACGTACCGATCAGCGAAGATCTCATGATTATCTTCAGCGCTGTGTTAGCTGCAACAGTCATCCCCGAAAACACCTTCAAATTGTTTGCCTCTGTTTTTTTGGGCTGCTATTTTTCGGATTGGGTCTGTTATTGGATCGGCCGAAAATGGGGGCCAAAACTGTGGAATATCCGCTGGTTCTCAAAAACTGTTGACCTCAAAAAACTAACGCAAATTCAAGGATACTATGAAAAATATGGCTTCCGGACTCTTCTCTTCGGAAGGTTCATCCCCTTTGGCGTCCGTAACGGTCTCTTTCTCGCTGCAGGCTTAGGGAAAATGCACTTTGGAAAATTTTTACTCAGCGATGGAATAGCCTGCTTTTGCTCAAATACAGCTCTTTTTACCTTAGCTTACTATGGAAGCCGTAATTACGAAGCGCTCATCCACTCCCTCAAGACATTTAACCTTTTTCTTTTCGGTGCCTTTGTGGTGTCGTTAATTGGACTAATCTGGTATAAAAAGAAGAAAAAATTGAAAACACAGAAAGAACAACAGCCTCCGGAACTTTGAAGCGACCAAACATGCAAACACTAAGCGACCCGGAATCCAGGTTTTGTCATAAGAAAATGATTACAATCTCAAATAGCCTCTCTTTTCTTAGAGCGCCTCTAGCTTTTATCTTCCTACAAACCAACCCTTTCTTGCGCCTAGGCGCCATCATCCTTGCAATGCTCACCGACTGCATTGATGGCTATTTAGCTAGAAAAAACCGATCTACAAGCCGTTTTGGAGCCATTTTAGATCCTGCAATGGACAAATTTTTTGTCTATTTCGTCCTTTCCATTCTTTTTTGGGAAAACAACCTCTCGCTTTGGGAGGCTCTGGCCATGCTTTCCAGGGATTTTTTCCTCTGCATCTATGGCCTGCTCATGATCACAACAGGACGCTGGAAAACGGTCATATTTCGCGCAATCCGTTGGGGAAAAGTCACGACCGCCCTTCAGTTCATCGTCCTAATAGGACTCAGCTTCCATGTAAGCTTCTCTTGGTATACGTATGCCGCTTTTTTCTTTATGGGAGCGCTCGCTTTTTTTGAGCTTTTTCAAAATTACATGGTGCTTCCAGCTGAAAGATGAACGCTTAGCGACGGAAAAGCCAAGGCAGCCTCTCTTTTTTCAACAATTGCATAAATTTGCAGCAAAATATTTTGTTTTACTTCCATGAATTCTTCATAACGAGCGCTCACAGTATACGCTTTGATCTCAAGTTCGATAGAAGAAGCTGCGAACGTTTTTACAAACACATAAATAGGCAGCTGAGAATCAATGCCTTCGTGAGAAAATAACAAGGCGCGAACTTCTGTTACAATCCCCTCTACCGACAAAATATCAAGGTAGCGAAGACCAATCACCTCTTCTATCCGGCGATGCGTCATGCGAGAGCGATTCACAAGCACTTCATTAGAAAAAATAGCGTTCGGAACATAAATCGGTTTTTTTTGAAGATCTCGAATCACTGTGAGATACCATCCAATCTCTTCAACCACCCCTTCAATCTTCCTATGGGGCAATTCAACGGTTTCTTCTAAAGAAAAAGGGCGAGTGATGTTCAACATCAGCCCTCCGAAAAAATTTGAAAAAATATCTTTGCTTGCAAAACCCAGCATCGCAGCGCCAATTCCGCCAAAGGTAACCAAGGGAACGATATCGAGCCCTAAAATCTGTAAAATCAATAAAGCAGAGATCCCCATCAAGAAAAGGGTTAGCAGCTTGCCAATCAGCTGCAAAAAACTGAAATCCAAGGCATGCTTTCCTTTCCCCTTTTTCATGAAAAGCAAATCATAAAAAATCTTTTTCCAACGAAACAAGAGCCATGTCAAGCTAAAGACAATCCCTAAGTCTCGAAGCATCGTAAAAAAAGACAACGTCTGCTGCAGTAAAAACTCGTGAACAACAACCTCTGCAAGCAAAGTTCCAGCAATGACCCAGCTTAGCAATTGCAAAGGCCGCAAAATGACGTAATCCAAATGAAAGCGCCAGTCTTGAGCTGTCAGACCTTTTTTATATTTGATATGGGATAAAACTTTTTTTATGAAAATATTGATAAAAAACGCAAAAAATACAATAAGGCCTAGATTCACAACCCAGGTCTTTTCAAAAATCCAATCGTACCAATAATCCTCTTGCATATTTTTACATCAAAGTATTTTCACTTTAGGGACAAATGCGTTATGCTGATGACATTGAGCCAATGTGCATCAACTTAGGCGAGCGCTTCATCATTACACAACAAGAGGTTTTTTTTCATGGAAATTGCACGTGAATCGATTTTTGTTTCTTCCCTAAGAAGCTTCTGCCGTTGCTTCTTTTCTGTGTTCGGAATTTTTTTAAGCCTGATTGTTGTGTCCATCCTCTATACCGCTATTTCCCCTGCTAAAGGGCATGAAGACAAAACAGAACTGACTATCTTGCCTGACCTTGAAGGCAGCCGTACCCTCCTTTCCACAGCAGCTCCTGTAATATTGCGCATCAACATCCATGGAGTCATTGGAGAGGCCGCCGGAGTGAATTCAGAAACCGTCGAAGATATTTTACGAGATTCCCACAGCGGCACGTTAACACATAATCGAGTAAAAGGCATTTTGCTTCACATCAATACGCCAGGGGGCACGGTGGTTGACTCAGACAATATTTATCGTATGATCAAAGCCTACAAGGAAAAATATCAAATCCCTGTGTTCGCCTTTGTAAACGGCCTATGCGCCTCTGGCGGAATGTACATAGCCTCTAGCGCAGAGCAAATTTTTGCCTCTCCTCCCAGCGTGATCGGGTCAATTGGCGTCCTCATTGGTCCTTTTTTCAATGTAGCGGATGCGATGGGCAAAATCGGCGTCCAATCGCAAACCCTCACAAACGGATTGGATAAAGACATGATGAACCCTTTCCGTACCTGGAAAGAAGGCGAAGACAATTCTTTAAAAGTGATTTTATCTTCCTTTTACAATCAATTTGTAACGATCGTTACCGAAAATA
>Ga0210386_10001150_pt1 | contig 23719 bp, 24 predicted proteins | sample IncBWH32OmetaG_FD_160091 | JGI IMG/M metagenome (GOLD analysis project Ga0210386, IMG submission 160091) | Forest soil microbial communities from Barre Woods Harvard Forest LTER site, Petersham, Massachusetts, United States - Inc-BW-H-32-O ...
AGATCTGGGTGAGCCGCGTGCCGTACGCGGATTTCCTGATCGTCATGGCCCGCACGGGTGAGGGCAAGCGGCACGAGGGGATCAGCGCGTTCATCGTCGAGAAGGGCACCAAGGGGTTCATCATCGAGCGCGAGATACCGATGATCGGTGGTCAGCGCACGTATGAACTGGTGTTCGAGGATTGCCGCATACCGGGCAGCCAATTGTTAGGCAAGCTGGGGCAAGGCTTCGCGCCGATGCAGTTGCGGCTGACGGTACGGCGCATCCAGATGGGTGCGTGGTGCGTCGGCATTACGCGGCGCGCGCTGGATATGATGATGGATCACGCCAAGCAGCGCAGCACGTTCGGGGTGAAGCTGGCAGACCGGCAGGCAATCCAGTGGTGGATCGCGGACGCGGCGCTGAAGCTGCATGCGTGCCGGTTGATGGTGCTGGATGCGGCGGTGAAGCAGGATGCCGGGCAGGATGTGCGCACCGAGGCATCGATGGTGAAGCTGTTCGGAACCGAAATGGCACAGGAGGTGCTGGATCATGCGATGCAGACCTTTGGTGCCATGGGGGTTGCCAAGGAGCTGCCATTGCAGTTGATGATGCAGAAGGTGCGGACGATGCGCGTTTATGAAGGCCCGTCTGAGGTGCACCGCATGGTGATTGCCCGTCGTCTGCTGTCAGCGAGGAAATAACGCATGGATGCGATGGAACTGCTGCTGGGGCGTGAATCGGCGTTGAAGCTGGAAAGCCCTGGGCCGAGTGAGGCGGAGCTGGATACGATGTTTCGCAGTGCGTTGCGCGCGCCGGATCATGGGCGGCTGCGGCCCTGGCAGTTCGTCGTGGTAAACGAGGACAAGCGCGAGGCGTTTGGCGCGCTGCTGGCCGGGTCAATGGCGCGGCGGATGCCGCATGCGCCGGCGGAGGAGCTGGCGCGGGAGCGCGGGAAGGCGATGCGGGCGCCGGTGATCGTGGTCGCGGCGGCGAAGCTGGCGAAGGGGCATAAGATTCCGGAAAGCGAACAGAGGCTGTCGGCGGGCGCGGCGGTGGAGAATTTGATGCTGGCGGCAAATGCGCTGGGATATGGCGCGATGTGGAAGACCGGAGCGCCGGCGTATGATGCGGGGGTGAAGCAGGCGTTGGGGGTTGCGGCGGATAGCGAGATTGTGGGGTTTCTGTACCTGGGGACGCAAGTGGGGGGCGGGATTCAGGTGCCTCGGCCAGTGCCGCAGGATTTTGTTTCGGTTTGGGCGGGGTAGGCACTTTCCACCTCGTCATGCCGGGCGAAGGCCCGGCATGACGAGGTGGGGTCAGGTTAAGCGGCGCGGACTTTGGCTGCTGGGTGGGTTGCCAGCAGACGCGCGCGGCCGGGACCGTAGAGCTTCTCGCGTAAGGGGCCGGGCGCATAGGATGTCTTATACAAACCACGTTCTTGCAGCACCGGCACGATCAGATCGACGATGTTCTCAAACGTTTCTGGCGTCACGGCATAGGCCAGGTTGAAGCCGTCGACACCGGTCGCGGCGAGCCACTCCTGCATCGTGTCCACCACGCGCTGCGGCGAGCCCACCACCACGGGGCCTCGCCCACCAATCGCCGCGTGTGCTGCGATTTCGCGCACCGTCCATACGCGATCCGGGTCGGCTGTGGTGAAGGATTCCAGTGCCGAGACCATTGCGTCGCGCTCGGTGAAGCGCAGCGGTTCGTCCGGCGGCAGCGACGAGAAATCCACGCCGGTCCATCCGGACATCAGCGCAAGTGCGCCCTCCTCGCTGACATAGCTTCGATAGTCCGCGAGCTTCTCTTCCGCCAGCGCATCGGTGCGATCGGTGATGATGGTCATAAGGGTGAAGATCAGCATCTCCGCCGGATCTCGCCCGCTGGCAGCGGCGCGGCGGCGGATATCGGCGACGATCGGGGCCACCACGCGCGTGCTGGGTCCATTGATGAAGACGCATTCGGCATGATCGGCAGCGAACTGCCGGCCGCGGGTGGACGCGCCTGCCTGGTATAGTACCGGTGTTCGTTGCGGGGACGGCTCGGCCAGGTGGATGGCGTCGAGCTGGTAGTAGGGACCTTCGTGATGTATGCGATGGATTCGGTCTGGATCTGCAAAGACCCTGCGTTGCCGGTCGCGCAGCACCGCGCCGTCCTCCCAGCTCACCTCCCACAGCTTGTAGACGACCTGCATGTAGTCCTCGGCCACCGCATAGCGTGTGTCGTGGCCGGCCTGCGCGCGTTGGCCCATGCCCTGCGCCGCGCTGTTCAGATAGCCGGTGACAATGTTCCAGCCGATGCGGCCCTCGGTGAGATGGTCCAGCGTCGACATGCGGCGCGCGAAGGGATAGGGCGGCTCGAAGCTAAGGGTCGACGTGACGCCGAAGCCAAGGTTCTTCGTCACCAATGCCATCGCCGGGATCAGCAGCAGCGGATCGTTCACCGGCACCTGCACGGCCTGCTCCAACGCCGTGCGTGGGCCGCCGCGATACACGTCGTAGATGCCCAGCACATCGGCCAGGAACAGCGCATCGATCAGCCCGCGTTCCAGCGTGCGCGCCAGATCGGTCCAATACGGCAGGCGGTTGTAGCTGTCGGCACGGTCGCGCGGATGTGTCCACAGCCCCGGCGACTGATGGGCCACGCAGTTCATGTCGAACGCATTCAGCCGGATCTGCTTCATAGTCCGCATCCGTACCTCCCGACATGGCAGCTAACCACGGAAGTCCTGACGCAGGAACCGTTTGCGGTTGCCCCGGGCCGACGATGCGGTCACGCTCGCGGTCAAGAGTCGGCGTTCATGCCGAAGCGAAAGAGGACCGTCCCGTCCGTGAGCGAGATCAGCGCACCCAGCCGGATGCGCCTGCCCGCCCTGTTGGCCAATCGCGACTTCTGGCGGCTGTGGTACGCCGGGCTGATCGTGTTCGTGGTGCGCTGGCTGGAAACGCTGGCGATGGCGGTGTTCACCTATCAGGTCACGCACGCGCCGTTCCTGGTGGCGATGATGACCATGCTGCGCCTGCTGCCGATGGGGCTGTTCGGCGCGATACTGGGCACGCTGGCCGAGCGGATCGAACGCCGCACCGCGCAGGTCGGCGTGATCGCGTTGATGGGCAGCACGTCGGGGATGTTGGCGTTGCTCGCCTATACCGGCCACCTGGTGGTGTGGCATCTGGCAGTGGCCAGTTTCATCAACGGCGTGGGATGGGCGACCGATAACCCGGTGCGGCGGGTTATGATCGGCGAGGTCGTCGGCAGCCAGCACATGGGCATGGCGATGTCGATCGATGTCGGTACCAACAATGCCAGCCGCATGGTGGGGCCGACCCTTGGGGGGATCCTGTTCGCCACCGTCGGCCTGCACGGGGCATTTGCCCTGAGCGTGCTGCTGTACGCGACGTCGCTGCTGGCGGTGCTGGGGTTGAACTACCGCAACGCGCAGGCGCCGCACGACGGCGGATCCGTTCTGGCGCGCATGCGCGAGGGGCTGACATTGGTGCGGCAGGACCGGCGGCTGGTGGGCACGTTGGTCATTACGATTGTCTACAACGTATTTGGCTGGCCGTTCACCGCGATGGTGCCGGTGATCGCGCAGGATCGGCTGCATCTGACCCCGGAGTGGATCGGCATCCTGGCGAGCATGGATGGCGTCGGGGCATTCATTGGTGCGACGGTGATCGCACTGTGCGTGGGGCCGCGGTTCTACGCGCGCACGTATTTGTGCGGCGTGATCTCGTATCTGGTGCTGCTGACGGTGTTTGCGCTAGCGGCGGACCCGATCACCGCGGGTGTCGCGCTGGTGCTCACCGGTGTTGGCGGTGCCGGGTTCAGTATCATGCAGGCGACGCTGGTGTATCTGGCCGCGCCGCCGGCCATGCGTAGCCGCGTGTTGGGCGTGCTGTCAGTCTGTATCGGTATCGGTCCCGTTGGCTTCATCCATTTGGGCTTGATGGCCAATGCGATCGGCGCGCCGTCGGCGACGATGACCACAGGGATCGAGGGGCTGCTGGCGCTGGCACTGACCTGGCGGTGGTGGCGGGTCATTCTCGCGTGACGCGGGACGGGTCGATCTCCACCTGCTTCACATCATAGGCCCGCAGATCGCGCCAGTGCTCGGCGAGGTCGGTGCGGAACAGGCCGCGGGTGACTCCGGCGCAGAGTTTCGGCACCGCGATGGTCATGGCGTTGATGGAGGAGCCGGAGGGACCAAAGCTCATGGTCGTGCCGATACCGAACAGATGGATTTCGGCGATCCACGGCGTGCGGCCTGGGATTATCTCCGCAAAGGCGTAATCCTGTGTGAGGTAGGGAAAGCGCGCCAGGCGGTCATTGCATTCTTCGAGTGGGGGTGTGTAGCGATCGCCCCAGGTGGCGATGTTGTCAGCAAAAGCCGCGAGTTCTGGGCGGAGTCTTGCGTCATGGTCAATGCCGGTGCCGCAAATGACGAAGTCGGCGTCGAAGGGGTCCTTCGGCGTGTCGAGGCGCACGCGGCCGTCGATCATGCGTGCATCGGTCCAGGGGCGGTCGACATGCATGGTGAAATTCGGAAAGGCGGTGACGCGCGCCCAGGTGTCGGCGGGGAAGCCCTCGCGCAGCCCATGGATGTATTGCATGAAGCGCCAGCGCCATTCGTCCGGCATGTCACCCAGATGGCGTAAGAAGCCGGCAAAGGTGAGCCAGCGATAGGGTTGCACCACCATCGGTTCGGCTCGGCGGCAGAACAGATGCACGGACGCCGCGCCGTGTTCCAGCGCGACGGCGGCGTTGTCGAAGGCAGAGGCGCCCGCGCCGAGCACGGCGACGGTCTTGCCGACGAGGCGGGTGAAGTCGATTGCATCGGCCGTGTGGGTGCGGAATGACACGGGCAAGGCCTCGATAAAGTCCGGCATCCACCAGCGACCTGTGCCGTCCTGTCCGGTAGCGAGAACGATCTTGCGAGCGTGCAGTGTTTCGCCGGTGCAGAGCGTGGCGGCGAGGCAGGGCAGGTTGTCATCGGTGTGGGTGGGGGTGATCGCGGTGACGGCGACATCATTGCGCACCGGCAGGTTGGTGGCGCGGCGGAACCACAGCAGGTAGTCGTTCCATTTATCAGCTTGGATCAGCTTCATCGCCTGCCAGTTGGCGGCGCCCCATTGGCCCTCGTGCCAGGCCTGGTAGGTGAGGTTTGGGATATTTAGATCGGGGCCGGTTTGATCCTTAGCGCTGCGCAGCGTGGGCATGCGGGCATAGGTGACCCAGGGGCCTTCCTGGCCGTAGGGCGCGCGGTCGACGAGTAGGATGTTGGTGACTTTGTCGCGGAGGAGGGCGAAACCGACCGCGAGACCGCTTTGGCCAGCGCCGACGATGAGGACGTCGAGGGCGGGGGTGCCGTTGACGCTGCGGGGTTTGAGCCACGGCAGGCGCGGGTGGGCGATGAGGTCGAGGTCACGGCGGATGGCGGCTTCGAGGGCGGGGAGGGAGGAGGGGCGCATGGTTCAACTATCGTTGCGAGGAGCGAATGCGACGAAGCAATCTGGTGTCTCATTGGCACGAGCTTCGTCGTTCCGCTTCTCGCGATGACAGTGGTTAGCGACGGAACTGGTATCTGAAGTGGTCGCCGTCGGCTTCGATGCGGCCGGCGGTGGGGGAGGGGAAGTGGACTGGGAGGATCACCGTGTCCGTGTCGGCCACGCTGTGCAGGAACCGGCGGCGGGATTGGGCGGCGAGCGCGGGGTCCCAGCAGAAGATCGTTGACCAGTCCGGTTCACGGCATTGCAGCGCGTGGTGCATCATGTCGCCGGTGACCACGGCGTGCTGGCCCTTCGAGCGGATGTTGACGCAGCAGTGACAGGGGGAATGGCCGGGGGTGGGCGTGAGGGAGACCAGGTCGTCCAACATGTAGTCGTCGTCGACCAGCAGGGCCTGGCCGGCGGCGACGATCGGTTCGCAGTTGTAGCGCCAGACATTGCCGGGTGGGTTCTCGCCACGCTTGTCCGCGGCCTCCCACGCCGCGTATTCACGCTTGTGGAAGACGTATTTCGCCCTCGGAAAGGTCGGCACCCAACGCCCATCGCGCAGCACCGTGTTCCAGCCGCAATGATCGATGTGCAGGTGGGTGCAGAAGACGTAGTCGATGTTTTCGAACGTCAGGCCGGCCGCCTTGAAGCCGTCCAGCCAGGGCAGCTTGGGGAAATCCATCGGCGCGGGATAGCCCTTGTCCTCCCCCGTGCAAGTATCGACCAGGATGGTGTGGTGCGGCGTGCGGACGATGAAGGTCTGGTAGGTGATCACCATCCGGTTCGCTACAGGATCGTACACCTCGGGATCCATCGCCGCGAGGTGGGTGCGGCCGATCTCGGGATCGTAGCTGGGGAACATCGCTTCGGGCGTGCGCCACGGGCCATCGCGTTCGATGATCGACGTGATGGTGACGTCACCGATCTGGATCTGCTGCATCGTGCCTCTCGGGGTCAGGCGTAGGGGATGGCTAGTGAGCGTGTCATGGCTGGGCCTGTCCCGGCCGCCCACGACTTTTCTGCATTGTGCAAGAAAGTGGTGGATGGCCGGCTTCCGCCGGCCAAGACGCGAGGATAGACGTCAGGGGATCGGGTCGAGCACAACCACGGGGATCTCGCGCTCGGTCTTCTTCTGGTAGTCGGCGTACGGTGGCCAGAAGTCGAGCGACTTGGCCCAGAGCCGTGTGCGTTCGGTGCCCGAGGCGGTGCGGGCGTGCGCCTTCAGTTTCTTGGTGCCGACCTGGACCTCGACCTCGGAGTTGGCAAGGATGTTTCGGTACCAGCCGGGATGTTCCGGCGCGCCGCCTTTGGATGCGATGACGAAATAGCTGCTGCCATCCGCGCCGTAGAACAGCGGGAAGATGTAGCGGTCACCGGATTTGCGGCCGGTGGTCGTCAGCAGCAGCGACGGCACCGTCAGCTCCGGCCGGCCGGGCTGGGTGATCTTGTACATATGGCCATCGGCGCCGCCGCTGGCGAGATAGCGGTTGGCATGGTCCACCATCCACCCGGGCAGGTTGGGTGCGAGTTTCGCCTCGGTCATCGTCCGGTCTCCCTGTGAGTGGGCTAGGGTAGGGAGACGATGATCTGTCGGAACGCCTCCTCTGGGAAGGCCTTCATCGAACTGGTGCGGACGTTGCCGTGCTTGCCGAGCAGCAAGGTGAAACGTGTGGCCACGGCGTCGTCTGGCGCGTCGTAGATGCCGACAAGATCGTATTCGCCCATAGTGAGGTAGAGGGAGCGGAATTGGCCGCCCATCTCCTGGAGTTCTTTCTTGGCGGCGTCGACGCGGCGTGGGTGGTCCTCGATGGCGCGGATGCCCTGATCGGTCCAGCGCGCCAGCATCACGTAGGTGGGCATGGCTTGGATCCTCCCGTCAGTTTGGGGAGGGTAGCATTGTGGGGAGGGGGTGGCGAGCGCGGAGGGAGTTGGGGCAGTGGCGGGTGGCTTGAGCAGGCGTCGCTGACCGTGTCCGTGTGCTACGGTCGGTGCATGGGAACCATGACCACACAAATGGCCTTCCGAGAGGTTCAGGCGCTGCCGTTCTGCTACGTCTGCAGCCAAGATTTCGTTTCAACTGGCAGACAGGCAGGACCACTCCCGTGACCCACCCCAGCTGGCGCGCCGATCCCCTCGTCTGGGGCCACGGGCCGCGCGTATTCGAGGCCTTCCTCGAACCGACCTGCCCGTTCTCCGTGAAGGTCTTCCACAAGCTCGACGACCTGCTCGCGCAGGCGAGCCCGGACCGCATCACCGTCAAGATCCGCCTGCAGTCGCAGCCCTGGCACATGTATTCGGGTGTGATCGTGCGCTGCATCCTGGCGGCCTCCACGCTGCCGGGTGGGAAGGCCGCGGCGAAATCGGTGATGGCAGCGGTGGCCGCGCATCGCGCGGATTTCGAGTTCGAGCGCCATAGCCGTGGCCCCAACATGGACGCCACGCCGCATGACATCATCGCGCGGATTGAACGCCTCAGCTTTGTGCAGGTGGCCGAGGCGTTCGCGATCCCCGACCTCGACCGCGAGATCAAGTGGCACTGCCGCTATGCCAGGCAGAATGGCATCCATGTGTCGCCGACATTCATGATCGACGGGCTGGTGCAGGCGGACATGAGCAGCGGGGACGCGGTGGAGGATTGGGTGAGGCGTCTGGTGAGGTGAGGGCGCGGAGCCCTCACCCCGCGCCGCGGCGCGCCGGCCTCTCCCGCAAGCGGGAGAGGCGGAACGAGGGGCTTTCGTGCTACACTCGGGGGTGAAGAGGGCCTGGACCCATGGGCACGACGACCTCCGCCGGCCTGGCAGACCACGTCATCGCCACCCCGCGCGCGCATGGGGTGGAGCTGCGCGGTGGCGGCATCCGCCATGTCTCCCTGTTTGGGTCGGTGGCGCGCGGTGACGCGGCGGCCGGCAGCGATGTCGACGTTGCGGCGGAGTTCGACCCCGCCGCGCGCATGGACCTGTTTCGTCTGACCGCCTTGGAGCGCCGGCTCGGGGAAATCCTCAGCCGCCGTGTGGACCCGCTGCCCGAACCCGTCGAAAAGCCGCGCCTGCGGGCCAACCTCGAGCGGGATCGCCGGCGTGCCTGCTAGATACGATCCCGCCGACAGCCGACCGATATTATCGAGAACGCCGCGCCCGTTGACCATTACCTTGCCGGGATGGATCAGGCTGCCTTTGCGCGCGACGGCAAGACGCGTGATGCGGTGGAGCGTTGTCTGGAGTGGATCTGCGACGCCGCGCATCGGCTGGGTAAACAGGCGACGGACCTCATGCCAGGCCAGCCCTGGGGTGACATTCGCGGCATGGGGAACCGGCTGCGGCACGCGTATGATCGATTGGATCTTGGCATTGTGTGGAGCACCGCACGGGATCGCCCGCCAGCGCACGCGATGGAGGCGCGGCAGGCGCTGGTGCGGCTGCAGGGACGGTGACGTGGGCGTGGCCCCGGCATGACGCGCGGCCGCGTCTGTGCCATGGTTTGCGCCCGAGGCAGCACACATGATCCGGCGGGGAGACCCGTCCGCAGCAAAAGGAGACCGCCATGAGCGTTCAGGCCATGGGCTACTTCTGGGTTGGGACATCCAAACTCGATGATTGGACCGGCTTGGCCACTGGCCAGCTCGGGCTGCAGGCGGTCGATCGCGGCGGCGCTCTGCGCGCGTTTCGCATGGATGATCGCAAGCAGCGGGTGATCTTCGATGGCAGCCTGCCGGATGGCGAGCAGTTTTTCGGCTGGGAGGTCGCGGACGCCTCGGTGCTCGATGCGCTGGCGGCGCGGTTGGAGCAGGCAGGTGTCGCGGTACGGCGGGAAAGCGGCGCCGTGGCCGACCAGCGGTGCGTCGCAGCGCTGATCTCCTTCCGTGATCCCGCAGGCAATCGCGTGGAGGCCTTCCACGGAGCCCAGATCGCTGACGAACCGTTCCGCGGCGAACGGACGACCGGAGGCTTCCGTGCCGGGGCGCAAGGCGTGGGACATGCCGTGATCATCGTGCCCGACGTCGACGCGGCGCTGCATTTCTATCGCGATCTGCTCGGCTTCGAAATCAGCGATTTCATGGGGCCGCCGGTCTCGTTGTATTTCATGCACGTGAATACGCGACATCATAGTCTGGCGATCGCGCAAGGGTCGCGCCGCCGGATGCATCATCTGATGATGGAGTTCTATTCGCTCGACGATGTCGGCCAGAGCTACGATCTCGCCCAGGCCGACGACCGTGTCGCGGTGAAGTTGGGCCGGCATGCCAACGATCTGATGACATCATTTTACATGCGCACGCCGTCCCCGTTCCTGATCGAACACGGATGGGGTGGCCGCGAAGTGGGCCCCGACTGGCAGGCAGTCGAAAAGACATCCGTGGCCAGTTATTGGGGGCACCAGGGGTTGTTCGAATCCTTGGGCGAAGGACCGCCGCCCGCGCATGCACGGCCGATGCCAAAGCCGGATCCGGGCTGGGCGCCCTTGCAGGTGCTGGACGGGAATTATGATCGCATGAGCGGTGTCTGCCCTTGGTGGGATGCGTTGAAGGCGCGGCAGTAGAAACCGGGCCGGCCTTCTCAGGGCCGGCGAACCGTGGTTCGTTCGCGACGCGGAGGCAGCGGCCTCGTCTGAGTTTGGCCAGGAGGAAATGGCATGTTCAATCACATCATGGTCGGCAGCAATGATATCGCCCGATCGAAGAAGTTCTACGACGCGCTGCTGGGCGCGGTCGGCGGCAAGCCAGCGCGGGAAGACGCCAAGGGCCGGCTGATCTACGCGCATGACGGCGGCGTGCTGATGGTGAGCAACGCCATCGACGGCAAACCGGCCTGTCACGCCAATGGCGGCACCATCGGCTTCAAGATGGCGAGCGAAGCGCAGGCCAAGGCCTGGCACGATGTTGGGGTTGCGAACGGCGGCAAGTCGATCGAGGACCCGCCGGGCGTGCGGCCGGGTGGCACGGCCTATCTGGCGTATCTGCGCGATCCGGATGGCAACAAGCTGTGTGCGGTGTACCGCCTGCCGGCGTGAGCTGCTGGCAATCATGGTGAGCAGGGTCGCTCCGGCGGGGCGGCCCTAATCGAAGCCACGTCGGAACTGCGTGGGGGTCGTGCCGGTCAGCTTGCGGAACGTTGCCGTGAAGTTGCTCACGTAGCCGAAGCCGCAGGCCAGCGCGATTTCCACGACCGGGCGCTGCGGATCAGCGAGCAGCGTCTTCGCGTATTCGATCCGTTGCCGCAACTGATACCGATGCGGCGAGATGCCCAGGCTCTGCTTGAAGGCGTGGCTGAAATAGGCCGGGCTCAACCGCACCAGGCGGGCCAGTTCTGCCAGCGATATGTCCTGGGCGAGATTGTCTTCGATGTAATGGCACACAATGCGCTGCTGCCAACCGCTGAGGCCACCGCGGCTGGCTTGCATCACCGTGGGCACGCCACGCTGCAGCCGCGCCAGCTCAAGCGCGAGAAGCATGCTCAATGTCTCGACGTAAAGACGGGTCGCGGCCTCCGGCCGCTCAATCAGCGCGGTTAGCTTCGCTGCTATGGCCCACAGCCCAGCGTCTTCGCAGAACAGCAGCGGCGCCAGGTCGCCGTGTTCTAGTTGCAACTCCGGATCGATTATCAGCGCGTCGATAGGGACGTAGAAATAGGCGACGCGCGGCAGCACCCGCGGCACGAAAGAGCCGGCGAACTGCACCCCGGACGGGATGAAGCACATGCGCCGGCCGAGGTCACGCAGCTGCGACGGGGGCAGGCCATCGACTTTCGTTTCGCCATCGACCCGGACGGCCCGGTCGCAGGCGATGAACAGATGCGCCGGCGCCTGGTAGTGATACTCGAACGGCGCATGGCCGGTGTATTGCACGAGTTCTGCCGAAAACCCGTGCCATGCGACCGTGCGGCGTTTGGCCGCATCCGCCGGTGTCACATTAACGTGCGCCGGGACCTGCGCCAGCAAGGGATGGGCCATCGCGCGACCTTTCCTGGCGCCGCTGTTGATATTTTGCAGGGATGGCCGCGCGTCATGCGGCCATCCCTGCCGCAGATGGTTGTCGATACTGGCCGCGGCAAGGTTGAGGTATTGAACACCCCAGCCATGCGGTTATGACGGGCAAGGCAATTTGCAGTGATGGCGTTTAACAGCGCGCTTGATTCGTCTGTATCGATTTCGGTCCGATGTGACTTTCCACAAAGCGCGAATCAATCACCGCAAGATCCCATAATCCTTTGCGGCGACGCAGCCCCAAATCGCCCACGACCGAGGTGTTCACCGCACCCCGGACGTTCACATCGATCGAGGGACGCAAAAATGTCGCACACACTGCCAGCGAAGCTGCTCGCTGAATTCATCGGCACGTTCACCCTGGTTTTCATCGGCGCCGGCGCGGGCGTCCTGCTTGGCGGGGCTGGTCCGGCCGGGTTGGTGGGAATCGCGCTTGCCCATGGCCTCGTGGTCTTCGTCTTTGCTGGTGCCTACGGCCCGATCTCGGGCGGCCACGTCAACCCCGCGGTCACTGTGGGTGTGCTGGCGGCGGGCGCGATCGGCCTTGGCGAGGCCCTCGCCTATATCGCCGCGCAGCTCGTCGGCGGCGTGGTCGGGGCGGAACTGCTGCGCTTCGTCCTCGGCGGCACCGGCACCGGACTTGGCGTCCCGGCGCTGGCGCATGCGCTCGCCGTCGGATCGGCCACGGTGACCGTAACGCCGCTGGCCGGCTTCGTGGTCGAGGCCGCGCTTGGCTTCTTCCTGGTCACCACCGTGCTCTCTACCGCCGTGGCCGGCCGTGCAGCCCAGCTCGCCCCGCTGGCGATCGGCATGACGCTGGTCCTTAACATCCTGATGGGCGGCATGCTGACCGGTGCGGCCTTCAACCCGGCCCGGGCTTTGGGACCCATGGTGGCGACCGGCAATTTCACTGACGCATGGCTGTATCTCATCGCCCCGGTGGTCGGCGCGGTGTTTGCCGCGGTCGTCCATGCGGGCCTCGGACACCTGACGCGGCGGCCGGTGGGAGCGCGCGGTCGGGTCTCTGGTGCGGCGCACACCGCGGCATGATGCGGCTCGAGCGCGGGTTGGATCGCCGCGCGATCCAACCCAGCTCGCCCTCGGGCGTCTCGGCGAACACTCGGCGGACCTCCTGGGCGGACCTCCTGGTTGTGGCTTGATCGATCGGGACCTATCCTTCGCCCGCCACAGGGAGGTTCGCTGCCATGCGCACAGGGAAGGGTTTTGTCGTCCCCGCCGGTGGCGGAAAGCAGGTCGCCTCGCCGACGCCGGGCCGCTCTTTCGCATTGAAGCTGCTTGGGCACGAAACCGCGCAGAGCATCATGATGTTCGAGGAGACGCTGCCGCCGGGCACCTCCAGCCTGCACCATCTGCACCACGACAGTGACGAGGTTGCCTGGGTGCTGGCGGGCGAGTTTACCTTCAAGATCGGCGACGAGATCACCGTCGGTGGGCCCGGCACCTGTGCGTTCATGCCGCGAGACGTTCCGCATGCCTGGAAGAATACGGGCGCGGAAACCGGCCGCGTGCTGTTCCTTTATACGCCGGCGGAGGCGGGTGGATACATCGAGGCGCTCGCTGATGGCCCCCCGATGGACCACGAGGAGCGCGGCAAGCTGTTGGAGCGCCATCGGTGGGAAATTGTCGGCCCCAATCCACTTTGAGGGTGCGACGCGACCAGGCGCATCCGGTCAATCTCTCTGCGACGACGTGTCACACGCGACGGGCCATTGCCCCCGAGTTGCGCCGTTCCTCCTCCGCCCACACCGTCTCGAGCAAATAATGCGGCCCGAGTGCGGCGATATTCACCGCGCCGATCTGGCCCAGGACCAGATCGATCTCGCGTTGTAGGATCGAAACCGCCTTGGTGACCCCCGCCAGGCCACCCGCCGTCACGCCGTACAGCACCGCGCGGCCCGAGAGCACGAAATCGGCACCGCAACAGATCGCCGCGACGATGTCCGATCCGCGCCGCACGCCGCTGTCGAGCAGCAACTTCACGTCCGGTCCGACGGCGTTGCGGATCATCGGCAGCATGTCCAGCGGCGACGGCATGTTGTCCAACTGCCGTGCCCCATGGTTGGAGACGATGATACCGTCGACGCCGAGCGAGATGGCGATGCGGGCGTCCTCCGGGTGCATGATGCCCTTGATCATCAGCTTGCCGGGCCAGGCGGCGCGGATCGCCTCGATATCGTTCCAGGTCTGGCTGGCGTCTGGCGTCTCCTTCGCGAACAGGTCGGCGACGTCGTCCGTGGTGGCGTCGGGCTTGGCATAGGGGCGCCAGTTGGCGAAATACGGCAGGCCGCCGTGGCGGAAGTAGTTGATCATCCATTCCGGGTGCAGCATGGCTTCCAGGATCGTTGGCAGCGACATGCGCAGCGGACGGACGAAGCCATTGCGACGGTTGCGTTCGCGGTTCGATGACACCGGCACGTCGCAGGTGACGGCGATCGTGTTCAGCCCCAGGTCTTTCGCGCGTTTCACCAGATCGAGCTGGAACGACCGGTTTTTGGAGCCATAGATCTGGTACCAGAGGTTCTTGCCGGCCAGCTTCGCGCCGTCCTGCATCGACAGGTTGGAGGCGCCGGACATCAGGTACGGCACGTTCTTCTCAGCGGCGCCCATGGCGAGGAAGCGTTCGGCATCCTTGCGGAAGGCCCCCGCCATGCCGGTCGGCGCGATGCCGAACGGGGCGGCGAAGGTCTGGCCGAAGATGGTGCTCTTCTGCTCGCGTTTGGAACTGTCGATATAATAGCGCGGCACCAGGCGGAGGTTGCGGAACGCGTTGGCGTTGGTGGTCAGGCCGGCCTCGTCGTCGACGCCACCTTCGATGAAGTCGAACATGATCTTCGGCAGGCGCCGCTTCGCCAGCCGCTTCAGGTCGTCGATATTGATGGCGGAGTCGATCGTGATCATACGCGGTCCGTTGCTTCAGATCTGGTTGCGGAACGCTACCATCGGTCGGGCAGATTCACCACGAAGGCACCAAGTCCGCGAGGCTGACCGGGGCAACGCATCGAGCGCCGGCATCAGGCAAAGGTGTTTGTTGGGCTTCGCGCGGAGCCAACAAACGCCGTTGCCACACCGTGCGCGGCGCCGTGGCCCCTGCAGCTTCGTCGACTTCGTGCCTTCGTGGTGAAATTTGCAATGCGTCCGTGGCCCGGGTCGATCGGTGGGACGCACGGGAACCGTCACGCCGCCAATAGCGCCGTCTTCCCCACGAGTGCGCCACCGCGCAACGCGCCCGGTCGCGTATTCCCCCACTGCACCGCGTTGCCATCGGGTAGCATCCGGGTGAATGGCGCCGCTAGCCAGATACGCAACAACACGCGTGAGCGGCCGGTTGCCGCGTCGTCGGTGAACTGGGTGCGCCCGTGATAGGTGACGTGCTGGTTGAGGAACTGCATGTCGCCGACTTCGAAGGGCGCGCGCAGGCAGACTTCTTCGCCGATGGCATGGATCAGGTCCATCGCCTCGGTCTGTGCATCGGTCAGGTGTGGTACCTCGGGCACTTCCTGTGCCTGGCTGATATAGGTGCGTGAGTACTGGCTGGTGAAGCTGCCATCGGCGGCGCGGGCGAAGACGGGCATGGGGAACACGCGGTCCTCGCGGGTGCCTTCCTCGTCGGTCGGACGCATGCGCCAATAAGGTTGGTATAACACGCGTAACAGGTCCGGGCGCCGCTTGGCGATCTCGTTGTGCAGCGTGACGCTGGAGACGACCTTCGACACGCCGCCATCGATCGCGTTGGTGGCGCAGAGCAGGCATAGCAAGTCGGTCTTGTCGGTGTGGAAGCGCAACGGGCCGGTGGAGCGTGCGATGGTGCGGGCGGATTTCAGTGGGCCGGGGCCGTCATAGGTCAGCGCGGCGCCAGTGCCGGTTTCGTCCTTCACCTCGCCCAGCACTTCGCCGGCCGAGGTCTGATACACTGGCCAGCCCAAGTTGACGCAGAAGCCCCAGAACAGACGCTTCAGGTCGTCGCGCGCCATGCTGGCCGCGGGCACGCCGGACAGGCGCACGACGCCAGGGCCGCGTTCCAGTTGCTCGACCATCCAGGCGAAGAGCGGGGCCAGTTCGGGCACCGCGAAGGCCTCCTTGCGGAAGCCGGGCAGGGGGGCGGTGCGGGCGCCGGCGGTGGCGCGTTCCAGGGCGGTCAGTTCCGTGGCGGTCAGGGCGCGGCGCCAGGCGGGGGAGTTGGCAAGTTCGTCACCGCGCCAGGCGGCTTGGGTGTCGATTGGTTCGAACAGTGCGGTCATTGTCATCTCCCTGGCGCTCTCCCCGCCGTCATGCCGGTGCTTGGCACCGGCATCCACGCCCCGCGGTGTCCATACGAAGAAAGGCGTGGATGCCGAGCCTGCGCCCAGCATGACGGCGAACCTCAACCATGCATCCGCGTGAGGAAACGCGCCACCCGGTCCGGGGCGCCGCCGTGGAAGAACGCGTCTACCGGCGCGCGATGCGCCACCTGGCCCTCGTCCATGAACACCACCTCGTCCGCCGCGCGCCGGGCGAATCCCAGCTCATGCGTCACCACGATGGTGGTCATGCCCTCGTCGGCCAGCTCCTGCATCACGTTCAGCACCTCGCCCACGGTCTCGGGGTCCAGTGCGCTGGTCGGCTCGTCGTACAACATCAACGCCGGCTCCATCGCCAGCGCACGCGCGATCGCCACGCGCTGCTGCTGGCCGCCGGACAGTTCGTCGGGATACGCCTCGGCCTTGTCCGGCAGATGCACCTTGCCCAGCAGATGTCCTGCCAGCTCCCGCGCCTGCTTGATCGGCGTGTTCTTCACCCGGATTGGTCCGAAAGCGATATTGTCCAGCGCTGTCAGATGCGGGAACAGCTCGAAGTTCTGGAACACCATGCCCATGCGCCGGCGCAGCGCCGCGGCCTGCTTGCGTGGCAGGCCGGCGATCTCCTGCCCTTCGAAGCGGATGCTGCCGGAGGCAATTGGTTCCAGCAGGTTCAAACACCGCAGCATTGTCGACTTGCCGGACCCCGACGGTCCCAGCACCACCAGACACTCGCCCTGCGTCACCGACAGATCGACACCCTTCAGCACGTCGTTCGTGCCGAACCGCTTCCAGATCGCCGCGGCATCCAGCAGGCAGTTCATCTGATCACCTCCAGCCGCGCTTCTAGCGCCGGTGTTGCCTGACGTGACGTGACCCGCCGCCGCCGCAGGCTACGTTCGATCACCGATTGGATCGCCATGAACACGGTGGTCAGCACCAGGTAGTAGATGCCCGCGGCCGTCAGCGTCTCGATATAGCGGAAGTTCCCCGACGCGGTTTCGTCTGCCACCAGTAGCAGCTCCTTCACGCCGATCACTGATACGAGGGCAGATAGTTTCAACATACCAATGAACTGATTACCGATGGGGGGGATGACGATGCGCAGAGCCTGCGGTAGCACGACCCAACGCATCACCTTGGCGTCTTCCAACCCCAGGGCGCGTGCCGCTAACCGCTGCCCCGGCCCCACCGCACGAATGCCGGAGCGCATGATCTCTGCCATATACGCGCCCTCGTTCAGCCCCAGCGCCAGCACCGCGCAGGCGAAGCCGGGCAGCAACACACCGAAAGCCGGCAGTACGTTGAAGGCGAACACCAGTTGCAGCAGCACCGGCGTGCCGCGGAACAACCAGATATACGCCCACACCAGCATGCGCACCGGCGACCAAGGCGCCTCCTGACCGACCGCCAGCAGCAGGCCGATCACCAGGCCCACCGCCAGCGCGGCGATGCTCAGCCACAGCGTCATGACGCCGCCGTTGAAGAAGTCCGCGCTGACCAGGTACTGCGCCAGCAGCGCGGGCTGGAACAGCGAGGCGTGCACGATCAGAAGGCCGAGCTGCCGTTCGGCATCGCCCACTTCTTCAGCAGAGCGTCATAGCTGCCGTTCTTCACCAAGGCTTGCAGCGCCTTGGTCACCTCGGCGGTCAGCGCGGGATTGTCCTTGCGGACCGCGATGCCGACCTTGGTGTCTGCGTTGAATGGCGCGCCCGCGGACTCATACGTGTCAGGCGTTTCCTTTATCAGCGCGGCGACCGTCGGCGTGGAGACGATGATCGCATCCGCCCGGCCTTGGGTCAGCGCGAGCGCGCAAGCGGTGGTGCCGGCCAGCGATAGCAGGCTGACTTCCGGCTTGCCGGCGGCCTTGCAGTCGGCGCTGGCCTGTTTCGCTGCGGCCTCGAACACCGTGGCGACCGGCGCGGCAACGCTGAGGCCGCACAGTGACACGCGGCTTTCGATCTTCTTCGGATTGCCCTGCTTCACCACGATCTGATTGCCCACCAGCAGATAGGGCACCATGTCCGCGACCTCGAGCCGTTGCGGATTGATGTACATGCCGCTGACGATGACATCGACGCGCTTGCCTTCCAGCGCCGGGATCAGGCCCTTGAACTCGATCGGCATGATGTTGGATGTCAGGTTCATCTGCTTCGTCAGTGCATCAACCAGATCGACATCGAAGCCGACCGGCTTGCCGTTGTCCTGATATTCGAACGGCGGAAAGGTGACGGACACGCCCCAGGTGAGTTTGCCGCCATCCGCCAGTTGGGGCGTCTGCGCGAAGCCCAATGCGGGCAGCAGCGTCAGCGCCAGAATCAAGCCCAGTCGTCGCATGATAGTTGTCTCCCCAGAAGCATCGTGACCGTGCCAGCAATCCGCGTGCCATGACAACGGTAATGCGGTATTAAATCGACGCCATGGGCACCCACCCGATCTTTTCCGCCGCCGAGTTCGCTGGGCGTGTTGCCCACTTGCGAGACCGCATGCGGGAGGCTGCGGTCGATGTCGCGCTGTTCGATGAGATCGAGGCGATGACCTGGCTGACCGGCTACGGCAACTCGGAAAACCGCTGGCGCTGCGTGGGGATCCCGCTGGAGGGCGAGCCATTCTTCCTGATCCGCGCGCTGGACGCGACGCCGTGCCGGCAACGCAGCTGGATCGAGGATGTGCCCACCTTCCGTGACTGGCAGGACCCGATGCCGGTGCTGCGCGAGGCGTTGGCGCGGCGTGGGCTGGCGCGGGCGCGGATGGGACTGGACTACAACTCGTACTGCATGCCGCTGGCGCGCTTCGCCCGCATGCAGGCTGCCCTGCCTGGGGCACAGTTCGTCGACATTGGGGACATCGTCTGGCGGTTGCGATTGATCAAGTCGCCGGCAGAGATCGCGTTGCTGCGACAGGTGGCCGGTATTGCGGATGAGGCGCTGCGGCGCTCTGCGGCGGTGTGTCGGGTGGGGGTCAACCAGCGTGAGGCAGCGCGGGTGGCGATGGATGCGTTCATGGAGTTGGGGGCTGATCCGGGGCCGCCGGGTCCGATCACCGCCGGGCGCGGGTGGGACTTCCTGCACGGGCATCTGGAAGACACGGCGCTGCGCGACGGCGACATTGTTCATATCGAGCTGACGCCGCGCATTGCAGGCTACAGCGCGCGGACGATGCGGTGCGTGGCGGTGGGCGCGCCGGCGCCAGGGCTGATGGAGGCCGGGCTGCGTCTCGCCGCGATCCAGGACCGTCAGATCGCGGCGATGCGGCCGGGCGCGGTGGCGCGTGAGGTTGATGCCATTCTGCGGGACGATGTGCTGCACGAGGGTCTGCGCGATAGTTACGAGAACATCACGGGTTACACGCTCGGATTGTACGCGCCGTCGGGGCCGCGCACGAGTGATTTCACCCGTATCTTTCATCCCGAGGCGGAGTGGGCGATCGAGCCGGGTATGGTGTTTCATATGTACGCGTCCGCGGGCGGTGCGTCGCTGAGCGAGACGGTGCTGGTGACGGGGACGGGGCCGGAGCTGCTGACCGCACTGCCACGCGCGGTGCTAACCAGCGCTTGAGCCTGTCGCTCTCGCATCTGCGGGCTTGCCGTTGGTGTCGGATGCGTCATGCTGCCGTTTCCAGGTTGCTGAACAAGGAGACGCGGAATGATCCTCCGCCCAACACCGACACGCCGCCGCTTGCTGCAGGCCGCGATGACCGTGCCGCTCGCCGCACCGTTGATCTGGACCCGCCGCGCTATTGCAGCGCAGCAACTGGTGGTGCGCACGCCCGGCGGCGTATTCGACGAAGTGAAGAAGAAGACGGTCTACGACCCGTTCCGCGAGGCCACCGGGATCGAGATCGTCCCAGCCGCTTCCACCGCGGCCAAGCTGCTGGCGATGTTCAAGGCAGGCCAAGTCGATATCGATGTGATCGATACCGGCGACGACGTGCTGCTGGACCTGGAACACGCCGGCGCGCTGGAGCCGTTACCCTACAAGGAATTCAAATACACCAACCCTGACGACATCGATCCCAGTGTGCGTAGTACGTATCAGGTGGGCTCGTTCGTCTATGCGTTTGTCAACGGGTTCAACACCACGGCGTTCGCCGTCGGCAAGGAGCCGATGAACTGGGAACAGTTCTGGGACGTGAAGGCGTTTCCGGGGCCACGCACCCTGGCCGACATGGCGTCGGGCGCACCGAACCTGGAGCTGGCGCTGATTGCTGACGGCGTGCCGGTGGACAAGGTGTATCCGATCGACATCGACCGCGCGTTCAAGTCGCTGTCGCGCATCAAGGCATCGGTGCCGAAGTTCTGGGATACCGGTGCGCTGTCGGCGCAGATGCTGGCGAACAAGGATGCGGTGCTGGCGGTCATCTGGAGCACGCGCGTGCAGGTGGCGGCCGATGGCGGCGCCAAGGTGGCGGCGCAGTGGGCGCAGAACCAGGTGCTGGCGCAGGCCTATGGCATCACCAAGGGCACGCCCAAGATGGCGGAAGGTGTGAAGTTCATCGATTATAGCCTCAGCCCCGAGGTGCAGGCGCGCTGGCTGGGCGCGTACAAGGCGATCCCGGTGAACCAGAAGGCGTATCCGCACACGGCACCACAACTGATGGACCCGGCGACAAACGTGCCTTGGACGAAATCGAAGGGGTTCCGGAACGATATCAGGTGGTGGTCGGACAATCGCGCCAAGGTCAGTACGTACTGGAACAAGTGGGTTCTGCAGTGAGCGCTGCGCCCTTGCCGCAGGGTGGCAAGGGCGCGTTGGAGCTGGACGGGCTGACCAAGCGGTACGGTGACGAGCGTGTCGTCGACGCGGTCAGTGCGTCAATCCGGCCGGGCGAGTTCTTCTCGTTGCTCGGGCCGTCGGGGTCGGGCAAGACAACCACGCTGATGATGATCGCCGGGTTTGTCGTGCCGGATGGCGGGGCGATCCGGGTGGATGACGCCGATCTGACGCGCGTGCCGCCGCAGCGGCGTGGGCTGGGCATGGTGTTCCAGAACTACGCGATCTTTCCGCATCTGAACGTGTTCGAGAATGTGGCGTTTCCGTTACGTGCACGGCATGTGGCTGAGGCGGAGCTGCGGGTGCGCGTACAGGCGGCGCTGGAGCTGGTGCGGCTGCAGCGTTTCGCGGAACGGTATGCGCGGCAGTTGTCGGGTGGGCAGCAGCAGCGCGTGGCGATCGCACGGGCGATTGTGTTCCATCCGAGCATCGTGCTGATGGATGAGCCGTTGGGCGCGCTGGACAAGAACCTGCGCTACGAGATGCAGGTGGAGATCAAGGACATTCAGCAGCGCCTCGGCATGACGGTGGTCTACGTCACGCACGACCAGGAAGAGGCAATGAACATGTCCGACCGCATCGCCATCATGAATCACGGGCGGATCGAGCAGCTCGGGCCGCCGGGGGAGATTTATGAACGGCCGAGCAATGCGTTCGTTGCACGGTTTCTGGGCGAGGCGAATCTGATTGAGGGGACAATTGAGCGTATTGCGGACGGGCAGGCGGAGCTGCGCACGCGCGATGGGGTGTTGTTGCGGGCGCAGGTTAAACGGGCGGCGGTGGGGCAGGCGGCCGCGCTGTTCGTGCGCCCGGAGCTGCTGGCGTTCGGGGCGGGTGCGGGGAACAGGGTGGAAGGGACGGTGCGTCGGCGGTCGTTCCTGGGCAGTACGATCCGGACTGTGGTGGAGGTGGGACCGACGACACATCTGACGATCGACCTGCCAAACCAGGGCACGGGTGGGGGACCAGGTGTGGGGGCACACGTCACCGCAAGCTGGCCCGTCGTGCACAGCCAGATCCTGCTGGACTGAGTGTGCCGAGCCGCTCCTCCCTGCTGCTACTACCCGCCTTCACCATGCTGGCGCTGGTGTTCCTGGTACCGCTAGGGTGGTTCTTCTTCCACACCCTGTTTATCGACACGGATCCCTCCGACCTCTGGGATCAGATCGCGTCCGTGCTGACCTCGCGTGCGATGCTGCAGGCCATCGTCACCACCAACTGGATCTCGCTGCTGGTCACCGCGACGGTGCTGCTGATGGGCTACCCGATCGCCTATTACCTGGCGAACCACAACGGCTTGCGCTTCACCCTGGTGCTGTTCTGCATCATCGTCCCCTACTTCACCTCCATCATCGTGCGGACCTATTCCTGGATGGTGCTGCTGGGTCGCGAAGGTCTGATCAACCAGGCGTTGCGGCACCTTGGCCTGATCGATACCCCTCTGCCGCTGCTGTACAATCAGCTCAGCATCGTCATTGGCATGACCTATGTCTTGTTGCCCTACGTGGTGCTGACGCTGTTCGCCGCGATGAAGGCGATCGACCGTACCCTGCTGCTGGCCGCGCGCGGCATGGGCGCCAGTGGGCCGATGATCTTCTGGCGTGTGTATTTGCCACTCAGTCGGCATGGTGTGATCTCCGGCGCGCTGATCGTGTTCATCCTGTCGATCGGTTTTTTCATCACGCCGGCGCTGATGGGTGGTCCGTCCGATGTAATGGTTGCGATGTTGATCGAGCGGTCCGTGGAAATCACGCTGGATTGGGCCGGCGCCGCGGTGATGTCGCTGTTTCTGCTGGTGGTGACGCTGATCCTGTACGCGATCTATTACCGCGTCACCGACGTGCGCCGACTGATGGGTGCCACCTGATGGCGTGTGTTCTGTCGATGTATGTCGGCCTGATCTGCCTGCTGCTGATGGCGCCGATCGTCATCGTGGTGATCCTGGCCTTCAGTGGGGCGAACTATCTTCAGTTCCCACCGACGTCCTATTCGCTGCACTGGTTCGCCCGCTTCCTTGGCGATCCGCAGTGGCAAGGTTCGCTGTGGTACAGCCTGGAAATCGGTATCGTGGCCTGCGTGGTGGCCACAGTGGTCGGGTTTTTCGCCGCCTATGCTTTCGTGCGGCGGAACATCGCAGGCAAGAAGCTGCTGCTATCGCTGCTGCTGCTGCCGATCATTGTGCCGACCGTCATCACCTCTATCGCGATGTATTTCTTGTCAGCAAGGCTGCATCTGGTCGGCAACCTGTTCTGGGTCGGCATTTGCCATGCGGTGATCGCTCTGCCGGTGGTGTTGCTGATCCTGCTGTCGTCACTGCAAGGCGTGGACGTGAATTTGGAACGCGCGGCACTCAGCCTGGGGGCCAGTCGCACGCGGCTGTTCTTGCGCGTGGTCGTGCCGCTGGCGGCACCTGGGATCATCTCAGCGGCGCTGTTCGCGTTCCTAGCGTCATTCGACGAGCTGATTATCGCGCTGTTCCTGACCGGGGTGCGCGCTGAGACCTTGCCGGTGCGCATTTGGAACAGCCTGCACATGGAGATCGAACCGACCATCGCGGCAGTCAGCGCCTTTCTGATTGGCGTGACGGCGTTGGTGTTGCTGATAGATGGCTTGCTGCGCGGACGTCGCGCGGCCACGATGAAGACGCAACGATAAAGGGCTGCGGCGATGACCTTGGCACAACATGGGGCAATCGTGATTGGCGCGGGCGTGGCGGGCCTGTCCACCGCACTGTATCTGCAACGTGCCGGGGTGCAGGTGGCGGTGATCGATCCGTTGCCGCCGGCGGGTGGTGCGTCTTTTGGCAATGCCGGATTGCTCAGCCCGGATACCGCGGTGCCGATCGCACTGCCTGGCATGCTGCGCAAGGTGCCCGGATGGCTGACTGATCCGTTGGGTCCGCTGTCGGTGCGACCGAGCTACTTTCCACGCGCACTGCCGTGGCTGCTGCGTTGGATCGAGGCTGGTCGGCTCAGTCGCGTGATGGCGATCTCGGACGCTATGCGCGCGCTGCATCGCGAATCGCTGGATTGCTGGAAGGAGCTGCTGGGGGCGGAGCTGTACGGGGGGTTGATCCGGCCCGCGGGGCAGGTGCAGGTGTGGGAGGGTGATGCCGACACGGCCAATGCGCAGGTGGAACGGCAAGTGCGTGAGCGGCATGGGATCAAGGCGGAACCTCTCACCACCGACGATC
>Ga0210386_10001151_pt1 | contig 23715 bp, 20 predicted proteins | sample IncBWH32OmetaG_FD_160091 | JGI IMG/M metagenome (GOLD analysis project Ga0210386, IMG submission 160091) | Forest soil microbial communities from Barre Woods Harvard Forest LTER site, Petersham, Massachusetts, United States - Inc-BW-H-32-O ...
GAGAGGCGGCCTCGATGCTTTCATCCGTCGGTGTTCGCAGCTGTCAGTGTTCCCACCAGAACCAGTCGGCGTGCGCTCTGCGCCAATCGGCATGACGCTGCTGGTTCTGGCCGATCAGGATACCAAAGTGCACGCAAGCCTTCCGGTCCCCCTTTTCGCAAAGCTGATGGAAGCCGAGCATCTCCGCCTCCACGTTCTGGGCCCGGGCGGGTGTCGAAGCGATGGCAACCATGCCCGAAATCCCGACCGCGAGCGCCATGGCAGTCATCAATGGCCTTAAAATCATTGTGTCTCCTGTTCAATTCAGCCCCGCTTCAAAGCTAAGGCGCTAAATCTGAATGCAATCTGAACTTCGTTGATGGCCGCAGAATGACAGCCGCATCCGGCCGGCCGAAGGTGCGGCGCCATCGCAGCGCTCGCGAAACACGCCTCGAGCTGGAGGCGGGCCGGTTCGCCACCGTCCCGGAAGTGTGGTAATCCACAACCAAACCGGAGGATGGCGCCCATGATTGAACCGAAACTGGAAGTCCCGGCTGAGCTGCGTGACCTGGCCGAAAAGACCATCGATCAGGCGGAAAAGGCATTCGGGATGTTCTTCGACGCCGCCCACAGGTCGGTGACATCCATTCCGAGCCCGGGAACGGAGATTTCCAAACAGGCGCTGTCGTTCACCCAACAGAACATGAAGGCGGCCTTCGACCACGCACGCAAACTGGTTCATGCCACCGACCTGCAACAGGCGATGCAGATTCAGTCGGAATTCCTGAGGAGCCAGTTCACCAATGCCGGCGAACATATGCGCAAGATCAGCGGCGAGGCAATGGCTGCCGCCAAGGATGCAACGAAGGGCAAGAACGACTAGCAAGCCTGGCGCATTTTCCGATTCGATCGAGCCTTTACTCCGGTGACTTCTGGATTGAGACGCGCCGCTCACCATGAGGTCTGAGACTTCATCCTGGGAGGATGACTGAAAGAGCATCCAGCATTTTCAGGCCTCTTCCAATAGCATGAAAATGACTCGCTTTTTCGTCATGGCCGGGCTTGTCCCGGCCATCCACGTCTTTCTTGACTTAACCGCAGTAAGACGTGGATGCCCGGCACGAGGCCGGGCATGACGAGCTTAGCCAGAAAGCCCAATTCCATTGGGTGAATTTTGAGTCAGACTCTGTCCGCGGCGCCGCTGAAACAGAATAGCTTCTGTAATAATTCCCGGAATATTTTTCTGCCCACAAAATAGCCTTGCATGGATTTGCGCGCTGGACTTCAATCGCACCGCAGGTCCTTGACGGGCCACCGGGTTTCACCACCCGCCGTCTGTCATCTTTTCTGCTGATCCCTGTCGGCATCAACCGGCAGGGATTGCAGGTCGCCGCTCGGGTTCCTGCCGCTCATAAGCACGCGCCGTCGTTCTCGGCCCGGCCGGCACTCCCGCAGGGCAGACGTTTCGAAAGCTGCTGAACGCGCTTTTTGGCCTCGGCCTGCGCGACCAGGTCGAAAATGGCCTTTGGCTTCAATTCAGTGGCGCGGCGAAAATCCGATGTTGCATGGGGAACGTCGCTTTGCTGTTCATAGATTTTGCCGCGCGCGAAATAGCCTTCAACCGTCTCCTGCTTGTCGAGCGCGTGGTTGAGATCCGCCAGCGCGGCCGCATAGTCGTGCAGCGATGACCTGACGATGCCTCGCAACGTCAAGGCTTCGGCGTTCTCCGGCGTGAAGGTGAGGACATAATTGAGATCGGTCAGTGCATCGGAGGTATCGTTTTTCCCCAGATACGCCCGCGCGCGAAGCGTGCGCGCCACGTGATCGTCGGCCATCCGCGGGATCGCCTGATTGAGCGTAACAATCGCCCGGTCGTATTGTCCCGTGGTCAGCATGGCAAATCCGCGTCCCAGCAGCGCCATCTGATTGTTGGGGTTGCGCTCAAGCGCGCGGTCGATGTTCGGCAGCCCCTCGGCCGTATTCCCCTTCATGAGCAGCGCCAGTCCTCGCCCGGCCCGCGCGTCATCGTTCAGCGGGTCCAGCGCCACCGCCTGGTCGAAATCCAGCAAGGCCTTGTCAGTCTGGACCAGCACCAGAAGTGCGAGACCGCGCTGAAACAGCGCGTTGGCGTCCCTGGGGTTGAGGAGGATCGCACGATCGAAATCGGCGATGGCGTCGGTCGGCTTTCCCAACTCATGCTTCACTACGCCGCGCGCGAAATAGGCAAAGGCGTTTTTGGGGTCTATCTCAAGTGCGCGTTCGACATCGCTCATAGCCTCAGCGGTTTGCCGCAAGGCCGCCAGCATCACTGCGCGGGCCGCCAGCAAACTGGCATCGGTGGGATGGAGGTTGACCAGTTCCTTGATGTCGGCGAGCCCCTCGGCAACCTTGCCCATTCCGGAATACGCCACAAGGCGCAGCCGCAAGGCCGCTTCATTATGCGGGTCCGCTGCGAGTGCCTGCGCCAGAAGCGGCAGTGACTCGGCATATTTGCGCTGATCGGTCAGGAGCTTGGCCTGGAGGGCGAACTTTACCGCCGCGGCCGGGCCGGTCTGCAGCGGCGCCGGCAGGGTTCCGGCAGGCAGGGTTGCGGCCGGTGCCGGAGGCTGGGCCACCGGGCTGGCCGGCGTGTCGTGGATGCGCTTCATCTCCGCCTGCAGCGCCAGTGTCGATTGCCGCGATTGCTGGGCGTACTTGTCGTCGGGCGCGATCGACAGAACCTTGTCGAAATCGGCGATCGCCCGCGCATAGTCGCCCTTGGCGCTGTAGAGCTGGCCGCGCGCGAGATAGGGCCCGATATCGCTGGGCGGAGCCTGCACCGCGGCGCGGCTGAAATCCTCGATGGCGCGGTCGGTGTCGCCCTTGCGGCGATAGATCTGAGCGCGCCAGTAGAACGCATTCGGGGCGTTGATGTTGCTGGCGATGGCCGCATCCAGGTCGGCCAGCGCTTTGTCGATTTGACCGGTCTCGAGGTAAACCCGGCCGCGTCCGACAAGGCCCGGCGACAGGTCCGCCCGCAGCGCCAGTGCTTGTTCGAAATCCTTCTGCGCCTCGGTCCAGTTCCTTTGCACCAGCCGGAGATTTCCGCGCGACAGATATGGGGCAAAGTTCTTTGGATCGATCCCGGCGGCTTGGTCGAAATCCGCCAGTGCGGACTCAAAATTGTTCTTGCGCTGGTAGACGTAACCGCGAATGAGCAAGGCGGGGACGGATTGGGCGTTCAGTTGCAGCGCCGCCTCGGCGTCGGCCAGCGCGGCGTCGAATTTCGAACGATTGGCATAAAGCCGCGATCGATTGGTGAGCGCCTTCAGGCCATCTTCCGGCGTTCGCGCCGGATCGTTGATGATGGCGCTACAGCCCGCCTCGATCTTTTCCGCGACGCTGCTGTTGCAATCTTCGAGCTCGCCGGCCTGCGCGCCGCGCTGGGACAGGCAGGAGGCCAGCGCCGTCAGCATCGCCACGCCAAGGAATTTGACAAGGAATTTGGCGAGGAATTCGGGACATAATTCGCGGAGGGACCTGCGCGGAAACTTGCGGAACCAGAACCCGCCACGCGGGAATGTCGTCGGCAGCTCGGTGCCACCCCAATCCCGGTTCACCGTAGAAATCTTCTTCATATTCTCAACCCGCTCGCCGCACGACTTATACCGCAGGTTGCAAGGATGACAATCGTTCCTTTGCTTGCTTTCTTTCCTGCCCGTCATAATGGCTTCAATGATGTTGCTGGAATGGGACGGCTGCGATCGCGGCCAGCGGCTTGATCGGCGTGTATCCGCTTCGCCGAAAACCATCACGCGAAAACCATCACGAACGAGAACGATAGGACGATTACGAGACGATTACGAAATGAGATTCATTACGCAGGCAGCAATGTTCGTTGCAAAACATTAATCCCGCGGCCAGCCCGCCGTAAGGCGGCAAGTCCCATCTTGAGTTTCATCATTAGGCGCCAGCGCGCCGTGACCTCAATCCTTGACCTCAATCCTTGGAGACTTTGTTATGACAGATCCTCGATCCGATTCCTCCGTTCATGCTCCGCGTCGGCTGCTCTCCGCGCGCAAGATCGCGCTGATGGCGTCGGTCGTTGCCGGTCTGGGCGTCGCCGGCTACGGCTTCGATTCCCTGCCCGGTGGCGTCGGCATTTTGGCGAGCCCGGCACATGCGCAGGTCAACAACGATGTCAGCAAGGTTGCACAGCCGATCGGGTTCGCCGACATCGTGCAGCGCGTGAAGCCCTCGGTCATCTCGGTCAAGGTCACGATGAGCGACAAGGCGGCGGATGCGAGCGACCGCGGCGATGACGGGCTGGATCAGCTAAGCCCGCCGATGCAGCGTTTCTTCCGTCAATTTGGCATGCCCGAAGGCATGCCGCCGGGAATGCGCAATCACCGCGGCGGTCACGGCACCATGATGGGCCAGGGCTCAGGCTTCTTCATCTCGCCGGATGGCTATGCGGTCACCAACAACCACGTCGTCGATGGCGCCGACAAGGTCGAAGTCACGACCGACGATGGAAAGACCTATTCCGCCAAGGTGATCGGTACGGATGCGCGCACCGACCTCGCGCTGATCAAGGTGGAGGGCGGCGGGAACTTCCAGTTTGCCAAACTTGCCGCTGGCAAACCGCGGATCGGCGATTGGGTGCTCGCGGTCGGTAATCCCTTCGGGCTCGGTGGCACCGTCACCGCCGGCATCGTCTCGGCCCGCGGCCGCGACATCGGCGATGGTCCGTATGACGACTTCATCCAGATCGACGCGCCGGTCAACAAGGGCAATTCGGGCGGCCCGGCCTTCAACATGCAGGGCGAAGTCGTTGGCGTGAACACCGCCATCTATTCCCCTTCGGGCGGAAGCGTCGGTATCGCCTTCTCGATCCCGGCTCCGACCGTGAAGAATGTGATCGCTCAGCTCAAGGACAAGGGAACCGTCACGCGGGGCTGGATCGGCGTCCAGATCCAGCCGGTATCGCAGGATATCGCGGATAATCTTGGCCTGAAGAAAGCGGAGGGCGCGATGGTGCTGGAGCCCCAGGCCAACGGTCCTGCCGCCAAGGCCGGGATCGAATCCGGCGACGTCATCACGGCGGTCAACGGCGAGGCCGTCAAGGATCCCCGCGAACTCGCCCGTACCATCGGCAATCTGGCCCCCGGTTCCGCGGTCAAGCTCGATGTCCTGCATAAGGGAAAGGATGAGGCGGTCAGCCTGACCCTGGGTCAGTTGCCCGCGATGCAGGAGGCGAATGCCAATCCGGCTCATAGTTCGGATGTTCCGCGGCTAGGCATGACGGTCGCCCCCGCAAGTTCAGTCGCGGGCGCGGGAAAAACCGGAGTCGTCGTGACCGACGTCGATCCGAACAGTGCCGCAGCTACCCGCGGCGTCAAGGAAGGCGACGTGATTCTCGAAGTCGCGGGCAAGAGCGTGGCGAGCCCCGGCGATATCAGCGACGCCGTCAAAGCCGCCCACGCGGACAACAAGAGCAGCGTCCTGATGAAAGTTCGTTCCGCCGAAGGCTCTCATTACGTCGCCGTTCCGGTCGGAAACGGCTAACAGTAACAAGCCCAAGGTCGGCCGAAGGCCGCCAGTGCATCATGCGCTGGCGGCCTTTGCGCGTTTGCGGCCGGCCGCGGGTTTGCGTGGTTGGGGCGCGATCACGATCTCGGCGGATCGACGCTGTTTTATGGCGACAGCGCGAGGGCATCACGGTTACACAGGGCAAGAATCTTTTAGAAAGGGCTTTGAAAACGACGTGGGCGATGACCCTCCCAATCCGGCGATGGTGGAACTTCGCCCAACCCCCGGCTGGCGCTTCTGGCTGGCGATTGTGCTCACGGGTGTTGGAACCGGCGCCTGTGCCGCTGCGCTGACCCTGATCCTGCAAGCCGTCCAGCATTTCGTATGGCCGGGTCCCGGTGCAACCTTGCTGGACGCAGCCGACACGGCGACGCCCTGGCGGCACATTCTTGTGCTTCTGGGAGCGGGGCTGGCGACCGGCGCGGGCCAGATTATTCTGGTGCGCCTGACCAGCGGCAACGGTATCGACATCGCGGAAGCGATCTGGTTTTCCGCAGGGCGGTTGCCGGCGTTGCGAACCCTGGGCAGCGCAGTGTTGTCTGTCGTCGTCGTTGGAATGGGGGCTTCGCTCGGCCGCGAAGGCGCTCCCAAGCAGGCGGGCGCGGTCATCGCCAATGTCCTGTCTGACAGGGCCAGCTTTTCCGACGAACAACGCCGGCTATTGGTCGCTTGCGGTGCGGGAGCCGGCATGGCCGCTGCCTACGGCGTACCGTTGGGCGGTGCGTTATTCGCGCTGGAGGTGCTGCGCGGAATGCTGGCTTTGCGGCTTGTGTTACCCGCGCTGCTGACCTCGGTCATTGCAACGGCAACCGCATGGCTGGTGCTGCCGAATGTGCCGACCTATGTCCTGCCTCGCTTCGATGGCTCCGCCGCCAACCTTGTTTTGGCGTTCCTGATTGGACCGGTCGCTGGCCTTGTATCCGTCGCGTTCGTGCGAATTATCGCGCGGGCCGACCGATTGAGGCCGAAGCACTGGCGCCGGCTGGTGGCTCCCATCCTGGCGCTCGGACTGCTCGGACTGGTATCCATTCCGTTTTCGCAATTGCTTGGAAACGGCAAGGACATCGCTCAACTCGTTTTCGCGGACCAACTTCCGTTCGCGTTGTTGCTGGCGCTTCTGGTTCTCAAGCCCGCGGCGACCGTGTTGTGCCTGGGAAGCGGTGTACCAGGCGGCTTGTTTACGCCGTCGCTGGCACTTGGAGCCTTGCTCGGTGGAGTCCTCGGCCATGCAGGTTCATTGTTCTGGCCCGAAATGCAGCCTGCGCTGGCGGCGCTGGTAGGCGCCGGCGCCGTTCTGGCGGCGACCACGCAAGGGCCGATCTCGGCGGTCGTGCTGATCATGGAATTGACCGGTCAGGACCGTTCGTTCATCGCGCCGCTGATACTCGCGGTCGTCATTGCGACGTGGGTTTCGCGCTTGATCGAACCGCGCTCCATCTATGATGCAAGGCTTACCGACGAAGAAATTGCACAACGACAGCGGCTGCGTGAGCCGCCAAAGCGCTGATCTCAAAAATCTGCCCCGGATCGTCTCCAGGGCAGGCTTCGGAGCACCGCGCTTCGCTCGACAAGCCCTATGGATAGGGTGCGGGTCCGAGCTGGGCGATCAGAGGATTGTCGGTCGGTGCCGGAGACAGATCGCTGCTGGTGCTATCGTTGAGAAATTGATCGCGCTTGGCCTGAATCTTCTCCTTCGCGGAATCAGGTCCGCGATCGCTCATCCAGGTGTGCTGGAATTGGGTGTTGACGATGTTGATCCCGTCCTCCTTGGCCTCCTGCGGGGTCGGCAGCACGCCCGGATCGGTCTTGAAGTTCGGGTCCTTGGAGCGGAACGACAGGATCTTCATCTTGTTGCTGAGCACGAAGGGAACGCGCAGGTTATCGAGCGTGACGACCTTCGACACCAGTTCGGGATGCTCCATGGCAAAGAACATCGAAACGTCGCCGCCGTTCGAGTGGCCGACCAGCGTCAGATGATCATAGTCGGCATTCGGCTGTATTTTCTTCAACTGCGCGCGCACGAACAGGATATTGGCTTCGCTGCGTTCATAGATCGGCTCGCGCCCGACATAGGGCAGGCCGACCTTGGTGATCAGCGGCGGATCGGTCGGAATATCCTGCTGGATGCTCGCCACCAGATATCCCCGCGCCGCAAGCACGTTGGCCAGGAACGAATATTCGGTATTCTTGATGGTGTTGCCGTTGCTGATGATCGCGACCGGGAGCTTCCAGTAGCCGGCATCCGCCTTCATCTCGTAATCGCGGCGCACGGCGAGATCGACCGCGACCGGCCGCGCTCGCGCGGCATCGTACAGATTCAGCGTCTCGTGCCGAATGGCCCATTTGCTGGCGGCCACATAGACGCCGCCGACAAGGGCACAAACACAAGCCAGTATGGCAAACGCCCTCTTCATGATGGTTTCCAATCCCGATAACTTTTGCTTGATTAGATACGGATTAAACGCGCCAAGTTCGAGGCGCGGTCCATCGGCGCCAAATTAATTTTACGAAAGGATTTCTTTACGAAAGAATTTCCTGCAGGAAGCATTTCCTGCGACAAAATGATCATTTCCTGCGACAAAATGATGCGGAGCGGCAACGTCCTGCAAACGTTGGATCATCATCAACTGTAACATACCGCCGTGAAATTTCCGAAACTTCGTGCGGATTTTGTCACGATCCCGGCGGTAATTCCGGACCTCAGCCGTCGCAGTTTGGGTGATGGACCGAAGCCGCGACACATCTTGATCCGCTATCCGCTTAGCAGGAGTGTTGCGATGCGAGCACATGATCTCGCCCCCTTTGCCTTAATTGTCGGTTTGATGATTCCGGCGGCGCATGCCGCCGATGCACCCCACGACATCAAGGGCCTTTACCTGATGACCGACTACCCCGCGGTCACGGTCAGGCCCGGCACCACGTCGAACATTCCGTTGCGCCTGCAAAATTACGGACTGGGACCCCAGCGATACCAGCTCTCGGTCACGGGCGTGCCAAGCGGCTGGACCGCGACGCTATTGGGCGGCGGGCAACCGGTTGCCGCGGCGATGCCGGCGCCCGACGCCAGTGTTGCCCTGCAGCTTCGTCTTGATGTGCCGGCGAATACCGACCTGAGCGAGCAGACCGTGACGGTGAAGGCGGAAGGGCAGGGTAGCGAGGCGACACTTCCGTTGAACGTGGCACTGGCCAAGGAACTGCCTGCCAAGCTGACGGTGACATCGAAACTTCCCTCGCTTCGCGGCAGCCCCAAATCGAATTTTGAATACGCCTTGACGATCAAGAACGACAGCGGGCGCAATCTGGTCGCCAGCTTCGCGGCTGAGGCTCCTGCCAATTTCGAAACCTCGTTCACGGAGGCCTATGTCAGCCATGTATTGTCCTCGATCCCGATTGAGGCCGGTCAGTCCAAGGACATCAAGCTGAAGGTCCGCCCGCCCAGCACGATCGGCGCCGGACATTTTCCCGTGACGGTGACGGTCAATGCGGAGGATGCTTCAGCGAAGGCAGATCTTGCGCTTGACGTCGTGGGCGAACCACAGCTCCAGGTCTCCGGGCGTGACGGGCTGTTGAGCGCGCGGGCGGTCGCGGCCCAGCAAAGCTCGATTCCGATCGTGGTCACCAACACAGGCACCGCGCCGGCCGACAACATCGCGCTGGCGGCGACCGCGCCGAGCGGCTGGAAGGTCACGTTCGAGCCCGCCACCATCGACCGGTTGGTTCCCGGCAAGGACGCTGAGGTTCAGGCACTGGTCACGCCGAGCGACAAGTCGCTGGCCGGCGACTACATGACCTCGGTCCGCGCCACTTCGCGGGGCGAAAATGCGTCCAGTCAGTTTCGCATTACGGTGGCGACTTCGACGGTGTGGGGAATGGCCGGCGCCGGCGTCATCGGGATAGCGCTGCTTCTGATGTTGGGTGCGGTGGCGAGGTTTGGACGGCGATGAACGACGCAGAAGACAAAGCCACCGCCAAGGCAAACGAGATGGCAACCGAAACGGCAGAAACGGCAAACGAAATCGTCATCACGGCGCAGAATCTGACGAGGCGCTACGGCGGCACAAAAGCCGTCGATGGCATCGACTTCGACATCATCAAAGGCGAGGTATTTGGATTGCTCGGGCCGAACGGTGCCGGCAAGACAACGACGATCCTGATGCTGCTCGGCCTCACCGAGATATCCGAGGGGCAGGTCCGCGTGCTTGGACACGATCCGGCGCGCTCGCCGCTGCAAGTCAAACGCCGTGTCGGTTATCTGCCCGACTCGGTCGGTTTTTACGACCATCTCACCGCCGCCGAGAATCTGTCCTACACCGCGAAGCTGATGGGACTTTCGCGCTCCGAACGGCCGCGGCGCATTGCGGCGGCGCTAGCGCGGGTACGGCTGCTCGATGTCGCTGACAAACGTGTGGCGACGTTCTCGCGCGGCATGCGTCAGCGGCTCGGGCTTGCGGAAATTATCGTCAAGCAGGCCGAAATCGCCATTCTCGACGAACCGACGTCGGGCCTGGATCCGCAGGCCACGCTCGAATTCCTCGAACTGATCGGCGAACTCAAGGCCGAAGGCGTGACGGTGATGCTGTCGTCCCATTTACTCGACCAGGTACAGCGGGTCTGTGATCGGGTCGCGCTGTTTCAGGCCGGCCGCATCGTTCTGATGGGACCGGTCGCCGATCTCGCGAAGCAGGTGCTTGGTGCCGGATTCGTCGTCGAAGTCGAGGCCGATGGTCCGGGGCTGGCCCGGCGGCTCGCGACCATATCCGGGGTCAGCCAGGTCGAAACACTGGCCGCAGACCGCTTTCGCATGACCGCCGACCGGGATGTGCGGCCGGATGCAGCGCGCGCCGTCGTCGCCGCGAATGGATCGTTGCGGCGCCTCTCCGTCGACGAACCGAGTCTGGAGGCGATCTATGCCCGCTATTTCCAGATCCGGACAAATCTATCACGAGGAGCACGTCATGCGGCGTGAGGGCTCTCCGTTCCAGGGCGTTGGTACCGTGGCAATCAAGGAACTGGCAGACAATCTGTCGAGCGCGCGCATGTTCGTGCTCGAATGGCTGATCGTGCTGACGGCGTTGGCCGCGCTTTATGGCGCGATCGACAATCTGCGGCAGAATACGGCGGAGGACCCCTTCCTGCTGCTACGGCTGTTCACGGTCGATCGCGCGCCGTTGCCGTCCTTTGTCGCCATTCTGGGATTTCTTATTCCGCTGATGGCGATCGCACTCGGTTTCGATGCCGTCAACGGCGAGCACAACCGGCGCACGCTCCCGCGTCTGCTGGCGCAGCCGATCTATCGCGACGCGCTGTTGATCGGAAAATATCTGGCCGGGCTCGCAACACTTGCCGTCTGCCTGGCCGCGCTGTGGCTGATGGTGATCGGTCTTGGTCTGATCTTTCTCGGCGTACCGCCTGGCGGCGAGGAGGTTGCGCGCTCCCTGGCGTTCCTGGTTGTCGCGATCTTCTACGCGGGAGTCTGGCTCTCGCTGGCGATGCTGCTGTCGATCGTGTTTCGTTCGCCGGCAACGGCGGCGTTGGTCGCGCTCGGGATCTGGCTGTTCCTCGCCGTATTGTGGCCGATGCTGGCGCCGGCTCTCGCCCAGGTGATCGCGCCGCCCGACCCGCGCTATGCCGCGCTCGGACTGGAGACGCCGGACACCGCGGTCTGGGCGCAGACCCTGGCGCGCCTGTCGCCCAACCATCTGTTCGGCGAGGCCATGCTGGCGGTGCTGTCGCCGACGACGCGGTCGCTCGGCCCGGTGTTTATCGAACAATTGCAGGGCGCCGTGATGGGAGCGCCGCTTCCGCTCGGCGAAAGCCTGCTGATCGCCTGGCCGCAAACCGTGGGGCTGATCGCCAGCACGATCATACTCTTTGTCGCGGGTTACGTCGTGTTTCAGCGTCAGGAGGTGAGGGCCTGAGCGCGACGCAAAATCGGCTTCAGGCTCCGGCTGCTTTTTGCCTGATCATAGCCACGACGGTGTCGATTATTCCGGTAATGGCGGTGCGCCGATAGGCCCAGCGCTCGTCATTGTCGGGTACGGCGATCACCATGGTGGCGTTGGCTTCGAACAGCAGAAGGTCGCCGTCGGCGTTCAAGCCGAAATCGATGCCGGCATAATCGAGGCCGAGCGCGTCGCGGATGCCGTCGAGCGCGTGATACGCCTTGTCGCCAAGCACCGCCGGCATGTCGGCGAGAAACGCGGCTTCCTCCAGCCGATGGTCCGTTTTATCCGCCATGTCGGAGGTGAAGTAATGCACCTTCCAGTCCCGCGATATCGCCAGATGCAACGGATAGATTTTGCCCCCGATCATCATCACGCGGTATTTTCGCGCGCTGCCGTCCTGGCCTCGGGCATCGAGATATTCGATCGCCAGAAGGTCGCTGCCCGGAAGGCTCGCCGCCGCGGCGGATAATTCAGCGGCGCTCTCGACAATGATGAAATTGCGCCCGGTGTGATAGCCGGGCGAACGCAGCAACAGCGGAAACGTGAACTGGTGCTCCGCGATCGCATCGGCGCCTTCGGGGCCGGCGAGGATATCGCGTGCGATCGCGATGGTGCGTGGCGTCACCACGCCGGGCACCGCACCGAGCCTGATGGCATTGCTGATGCGCCCGGTCTTCATGACGGCGCGGGGATCGTTGATGACGGGCGCGGAAGTCCGTGCGATCAGGCGCACGGCGGCCTCGAGCGCGGGTTGGCACAGATCAGCATCGCCGATGGCATTGAAGATCAGTTGATGCGGCGGCAACGGAAGGGCCGGATCGAGATGGTCGGTGACCACCACCGAGGTCAGGAAGATGCAATCATCAAGGAACGAGGCGGTCGGAATATTGCCGCCGCCGGACGAGACCAGTTGCAGCAGCGCCACCGGCGGCTTGGTGCCGCGATAGGGCAAGGTCGAGATGGCGTGACCGCGAAAGCCCTGGCGGAAATGCTCTTGCGCGCCGTCGCGGTCGCCATTGTCGGCGAGCACGGCGCCGAGGCCCTGATGCGCCGGCGCGTGATCCGGATCGGCCTTTAAAGCCGCCTCGTAATGCGCGCGCGCCTGCTCGTGCTTGTTGGCGCGCAGCAAAAGATTGGCCAGGTTGACATGGCCCATCGGATTATCGGGATGGTGGGTGATCGCTTCCGAGTAGACCCGGCAGGCGGCATCGATCGCGCCCATGCTCGTGAGCAGCGTTCCGAATTCGTTGAGCGCGCTGAAATGCGTCGGCACCCGTTGCAGGATATCAATGAAGGCCTGCTGCGCCTCCTGCCGCCGGTCGAGCGCGCCGAGCAACGCCGCGCGTTCGATTTCGCTATCGATGGCCTCGTTGTCGCTCCGCCGATGCACCAGCAGTTTATCGAGCTGCCGCAGCCGCGCTTCCTGCGCCAGCCGGGGTCCCCAGCCGCTTCCGGCAGTATCAGGGGAAGAAATCGTGTTCTGTTTACGGGCGGTCACGATGCGCAGGGTTCGAAGTCGGTTTTCGATGCCGGTGGTTTTCAAGCCGCCACTATTGGCTGATTCGCAAGCTCGCGTACCTGCAAAAGCCTATAGGCGGCGACCGTCAATATTGCCGGATATTTCCCGCCTCATGCGCGCGAAACCTCCGGTCACGGCTTCTGATCGAAGGTCACACCGATCCGCTTTTCCTTGCGCCAGACGATGTGGCAGGGCAGATGCTTTCCGTCCGTCACCAGGGTGAATTGCGCGGGAATTCCGAGCGGGCTGGTAACATCCAAGGCCGCGCCGGTGGCGGAGATATTGCGCACCGTGCAATCGATCGCGCCGCCGCCGAACTCAATCGTTCCGGCCTTCAGTACGCGATGCCTGACTGCAATCCGCTGCTCATCCATCGAATCGAGCTTCACAAAAACCTGTGGGTCGATAGCGGGAGTTTCCCGCTGGGAATGCCGGTTTCTGTCCCATTTGCCTTCGGGCAGGCCGATTCGCGAAATGAGATTCTAGAAGATTCGCCGGGTGGAGGAAATCGGAAATACACGTAATTAGCGAAAGTTAATGGTGCGGCTTGTTTGGACGGCGGCGGCGCCAAAACGCGCGGTGCTTTGGCTATCCGGAGGCTGTTGAAGTGAGCGACGCCAGCGGCACGTCGAGCGCATAGACAAAGCCGCCGATCACGGCTCCCGACGTCGTATATGACGCCATACGTATATCAGGTCCCGCGCCGTTGCCGGGAATGGCCGCGGACGCAGAACACAAGCATCTCACGGCCGATATGATCCCGATCAACTCAACAATGGTGCAAGAATCCGGGTGCAGGAATCCGGGTGCGCTGATGCAAGAAATGGCTGGGCAATCCTTGCAAGCCGCTGATAAGGCCCGCACTATGTCAAACAGGCATCGCCGCAAACTCGATGTGGCCCGGCGCCGATAAAGACAATCGCTGCCGAAGCAACATGATCCGGGTGCGGGAATGCGCGATGGACGGGGCTCATTGAGCTCGCGATCGAGCATTTGCCGAGGGATGTTCTGTCTTCTGCGGGACATTCGTTGCAAATAGAGAGATCAGCTCGGAGGTCCTCTCGTGATCGACACCTTCACCCCAGATACGCCGAAGCAAATCGCGGTACTTGGCGCTCCGATCGAGATCGGCGCGTCGCAACGTGGGACCCTGATGGGGCCGGCGGCGCTGCGAACGGCCGGTCTTGTGACCTTGCTCGACGGGCTCGGCTTTGCGGTGAAAGACCACGGCGATCTCAGGATCGACGCTGTCGCCGAACTCGATGACGCGCCGCCCGATAATGCGAGACATTACCGGGAAATTCAGCGCTGGATCCGGACATTGAGCGCGCGGGCCTATGAACTGGCGCGCTCCGGCGTGATCCCGATCTTTCTCGGCGGCGATCATTCGCTGTCGATGGGGTCGGTGAACGGCGTCGCGCGCCATTGCCGCGAAGCGGGCCGCGAGCTGTTCGTGCTGTGGCTGGATGCGCACACCGACTACAACACCCCCGCGACGACGATCACCGGCAATATGCACGGCATGTCGGCAGCCTTCCTGTGCGGCGAGCCCGGGCTCGACGGCCTGCTCGGCGAAGAGCCGCGCGCCTCGATCGATCCCGACCAACTGGAATTGTTCGGTGCCCGTTCGATCGACAGGCTGGAAAAGGATCTGCTGCGCGATCGCTGCGTCAGCGTCGCCGACATGCGCCAGATCGATGAATTCGGGGTCGGGGTTCTGATCCGCCGCGTCATCGACAAGGTGCAGGCCCGCCACGGCGTGCTGCATGTCAGCTTTGACGTGGATTTTCTCGATCCTGGTCTGGCGCCCGGCGTCGGCACCACGGTGCCCGGTGGCGCGACCTATCGCGAGGCGCATCTGGTGATGGAGATGCTGCATGATTCCGGACTGGTTCAGTCCCTCGATATTGTGGAACTCAATCCCTTCCTCGATGAACGCGGCCGCACCGCGCGCACCGCGGTCGAATTGATCGGAAGCCTGTTCGGCCAGCAAATTACCGATCGGCCGACACCCACCAACGCAATTGGCTCCGATTATTAGGTTTGACAATTCCGATTATTCGGTTTGACAAAAGGTCGGGCCTTTCGATCGGCGATTGGAACTGGAACCGCGGAACCATCGCCGCCGTGCACGATTGACCCCCATAACCATAAGAGGAATCGTCAAGCGAGGTATCAATGAACCAAAATCACTCGAAACGAACGGGTACGCATCCCGTGATAGTCGCGCTGGCCGTCGCCATATTCGGCGTGCTCGCGATGTTGTTGGTCGATCATGGCCCGTGGAGCCGTCCCAATGCGCAGGCCGCCGAGATCGCCAAATACAAGACGACGGGCGAAGCCGCGCACGCCGCCGGCGCGCAGGTTATGCCGACCGCGCCCAAGCCGGAGATCGAACCCGTGGCGCCCGGCCCAAAACCCGCTCAGCCCGCTAATCCGCAGACACCCTGATACGGCACGTTGGAGCCTTGGTTCTGATTGAAGAACCGAGGCTCCATTCTTTTGTTCGCCGCGCTTTTCTCTACACGAACCGGTATCCGCCCCGGATCAGGTCCGGGCAGGCTCTCGTTCAAAATGCTCTAGCGAATGCTGACAAACGTGCCCCACAGGGCAGCGAGAACGGCGCCCACGAAAACATAAACTGGATTGTCGCAAAAAGTGCTGCCATATCGGCACATCTGGGAGCCCAGTTCGCCGATTTCATTATGGTCGGCGGCGTAGAACAGGCCCGACAGCACCACCAACACTGCGGCCACAAAATTCATCGATACCCTCCGTACAGAACAGATCATGCCGAACGGCTGGCACGGTTGACGTCGGTCTTGTGTCACCGTGCACAAGAAATGATCTGAAGGCATTGCCATTACGAATACGGAAACGAAATCCGAATAGTTTTCAATATCCCTATCAATTTCCTAAACTTGGTATGTGTTTGCGCGCCGCAGATGACTTGCGCGTTTCCTGATGGTGCCGAGCCGAGGATGTGAATGAGTTCACATTAGTTGGCGGCGTTGAATGGTATTCGTCGAATATGTTCTCAACCGCGACATCGGCATATGGGGTCAGAAATGCTTGGAGACGGCGACGATGCAGGTCACTGTTCCAACGGATTGTCAGCCTGGAGTTATGGCGCGGCCAGCGCGGAGGACCGCGCTACGTTTCGCCTATGGGTACGCGGCGTGGTCGTTTTCTACGTTAGCGTCCTGATGGTATCCGGCGCGGTTGCGTTCGTGAGCTACAACGACGTCGGCCTGACGCAGTTTGCCAATCGCTATACCCAGGCAATGACCGGGTCTCCCGGATCGGACAAAAACAGCAGCGCCGCTATTCGGCGGCCTGCGACGGCGAAGAGCGCATGGTGGTAACGCCGTCCGCTTCGGTGGCGGAGATCGTGGTGCGCACCATCAGCCGCGCCTCATGGGCCGGCCACGGCCGGCCGCGATGCATGGTGGCGCGGTTGTCCCACATGACGACATCGCCCTTGCGCCATTGGTGCATGTAGCTGGTGCCGGGCGCGGTCGCGGCCGCCATCAATTGCTCGATCAGTGTTTTCCCGGCCACGGGCTCCATGCCTTCGACCGCATAAGCATGCGAGGCGAGATAGATCGCGCCGCGGCCATTGACGGGATTCTTCCACACCATGCGCCAGCATTGCGGCGGCAGCGCCGCGCGCTCCTCGGGGCTCGCGAGATCCGGCGTGATCTGGCTGCGCGAATGCGCGTAGTCGTGCCAGCCAAAGGATCGACGTGACCGCTCGGCCGGAAAGGTTCCAAATTAACACTTGGGTAACCGACATTGCTAACGCGCCCTCTACCCATCGACGGTATGCAGGTCTTCCGGGGAGAGCGAAAATGCTGAGGCAACTGTCAGATATAAGTTCTGCGCTTCGCGGCGATGCGGCTGAAAAAGCCGATTTTTTCGATGATGAATTGCCGAGCCGGCGCAATCCAATTCGCTGGCTAGTTGCGTGCGGCATCTTGCTGATCGCGGCCATCGTGATCGGGACCGCGGTCATGGTCAGCAACTTCCGGGATCATGCGATTGAAAGCAGCAAACGCGAATTGGAAAATGCCGTTTTGCTGCTTGCTCATCACTTCGATCAGCAACTGGACGATGCCGTAGTTCCCTTAAACGACATCGTCGTACAAATACATCGAGCCGGAATAACGTCTTCCGACGATTTCAAGCGGCAGATGTCTACGCCCGAAACGCACCTGATGTTGCAGGCCAAGGCCGGTAGTTCTTCCAAAATCGCGGGCTTCAATATTTATGACGCCGAGGGAGTTCTGATCAGTTCATCGGAAGTGCCGGTCGTTCCGGCCGTCAATATTGCCGATCGCGCGTATTTCAAGGCGCTCAAATCAAGCCCGGAAGAGGCGCGGCTCCAGATCGAACTGGTGCATAGTCGTTTTACCGGGGACTGGAAGACGCTCATCGCCCGCAAGGCGACGGGGCAACACGGTGAGTTTCTGGGCGTCGTTTCGCGAGCCATCAGGCCTCGCAAATTCGAAGAATTTTTTTCCCTGGTGGCGCTGGGAAAAGATGCCACGATTTCCATGTATCATCGTGATGGGGCGCTCGTCGCGCACTATCCTCACGCCGAAGAGATCATCGGCAAGAATTTCAAGGCAGACTCAACGCCTGAGTCGGCGGCCTTCCTGAGCCTGGATCATGGCACCACGCGCCTGATCAGCCCCGTCGACGGCCAGGAGCGGCTGGTTTCCATTCGAAGCCTGGATCGATTTCCGCTATCTGTCGTGGCGACGTCGACGGTCGTTTCAGCGCTTGCCGATTGGCGAGCGCAAACCAAATTCCTGGTTATCGCCGCCGGCCTGTCCGCGATCATTGTAGCCGGCATTCTGGTGCTGATCGTTCGGCGGCTGTCGTTCCAGCATCAGTCATCTCAGCGTCGACTGACGCTGGAGAAGCAGCGCCTCGATACCGCCGTCGACAACATGACGCAGGGCCTGACGCTGTTCGATCAATCGATGCGGCTGATCGTGCGCAACCAGCGATACATTGAGATGTACGGGTTGTCGCCCGACAAGGTTAAACCAGGTTGCAGTTTTCAGGATCTGATAGCGCATCGAAAAGAAATGGGATCGATTCAGGGCGATGTCGACGAACATTGTTCCCGAATTCAGGAGCATACCGCGCGTGGGGAAGCCACCATCGTTAATGCGGCGGATGGACGTTCAATTCAAATCACGCGCCGTCTACTGTCCGATGGGGGGTGGGTAGCAACGCATGAGGATATTACCGAACGGATACGCCGTGAGACGGATGTCTTTCTGCAGGCCAGGGAACTGGAACGCATCAACATGCAATTCGATGCTGCCTTGAGCAATATGACGCAGGGCCTCTGCATGTTTGACGGCGAGAAGCGGCTCGTGGTGTGGAACGAACGCTATACCGAACTGTACCGGATGCCGCCGGAGCTGCGGAAAAAGGGGGCGCCTCACGAAGCGATCATCACCGATCGCATCTCCCGCGGCATTCTCAAGGGCGGCACAAATGAAGCCGCCACCAGGGCGAAGATGACTGCCCTCAATCAGCACCCGAAAGACGCGACATCGAGCAGGGTCGACGAATTTGCCGATGGACGGTTCGTGCTCGTGACCCGGCAGCCGATGGCCGATGGCGGCTGGCTGGCGACGCACGAAGACATCACCGAACGGCGGCGGGCGGAGGCAGAGATCGTTCATCTGGCGCGGCACGACGCGCTGACAGGACTTGCCAATCGCGCCGAATTCAATGCAAGGCTCGAAGAAGCGAGCAAGCGCCTTAAACGCAACGGTGGCGCCGTCACCGTGATGATGGTCGACCTCGATGAATTCAAGGCCGTCAACGACACGCTGGGGCATCCCGCCGGCGACCAATTGCTGGTCGAGGTCGGCCGGCGCCTGCAGGCCACGATTCGAGAGACGGATGTGCTGGCGCGGCTGGGCGGCGACGAATTTGCGATCATCCAGGAAGGTGAGCCTGATCAGCGCGGGGGTGCCGTCACGCTCGCGCTGAAGATCATCAATGCAATTATACAGCCGTTTGATCTCAACGGGAATCCAGCGACCGTGGGAGCCAGCATCGGCGTTGTCCTGGCGCCGGAACATGAGAGTGAACCCGAGGGCCTGCTCAAGCGAGCCGACCTCGCGCTCTACGACGCCAAGGCCAATGGAAGAAATGATTTCCGGATCTTCCAGCCCGAAATGCTCGAGGTCGCCAATACGCAGAAATCGGCGGAAAGCGAACTGCGCAACGCGATCGCGCAAGAAGAATTCGAAATCTACTATCAGCCCGTCGTGGACGCCAAAACGCGATTGATCACCGGCGTTGAGGCGCTGGTTCGCTGGAAGCACCCGACCAGGGGTCTCGTTGCGCCAGACAAGTTCATTCCGCTCGCGGAATCGACAGGTCTGATCGCGCCGCTCGGGGAATGGATCCTGCAACGGGCCTGCAGGGATGCGACGTCATTGCCTGCGAACGTCAAGGTCGCCATCAACATCTCGGCGGTCCAGTTCAAGAAGGGCAACCTGTTCGACGTCATATTGCGCACCCTGGTGGAGACCGGTCTGGCGCCGGACCGGCTGGAGCTGGAGGTCACCGAAACGGCCCTGCTTGAAAACCAGGAAGCGCATCTGACAACGATACGGCAATTGAAGAACCTCGGGATCTCCATCGCGCTCGATGATTTCGGCACCGGATATTCTTCCGTCAGCTATCTGACCATTTTTCCGTTTGACAAGATCAAGATTGACAAGTCGTTCACGCAAGGTGTTTTCACCCGCCGCGATTGCCGGGCGGTGATCGCCTCGACGCTCGCTCTGGCCCAGGGTCTCGGCACCATGACGACGGCCGAGGGGGTCGAGACCGAACAGCAGTTCGAATACATGCGCGCGGCAGGCGTGGACCTGGTGCAGGGTTATCTGTTCGGCCGGCCCGTTCCGCTCGCCCAGCTCGACCTGCACAATACGCCTGCGCCCAAGGTGATGGTGGCGTAACCCAAGCGAACGAGGCGGGGGGTATAGCGCGGCGGCGGTCCTATTTGGGTTTGGTGTCGCGCGCGATCGAGGTGGTCTGCTGCGCGGATTTGTTCTGCGCGATGTTGGCCTCAAGCCGCGCGATATTTTCCAAAAGGCGGTGGCTGGTCAGCACCAGAAAATAATAGCCGAATTGCGGGTTCTGAAAGTAGATTTCCAGCAGCTTCTCGTAGGTGATGGTCAGCACGTGGCCGTCCTCGGTGCACTCGACCGTCGCCGTGCGCTTGTTGTCGGGCGACAGGAAGCCGAGTTCGCCCATCAGCTGTCCCGGTGGCAGCTTGACGTTGATTTCCTTGACCAGGAAGCTTCCGGTGACGGTCAGGAACATTTCGTCGGCGGTGTCGTCCTTCTTGAACAGCACGGCGCCCTTGCGATATTTGCGCTCGGTCATGAACGGCTTCAGCCATTCCATCGAGGTGTCGCCTTGTGTGGCGCCGCGGGCCTTCTTCACGAGATTGAGCATTTGACGGAGACGATAGGCATTGATGGGGAGCATCAGGAGATACAAAAGGAAAGTTGTGACGTTTCCGGCCAGCGCCCCGAAGCCGGCGAAAAATGCGCAGCCGATCATGTTCGCCACCCGCAACGGCACCATGGTCTGCGTCAGCAAGGTGGCGACAAAGAAGATGGCGCCGACCAGCGCGAACATGTTGGCGAGCGTGATGTTGGCCAGGAAGATTTCCAGAAGGCGGTTGAAGATCGCGTCGTAGGTGATGTTATTGGGATCGAGACCGAGTTGAGTCAGGATCTTGGCGACCCGCAGATTGTCGGCCGCGGTGTCGAGAATGCGGTTCAGGATCGTCGACATGTCTGCACTGAATATCATTGGATCCCCCGGGCAAAATTGCCGGTAATCGCCGGATATCCCGGATTGGGTGAAAATCGGGGTCGGGCCGCCGTTAAGCGCCGTTACTAACGGTCCCGATGCCCCCGATCAACCACTACCGGGAGCGCCGGCGCCGGAAACCGGCCTCGGCCGCGTGCCGCCGGGCCGTCACACGTGCCCGGGCGATAAAGGACCGGCCCCAGCGCCGCCGGCGTCCTGCCGGGGAGAAGGAGCCATCGGCGGCGAAGCCGGTCGCGCTCCATAACCGCCGTCCGATGCCATCCGGCGGTTGGACGAAGTGTGACGGGGCCGACGGAAAAGCGCGTTGCCGGCGCGGACCGTCAAACCGATGCTATCGACGCCGATGAGACATGGATCGACGGACGTTACGCGGCGTGATAGAAATGAGACAATCGAGCATAACAAATAAAGCATGACGTGGGGTGCGGTGGGCATGGCGGCTTCCGAAATTGATTTTGGTGTTTTGACGGGCAATGGAATAGCGACGCGCTCGGCCAAGGCGGGCGAGGTCATCTTTAAAGAGGGCGATGCGGCCGAACAGCTCTTTGTCATCAAGAGCGGAGAGGTCGGCATTCAGTCGGGCAATCGCACGCTTGCCGAACTTTCGACCAATAATATATTTGGCGAGATGGCGTTGATCGACGACGCGCCGCGCAGTGCCACGGCGGTGGCCAGGACCGATGTCGAGCTGGTCCCCATCTCCGAAAAGCAGTTTCTGTTCCTGGTCAGCCAAACGCCATTTTTTGCGCTTAAGGTGATGCGCGTCCTGGCGAGAAGGCTGAGGGCCACGAACAAGACCTTCGAATAGGTGCATTCGCAACCGCAGCCTGTGATGCTCGTCTATAAAAAGGAGACATCAGATGGCCAACGGCACCACCACTGCGCAGGGGGCGGCGATCCCGCCCGACGACGCGAACCGCAAACTGACGGTGGCCGACCCGGATGACCCGAAGCTGCGCCACCTCTCGATCGCGGGCGGCGCCTATACGATCCTCGTGACCGGTGAACAGACGGCTGGCCGTTACTGCCTGACAGACATGCTGGTGCCGTCAGGCGGCGGGCCGCCGCCGCACCGCCATGACTTCGAGGAAATGTTCACGATCCTGGAGGGCGAGATCGAGTTCACCTTCCGGGACGAGGTGCGGATGGCAAGTGCCGGTTCGAGCGTGAACATCCCCGCCAACGCACCTCACTCCTTCAAGAACAAGTCGGACAGGCCTGCACACCTGCTCTGCATGTGCACGCCATCTGGGCAGGAGGAGTTTTTCATGGCGGTCGGCGATCCCCTCGATAGCCGTGCCGCGCCGCCTCCGAAGCTCAGCGACGCCGAACGGGCCGAGCGCATGCAACGCGCAAGGGCGCTCGCGGCCGAATATCGAACGGAATTGCTGGTGTGACGGGCGTAATTCCACGGAAATAAGTGGGCGTGGTCACAAGATCGTGCGTTCACAAGCCGCGAGGGTGACACGATCTTACATGTAATTCAGGGCGGATCGGCTGGATCCCGTGGGCGCCAAAAACGTTAATGTAATGCGCGGGACGGGGAAGCGGTCGCGTGCGTCTTGGAAATCTGGAGGCTTCGGTATTGCTCCCGTTAGTCCGCGAAGGAGTTGGTTTGCCGAACGGCAGACGCCTTATTGACCACCGATCAACGCGCACAGCCCGGGCGCCAGTAAATATCCGGATGTTGCGGTGCGGTTACAGCTTGCAGAAATCATCTTGTTTCTTGTCGATGGCGGCTGCTCTAGCACAACTATTGCATTGCGTCACCGAGTCAGACGCGTGTCCAATAGGTCCATGTGCTGATGCTGATTCGCGATCTGGGCAGATAGCACTCCGATGACGCAGGAGTATGACGCGCGTTCCAGCAGTGCAGCCAACCAGACGAGGAGAGGGGTCATGTATAACGATTCTCTGTTCAACGCTTTCGCCCGGTCCTTCGAGGCCCGCGGCGAAACCGATCTGTCGATGGCGGAGTATCTGGAATCGTGTCGCGGAGATCCGATGCGATATGCCAATGCGGCCGAGCGGCTCTTGGCGGCGATCGGTGAGCCCCAGATGATCGATACGGCCAAGGATCCCCGCCTTGGCCGGATTTTTTTGAACAGGACCATGCGCGCCTATCCGGCATTCTCCGGGTTCCACGGCATGGAAGAAACCATCGAGCGCATCGTCGGGTTCTTCCGGCACGCCGCGCAGGGTCTGGAGGAGCGCAAGCAGATTCTTTATCTGCTCGGCCCGGTCGGCGGCGGCAAATCGTCGCTCGCCGAGCGGCTGAAGTCGCTGATGGAAGTCCATCCGATCTATGTGTTGAAGGCCGGCGACGAACTCAGTCCGGTGTTCGAGAGTCCGCTCGGCCTGTTCGATCCGGAGCATCTGGGTCCGATGATCGAGGAGAAGTACGGGATTCCGCGCCGCCGCCTCAGCGGGCTGATGAGCCCGTGGTGCTACAAACGGCTCGAGGCCTTCGGCGGCGATATTTCGCGCTTCCGCGTCGCCCGGATCCAGCCCTCGCGCCTGCGCCAGATCGCGATCGCAAAGACCGAGCCGGGCGACGAGAACAACCAGGACATCTCCTCGCTGGTCGGCAAGGTCGACATCCGCAAGCTGGAGACCTTCGCCCAGAACGATCCTGATGCCTACAGCTACTCCGGCGGCCTCAATCGCGCCAACCAGGGCATCCTCGAATTCGTCGAGATGTTCAAGGCGCCGATCAAGATGCTGCATCCGCTTTTGACCGCGACCCAGGAAGGCAACTACATCGGCACCGAGAATATCGGCGCGATCCCCTTTTCCGGGGTGATCCTGGCGCATTCG
>Ga0210386_10001152_pt1 | contig 23712 bp, 22 predicted proteins | sample IncBWH32OmetaG_FD_160091 | JGI IMG/M metagenome (GOLD analysis project Ga0210386, IMG submission 160091) | Forest soil microbial communities from Barre Woods Harvard Forest LTER site, Petersham, Massachusetts, United States - Inc-BW-H-32-O ...
AAAGGCCGATGTGTGGTTCCGGCGTGGACGTCGCGTCATCGTTGCTCCTCATTTCTGCCATCTTAATGGCCGTCGGGGAACAACCCTTCCACTTATCCCGCTGTCCGAATTTCCGAAACCGGCTTACGCCACACGTTGCTGTCGAGCAGCGTTTCGCCCTTGGCGTTGATGGTATCGAGTCTGAATTTCTTCGGATCGGTGACGTAGGGCGGCAGAAAGCGCCAGAACATCATCTGCAATAGGCGCGTGCCTCCCGCCTGATCCCAGACGATGACCGGCTGCATGGATTGCGGCGCAGCGTTGTAATCGGGGAGCGAACTCAACGGCCAGGCCATCGACATTCCCTAAATGAAAGGCTTCCGCGATCCTCTGTTTGTCGCTTCGTCTTTGATAGCGGCCGCACATACCTCAAGCCTATATTCTCCGGACAGCATTTCCACATTCGGGCCGCCATTTCCACACTGGAAAATCTTTCCACGTGCCTTGTATTCGTGGGTTGCGGAGCTATTATCAGAATCAACGGAAGAGCGATCTTCCAAAGAGGAGAGCGGACCACGGACATTTGAGAGGACCGGCAACGGTACTCATGCCAGGCAACTGGAAAGATGGAAGTGATGAAGCTCTTGCGATGCTGATAACGGAGGAGTGAGGGAAGTGCGGGCTCTGCTCGCAGTTTCCGAACAAGGCCGCATTGATGCGTTGCGATCCGGGTGCCGTACCGGATCTTCGACAAATCGGATAGAGAGGGCGACATCCCGCGAGGGAAGTCGCCCTTTCGCTTTTGGTCATCGATTTTTGAGTTTCTGGTATCGCTCCTCGGTCAGGAGAAGCCAGATACCTCCTCGTCCATGCTCGATCCCATGGTCCAATGCCTGCCCCCCTTTGAGGATCATGGTGTAGCCGCCACGTTTGGCTGCACCCCTTGACATTCTACATATCACGGCCACAATATGTAGAGCGTCATAGAGAGCAAGAATGTCACCACTCGAAAAGACTGAGCTTCTGCAGGGCACGCTCGACATGCTCGTTCTCAGAGTCGTAGCCACGGGACCCGTCCACGGCTACGGCATCTCCCAACGCATTCGCCAGATCTCGAAAGAGGTCATTAACGTTCAGCAGGGCTCGCTTTATCCGGCCCTGCACCGGCTGGAGAAGCGCGGCTGGTTGGCCGCCGAGTGGGGCGATTCGGAAAACGGCCGCGCGGCGAAGTTCTATCACCTGTCAGCAAAGGGCCGCCACCAGCTCGCCAAAGAGGAGGCCAACTGGAACCGCCTCTCCGAGGCCGTCGCCCTCATCCTTGCCACCGCGCACCGGGAGGCCTGAGTCATGTCCTGGAAACAGCTCTTCCGCCGCGCCGCCCGCGATCAGGAGTTCGATCGTGAGATCGCCTTTCATATTGACCAGCTCACCCAAACGGGTATCGCCGAGGGTCTAACCCCCGAAGAAGCGCACCGCCGCTCCATCCTGGAATTCGGTGGACGCGAGCAGGTGAAACAGTCGGTGCGCGAGGTGCACGCCTCGGCCGCGCTGGAGAGCCTCGCGTTTAACTGGAGAGCGGCAATGCGCTTCCTGCGCCGCTCTCCGTCCTTTTCGGCCGCGATCATTCTCACGCTGGGAATCGGCATTGGCGCCAATAGCGCCGTGTTCTCGGCCATCGATGCGGTGATCCTGCGCCCCCTGCCTTATCCCGACGGCGACCGGCTCGTTGCTCTTCACCAGCAGGACTCGATGAATCGCGATGGCAATTCCTTCGTCGCCCCAGTTCGGCTGGAGGACTGGAATCGCATGAACTCCACGTTTCAGGCGATCAGCGGCTACTACCTCGACGATCTCTCGGAAACCTCCGGCACGCTGCCGGAAAGAGTGACGGAAGCCCTGGTGGCTCCGCGCTTCCTCCGGGTGCTCGAAGTCGCTCCTATGGTGGGGCGAGATTTTCTTCCGCAGGAGGAGCACTTCGGTGGTCCTGACGCCGTGCTCATCAGCTATCGATTCTGGCAGCACCGTTTCCACGGCGATCCGGGTGCCATTGGCCAGAAGCTGCACGTCGGGACGTACTCGTATTCCGTCGTCGGCGTGATGCCTGAATCGTTCGCTTTTCCGAATCGCGATGTAGAGATGTGGGCGCCCAGTCCACCGGACGCGCCCTACGCGCAACGCAGAGACGAGACGTGGTTCAGCGTTATCGGGCGCCTCAAGGGCGGCGTAACGCGGCTGCAAGCCCAGGCCGACCTCTCAAGGGTGCAGAACCGCCTCGGCAAGCAGTTCCCGAATCCGGATGCCGAGCTGACGGTCCTAAGCGCGCCGCTGAAGCAGACGGTTGTCGGCGAAGTCAGCAATTCACTCTGGCTGCTTTACGGCGCTGTCTCGGTGCTGCTCCTCATCGCCTGCTCCAACATCGCGGCATTGCTTTTGGCTCGAACCACCGACCGCGAGCACGAGATTTCCGTGCGCTTTTCGCTGGGTGCATCGCGCCGCGCTATTGTGGCGCAGCTCCTCACGGAAGTTTTCCTTCTCGCTCTGCTCGGTTCTTTACTAGGCCTGCTTGTCGCCGCCGGCGCCAGCCATGCTTTTCACTTGATGGCAAAAACGCTCCCACGTGCCTCGGAAATCGGCCTCAACTGGAGAATCTTCCTCTACTCGCTACTCTGCGCCATGGCCACAACGCTGCTTTGCGGACTATTTCCGGCCTTCCGCGGCACACGGCGCCAGCTCGCTCATTCGCTCGCGCAGAGCAGCCGCACCAAGGCTTCCACGCGCAGCCCCGTGCAGTGGTTCCTCATCGGCATCCAAGTCACTCTCGCCGTCACTCTTCTCACCGGTGCGGGACTGCTGATCCGCAGCCTCCAGAATCTGGACCGGGTTGCAACAGGATTTGACGCCTCACATGTGCTCACATTCCAGATCACGGGCTCGTGGGGTGAAACCGCCAATATGGGAAGCATGATTCGCCGCATCGATCGGACTCTGGACAATCTGCGGACTCTTCCCGGCGTGGAAGGAGCCGCCACCGCGACGATGCTTCCTGGCGTTCCTTCGCTCTACCAACTGCAATTCAGTCTCGACGGAAGCCAAGACCCCAGCCGGAGAATTCTTGCGGACACACGCTTCGTTTCAGAGGGCTACTTCGACACGATGCAGATTCCGATTGTCCTGGGGCGGGGCTGCCGGGAGGGATCGCCCACCAAAGACCTCATCGTGAATCAGAGCTTTGCGGCCTTGTACCTGAGCGGCTCGCCGGTTCTGGGGCACCTGCTCTCGCAAACCGAGAACACTGCTTACGCAACCGGTGGCCAGATTGTGGGGGCTGTCGGAGACGCTCGCGAGGAGGGCCTCAATAACAACCCTGCGCCCGCTGTTTACGGCTGCCTGAGCGCCGGCAATCCGTTCCCGAATTATCTGGTGCGCACGCACGGCGACCCAATGGCGATGGCCGAGACGATCCGACGCCGCATTCATCAGCTTGAGCCGAATCGGTCCGTTTATGGCATTTCGCCGCTGCAGGAGCACGTCGACGACGTCTCTTCGGAGAGCCGCCTGCGCACCTTGTTGGTGACCCTCTTCGCCGCCTCGGCCGTTTCTTTGGTCTGCATCGGGCTCTATGGAACCCTGAACTATCTGGGCCGCATACGGCAGCGTGAGGTTGGTGTGCGCCTTGCCCTGGGAGCGTTGCGCGGCCAGATCCTCTCGCTTTTCCTGCTGCAGGGGCTTCGCGTCACCCTTGTCGGATGTATTGCCGGACTTCTCCTTAGTGCAGCAACCGGCCGCTTGCTCGCCGGTATGCTCTACGAGGTTTCGCCTGTCGATCCAGAAACGTATTGCGCCGTCCTCGTCCTCATCTCTCTGGTGGCCACGCTCGCGTCGTTTGTTCCCGCGTGGCGCGCGGCTCGAGTCGAACCCGTGCAGATACTTCGTCAGGAGTAGGTTTCTCCGATGCATCTCAAATATGCTGACTGGGCAATGCATTCATTCATGTCGGCAAAGGAGCGGTGCGGAGGGATCTCTAACGATAAACGTTAGAGCCCTATCGGGACCGCCCCGAGGCGAGAGATCAGGATAGTCCAGATTCTTCTGTGGGCAGTTTCGATAGGTGCATTTGAAGTAAGTCGCTGTCGCGAGGGACGCAGTAAGCGCTCGATTCCTGGGTTAGGAGCGATCTCGAATAGTCTCAGGAGGCAGTCGATAACCGGAAAACATTCCATTCGGATCATATGTGATCCCGTGAGGCAGCCTTCACATAAATGGGGAGATCGTGCTATCAATTTGACCAACGCAAGTGCTAGCATTCTGGCCATCTCGATGTGAGGTATGGAACTTGCGACTCCCGTCACACTTCTCGTTTTCACGGCTGGTAGTCCGTTGGAACAATTTGCTCGGCCTGAACCCCGGCCGGCACGAGCGTGGTTTTCTAGGACGCGTCCCCTACATTCTGCTACTCAGGTACTTTATTTCCTTGGCCATGATAAGCCGGTTTTGGTTGCACCGGCTTCAATATACTCATCAGCAGTGGCTTGTAAGGATGTCTATTAGTGCTCTCATCGTTCTCACAAGCGTTGCGGCAACCGGGGTATTGCTCAAACCCGCTTTGCGTGGCTGGCGGGCTCTTCAAGTAGTATTCATACTTGCTGACATAACCTTCATTTCTGCGGCCTACTATCTTACGAACAATCCTGAGTCTGATTTCTTCCTTTTCTACTATCTACCGATCTTTGCAACCGTAGAATATCTCGGCGATAACTGGGTAGTTCCCGCAATCGGGGCAATCGATGCCATTATGTCAGTCGCTGTATTTTCTATGCATCCGATTGCCCAGGGTCCATGGACTACGAATGATTTAGTATTCCGAGTACTTATACCCAGGTGGATTTTCTTCGGCGCGATTGTTTTAAGCTCAGCCTTCGTCTTTAGTAGCCTGTCCCGTCAACAGGCGGAGCTGCGCAGCCTTCTGGATTCGCTTCACGCAGTCAGCGCAAGAGCCATCCCAAAAGCTCTGGGACTGGATGGAGTACTCGAACATATTCTTTCGGAGCTCACGGGGCCACTCAAGTTCGACTTTGCTACCGCCTCACTCGTGGATGAATATCGCAATTGTATCGAAACAGTCCGAGGCCGCAATGTTCCCCCCGGATGGGTAAGTCGTGCGAAGCATGCGCTTGGCAGCAATGACATCCAAGCGAAAATCGTACGAAGTGGCAAAATGGAAATAATCGCAGGATGGAGCGATAGTCTCGATCGAGAGATCTTCGATCGCTTCGATCATTGGCGATATGCTCGAATCTTTACACCGATATTTTCGACAGATGGCCGCGTGGTTGGGACTCTTGAAGCAGGGTGCCTGAAAGAGCGCCATCCAGAAGTATTTACCCCGGCGACTCAGGAGAGATTAAACGAGTTGGGACGAATACACGGAGAGGAGATAGCTCGCGCGCGATCTCACGCGGTTTTAGAGATGATTGCCGGTCGTGCGATCGAACTGATAGGGGCAGACTCCGCTAGCCTGCATGTTTACCGCCGAGGTATCCCCTCGGCGGCCACGAATGTGGCGAATGATTGGGGTGAACTGATTCTTGCCGCAGGCGCGGGGAAGGCGACTCATGAATTTGTTAGGGCTTATCAGCCGAGAAACGGTGGCAGAGGACAAGCTGCGATCCAAGAGGGGTCGCCTGAAGTGGTCAACGATCCGCAACGGGTCGCCCGCGATTACCCAGAGCAGTTTGCACTCGGAGTGAGGGCGTTTGCTCACATCCCCTTGGTTCTAGAGCCAGACGCTAAGGCAGTCCTAACAATTCACTTCTGGCAGCGTGACAAAAAGTTAACGCAACGCGACCTAAATCTTGCTGCGATGTTCGCTCGTGAGATGGAAGTTGTCATTCAGAACCATCTACTCTTCAAAAATGTAACCGAAGTTGGGGGGCTGGCTTGGGCATTCTCGGGGCTCAAGAGTCTTATGCAATCCTTGACGTCGCCCTTTCATCTTCCCGACGTGTTGAAACAGGTTGCGAGAAATGCACTGCTGATCCTCGACGCCAGCAACGTATCTCTCTATCAGTATCATGCTGACACTGAATTGTTCGATGTGCCTCCTGTGACGGACGGTGATTTCCTGGCTCATGATTCCATGAGAGAAGAGCTCAGCCCCGATGACGCCCTGTTCACATTGATCGTGCAGGGCACGTCGCAGTTCGTCGATGACGTATCAGCTCATCCGATCCTGAGCAGCCCCAGCAAGAGTGGAAAGCCTCGCTTCATTGAAAGTGAGAAGATAAAATCGGGTGCTGTGTTGATTCTGAAGCCGGAAGAAGGCAAGGAAAGCGTCGGATTGCTTTTCGTAAACTTTCGCGAAGCGCACCGGTTCAGCATTGCCGAAAAGAGGGTCATGGATGCTCTTGCAACTTCTGCTGGTCTGGCGATCCGAACTGCGAGACTCCACACTAAGCAGCTCGAAGCATTGCATGCCGTACTCAGAGCTATCGCCAGTAAAGGACCTGAGCTCAAAGCAGTGATGGAGCGCCTTTTAGAAAAAGCTTTAGAGCTGACGGGCGCTCAACACGGCGTTTACATGAGCTACAACCGCCATAAGCAACGTCTCGACACCATTGCGCGCTGGCCGAACAACTCAGCCCGAGCGTTCGAACCACAAAAGATTGGAGAGGGCGTGATCGGCCTGGCAGCACAGACCAAGAAATCAATTCTTCTTGAGGACGTGAATGATGACCAGAGAGCAATCCTTGTAGACGGAGTCGGGGAGGTGGTGCCGTCGCAATTTTACAGGCGAGTAAATCCAGAAACGCAATCTGAGATAGCTGTCCCGCTGGTTGAAGATGGGGAGCATGCAGGCCATGAAGTGCTGCTCGGTATCCTCAACGTGGAGCACGTTGAGCGAGGTGGTCTGAACAAGGACCATCTCGCTCTTATGGAAAGGCTTGCTGTTCCAGCCATCATCGCCCACCATACTGTCGACCTTTACAAAAGGCGGCAGCGGCGAATAGATCACCTACATTGCCTAAATCTGATTGCTGCGCGCGTGCAGGAAAAGCCTTACGAATTAGATACAATCATCCACTTCTTCCTAACTGGGATCACCGCGGGAGAAGGCCTGGGCTTTAGCCGCTGCATGCTGTTCTTGGCAGAGGACGACGATAAGCTGAGAGGTAACGCGGCACTGGGCGCGGTGACCCGCGAGGAAGCCGAACGGATATGGGATAGCTTGGGCAAAGACGTACCCTTAGAAGATCTCCTGCGGCGAGCCGAGCAGTTCAGCGACGATGTTAGGGGCGGACTTGCCGATTATCCACCATTGAGTCGATTAGTACGGCGAATATCGCTGAACATCAATGACAACATGGGAGCTATTTGTGAGTGTGTGCATCGTGCACAGCGGGTCACACGGGTCTACCGGCAGCCGGATGAGTTTCGACGTATGCTTGGGGCATCCACGGAGTCTGATGATCTGGAGCATGCGTTTGCGTGTGTTCCACTGATCGGCAGGCAGGCAAAGAGTATTGGCGTCATGGTGGTCGATAAGAAATTTATTACGCCCGAAAGTGAGATCGACGATGAAGAACTCGGTGGTCTTGAAGCCTTTTCTCGACTGCTGGCCGTTACGATCGAAAATACCCGCCTGCGAGAGCGGATGGCAGAGGTTCAGGCGGCCGGCCTGATTCATACGGTTGAAAAGCGCGTGGGCTTGGTGCGGAACAGCATTCCAAAGTTACGGAATTGCTTGGAATCGGTGGACAATTCTGGCGTAGCTGCTGATATGGGCGTGATCGTTACAAGACTAGAAGAAGATTTGCAGATAGCAACTCAGGTGTTCAAACAATTCCGCATGTTCACGACTCCGCAAGTGTTAGATCGGAAGATGCACGACTTGAGGACGATTGCGGAAGAACTATGTACGAGGATTCCCTCAGTGTGCGGACACGAGTGCTCTACTCACCCTGAGCCGCTTACAATATGGGCTGATAAGAACGTATTGTTTAATGCATTTATGGAAATCCTTACGAATGCCGACGAGGCAATGACACAAAACAATGGAAACAGGTTGATTGCGATCAGGACAGCGATGGATCAATCAGAGGCGGAGAGCCAACTCTACGCACTGTTGGAGGTTGACGACAATGGGCCAGGAATACCTAGCAGCATCAGGGAGACTCTATTCGAGCCCTTTGTAACTGCAGGCAAGTCGGGGGGGACCGGATTAGGCTTGGCTAATGCACGCAAGATCATCGAGGCGCATGGCGGAGAGATCTATTGTGGCGAGAGCATTCTGGGAGGAGCTCAATTTGTGGTGCAACTCCCCCTTATGACAACGAATGCACCGAGGAGGGCCATATGATCAACATTTTGTTAGTAGATGACGATCCTCGTTGGCTTGAAGACATGGCGTGGGCAGCTCGCGGCCGAGATAGAACGTTCGTCCAGGCCCTAAGTGAAGAAGAAGCCATACAGAAAATCAATGAGAACGACTTTGACGTTGTTGTCACAGATCTGGAGCTACGACAAGGGGAGCAAGATACCGGAGGCTTGGCTATCCTCGAAGCAGCTAAAGCGAAAGACATCTACACTCAAGTAATAGTATGTACGGCGAAAGGCACGCCAGCTATCAGCGTGCGTGCGATGAAAATGGGTGCTTTTGATTATTTGGAACGTAACCCGGCTGGGACAGACCACCTATCGATGTTGCAATCCAAGATATTTAAAGCGCTGGAATTTCGAGATTCGAAGTTGAATCAAGGCAAAGCGCAATGACCGATGACATGCCACAACAGAGCTCCATTGCCGAGCTTCAACTTGCCGTTGAGGAGCTAAAAAAGGCGCTTCGTGACACCGTGTTTGAAAGCGGAAGACAGAAGTCAGCAATACTAGGGGCTCCGAGGAAGGATTACAAATGGCCGGATTTATTCGTCCTGATGCCATTTAGTGCACAACTAGAACCGGTATATAAGGACCATATTCAGGTGGTTGCGCAACGGGCCGAGTTGACGGTAGACCGGGCGGATAATTTTTTTTCCAGCGGAGCGATAATGGGAGATGTATGGTCCGCTATCAACGCCGCCAAGGTGATTGTGGCAGATTGTACTGGGCGCAATCCAAATGTCATGTATGAAATTGGTCTTGCTCATGCAATCGGGAGACACACGATACTAATCTCGCAATCAATTGATGACGTCCCGTTCGATCTTCGGCACTTAAGGGTCATCGTTTATGACTATACCCCGCGAGGAATGAGAGAATTTGAAATGAAATTAGCGGAGACGATCGACAGAAGCACCCAGCTATCGACGAACGCTTCGGCGTGATGTGCAGGGACGAGTGGATTACATGGCTACTGTCGAAGAAGATGTGAATTCAGAAGCTCGCTGAGACGGCGGCAAGCGCAATATTTTCCATCTTGAATCCCGCCCTCACTGCGGAAGGTCTGGATATCACGTTTGCAAAGCTGCTCTCACGGCGTCCGTGTGATGGACGAGCAATTCGAGATTGGGGCGGGTGTTCGACCCAGTCCATTTGAGCATCTGGAAGTCGCCGTCGGAATTCCCGAATGCGGCGATGGGCTTCTTCCCGATGAAGCGCTGAATCTTTTCCGGCTTTCCCGGTCCGTCATCGATTGACAAAATCCTCGGCAAAAGTTCGATTGACGGGCTATCGACTTTTAACATGTACTGCGATTTGAACTGCGTCCCGACCACCTGTTCTGGCGGTACACCATACACCTTCTGCGTAAACGGCCGCATGAAGTCCTGGCCGCCACCCGAGACGATATACGTCTTGAATCTGTTCGCCCGCAGATACGCCAGCAGTTTCAGCATCGGCTGGTAGACGCACTGCGTATACAGGCGGTGAGATCTCGGTTGCTCGGCCGTCGCCAGCCACGCCGAGGCTGTCTCTTCAAACTGTTCCTCGGTCATGCCGGTGTGCGTCGCGAGGAACAACTTGATCATCCCTTCGTCGCCACTCGCCGCCACTGCCTTCATGTCGTGGTGAAGCACGACGGCGAAGGGCTGCGTCGTCTGCCAGTCAGGATGTTGGGTGCCAATTTCTCCACTTCCTGCAGCGAGAAAGCGAGCTCGACGTACATGGGCTGCTCGGTCCAGAGCGTGCCGTCGTTGTCGAAGGTGGCGATGCGCTCCTCAACGGGGACGAAGTCAGTGCTGCCCTCTTTGGTCACCCTGCCGACGAAGTCGGTAATCGCCTTTTTTGGTGCTCCATCATTCCAGGAGGGCAGAGGATCGCTTTGGGCGGCGGCGCTCGCAGCGGTGGCGAAGACGATCAGGAGAAAGAGAAAGAAACAAGTCCTCAAACGATAAAACATACCCGTATTCACCGCAGAATCCTCCTCACGCAGTCTCAATGCTGCTAAATCCACAATCTTCAGTACAAGCAGTGAGCCCGATAGCTTCGATGTGGCATCGGCAAGAATCCCGGGCAGTGCTGCGTCCACATAGCGCCGGCCCTTACATAGCGTGATGCCGCGCTCCAGCAGGAGTCCGCGAATCTCGTTCACGACGGCGGTCCGGCGCATCACCCAGCGCTCGCGCACTCGATGCACGGACTGCAGATCCAGCTGCTCTTCGCTCTTGATGGGCACAAAGCGCATGGTTGGCCTCCCGACGGCTTCGGCGATCGCTTCCGCGTCGATGTAATCGTTCTTGTTCGTCTTCAGGTAAGGTTTCACATACTGCGCCGGGATGATTCGTACTTCGTGACCCTGCTCGCGCAACGCACGACCCAGGAAATGCGATCCACCACAGGCTTCCATGCCAATCAGTTCCACCTTTAGGTTCGCCGTGAAGTGCAACAGCTGGGTGCGGGACATGCGCTTCCGCACCACTACCTCTCCCCGTTGGTTCATCCCCACCAGATGGAATGTAGTCTTCGCCAAATCGATACCGAGCGTGAATAGTTCCATGGCACTCCTCCTCCGTACGCTCTTATAATCCCAGCTTTCTTACCGGCCAAAAGCGGCGGACCATGCCATTAAGTTCGCTGCTCGACGTTCATTGCGTCGGCAAGTTACCGAAATTCAGACTTTCAGGCAGAACCACGCAGGATCACCTCCGGGTGGCCCGTGATGCGACAACTGGCCCATGCGTTATCATCCGGTCAACAGCACACGACAAGCGGGCAACCACCATCAATAGCAACATGTGTGCCTATCGCTATGAGTGGCTCGCTGGGCTATCTTTCCGCACGATAGAAACTGAATGAGGATAAGCACATGACGCGCCGCGAACTTCTGACCTCTGCTTCGGCCTTCGTTGCTGCGGGAATGATTCCACGCACATTCTCAGCGAACACGAGCGATTTCGATTTTGCCTCGGCGCTTGACGTTGCTGCCAGGATCAAGGCGAAGCAAGTTTCTTCTACCGAACTGACGCATCGTATGCTCGACCGCATTGATAGATACAACCCGAAACTAAACGCCTTCACTTATCGGATGAGAGATCAAGCGCTGGCGCAAGCACGCCTTGCCGATGCCACCTTGTCGAGAGGCGATCAGGTCGGACCCTTTCACGAGTGCCGATGTGCGTCAAGGAGTCGTTCGGCGTGAAAGGTGAGCCCGACACCTGGGGGATCGTAGCCCTCAAGGATTCGAAGGCGCCTGCAAACTCCGCCGCGGTCGAGCGCCTGCTCAATAGCGGAGCCATCCTGCTCGGTGGAACCAATGTTCCGCTTAACTTGATGGACTGGCAATCATTCAACGACATTTATGGCACGACCAATAACCCGTGGGATCTGACCCGCACGCCCGGAGGCTCTTCCGGCGGGAGCGCCGCCGCCCTCGCCGCTGGCCTGTCGTATCTAAGCATTGGGAGTGACATCGCCGGTTCGTTGCGCGTCCCGGCAAGCTTTTGCGGAGTCTTCTCTCACAAACCGACTCTCGATCTCGTTAGCGCAAACGGCCAAGTTCCGGGAGGCGTCCCTGACTTGGCGGGGTTCTCGACCGGGCTTGCGGTGGCGGGCCCGATGGCGCGCAGCGCGCGTGATCTGATGACGGCGCTTAAGGTGCTGGGCGGCCCCATTGGATACGAGCGAAAGGCCTGGTCCTGGACATTGCCGCCGCCTCGGAAGCGTGCTTTAAAGGAGTTTCGGGTTGGGTACGTGCTAGACAGCCCGATGGCAAGCCCGACTTCCGAAGTGCGGCCGCTGCTGGACAGGACGCTCAGGGCGCTCGAGCGCGCAGGAGTACAACTGCGGCCCGGCTGGCCGCCGCGCTACGACCTGCGCGAAGCCTACAACAACTATATTTTTCTTCTCTCTGCTTTCACCTTCAGCACCGAGGGCAAGCAGGCGGAGGAGATGGACCGCGAAAGGTACCAGCAGAATCCACAAAATCCCTCTGCCGCTGGCTCGCTCAGTTCGTATGTTGACTGGCAGCAGCAACGCTTCCGGCAGCTATCCTTCCGCGCCATGTGGCAAGAGCATTTTGAACAGGTTGACGTTTTCTTGATGCCGAGCTGCTTTACCGTTGCCTTCCAACATGACCACAAGGGAGATTTCTTGACGCGGACTATCGATACCCCTGATGGAGTTCGCCCCTATATGCAACTCATGCCGTGGGTGGTGACCGCGACATTGACCGGCTGCCCGGCGACGGCCGCGCCGATCGGCCAAAGTTCGTCCGGACTGCCGGTTGGAATCCAGATCATGGGGCCATTCTGGGAAGATGCGACCTCTATTGAGTTTGCGGCTCTTCTAAGCGACGAGATCGGTGGTTTCGCAGCGCCCACAGGATACGGCGCCTGAGCCTTCGCCCGTATCGTCAGACCATGCGCGCTGAAGCAACGCGGCCAGTCTGGCATGCGGATTTGGACCCGACTGCGGGGGCCCCTCCTTATGGAGTAAGCCTGTAGGCATGGAATCTAGAGCTCGATTACTCATGATCAACAGGGCGTCATTTCAGGGATTACCTCCAAGTTGCGGCCATCCGGCACCAACATCGGATTCGGTCCCCATCACGGTTTTTACCAGGCCGTAAGAACTCAGCTACTGCAGCAATTCCTGAATGTCGTTTTCGAATTGTGTCTTGTCCACAATTCCAGAATGCGACACGGCGATTCGGCCGCTCCGGTCGATCAGGAGCGTCAGCGGCATTTCCTCGACATGGAACCGTTCTCCGATCGCGTCATTCCCAATCGCAACCGGATAATCCATGTGCGCCTTTGCCATGAATGTCCTCACGACGTCGGAACTTTCGCCGTACATGTCGATGCCGATCAACGCCAGGCCTTTGTCACGATAGGTTTTGTCGAATGCGACGTACCAGGGAATTTCGACTTTACAGCCCGCGCATTCCACGGCCCAGAAATCCAGCAGCAAGACTTTGCCCCTAAATTGGGAGAGGGTGATTGTCCTCCCGTTGATGTCCGTGAGCGTGAATTCTGGCGCCGCCACTCTTGACTGTGCGGGAATCAGAGCATGCGCGGACCCTTTGAGGGCGGTAGGCAAGGCAGCCCCCTGTGCCGACTGGGCGGCCGCAGCCGGCATACCCGGCTGCATCATCGCAATCGCCGCCACTAAGCTCGCAGCCCTGTAAAGTACGGTCCTCTGTTTCCTGCCCAACCGAAATCGCATATCTATTGGCACCGCGATTGTCCTCCAAGCGATATTGATGGATTTTCGAAACTTAGCTGCGACCCGCAAAGTGGCGAGGCCGCCGAAAAAGAGAAGTCATGAGCAGGTAAGCGGCCGGCCCGGCAATCGCCAGCGGTATCATCGCCAGGGGTATCATCGATGGAAGGCGCGGCTGACGAACGCGCATTTGCCACCAGAGGAGATTGCTGCTCACCAGCGTAACAACCGCTGCGGTGGAGGCGATCAACAGAAACACCTGCGCGGTACGGGGAAACCGATCGATTCGGCAGCCCTGACGGATTCCTATGCTTGTCGGCAGTACCACAAGGATTCGAGCATCGGGTTCCGGTCGCTTCCTCAATCTCTCGTCTGATCGCCGCACCATAAGCTTCCTCGCCGAGCCGTGCAGCCGCCGTGATGAGAAGGTATTCAAATTCGCCGAGCATTAGTTACACATTGTGGTTGTAATAGCAACGATTGTCAAATTGGCCGATTGACGCTCGGCCGAGGAGATGAGAGCCGAAACGTTCTTCAGTGTCTTTGGCAGTTGGTCGGCAATATGGAAGTGCGCGCTGAGCAGCACGTTGTTCAGGAGGGTTAAAGTCCCTCTGGTGCTCAAATGAGGGGCGCCATATCCAAAAGCGGGGTTCGTAGCCTCACTGGCCGGAGAAAGTGGAAGGTATGGCGACGTCTAAATGGGCACGAAGGCGAAAGCTGGACACAGCCAAGATGGACCTGAAGCCGCCGCTTGTGGTACTCCGGAGGGCAGGGTGTCCACCGTGAGGCGGGATCCGAATGGCATGAGGAGAAGTACCGGGCCGTAATCGATGGGGAACATCAGGACCGGACCGATGAGCGTTTTTTGCACTGGCGACATGCAGCACTCGCTTGTTGTGGAAAACCTCGTGCAGTTCCTCGTAACGGACGAGCGTGAACGCGGGTACATCATCAAAATCAGGCCGGCCGCGATCGGCACTGTAGTGGGGTCTTTCGATCGGTAGTCAGAAAAAGCCGGAAATGTGTAGTTACTGGTCGTTTGCGGGCTACTCAAAAGTTCTCGACCATCCAGGCATTATTGTCGCCCGGGGTTGGCATCTCTAAAATCCCATGTCGCCCGTCGGGAGACTGAATGAAGAAGGCAAAATTAGAACCCAGTTGCCCTTCAATGACCACCTCCGCCTTCCCTGCCTCATTGAGGGCAAGAATCACGGGGGCGCCTGCCGGCGTGATACTCCGTATGAAGACTCTTGCGCCATCGGCTGACCAGTCGACGTTAAACAGCGGCCAGTCGTTCAGGCTAACATCGTGTGTGGCACCGGTGTTCGGTGAGAGAAATCGAATTCGATGCGGGTCGAGGACGAGTGCAAGTCGCGATCCATCCGGAGAAAGACTCCAGTGAGATAAGCCACTCGGAATTCTCGTAATCTCGCGACCTGCACCGTGCTCCAGATCGAACGAGACAAGAATGTGATCGTATCCCACGAGCTTGCTGAAAATGCACAATTGCGATGGAGCCCGCGCACACTGGTAGTTGGTGATTCCGTTTTCCCGCAGAACCAACTGGGGAGACCCTCCGGCCAAAGGCCTGGACATCAATGATGCGGGGAGCGAATGATCGCCTCGCTGCGATTCAACAAGATAAAGTACCTGCAAACCATCGGCGCTCAAACGCGGGAAACGCATGCTGCGCCCTTCAACGAGGACCTCGGCTGTGGTCTCGTCGATATTCTGTTTGAAAAGTTTCCAGGTACCATTCCGATCGGAAACGAAAAGGACAGCTTTGCTATCAGCGGTCCACGCCGTGGCCAGACTCTCGTTTGTGTCCAGGGTCAGGCGGCGAGGGGCCTTCCAACGGTGGTTGTCCGGATCGGGTTCGGTGATAAACACCTGACGCGTTGTGTTGCCCCTCGATACAACAAGCCGCTTTCCATCCGACGTGGCGCTCAAAGCACCGATCCATCCTTGACCCTCGGTTACCCGTTGCGGCGGGGCAGCGGCCTTCCCTTTGCGCTCGTCAATCGAAATCGAGTCAACGCCCGTATCTTCACGTTCGCTCATCGGATGGTAGGCGAAGAGAATACGTCCGTCCGCAGCCCAACACAAGGCCGGCCGCAACCGAGAATCATCCTTCAACACAACCTGTAAATCGCCACCATTCGCATCGCGAGTGAGGAGCGAGTTAGCAAACAGCGGGGGATCAGGTGTTGCCAGGTGGGCTTCGACGTACGCAAGACGTGTGCCATTTGGTGACCAAGCGGGGTGTTGGATCCAGCCATCCCCCAGGTTAGGCTGGTCCGGCTTTCTGGCCAAGGCTACTCTTCGTGCGTTTGCACCATCGGAGTCCATGATCCAAAGTTCGCTTCCGAATTTAGGCCCGGGCACATAGGCAATCCGGGATCCATCCGGGGACACAGATCCCCCTGCCGCATTGTCCATGAGCTTTTCCGGATCGCCGCCCAAGAGGGAAAGTTTCCAAAGACTGAGTGTTCTGGACGGGCCTTCCTTTCGTGTCACCAGCAGATGGGTACCGTCGGGGAACCAGTCATCGGGCCAAGCAACGAAGTCCTTCGGCAGGACCCAAGCGCGGGTTTCGCCGTTCTCGATTTGCCGCAGATAAAGTCCAAAATTGTCATGAAAAGCGAGATATTTGCCATCGCGCGATAGAACGGCATTTTCAACGGGAGCTTCTGGCGGATTTGAGGTGATTCGCTCTTCGGTAGCCAGATGTGGAACGAAGGGTCCGTGCACGTCGCGTGTGCTGACGGCCCGCCGGATCAAGAAACCTGTTGCGACGATTCCGACGGCCAAAATGCACAGTCCAGCGAGGGACAAACCTGATAGTCTCTTGCGGCCACGCTCGAATTGTGGCTTGAGCTGCTCCTCTTCTCTCGGGCGATCATTGGTATCGATCTCTGGTGGAAGATGAGTTTCTTCCGTAGCGAACCCGTTGACGCTTTCCTCCGCAGCCACCACATCGCACAGAAATCGGTAGCCTACCGTGGGCACCGTTGCGATAAATCGTGGCTCACGACTGTCATCTCCAAGCAGCCTGCGCAATGTGGCGATGCTGCGAGTGAGCGAGTTGTCAGAAACAGCACAGTCATTCCAGACCGCGTTTAGGATCTCGTCTTTCGTCACCAGTCTCTTGGGATTTCGCAACAGAAACAAAAGCACGCGAAACGCCTTCGGTTCCACAGGCAGGGCTCTTCCGCCCTTGACCAGCAGGAACTCACGCTCCCTGACCTCGATGTCTTCAAACTTGAAAACAGAGAACTTGTGATCCGTCACCAATCCGTCACTCGCTTTCAGAGAATCGTCAGACTTGCGTCATTACCATGCGATGGCACAGGGCGACATTGCATTCAGCCAACGCGGCTGAGGTGATTTTCAATGTCGCTCGTCAAACGTTTTGTCGCCGCGAGTCTTGCCACCCTGGCCCTTTCCGCGCTTCATGCTGAACCACGCTGCCCTGGCAACGTCGCCAGTTCAAACTTGCGTCGCATTCAAGACGATCTCATCGTCGTCCGAGTCCTGATAAACCGCACCGGGCCCTACGACTTCCTGGTTGACACAGGTTCCCAGATCACGACGATTGACCCTGTCCTTGCCTCAGACCTTCATTTGAGAATCGAAGGCACAGCGGGAGTGAGCGGCGTTGCAACCCAATCTCGGAGCGCGTTCGCCTTTCTCGACTTGATTGAGGTTGGAAGTCATTCGGTCCCACAGTCTCTCGCAGTCATTCAGGGCATCGCAGCGCTCAAGGCAGCAGATCCCCGCATACGCGGGATACTGGGTGAAAACTTCCTTTCGCACTTCGATCTGCTCATCGATAACCGCCAGCAAATCCTGTGCCTTGATGAGTCGAGGACCCTTGCGCAGGCGGTCAAGGGCGAACATATCCCGCTCGAGCAGCCTCAAGGTCCGCGAGACGATTTGCCGTTCACGCGACCGATGATTGTCTCTGCGCGACTGACCACCGCCGGTGTGGCCCCCGTGCTGCTTCTACTGGATTCGGGGAGCAACGTGGCACTGCTGTATACGGCCCAGCCGCGCCTTCTGAGAGCTTCCGTAAGTCGGGCTCCAGTGCTCAAGCGCGTAGTCGACGGAGTGGAGCAGGCATTTGCTGTTCTCCCCCCCCAGGACATCCTCGTGGGGGCATGTCCGGTGAGACAGGTGTCATTCGTAATACCCATGAATGGAGTTGGCAGCGGTCCCAGTCCCCGCGAGGATGGCCTGCTTCCAACGAGCGCTTTTGAACGTGTTTTCATTAGCTACTCGAAAAACTATGCAGCTTTGCACCCCTGGGTTCGATAGATGAAGCGATCGCCCAGGTTGAAGTTCTTCAAATCTCAGAAATAGACAATGCACGCAACGGGCCAAAGAATGCGATTTCCAGTCCTCGTGGAATCAGCAAGTTTACGGAACATTCAAGAAAGAGCTGTCCGTATAGATTCAAAGGTGTTTGGAAGTGGACACAGTTCGCTTGTCCAGAATTGAGGGCTGCGTTGCCGCTTGGAGCGTAGCCAACGATGTTGGCTACAGCTAGACTTCCGCTGCCCAATCGAACACGACACGAGAAGCCATCCTGAAACCTACGCCTATTGACTGCGGAGAGCGGTCATCGGGTCGATGCGAGAGGCTCTCCGGGCCGGCAGATAGCCGGAGACGAGAGCTACGGCGAGAAGTGCCACGGCCATCCCGACATAGATGGTGGCATCCCAGGGCGCAGTCTTGAAGAGCATTGCGGGTGTTGAGCCGCTTAGCACTCGACCGCGCCGCGCACAAAAAAAGCCAGCCCGCGCGCGGTCGGATACCGACACGCGCGCAGGACCGGCCGATGCGAAATGACTAAGTGGGACGCGGGCGCCGCTACACCATCAAAACCGGCCCCCGGACGGCTCGAGGCCATTGAGGCGCAGATACGTGACGAGATTGCCTTGGCGATTTGGCATCAACGGACCGGATCGCGTCGCGCGTTCCTATCGCCAATTTTTTGAAATGCTGTTTTTTCGGCCAGGGCCAGAGCCTTCTGCGGGGAGTGGATCAGTTTCCTGTTGCTTTCCAAAAGGTACCGTGTCATCTGCCGCTGATTGAGAGTGCAGCGCAGGACGTGCGCTATGCGGCGCGGATCCTACGCAGAAGCTGGGGTTTTACGGCAATCGCGGCGACATCTCTGGCTCTGGCTATCGGCAAACACGACGATCTTCTCGATGATGAAGCACGTGTTGCTCGAACGGCTCGAGGTGCCGCATGCCGACCGTCTCCGGCTACTGCACTGGCACGGAGACAGGAATGTTGCAATAAACAGCGTATGGGGCATTCCGGACCTGGGCGGTCTGGGCGGGACCTCGTTTTCTTATCCGGCATTCGAAGAACTGAGTCGCGACAACCGCGTGCTCGAGGATCTGTTCGCGTTCAAGGACTCGGGAACAGTGAACGCGACGATCGAAGGAAATGCGCAGGTTGTGCAGGTGGAGGCGGTAAGCGGGAACTTTTTCGACCAGATGCAGGTACAGCCGGAGCTTGGTCGACCGGTGCAGGCGCCGGATGATCGCGTTGGCGCACCGCCGGTTGCACTGATCAGCGCAGGGCTGTGGGCACGGGCGTTGGGGTCATCCCCGCTGGTGCTTGGGCGCACGGTCAAGTTGAACATGCTTCCGGTGACGATTATCGGTGTGACACCGCAGGATTCACAGGCGCCGAAGGCGCGCAATCTGCCCAGGACTTTTTTATTCCGCTGAGCGCGCAGCCGCTTGTGGCGCCGTGGGGCAGAAAAGGATCGCTGATTGGGGATTCGAGCCCCGAGGTGTGGTGGCTGAACATCATGGGCCGGGCGAAGCCAGGGGTCTCGGACGCGGCAGTGCAGGCGGCCCTGGATGCGCCTCTGGCAGCGCTGGTGCACGAGAACCTGCAGCCAGGCGCGAGCAGGACGATCCCGAAGCTGGAGGTGCAGGACGGAAGCCGGGGACTGTTTGTGTCGAAGCAGACGTTTGCGAGGCCGGTGAGCGTACTGATGGGCGTGGTGGCTCTGGTACTGCTGCTGGCCTGCTCGAATATCGCCAGCCTGCTGCTCGCGCCGTCAACGGCGAGGCAGCGCGAGATTGCAATGCGGATGGCGCTAGGAGCAGGACGGGCGCGGGTTTTGCGCGGCGTGCTGACTGAGAGTCAGTGGACCTATATTTTGCAGGTGACACAAAGGAAACGGCTTCTCTCATATACTCTTTATTTTCATTGATATATGGCTACGATTCATTACAATAGATGACAGTGGAGACAGAAATGCCGGTGGTTTGCTGACACCACACTGACACAATTGCTAAACATTGGAGAATGGAATTGAGGGGCAGGATCAACGAAATGATGATGCGCAGGCTGAAGCCGCCTGCGGCGGGGAACCGGATTGAGTGGGATGGCCAGCTGGCGGGTTTTGGTGTGCGTATCACTTCTGCCGGGGTGACGAGCTTTGTGGTGGATTACTACATTTTTGGCCGGGAGCGGCGTTACACTCTGGGGCGCTGGCCGGAGATGTCCACAGCTTCGGCCCGCGATGAGGCCATGCGGCTCAAGAACGGCATCCGCCAGGGTATAGATCCGTTGGAGGAGAAGCGCGCCCTCGCGCAACAGCCGACCTTCGGCGACCTGATCGACGATTATCTAGGGAGTGGGGAATTTCGCAAGAAGCGGGCATCTACATCTCGCGATTATCGGCGCATGGTGGAGAAGATCCTGCGTCCTCATCTTGGTAAGTTGCGTCTGCAGGCGATCGACAAGCGCGACATCGAGAAGTTGCATGCCGATCTGAAGGCGACGCCTTACCAAGCCAACCGCGTGCTGGCCTTGCTGTCGGTGTTATTCAATTACGCGATCGAAGCGGAGTGGATCACAGCGAACCCCGCCGCGAAGGTAGAACGGTATCCCGAAGACGAGCGCAACCGGTATCTCACCAAGGACGAGATCGCTCGCTTCTCGACCGCGCTCGACTGCTACCGCGATCAGCAAGGCGCGGATGCTCTGCGCCTGTTGCTGCTCACCGGCGCGCGGCTCTCTGAGGTGCTCAAGGCCACCTGGGAGCAGTTCGACCTCGATCGCGGCATGTGGATCAAGCTCTCTCATCATGTTAAGCAGAAGAAGCAGAGCGAGACGCCGCTGATCCCCGAGGCCGTCGCTCTGCTCGTCCGCATGCGGCCGGCCAGAGCCAGAGGCCCTCTCTTCGTTGGCAGAGACGGTGAGACGGCGCGCGTCACCATCCGCCGTCCATGGATACAGGCGTGCAAGGCGGCTGGTCTGGTGAGCGTGGAGCCGGTAGAAGGCAAGCGCGTCAAGCTGCTGAAGCGGTATAAACCAACAGTGCGACTCCACGATCTTCGGCACTCCTTCGTGTCGCATCTGGTGCTCAACGGGGTTTCACTGAAGGCAGCGGGCGCTCTGGTAGGACATACGCAGGTTGCGACCACCAACCGCTACGCGAACCTCACCAACGACGATCTGCGCGATGCGGCGAGCAAGTTCTCGAAGGTCATCGCGTTCGAAAAGAAAAGGGCCTGAGCACACAAGTACCGAAGCGGCCTGCCTGACCTCCGGCGCACCGCCCTGGTTCGCGACAATCAAACGGATCTAGACTGCGGGACTGGTCGGCCCGGTCCGGGCTTGTGGTATTTGTTAACAAATGATGCTGGATGAAGACAAAAAGGCTTCATAGAAGAGGATTGCTTGGAGGGCTGCGTGCTGGGGGTGTGGGGCCTCCATCCCTGGTTGCGCGGGTTGTGCTCGGAGCCACCCTGCTCCTGCTGCGGAGGGACGTACACCCCGTCACGTGGCCACCAATCGCGTTCTAGGGCCGGTTGCGCAGTGCGCAACAGGCAAACTGATAGCTGAGTCCACCGGACGGATGGCGATTTTGAAATTATAATGTTATGTGGACAACCCCGGTGCCCATTAGTCAGTCAGTTGGCAAAAGCGGCGGAAATATCAAGCACGAGGTGCGATATGTTCAAGCCCTGCTGAATGTGTGGCGGGACCACAACAGACGGCCTCTATTGAAGATGGATGGAATCGCCGACACTAAAACGATCGCGGCAGTTGATGAGTTCCAGCAGGCCAAATTCGGGTATTCCGACGGCCGAGTCGATCCGAATGCTCCGACGATCAGAAAACTGGAAGAGCAGATAACCTCTCGTTCGCGCGAGCTGAAGGCGTATCTCATGCTTGCGATGGTGCTCTCTTACGATCCCGAAGCAGAGAACCCTGGCCTGAGCACGACTGAATTTCATAACATACTCAGTTCTATGTTCCCTCGAGGTTAGGATTGGGCCCCTTAGACTCATTTGATGACGCCGTGCTAGAGCTCAGCCGGGCCCTCGTCCAACTGTTCAAGGTTCTAAGTGGAGATTCGCACGGCATCTTCCAGGGTACGCATGAAGCGGCTTTATTCGAGGCGCAAGGTGGCCAAATCGGGCCTGGCGGGTTCGATCATTTGAATAGTCTTCGCCAAACTGCCGCAGCAATCCAAGCTCGTCAAACGGAAGTCAATCAGGCTCTGAACAAATTGCAAATGTTCAACGGGCCCATCGCTACCCGGCTAAAGACGATCTGCGAACCAATAATCAAGCAATCGGGTGAGTATCTCCAAACAGCGAAAAGAACCACGGATGCCGCAGCCTCTCTGCGCAGTACCGATCCGACTCGCTTTGAGGGCGTGATCCTGGGCGAAGGCGGCTTAGGACCTGAAATCGGCCGGAGTTGGCAATCATTGGTTACAAACCAACTCAATAGAATGTCCGTGCAGTTAGTGGGTCGCGGGATTGAGCCGCGGCTGATTCCTGCCGCCCGGGCCTCGCTACAATCGGTGTTGGTTGCTATTCGGAATCTTCCTACCGAAACGAAGGACGCAGCTGCGAAAGTATCCGCGACGCTGGTGAGCATGCGGATGGCCCTGCAAATAACGGTACGACAGGCGATGACGGCTGCTCGAGTAGAATTGGTTGCGGCGGCATCGGCAATCGACGCGGCACTGATAGCCATGTCCTCGAAATTTTCCTCGGGTTTGGTGATCATCCCATCGGGTTTTCTGGATCAATTCAGGAGTAGCGGTCCGGTGGTGTGAGCAAGCCACAGGTGAGGGCGGATGTGCAAGAGCATTTCCTTTCCCTTTCAGTGCATGCTCGCGCGGTCTTAGACGAACACGCAGCGGTCCACTGATCCACAATCAATGCACCGCCCGCCCCCGAATGACGCTTTTCTCCAATGTTCATACGGCTCTGGCAATTAGCGGCCTTCGGCATTGTGTGGTGGTGTCACACCATATAACCTCCGCTCGATTGATGCTCGGATCGGAACTTAGCGCCTAGTTTCGGCGAATGACTTGGCGGATGAGGCATCAACAGAAAGCGGCCCTCTCAAGCCAAAATCGGCCTTGCGCGGGCCACCCGCCGTGCGGGTTAGAAAATCGCTGTAATCGCGGCGGTTTTCAATCCGTTGATTGCTTGCGTTACTAAGAAATCTCTAGACCCTGGTTCCGTCCAGAACAGCGCCTGGATTGGGTGAGTGATCGGGAAGACAACGTAGGATGATCGTAGAGTTAATACTTCGGCCATGTTTTGTGCGTGGTTATCTGCGTTTCGAATCAGTTGGATCGCCTTCGCGTCAAGGTGGCCCGAGGAAAAGCCTGCCAACATTTGCGCGGCGTTATTTGGGGAGAGCCTAGTAACAACCTTCACAAGCACGTCGATATCGCCCCATGTGGGTTCAACTCGTAACATCGTATTGGGGCTGCCCCAGAAGAGGCCGGTTGGCGTTTTCTTCGCAATAATGGCTGCACCTGAGACATGTGCTTCGCTGACGGCGCCCGCCAATCCTGCGACCGGTGCACCATTCCCATCCGTGGTGCCTAAGCTGAAAGCCGAGTTGAGCGGCCTGTTTACGGAGACGGATTTCCGCTCGTTGTTGTGCTTGTTCATCGCAGCGATGGAAGATGCTTTCGGTATAGGGTTCTTTGTTGTGTAAGACATGGCAGAGGATGCGTGCGAGCTTGTGAGCAGTGGCGGTGATGGCCTGGGCAGTGCCAAGCCTGGCACGCATTCTGCGGAAGAACTCGCCGAAGTAACCCTTGGCACGGGAGAGTGATTTGGCTCCGAGCCT